>ERZ772928.505-NODE-505-length-17480-cov-8.201033_pt1 | contig 17480 bp, 7 predicted proteins | sample MGYA00511686_ERZ772928 | MGnify/ENA primary metagenome ERZ772928 (study PRJEB29015, sample SAMEA2738063) | human oral metagenome | biome: human oral; feature: human-associated habitat; material: saliva | place: China | collected 2219 ... | reverse complement strand
CCTGGACACCAGCACCGAACCGCTGTCGACGTGGGCCGTCGCCGAGAACGCGCGCGGACGCCTCGCCCAGGTGCCCGCCGACCTGGGCGACATGGGCATCACCATCACGCGACGCCCCGACCCCGACCACAACCGCCACTACCAGGTGTGGAGCGACACCGGGCTGACCTACGAACTTATCGTCATGGACCCCGGTCAAGAGCTGACCGGCACCCTCCTCGAGATGTGGAACAATCTGCGCCTGCGCGGTATTAGCCGCTGGGTTTCTCCCTCCCTCAAGGCCCAGGCGGAGCGCTCCTCGTTCACAACCTTGCAGGCTCTGCGCGCCGGCGTCTTCACGCAAGAACCCATCGCGATCGCCTCGGCGAACGACTCGATCATCATGGTGCTCTCCGCTCTGCCCCCAACGACGCCGCTGACGGAGCTCGGCGAGCGGGCCTCGGACGAGGTCTTGGATCGTGCGTGGGAACAGCTGCGGTACGCGCACACGCGGGGCATTTCGCACCGCGCCCTCACGCCCGAGGCTGTCGTCGTCGACGCGTCCTCCGACGTGTGGCTGCTCGACTGGGATTCGGGCGAGGTCGCGACGACTGAACTCAACCAGTCCATCGACATCGCCCAGATGCTAGTCCTGACCGCCCTGGCAGTGGGTCCCCAACGTGCGCTTGAGGCCGGTCGACGCTGCGTCGGCGACGAGACCCTCATCGCGTGCGCGCCCGTCATCCAGAAGCCGGTCCTGCCCGCCTCGGTGAACCAGATGCTGCGCCGATCCGATCTGCTCAGTGATCTGCGCGCCGCCCTCGTGGGCGACTCCGAGGCCGAGTCCGCCCCGACAGCCGACCTGCAGCGCTTCCGCCCGCGCACGATCTTGACGATCGCGGTCGCATTCATCGCGGTTTTCATCGTCGTCTCCTCTCTCAACTTCAACGACCTCGTCTCCACGGTGAAAAGCGCGAACCCGTGGTGGATGGCCGCGTCCGCCGCGTTAGCCTGCCTGATCTGGGTGGGTTCGGCCGTGCCGCTCATGGCCCTGTCCCCCGAGAAGCTGCGCTTCGGCGACACCCTCATCGCGCAGGTGGCCGCCTCGATCATCACGGTCGTCGCACCCGCCGGTGTGGGTCCCGCTGCCCTGAACCTGCGCTACCTGCGCAAGCGCCGCGTCCCCACCGCCGCTGCCGTGACGACGGTGACGCTCATGCAGATTTCGCAGGCGCTCATCACGATCATCCTCCTGCTGCTCGTCATGGTCAGCGCGGGTTCATCCCTGTCCGTCTCACTCCCCTACGGCACGATCCTCGCGGTCGTTGCGGTCGTCATGCTCGCGGTCGGCGTCATCGTGGCCGTCCCGAAGGTACGCCGCTGGATCTGGGCCAAGATCGAGCCGACGTGGCAGCAGGTCTACCCACGTCTCCTGTGGATCATCGGACAACCTCGTCGCCTGGCCGCCGTCGTGGCTGGCAACCTGCTCATGAACATCGGCTACGTGGGCGCGTTCTGGACCGCCATGGTCGCCATGGGTGGCTCGCTGAACTTCTCAACGGTTGCTATCACCTACCTGACCGCGAACGCGGCGGGTTCCTTCATCCCTTCCCCAGGTGGTATCGGTACCGTCGAAACGGCACTCACCTCGGGTCTGACAGTCGCGGGCGTCTCCTCCTCGGTCGCGATTGCCACCGCGCTGCTCTACCGTCTCGTCACCTTCTACGGGCGCATCCCGTTTGGCTGGCTGGCCATGAAGTACATGGAGAAGAAGGATCTGATCTAAGCGCTAGCTTTCCGGGCCTCGACCCTGAGGCTGGGGATGTGCGCCGGATTCGCACCTCTGTGCACATGCCGTGGTGGCACTCAGATGCACACCGCGAGTTGACTGCGCCTCACTCTGCACGAGGCCGGGTCATGAGCGACACCGAGGTACGACGGCACGGGGAGGCTTACTTCTAGTTACTTCTAATTTGGATCAAATTTGAAGCAACTAGAAGTTGCCTTTTGCAACAGTTCTTGCAACAAGATCCCCACGCTCCGTCGCACAACCTAACGACCACGGCGATCATGGAACTTCGCACTACGCATCGACACCCCGAACCCGGCGTTGGAGATCTGTGACCGGGTACCACTCGAAGCTGCGGCCGCGCTTGGTACGCATCAGGTATCCCCCGTCCTCAAGACCGCGCAGATCAGCATGCGCCGTCTGCTGCGTCACCCTGTACTTGTTGGCATGAGCTGCAGCTGTCACGGTAATAGCAGAGTCCTTTAACGCTTCCTCAATGACCCCGATCTGTCGATTATTGAGATCGGTGAGCCTCAGGAGATGTTTCACCTGTTCCATTTCCTTGGACTTTCTCGCCAGGTAATCGTGCAGCTCACAGATTCCACGCAGGATAATATGCGCATGCCAGATCAGGAAGTAGGTAAGGTCCCCCTCATCCTGCTCAACCTCGAGGAAGGATCGCGCATACTGGGCAGGCGCTTGGCGCAGCAGCCTCGAAACCGGGACGAAATCCATGAGGAAGAAGCCTTCGCGCAGCATCACCCACTGCGCAATCACGCGGGCCGTGCGCCCGTTACCATCGACGAAGTAGTGGTCATAGCCCATCATGAAGTGCACGATGAGTGCCCGCACCAGGGGCGGCACATATTGCGAGGCATACTCACCCACACCATTGGCAAAGTCGCACAGACGCTTGAGTCGTTCGGGCAGCTCCTCGGCCGGCGGCGGCACATGCAACAGCTGATCATCGCCCTCACTCCCATAGATACGAATTCGCTCTTCACCCTGGCGCTGCAAGCGTCCTGCATCCTCCGCCTCATCGAGCGTCCCATCCGTCACGATGCGATGGACCCCGCAGATGAATTCAGGAGTGAGCTCCTCACCCAAGTGATCGCGCACATATTCGAGGGCGAGAAAATTGTTGAGGATCATCCGCTCTGAGCGATCACGCGGATCCTTCTTTTCTCGGAGCATTTTTTTCGCATCACGCCTTGTGGTCGAAGCCCCCTCCATCTGGGAGGAGGTGATCGCTTCTTCGTAGAGAGAGTTGATCAGGTATCTGTCTCTCACCCCTTGCGTCGCCACTTCGCCCGGCAGCTCCACCTGACCGCGCGCCTGCGCCGTAATCTCCTCATTCAACTGCAAGAAGCGATCCGGGAGATTAAACGTCAGGCGCGTTCCGTCCTTCATAACAAAGGGGGTGGGCCGGGCCGTCGAGGCGCGCGCAGCGCGTACTGCGTACCACCACGCCTCGCGGGTAAGTCCCTCTGGCACCGGCTCCGCACGGAAGTAATACTCCCACGGCCGATACTCCGGATCATCCAGCCCACCAGCGAGCACAGCAATAACGGGGAGACGATGGTCATCATCCATGCCCATCAAACTGGCGATGACACGTTCGCGCAGCTCACCAAGCCGATAAGGCGGAGGGACAGGAGTCTTCATGGCTACTCCGTTCACACGAACTTCAAATTACTTCTAATTTTATCTTAATTTGAAGCAACTAGAAATAGTTGCCACGGTGCACACATCAACGAGGGTGCAACAGAATATCCAACATCCCGCCACAAGCAGGCGTCCCCACAACAAACGAGGCCGCGACCGGAACACCCGGCCACGGCCTCGTCGATGGCGGGCACACTACCAAAGACGGTTCGCGTGCACGTAGTAGGCCGACTGCACGCCACTGACGCCCCTGATCACCTCGACGGATCCGGCGGGCACACTCAGCCCGAAGCCCTGCACGGGAGTCTCATACTCATACTCGACCTCAACGGACCCGCCGGGGAAAAACTCGGCCACAGCTTGTCTGATCGACGCGAGCACGGCCGCACGGTCAGCACCCTCCTCAAGGCGCACGACAACCTCAACACTCTCCGACGGACGGTCCTCACTTCCAACCATGGCCGCCTGGGCGACCACCGCAGGCGAAACACCGAACTGGAAGGCGGTCGCCGACGCGGCGAACGACGGACTCACAACCGCAAGCGCACACCCGCCAACACATGCCAGCGCGAAAGCTGTTTGCTTCATGGACATATTCTGCTCCTCTGCAATCATGGGCGGTCGAGCGGGAACACTGCCATGTATCCTCTCCGCCGATCACCAGGAGCACCCTAACACGACAGCGTAAATGACAAGCTAGTCATGACTGCTATTTGGTCATTACTACCATGCTGTCAAACTTAATGATTCCGTGTATGCAGAGACAAAAAGGTGGTCGGGCGACCTCACAAGCTCACCCGACCACCGCCTACAGGACAACTACTGGATGCGTGTCTCACGCTCGATGGACGCCATCTTCACGCCGCTCACTCCACGGATCGCGTCCAGCGAGCCCGCAGGCACGCGCAGCGCGTAGCCCTGCAAGGCGTTCTTATACTCGCGTTCAACCTCGACGGTCGCATCCGGATAAACCCCGGCCACGGCCTCGTTGATGGAAGCAAGGGTCGCCTCACGATCAGCACCCTCCTCAAGGTGGACGATGACGACGACAGGTTCCGCTGCCTCGGCATCGCCAGACGGCGCGGGGGCACCGCTCTGCACATCCGGACTGTCCTGCCCATCCTTGGATGTCAGCGCAGTATCGGCGTCACCCACCGGCAGCATGGGGGCCGTCAAGCCGGACTGCGGCTCCGACTGGGGAGCCGACTGAGGAGCGGACTGGGGAGCAGACTGCTGCGAGTCCGCGCCAGGGTCGGACTGGGCGGAGGGCGTCTGCGGAGAGGACACGGAACAGCTCGCGACCGCGAGCGCACACGTTCCGACGCCCGCAAGGATGGCGGCTGGTTTCTTCATGGACATGGTGCATTCCTTCGCATTCACAGGCGACCGAGGCAGTTGCGTCGTCGCCGCTGTATCGGCAGATACGTCCAACATACCGCAGGACAACAAGCGACGTGCGCGGCATCCACGACCACGTACCAACAGCCCCTCATCCGCACGTAGGACCTCTCATCCGCAACCAAACCCGCTCATACGCAACCAAACCCTCTGTTCCGAGCGTGGGCGGGGCCGCCCACCTACGGAACAGCGGGCCCACGCGCGGAACAGCGAGTGGGCCCGGGAACCTCCGCGGTGGAGCGTTCCCGGGCCCAGGCCTCGTGAATCAGAAGCAGCCAGCGTTAGCGCTGCCAAACCCCCGACTCATCGAAGGTGTAGGTGCGGCCGTTGATCGTGTGAGTGCCGGTGAACATGGCACCGTCAGGTCCCAGGTAGTACCAGGAGCCGCCCTGCTGGAGCCAGCCGGTGTGCATCGCGCCAGACGAGGAGAGGTAGTACCAGAGACCGTCGACCGTGACCCAGCCGGTGTGCATGTCGCCGGAGTCACCCAGGTAGTACCAGGAGCCGCCCTGGGACAGCCAGCCGGTGGCCATGACGTTCGTGGCGGGATCCAGGTAGTACCAGGAACCACCGTCGCGGATCCAGCCGCTCAGCAGGGTGCCGGAAGCATCCGCGTACACCCACTCGCCGGAGGGGCGCTTGAGGAACCCGGTCATCATGTAGCCGGCAGGACCAAACTGGTAGTCGGAGCCGTTGATGGTGTACCAGCCGCTCGCCAGGTAGTCGGAGCCGTTGGCGCAGACGTACCACCAGCCGGTGGCGTCATTCGCCCAGTGTCCGCCCGCGGGGTCGGTGCAGGGAAGCTTCGCACCCTCGTTGCTGGTGGGCAGATCGACGGTGCGCGGCTCGGAGTGGTTGAGGCCGTAGTCCCATGCGAGCAGGTACGGGTGGGCGATGACTTCGCCGGAGCCGCCCTGGTCGGTCCACGCCTGGGAGAGTTCAGACATGGGGACGTCGAGCTCGTAGCGGTACTTGCCGTCGTCTCCCTTGACACCCTCGGTGTCGGAGAAGATGCGGCGATAGAACCACAGGCCGTCTGCTGGGTCGTGCAGGTCGATACCCGCGAGGGGCTTGTTGTCGGTCACGGCGATGGTGACGTGCGGCGCGTCGCCGTCCTCACTGAATGCGAGGGTGTCGACCGTAGGGGCGGTGGTGTCGATGCTGAAGTTGTACGAGATCGACTGCTCGGCCTGCGAGGGGCCGTCGTTGTGCGCGGAGAGCGTCAGCGTGTAGTCGCCGTCGGGCAGGTTCTTGTACGCGTCGGAGCGCAGGTCCAGGGTCGTGGGGTCGTGGCCGTCCTCGACCCAGGTCATCTTGCCGGTGCTGGGGTTGACGCCGGACTTCCAGGCCTGGTGGGTCACGTACGAGGCGACGGATTCACCGGCGGCGTTCGCGTACACGGTGTTGAGCGTGTGGACGCTGCGCAGGGTGCCGGTGCGTGGTTCGAGGACCGTGGGAGCGCCCGAGGCCTCGGCGCGGGAGAGGACGTAGCGGTCAGCCTTGGGCGTGCCGGTGCGCGCGTCGGCCTTGACCAGGGGGTTGTATCCCAGCTGCTGGCCCGTGGTGCCGTTGTAGATGCCCGAGGCCAGGGTGTGCGCTCCCCCGTCGGAGGCGAGGGCGTCGAAGATGGGGGCCTTGCCCCAGTCGCCATAGAAGCCCATGTAGGGCACGGTCAGGTCGGGCTGACCGTCGGTCTTCGAGGTGAGGCGCACGAAGCCGTCGAGGAACGTGCCGTTGGGCGCGTTCTGCGCGACGTAGGAGTCGAAGGCGGCGCGAGGCGTGACGTCCACGCCCACGGTCGCTTCGCCCGATGCGGGGACGGTGATGGTCGCGCCTTCGCCGGTGCCGCTCACGGCCGCGCCGGAGTAGGCGATGTCCACGCCCTTGCCTCGCCAGTCGGAGGAGTGGCCGGTGAAGAACCCATCCTCAACGAACTCGGAGAGCGCCTGCGTGTTCAGGGCGTAGGTGGCCTCGACGCCGGAGAGGTTGTGGAGGGTGACGTCGAAGTGCCATCCCTTGGTCCCATCCCCCAGGTCGGCCTTGGGTCGGGAGGACTCGGGGGCGCCCGCCACGGTCGGGTACACGGACGAGGTCGTGGCAGCCAGGACGTTCGTCAGACCCGAGCCCTGCTTGCGCGGGGAGTACGGGTCGCCGGTGTCCTGGAGCGGGTCGGCGATGGGAGCAGCCGTGCCCATGATGAGGTTCTGGACGACGTCAACCTTTTCGCGTGCGCTCATGGACGCGAACAGCGGATCATTCTGGACGCGCTGCAGGACGACCGCGCTCACGCCCGCCATCTGCGGGGTCGCCATCGACGTGCCGGACATGAACTCGTAGGTGCCTCCGGGCACCGAGGAGTAGATGTTGCCGCCGGGTGCGGCGACCTCGGGCTTGAGGCGCAGGTCGGGGGTGACGCCCCAGGAGGAGAAGCTCGACATGGAGTACTTCGAGCTGGGGGCGACGACCTTGCCGGGGGCGACGCTCAGGTGGTGGTCGGCGGCGGCCAGCATGGCCTCGCCGTCCGCCTGCGAGATGAACGCGGCGGGCACGCCGTCGGTCGCCAGGCTCATGACGACGAGCGAGTCACCGGGCACGTTGTTGTAGACGATGAAGCCGGCGGGCTTGGAGCCGGCAATGTTGTTGAACTTGTCCTGGAAGGTGAGGGAACCGCGCTTGACCAGCACGATCTTACCCGCGAGGCCCTCGGGGTACTTGGCCTTCAGGGCCTGGCCATCCTCGGGCGAACCGATGCCGCCGTCGACGTACTCGAAGGGGCCGCCGGTCAGGTCGGACAGGTCGGGCATCTTCTGACCGTTGGCGCCACCAGCGCGCTGGTAGGGGATGTCGCGGTCGCCGACACTGAAGGCGCTGTGCGCCAGCGAGTTATCGACCGAGGCCACGGACACGACGGAGGAGTAGGACGCCGGCTCGCACAGGACCGAGGAGTCGGGGTCCGACGCGTAGGGCAGGTTCTTGCCGGACAGGTTGCCGTATCCGGCGGTGTACTCGTTGCCCGCGGCCGCGTTCACGGTGACGCCCGCGGCCTGCAGGTTCTTGAAGACGGTGGCGTACATGGAATCGGCTTCGTTGTCCATGCCGCCGGTCTGTCCGAGGGACAGGTTCACGACGTCGGGGTGCAGGATCACCATGTCGTCGAGTGCAGCGAGCAGCGCCGAGTCCGGGATGCCGCCGTTGCTGCTACGGGCGACCTTGGCGACGATGATCTGGGCGTCGGGCGCAATGCCGACGATTTCGCCCGCGTTGCCCGCGGTGATGCCGGCGACGTGCGTGCCGTGCGATCCGGCTTCGCCGGTCGGCGAGGCGTCCGGGTCGTTATCCGCGTAGTCGTAGGCGAAGGGGAACTTTTCCGACACGTAGGTGCCGGTCTTTCCGTCACCCAGCTGAGGGGTCAGGGATGCAACCTTGTCCGCTGAGAGCGCGGGGGTGCCGTGCAGGGCGCCCGCGAACGCCGGGTGCGTCATGTCCACGCCGGTGTCGATGACGGCGACGACCTTGCCTTCACCCTTCTGGGTGATCTGGTCGGCGTGCATCATCAGCTGGGGGCTGAGGTTGGCGGGGTCCTGGGCGGCGGTGCGGGCGGAGTTCGTCGCACCCTCGCCAGCGACCTGGTCGTCGGCGCCTTCGACGTGGGTCTCGCGGTCGAGGAACGCGGCCTTGACGCCGCTCACCGCGCGGATCGCGTCGAGGGAGCCGGCGGGGGCGTTGAGCGCGAAGCCCTTCAGGGCGTTGTCGTACTCGCGCTCCACCTGGGCGGAGGCGCCGGGGAATGTGCCGGCCACGGCCTCGTTGATGGAGGCGAGAGCGGCCGCGCGGTCCGCACCGTCGTCGAGCTGGACGACGATGCTCACGACGGAGGCGGGGTCCACCTCGTCGGTCGACTGGGCCTGATCGGTCTGGGTGGTCTGCCCGCTCTTCGAGGTGAGCGCGGTATCGACGTTACCGACGGGCAGGGACGAGGCCGTGGCGCCCGCGTCGGGTTGGCTGTCCGCGCCGGTGGGCGGGGATGCGAGGGTCGCGGGGCCAGCAACCACGAGTGCCGCGGTGCCGGCCAGCGCGAGGAGCGTCGCTGGTTTCTTCGTTGTCATCTACCTACTCCAATGTGTTGACAGGCGGTCGCGTAAGAACGAGGAGAGGACCGCGTCTATTGGCCGCCATAATCAACATAACCGCAGACAAGTCTTGTGACAAGCTTTGTTTCACCTAGAGAAACACCTGACGATTATTTTACCCAGTAACGGATTCCGGGCCCGAGAACGCTTACACAACAACGTTCTCGGGCCCGGAAGGGAATGTTGACAGATTCAGGAAGCTCGGCGCTTATCGCACCCAGGCGCCAGAATCGTCAAACATGTAGGTGCGCCCGTTGATCACGTGCGTGCCCGTCAGCATCGCACCGGAGGGTGCCAGGTAGTACCAGGTGCCCCGATCCTTGACCCAGCCGGTCGCCATCTTTCCGGAGGCGTTCAGGAAGTACCAGGTACCGCCGTCATTCACCCACCCGATGGCCATCGCACCGTTGCCGGTGAGGTAGTACCAGGAGCCGCGGTCGGCCACCCATCCGGTCGCCATGACGTGAGAGGCGGGGTCGAGGTAGTACCACTGGCCGCCATCCTTCACCCAACCGCTCACGAGGGCGCCGTCGGAGTCGGCGTAAACCCACTGGCCGTTCATGCGCTTGAGGAAGCCGGTCGCCATGTAGCCCGACGGCCCAAACTGGTAGTCACGGCCGTTGATGGTGAACCAGCCGCCCTTGAGGTAGGTCGACCCATCGGCGCAGGCGTACCACCAGCCGACGCTATCCTTCACCCAGTGACCGCCCTCGGGGTTCACGCACGGGCTGGGTGTGCCCGGGTTGCCGCTGGGCAGGTTGATCGGGAAGACCTCGGAGGGGTTGAGGCCGTAGTCCCACGCGAGGATGTAGGGGTTGGCGATGACGCCGCCGGTGCCGCCCTGGTCGGTCCATGCCTGCTCGATGACGCTGAGCGGGATCTCGACGTGGTACGTGTACCGGCCGTCGGCTCCAACGCTGCCCTCGTCCTCGGTGAAGACGTGGCGGTAGAACCACAGGCCGTCAGCCGGGTCGTGCAGGTCGACAGCTGCCAGCGGCGAGTCGTCGGTAACGTCGAAGGTGACGACGAAGCCCTCATCCTTGCCGGAGTACACCAGATCGGAGATAACCGGAGCCTTCGTGTCCAGGCGGAAGTTGTAGGAGATCGACTGCTCGGCGCGCGACGGACCATCGTTGGATGCGGCGATTCGCAGCGTGTAGGCACCGTCGGGCATCTGCGCGAACTTCTCCGCGTTCGCATCGAAGGCCGTGGACTCATGGTAGGCCTCGACCCAGGTGTTCTCCTCGGTGCTGGTCAGGTAGACGGACTTCCAGTTCTGGTGGTTGGTCACGGAGAAGACCGTCTCCCCGGCCTGGTTCGTGTAGGTGCTGGTCAGCGTATGGACGCTGCGCAGCGTGCCCGTGCGCGGTTCGAGGATCGTCGGGGCGCCCGAGGCCGTGGACCGCGAGATCACGTAGCGCTGCGGATTCGGGTTGCCGGTGCGGTCGGCCACCTTGACGAGCGGGTTGTAGCCGAGGGAGGCGCCGGTCTGTCCGTTGACGATATCCGAGGCCCGGGTGTGCGCCCCGCCCACAGAGGCGAGCGCGTCGAAGATGGGGGCCTTGCCCCAATCGCCGTAGAAGCCCAGGTAGGGCACCGCGAGGTCGGGCTGGCCGTCCGTCTTCGAGGCGAAACGCACGAAACCATCCAAGAACGTTCCGTTAGGTGTGTTGTCCGCAACGTAGGACGCGAACTCGCTGCCGGGCGTGACGTCAATGCCGACCGTGGCCTCGCCGCTCGCCGGGACCGTCACGGTCGCGCCCTCAGCCGACGCCGACGCGGCGCCCGAGTAGGTGATCTCCACGCCCTTGCCTCGCCAATCCGAGGAATGCTCCGTGAAGAACCCACCGTCCACGATCTCCGACAGCGCCTGAGAGCTCAGCTCGTACGTCGCAGCCGTGCCGGACAGGTTATGCAGCGTGACATCGAAATGCCAGCCCTTCGTGCCATCCCCCAGGTCCGCCTTGGGCCGGGACTGCTCCGTGGCCCCCACCACGGTCGGATACACCGACGAGGTCGTGGCCGCCAGGGCGTCCACCAGGCCCGCACCCTGCTTGCGCGGGGAGTAGAGCGCGCCCGTCGTCTGAGCCGCGTCGGTCAGCGGGCGGGCGGTGCCCATGATGAGGTTCTGGACCACATCAGCCTGCTGGCGCGCGCTCATCGAGGCAAACAACGGGTCGGACTGGACGCGCTGCAGGACGATCGCGCTGATGCCAGCCATCTGGGGCGTGGCCATCGAGGTGCCTGACGTCTGCTCGTACGCACCGTTCGGTATCGACGAGAAAACGTTGCCACCAGGCGCCGCGATCTCAGGCTTGAGACGCAGGTCCGGGGACACGCCCCACGAGGAGAACTCCGAGGCCTCGTAGATGGAGGACTGCGGCAGAACCTGGCCCTCGGCGATCGAAAGCTTGTGCTCCGGGGCGTCCAGCATGGCCTGGCCATCCGCCTGGGAGATGAACGCGGCGGGCAGGTCCTGCGTCGTCAGGTTCATGATGATGAGCGAGCCAACGGACACGTTGTTGTAGACGAGGATGCCGGCCGGATGCAGGTCGTAGAGGTTCTCGACCTTCTTCTGGTAGGTCATCTTGCCGCGCGAGACCAGGGCGATCTTGCCGGCGAGGCCGTCCGGGTACTTCTCCTTGAGGGCGGCGACGTCCTCCTCGGAGGCGAACCCGGCGTCCACGTACTCGTAGGTGCCGGCGGGCAGGTCGGAGAAGTAGGCGACCTTCTCGCCGTTCATGCCGCGCGAGCGCTGGTAGCCGATGTCCTTCCCGTTCACGGTGAAGGCGTTACGGATGAGCGCGTTCTCGACGGAGGCGACGGCGACCACGGAGGAGTAGGTCGCAGGCTCGTCGATGACCGAGGAGTCGGGGTCCGAGGCGTAGGGCAGGCCCTTGCCGGAGTTGTTGCCATACCCGGTGGAGAAGGCGTTGCCCGCGGCCGCGTTCACGGTAATACCCGCGTCCTGGAGCTTCTTGTACACGGTCGCGTAGACCGTGTCGGCCTCGTTATCCATGCCGGCCGTCCAGCCGAGCGACAGGTTGATGACGTCGGGGTGCAGGACGAGCATGTCGTCGAGGGAGGCGAGCAGCGCCGAGTCCAGCAGTGCGTCGTCCTCGCTGCGCGTCACCTTCGCGACGATCACCTGCGCGTTGGGGGCGGTGCCGACGATCTTGTCGGCGTTGCCCGCGGCGATGCCGGCGACGTGGGTGCCGTGGAAGCCGGAGCCTCCCTCGCGCGGCGACGCGTCGTTGTCACCGTCCGCGTAGTCGTAGGCGAAGGGGAACTTCTGCGAGATGTAAACGCCGGTCTTACCCTCACCCAGCTGCGAAGTCAGCGCGGCAACCTTCTGCGGGGTGAGCGGAGGCGTTCCCGCAAGCTCGCCCGTAAACGCCTGGTGGGTCGTGTCGACACCCGTGTCGATGACGGCGATGACCTTACCCTCACCCTTCTGCGCGACCTGGTCGGTGCGCATCATCAGCTGGGCGCTCAGGTTTGCGGGGTCCTGCCCACCGTTGCGCGCCGCCTCGAGGCCTCCCTCTGAGTCGAGGGTCGCGCCATCGTTCACGTGCCCCTCGCGCTCGAGGAACGCTGCGCGCACGCCCGGGGCACGACGGATCGCGTCGAGCGCACCTGCGGGAGCCTTGAGGGCGAAGCCCGTCAGGACGTTGTCATACTCGCGCTCGACCTGGGCCGAGGCCCCGGGGAATTGAGCGGCCACAGCCCGGTTAATCTCATCGATCGCGCCCTCGCGGGATGCGCCGTCCTCAAGCTGGACGATGACGCCGACGACGCGCGCCGGATCCTCATCGCCGGCACTCGAGGCGGGCGCAGACTGCCCGCTCTTCGAGGTCAGCGCCGTATCAATATCGCCCGCAGGCAGGGACGCCGCTGCGCCATCGCGGGCGCCGGACGGGCCCGCGGACAGGGGCGAGGCCAGGGTGGCCGGCCCGGTGACCGCGAGCGCGCAGGCGCCGACGAAGGCGAGGAGGGCAGCCGGTTTCTTCGTTGACATAAGCCTTCTCCAAATATGTGGGGGGACGGCGTGCCGGTGGCATCCGGTACATCGGTGTACCAGCCGTCTCCTCACAAAATACCGCACCAAGCACGAGTGACAATCACGGTATTGCTTATTGATACGTGAAGCGGAGCTGAAGCGTCTAACGAGAAGCCGGGCCCGGGAGCGCGTTGCTGCGTTCCCGGGCCCGGACTGTTACCTGTCGGCGAGGCCTCGATCAGATCACGGGATCCACACGCCCGAGGCGTTGAAGGTGTAGCTGCGGCCGTTGATGGTGTGCGTGCCGGTCACCATGGCTCCCGAGGGAGACAGGTAGTACCAGGCGCCACCGTCCATGACCCAACCGGTGGCCATCGCACCGGAACCGCGCAGGTAGTACCAGGCGCCGCCGTCCATGACCCAACCAGTGCGCATCGCGCCGTTGTCACCCAGGAAGTACCAGGAACCGCCGATCATCTGCCAGCCGGTGAGCATCGCGCCCGAGCCGTGCAGGTAGTACCACGTGCCGCCCAGGTTGATCCAACCGGTGGCCATCGCACCGGAACCGTGGAGGTAGTACCAGGTGCCGCCGTCCATGACCCAACCGGTGCGCATCGCGCCGTTGTCACCCAGGAAGTACCAGGAACCGCGGACGATCTGCCAGCCGGTGAGCTGCGCGCCGGAGCCATCGTGGTAGTACCAGGCGCCACCGTCCATGACCCAACCAGTGCGCATGTAGCCGCGTCCATCGAAGCGGTAGGTGCGTCCGTCGATCACCGCGGAGGTGTTGGCCGGGTAGGTGCCGTCAGCGTTGCGGTACCACCAGCCGATCGAGTCCAGCATCCAGGCGCCCGAGGGGGCAGGCTGGGGCTGGGGATCCGGCGCGGGCTGGGGGTCGGGCTGAGGCTGAGGCTGCGGATCGGGCTGAGGCTGAGGCTGGGGATCGGGAGCGGGCTGCGGATCAGGCTGCGGCTGCGGCTGGGGATCGGGAGCAGGCTGCGGGTCAGGCTGGGGCTGAGGCTGGGGATCCGGCGCAGGCTGCGGATCAGGCTGCGGCTGCGGCGCCGGGTCAACCCACGGGGCGGGCGCAGTCGCATCGTGCTTCACAGACTTGACGACGGCGATCGTCGTCGCACTTGCCTCGGTTCCGTCGGGCAGGGTGGCGGTCAGGTTCACCTGATTCCAATCAACGGCGTTACCGCCGGTGATCGTCGCGCTCTTGCCGTCCTCGGCCACCTTCAGGATGACCACACCGTCATACTCGAGGCTCCAGGACAGGGTGGCATCCTTGAACTTCTCGGGCAGCAGCGGCTTGAGGGTGACAGTCTCCCCCTCCTCGAAGTCCACGCGAAGGAAATTGACCGCAATCTCGTCCTTGCCCAGCTCACTGGCACAGACCTGGACAGTAGCCATCACCGGGTCGAAGGCCGTGGGATCCATGTAGTCAGCGACGGCCCGGACGTCCGAGCAGCCCTTCTTCAGGGCAGTCACGCGGCCCGAGCGATCATCGACATTCAGGACGTCGATATCGTCACCAGTCCAGTTGACTTTCGTCATATTGGCGTTGTCCGGCTTGTGCGTGACGCCGATGTACGTCTGCTGACCGACAGTCATGTTCAGCTGACCAGACTCGATACCGAAGTCGAGGGAGGACATGGCAACGGGTGTGATCGCGACATCGGCGCGCTTGGACGGCAGACCGTCACTGCCCCAGGCGACGAGCGTGACGGTCGCGGGGAGAGCATCGGTATGGCCAGCCTGGGACCAGGCAGCCTGAATGTCAGAGAACTTGATGGTGAAGAGGTAGTGATGAAGGCCGTCGGCGGTGACATTGCCAGGGAAGTCGACGACACGATGGTAGAAGATCACGTCGGTCGCGGGGTCACGCAGGTCAATGCTGGACAGCCCGGGATTGTCGGTGACGGAGAAGGCGACCTGACCGCCGATGCCCTCGCTCGTGGTGGCGAGGTTGGAGATCATTGGCCCATCCGTGTCGGGTGCGGGGGTTGCTGCCAGGGCAGGAGCGCCGAAGGCGACGCCAGACGCTGCCATTGCTCCGGTCGCCAGGGCTGCGATCAACGCCCTGTGAAATGTGTATGACATGCTCACTCCAATGTTGATTCATGCGAGCCATACCGACCGGTTAGGTTCATCGGCTCACAAACCGCACGATACTGCGCAACCAGATACCTAGCAACGGCTTACTCACTTACCATTCAGTAGCTACAAGGCATTATGAGGGGAAATGAGGGCGCCCTCAACGCTCTGGTCAGCAAAGTTTCAACACGTTCACTGACCACTGCACATATGTTCGTTTGACAAAGCACATTTTCCCACGAGTCAAACGCTGACATTCCTGAAATAACGGGCATAGAGAGCGGTTACTTGCCACGGCAAATACCGAGAGAGAACGCAACGAAGTAGCACGTTGTCACACGTCAGTCCTGACAAAGTGCCGCGCCGGGCACCAAGGCGCGGTCAGACCCTACTGGCGGTCTGACAGCTCCAGGTTCGCCCGCACCACGATGCCGATACGCCGAACCATTGCCTCGTCCACCCAGGACCCGTCGAGGGCCGCTAGACGCGGGTGGGTCGGCACCTCGTCGAAGAGGCGATCAAAGCCGAGGATCGCCCTCCACAGGGGGATCAGCTCCTCGTTATAGGTATGGCCGTGGCCGCCGGGGGCCGTACCCGCGACGGGCAGGTCAGCAAGCACCTGAATGAAGGTGACGAAGCGCGTGAACTCGACGAAGCGGGACACGTCGCGCCCCGCCCGCTCGCGCAGCCAATCCGGCTGGTTCCACAGGAGCTTGCGATTCCACCACACGACCGGGTCGGAGGGATGCTGAGCGTAGACGAGGCGCGGGAATCCCCACGGACCCAGCTCTCGGCCGTACAGGTCGGTGCGCAGGTCGGAGGGCTCGTTCACGAAGCGCACGCGCCGCCCGTTGTAGACGACGGGCGCCACCTCGGGGCTGCCCTTGTGGCGGGCCGCCGTGAGCTCGGCGTGCATCGGCGTGAACGCCGGCGTGCCCACCCACAGGGCACCGTCCACCTGGTCCAGCGCCTCCTCGACCGAGGAAAACACCGACTGCGAGGCAAAGGCACCCAGGGACTCTCCGCACACGAAGAGCGCGGGTCGGTCGGCCTCGTCCATCGTGTCGAGCTCGGCGCGCACGGCGCGGAAGAGCGCGGCTGACGCCTCCTGCGCGGGCTCGAGGCCGGTCAGCCAGTTGAGGGCCGAGGGCACGTAGGAGTACTGCAACGAGGCGGTCGCACAGTTGCCGCGCGTGAGGAACTCGAGGGGCTGGACCTGCCACTCGTCGACCCAGCCGGACCCGGTTGACGCGGCAATAAGAATGACAGCGCGATCGAATGCGCCCGTGCGACGCAGCTCGGCGACGACGGTCGCCGCGGCCACCTCGATGCCCGCCCCGCCCGTGGGCATGCCGGAATAGACGCGGATGGGTTCCATGGCCTCGCCGCCGCTGACCTGGGCGATATCGAGGCGCGAGGGGCCTCGGCCGAGGAAGACGCGCCCCTGCCCTCCGACCGACTCCCAGGTGACGGGCGAGGCCGGGGAGGCGGAGCGCTCGGGGACGAAGGGCTTGTAGATGCCGCGCGCGGTGCGCATGTTCATCTGCTCGGCGTGATGACGGAAGAAGCCGATGCCGCCGCGCAGGATCACGTTCGAGGTCAGGAAGAAGACGATGACGGTCAGAATCGCCACGCCGACAACGACGGCAATGGGGTGCGGCATGTAGTCACCGAGCGCAGCGATAAGCATGCGTCCGAGACTGTTCAGGGCACCGACGATCGCGATGAGGCACCATGCGACGACGACGGTTCCGGCGGTTCCCAGGAGGTACTCTCCAAAGGTCTCTCCCGGCATGCTCACGAGTCTGGCGGCGACGCGGGCTCGGCGATACGACTGGATGACAGCGTACAGCCACCACATCGCGAAGAGTACTGCGGCGCAGACGCGGAAGCCGATCTCGACGGGCTCGGATGCGCGGATGGTCAGGCCCGTCATGGCGATCACGCGGGCGCCCACGTTCTGGACGATGACGCCGCCGACGTACCCGCAGGAGACAAGGACGCCCGAGGCGACCGCGTGCCACGCCCAGGAGCGCGCCATCAGCGACGGCGCCACGCTCACCGCATACATGGCGAGGGCAGCGATCACTCCCAGAAACGACAGACCCATGGTCCCATTGTGCCAGGGGTGGCCTCGCGCTTCAGGAGGGGCACGAGGCCCGGAGGAGCAGGTGGAGCAGCGACGTCTCGCGGACTCCGCCTTCGCCCCCGGAACAGTCGGGACGCCGCCGGAAGCAATCGCCTTTTCTCGGAGGCAACAATCGGATAAGTTGGGTACAACGTTCCCCGCCCCACGCACACCCACCGACAGGAGCACTGATGCACACCACTTTCATTCAAGGCGCCGGAGCCGCCATCGTCTCTCGCAAGATTGTTGAGCGCACAGGCAACATCAAGTGGCTGACCCGCGAGGAACCCTTCG
>ERZ772928.501-NODE-501-length-17609-cov-4.043295_pt1 | contig 17609 bp, 10 predicted proteins | sample MGYA00511686_ERZ772928 | MGnify/ENA primary metagenome ERZ772928 (study PRJEB29015, sample SAMEA2738063) | human oral metagenome | biome: human oral; feature: human-associated habitat; material: saliva | place: China | collected 2219 ... | reverse complement strand
TGACCATACCACGCTTGATTTCGTTCTTGTCGATACCACGGAGGAGGAGACCGACATTGTCACCAGCCTGACCTTCGTCGAGGATCTTGCGGAACATTTCAACACCCGTAACAACGGACTTGAGACCTTCTGCACCGAGACCGATGATCTGAACTTCGTCACCCGTGTGGATAACACCCGTTTCGATACGACCCGTAGCTACCGTACCACGACCAGTGATCGAGAACACGTCTTCGACAGGCATAAGGAAGGGCTTATCGATGTCACGAGGAGGCAGGGGGATCCAGGTGTCGACAGCATCCATGAGCTCCATGATCTTGTCTTCCCAGACAGGCTCACCATTGAGACCACCGAGGGCAGAACCACGGATAACAGGAGTGTTGTCGCCGTCGAATTCGTAGCTGGAGAGAAGCTCGCGCATATCCATTTCTACGAGTTCGAGCATTTCTTCGTCGTCAACCATGTCACACTTGTTCATGAAGATGACGAGACGAGGAACGTTTACCTGACGAGCCAGAAGTACGTGCTCACGCGTCTGGGGCATAGGACCATCCGTAGCAGCAACTACGATGATAGCACCGTCCATCTGAGCAGCACCCGTGACCATGTTCTTCACATAGTCAGCGTGACCTGGGCAGTCAACGTGAGCGTAGTGACGGTTAGCCGTCTCGTACTCAACGTGCGAGGTGTTGATCGTGATACCACGTTCCTTTTCTTCGGGAGCGTTATCGATCGAGTCGAACGAACGGAGTTCGGAGAGACCGCGCTTAGCAAGCACCGTGGTGATTGCAGCGGTAAGGGTCGTCTTACCGTGGTCGACGTGACCGATCGTACCGATATTTACGTGCGGTTTCGATCTGTTAAAAGTTTCTTTAGCCATAACTAAAATATCTATTCTTAAGAAATATGCTCGATGTGAGCGTCTAGATACTCCACGTCCGACTCTTTGGAGCCGATGTCGGGACTTGAACCCGAGACCTCTTCCTTACCAAGGAAGTGCTCTACCGCTGAGCTACATCGGCTTGTCATGCATGCGTATCTGTGGAAGACGCCTCTCCCTAATAGCGTGAGCCTCACTGGACTCTTGGGCTATTTTCGCCTGCAAATATACAAACTTTTCTCAACATACCAAACGCACAAGCAATTACCGCCCGCACGGCACCCTCCCACGCTCCCCTAGCCTCCTCTGTCTCTTGACGCACCGCCTCCCTAAGGCTGGGAGGGAAGCACCGCCTCTAGGCGTCCGCCGCGCGCTCCTACGCTCCATATACAATGTAGCAGAATGCTCTCCCCTCACCCCAAGCAGGCTCTCGCTCGCATCTCCCTTAGAGGGCAAGCCCCCCTAAGGGCCACGCCCGCGCTCCGCCCATTAGCCTCGGGGCGCGCTGAGGGATATCAGTGAGGCCTCGTGAGGGCTATCAGTCAGCGAGCTGAGGGACGGCAGTCAGCGCGCTGAGGGATACCCCTCAGCGCGGGGGCGGACAGCAGTGATGGAAGCAAGGGGAAGGAAAGGGAAAGCGGAAGGGAAAAGCGGAAGCGGTCTACTCGTCCTCAGGATCAAGCTCCGAGGGACCGAGGAGCTCGCCCCCAATCTGCTTGTAGGTATCCACGAGGCGCTCGACCCGCTCGAAGATACGCCGCAGCCGCTGCAGGTAGCCTGGGTTCTTGACAAGTGGAGCAGGGGGCAGGATCTCGCTGAAGTCCGTCCCCAGGTCGGAGGCATACTCCTGGTGTAGTGCAGCAGCGATATAGCGCCGTGCCTCCTGGGGGCGTAGCCCCTCCTCACTGATAAGCTCCTCGACCTCCTGCTCCTTACGTACTCGGGCATAGGCATAGAAGGCACGCACCAGCGTCTCCTTGTCGGGGATGCTGTCCAGATCCTGCTCCTGGATGAAGTCAGTGATCAGTCCCTCCTTGGCTCGGTGCTCTACGCTCGCACGCACCACGCGGCGCAGCTCTTCGATGAGCCCTTCCTTACTCTTCTTCTCCTTGTAGTAGTCGAAGAGCAAGCTCAGCAGATAGTCCAGCGTGATCTCCTGGCTCTTGAGGAGCTCAATCTCAAAGGTCACTCCGGACCAGTCGACCGCTGGGACAGTCGATGTGCCACCATCCTCCTCGCCTCCTGTTGAGGGCGGAGCAGGGCGGTGCTTGTGGATGATATCATGGTAGGTTGATCTGTAGTCCTGGGTATCGCGATGGCTGAGCAGCTCGGTCTCTGCCAGCTCCTGCAGCTCCTCCTCGCTCAGTCCATAGCGCTCCTGGATACGAGCACGCCCCTCGGTATCCTCGGACCGCAGCGCCTCGAGCTCGCGACAAGCCGTGTACTGGTCATAGTTGCGCAGCCTATGCTCCATCCTCAGATAGGCACCGAAGAGCTCCACGAAGTCACGCTCCGCCTGCTCACCCTGGATAGCCTGTGGGTCAGGGAAGCTGCTGCGCAGCTCGCCGAGCAGCTGCTGATAGCCGGGCTGGAAGGTGCCCGAGGCATCCTCATAGCCGTGCATGTAGTCTCCATAGCCGAGCTCCAGCAGGAGCGTCGTCTCCTTACCCAGGCTGTCGCTGAAGAGGCGCAGCGCCTCGTTCGTCGCCTCCTCGAGGTCTCGGAAGCAGACGATATTCCCGAAGGCCTTCGTCTCATTGTAGATACGATTGGTGCGGGAGAAGGCCTGGATCAAGCCATGATAGCAAAGGGGCTTGTCGACGAAGAGCGTATTGAGGCACGGCGCGTCGAAGCCCGTAAGGAACATCCCCACCACGAGCAGCAGGTCTACCTCCCCTGCACGCGTCCGCTTCGCCAGGTCACGGTAGTAGTTCTGGAAGGAGGCGCTATCCAGCCCATAGTTCGTGCCGAAGTAGCCATTATAGTCCTTGATAGCCCGCGCGAGGAACTCCCGATTCGACTGCTCCAGTAGCTCGGGATCCGCCCCCTCGTCCGCGATCGAGCCCTTCGGCTGTACCGGCTCATTGGGTTGGACAGAGAAGATCGTCGCCACACGTAGCGGCTGCGCGAGTCCCTGCTGCAGCTGCTGCAGCTCGTCGTAGTAGACGCGTAGGGAGTCGATACTGTCCACGGCGAGCATCGCATTGAAGCCGCCGCGACCGCTCATCTGGCGGTGGGTCTTGCGGGGATACTGCTCGAGGATGTAGCGACAGATCTGACGGATGCGCTTGGGGCTCCTTAGCCCGACGTTCGCCCCAGGGAGTGCATCCACCTCCTCAGGCGAGGCACGCTCCAGGTCACGGAAGGCAGGACGCACGTCATTATAGTCGACCTTGAACTTTAGCACCTTCTCATCCCGTATCGCATCGGGCAGGATATAGCGGTGTAGACAGGGGCCGAAGACCAGCTCCGTCGTCTGGTCCTCGACCGCGTTCTCCGCGAAGATGGGCGTCCCCGTAAAGCCGAACTGATAGTAATAGCGGAAGCGAGTCTGGATGAGCTGCTGCGCCTCGCCGAACTGCGAGCGGTGTGCTTCGTCGAAGATCAAGACCACCTGCTGCTCGTAGACGGGGAGCTCCGCCTCCCCTCGCAGTAGGCGTGTGAGCTTCTGTATCGTCGTGACGATGATCTTGCGGTCGGTGCGCTCGAGGTTCAGCTTCAGGCCGCGCGTGCTGTCCGATCCATTGACGCTGTCGGGCGAGAAGCGCTGATACTCCAGCATCGTCTGGTAGTCCAGGTCCTTGCGGTCGACGACGAAGAAGACCTTATCCACGAAGTCCAGCTGCGTGGCTAGCTGGGCGGCCTTGAAGCTGGTCAGCGTCTTGCCCGAGCCCGTCGTATGCCACACGTAGCCGCCAGCCTTGGGGGTGGACCAGGCCTTCTGCAGCCAGGCGTTGCGCACCTTGCTAAGGATGCGCTCCGTGGCTGCCACCTGATAGGGACGCATCACCAGCAGCGTATCCGTCGTATCCAGCACCGTATAGGTCAGCAGCAGCGAGAGCAGCGTGCGCTGCCCGAGGAAGGTAGCGGTGAAGTCCCGCAGCTCCTTGATCGGCTGGTTATCTACCAGCGCCCAGTTCATGGTGAAGTCATAGCTACTCTTCTCTCGGCGCGTCGTGGCGGCGAAGTAGCGGGTATCCGTCCCGTTGCTGATGACGAAGAGCTGCACGTAGCGGTAGAGCGAGCTCTCCCCGTGGAAGCTCTCGCGGCTGTAGCGGTGGATCTGGTTGAAGGCCTCACGTATGGCCACCCCGCGCCGCTTGAGCTCGAGGTGCACCAGCGGCAGCCCATTGACGAGGATCGTCACGTCGTAACGGTTCGTCCGCAGGCCCGTCTGCTCGAGCTGCGAGATGACCTGCAGCTTGTTGCGCCGCTGGTCCTGCTTATCGACCAGGCGGATGTTGCCTAGGTGCCCATCATCGTAGACGAAGTCATAGATATAGTCATCGTGGAGCTTACGCGCCTTGGCAACGGCATCCTCACCGGGCTTGTCGAGGTATTCGTCCACGAAGCGCTGCCACTCGGCCTCGTTGAAGCTGATGCCATTGAGTGCCTCCAGCTGCCACCTCACGTTGGCCAGCAGCTGTGCGGGGGTCTTGATCTCGGGGGCATACTCGTAGCCCTGCGCCACGAGGTCGGCGATCAGCTCGCGCTCTAGCTCGGCCTCACTCTGATAGTGATCGCCCGAGCGCGCTACGGGGGTGTACTGGTCGAGGACAATATAGTCGGGTGCCTCTGCGATGGGAGTGTACTGCTTCATTTCTGGCCTTAATAACCATCCCGCCTAAGGGGACTTACTTAAACTTATACTCTGTCTTTAGGTGTGTCACAAGGTAGCCTAGGATGCGCTTGTCGGCCTCTCCTATGTGAGGAGGTTCCTCATGCGAGGAGCGACTATGATGCGATAGGTTAATGAGCCGCTGATAGTAAGCATGGCGCGTATCCTCATCCTCACCTGGCAGCAAATCCTCCCACTCCTTATGCCCAAGAAATACCGAGGTCTTCTCCAAGATATTTCTAAGGAAGGCGTAATGGTACTTCTGGATGGCACCCCCAGCAATGGCCTGCTCTATCTCCTGAAGCAGACACAAGTGATACGAGAACGGGTGATCCGATGTATCCTTCAGCTCATAGGTCCCATCCTCCAGGAGGCTCAGCAACCGGCACGTCATCCTCCTAGGCTTAAGGTCCTTGAGCTTCTCCTGATCGAGCTGCCGAAGCTCATTGACCAGCACGTTAAAGAATAGTGGGTTATGCGTGGTGATGATGTACTGGAGCTGGGAGGCGTCTTGCTTGATGAGTCGAGCAATGTCGCAGGCGATCTCGATCAGATGGTTTTCATCCAGCGAGCTCACGGGATCATCAATGAAGATGTACTTATAGGCGTCCTCAGCATTACTCACGTCCCCCTCATTGCGCGCCTCGATGATCTGCTCCAGCAAGCTATAGAAGAAGCACCAAATAAAGCAACTCTCCTCCCCCTTTGAGATCTTGATATTCTCGATGGCTCCCTCATTACCTCCGTCCCTAGAGAAGCGCACTGATCGGAAGCTAGGGTCAAAGCGCGGGGTCAGCTTCTCACTAGTATAGCGCTGGAAATGCTTCACTATATTGCTGTCCTGCCCCTGCTCCCCTAGGATCCAGTCTGAGAAGTGATTCTCCTGAATCTGCAGGACACGCTCTTCCCCTTTCTCTAGGTCATTATCCCAATAGAATAAGTCCTCAGTGAAGGCATTGTAATAGATGACAGGACTCTTTACGTCCGTCTCATCGTCTACGTCGGGAGAGGCTGCAGACTCTTTAGCCAATAGCTGCGCCCTAAAGCTACGAGATAGCCGCGTCTTGCCTACTCCGTTGAAGGCATAGATAAGCTGGACGCGGTTCTTCGATCGCTGCAGCTTAAGCGCTACTTCATCTAAGGTTTGCCCCATGGTCTATAGTATGTTGTTTATTAGTCAGACAGGTGGACTCGCGCCAAGCTATAGGAGCATACACAAGCAGTCCTTGCAGGTTATCCTTCACTTGCGGTCTTCCCCTCCTACAGTGCGGGTACGAATAGACGTACTATACTCGTCGAAGGAGAGCAGCTGGTCTCTGTAGTAGGCGTACTGCTGGCGGCGCAGCTCGATCTCGCGAGGCAAGCCCTCCGTCAGCGAGCAGGTCAGCGTGTCGAACTCATCCAAGAGCCGCACGATGCGCTCCTGCTCCTCCAGCGGAGGGATGGGAATAGGGAGCCCCTCAATCCTATGTTTGGGCAGATGGGCTGGTATCGCATCTGTTGCCAGTGAGTATATCTCCCCTTGACGTGCCCTAAGGACGTGGAGTAAGAAACGATTATCAATCTCCTGATGAGGGAAGACCGAGTAGCAGACATCGTTCGCCCAAAAGTCCTTCTCTTGCCAGTCCACATAACCAGCCGTCCCATACTGAGCTATGGTTATAGTCTCCGCCTTCCTGTTACACTGAGAGAAATATCCCAAAGGTTTAGTCCCTCCACTTACTACAGGGTAAGCTCCATTAGCAGTCAGCTGCGACTTTGTGACCCTATCACCTCGCCTGATAGCCGCCACCTCACCGAGGGATCTATACACTATTTTTCCCCCCCCCCCCGCGGTTCGTGAACTTTAACAATTCATCTCGGTAATGGGCGTACTGAGCCCGCCTCGCCTCCAGCTCCGCCTCCAGCTCCGCTGTCAGCGAGGTGAATGAGTCGAGGATACGAACTATCTCCGCCTGCACCGACAGCGGAGGAAGAGGGATGACAACCTTGGCAAGATCGGTTGTCGATACATCAATAACCTTGGTTCCTTTTGCCAGCTTACGCTTCTGCTGATAGAACTCATCGGTCATCGTATAATAAACTAGATACTTCCCCAAAAGTTGGTTCGACGGCCTAAAGGTACAAGCATGCCCGCCTATCACCCCCTGCTCCTCCACTAGATACAGTAGAGCCTTACAGACGTCATCGATATTCTCGCTGGTATTGGTAATGATGACATCCCCGTAATCTACCTTACGCAGCTTACTGGCAACCTCCTCCGTAACGTAGGATAGGGTCTTCTCCACCGAGGCCTTGTAATAGGTATAGATCTGCCCGTAATGGATGGCGGGAACCCCTGCTTCACAAAGGTCTTTCTTCTGTAGCCCCGAGCCTCGGGTAAATACTCCCACCTCGCCGAGGGGCTTCCACTCGACGGGCTGGCCTTGCAGTAGCTGCTCTATGTACTTGATCATGATTCCGAGGGCTCTGTTTTCTTGACCCGCTTGACGGTGTGCTTGATCTTACCGATGAGGAAGTTCAGCTCCAGTGTAGACTCGGTCTCCGTCGTCTCGAGGTCGGGCATGATGATATCCGAGAGCACCTCGCCGAAGTGCTCCAGCTTCTCCCGATGTCGCGGCACATCGCGCTCCTCGTGCAGCTCGACGAGCTCGCGCCTGAGGCTGCGCACCTTGGCAAAGGTCTCGATGATCGCGAAGGTCACGGCCGTAGCAGCTCGCCCACGGAGTACGGTAGCCAGCATGTAGAGCCCCTTCTCGGTGAAGACCTTAGGCAGGGCGCGCGTCTTGGGAGAGAGCTTTGTGGTCGTTTTCTTCGTCCGCAAATCCTCGACCTCCTCACGCGTCAGGACGAACATATAGTCCTCGGGGAACTTATCCGGATTGTTGCGCACCGCCTCGTTGATGCGCTTCGTCTCCACCCCGTAGAGGGCGGCCACGTCGGCATCGATGATGACCTGCTGCCCGCGCAGCGAGAGGATATGCTGCTGGACGCGATGGGTGAGGAGCTCGAGCGAGGCGCGCGCCCCTCCCCTACGGGTCTCGGTGACGAGCTGGCTCATGAGGCCGCTCCCTCCTCCTCGAGCGCCATGATGATCTGGTCTATCCCCCTACGCAGCTCGTCGATACGCGCCACACGCTGACGGAGCTCCTCGTTGAGCGCGTGGATGTCAATCGCCTCACGTGTGTCCCGCGCCTCGATGTAGCTCGAGACGGAGAGGTTGAAGTCCTGAGCCGCCACCTCCTCGAAGGGGACGGAGCGCGCTACATGCGGCTCCTCTTCAGCGCTCGCGAAGAGCGCCTCGATGTGGTCGATGTGCTCGGGGCGCAGGACGTTGTTATTCGTCTCCTTGCTATAGAAGTCCTCCCCGCTGGCGTCGATGAAGCGTATGGCGCGCGTGCCCTTGGCCTTGGAGAGGGTCATGATGTTCACCGCGATGGAGGTGCCGTAGAAGAGATTGGGCGGGAGGGCGATGACGCTCTCCACATAATTGCCCTCCACCAGCCAGCGGCGGATCTTCTGCTCCTTGCCCCCTCGGTAGAAGATCCCTGGGAAGCAGACCACGGCGGCACGTCCGCGCTCGGAGAGCCGGTCGAGGATGTGGAGGATGAAGGCATAGTCCGCCTTGGAGCGCGGCGCCAGCACCCCCGCGGGGGCGAAGCGGTCATCATTGATCAGCGTAGGATCCGCATCCCCCACCCAGTTCACCGAGTAGGGAGGGTTAGAGACAATCGCGTCGAAGCCCAGGCGCGACTTGTGGGCAGGACGCAGCAGGGTATCCCCGTGCTGGAGGTCGAACTTGGAGTAGTTCACCCCGTGCAGGAACATGTTCATCCGCGCCAGGTTGTAGGTCGTTAGGTTGATCTCCTGCCCATAGTAGTTCCCGCTGAAGCGGCGCTGACGCTCCAGATGCCGCGCCTGCAGCAGTAGCGAGCCCGAGCCACAGGCGGGATCGTAGATGCTGCGCACCTCCCGCTGCCCATGCATCGCCAGCCGCGCGATGAGGCGCGAGACGGACTGCGGGGTGAAGAACTCGCCCCCCGACTTGCCCGCATTAGCTGCATAGTTACTGATGAGGAACTCGTAGGCGTCGCCGAAGACGTCGATCTGCGCCTCCCCGATGGGGCCGAAGTCCAGCTCCGCAACGCCCTGCATGACAGCCAGCAGGCGGCGCGTCTTCTCCTGCACGGTGTTCCCCAGGCGGGTGCTCGTGGTGTCGAAGTCAGCGAAGAGCCCCTGCAGCTGCTTCTCCGAGGGATAGCCCAGGGCCGAGCCCTCGATGGCGTTAAAGATGTTCTTGAGGTGGCTATTAAGGTCGAGATCCTGCGTAGCCGTGCGGACGACATTCTGAAAGAGCTGGCTGGGGGCGATGTAGTACCCCAGGCGGCGAACGATCATATCACGCTCGACCGCGCTGATCTCCTCGTCCGCCATCTGGGCGTAGCCTATCGAGCTATCGCCGCCCTCCACCCTGAAGACGAACTGCTCGCTGGCGAAGCGATAGAAGAGCATACCGAGGACGAACTGCTTGAAGTCCCATCCATCGACCGCCCCGCGTACCTCGTTGGCCATCTTCCATATCTGCGCATGCAGCTGCGCACGCTGGCTCTGTGCCAGCTGTGTATCTTGCATCTGTAGTCTCTCTTGGTCTGTCGCCCACGCCTAGCGGCTTCGGCGCCTCGTCTCTTGCGCGAGGCAGCGCACGCGCTAAGGCACCAGGGGCTAATGATCCCTATCTATTACCTAGCGGTAAAGATACGGCGAATCGCCAAGACAGCTGCCTCGGGGCGCGCTGAGGGATATCAGTGAGGGCTCGTGAGGGCTATCGGTCAGCGGGCCGAGGGACGGCAGTCAGCGCTCTGAGGGATATCCCTCAGCACGGGGGGCAGGCTGCAGTGACAGCATCAAGGGTAAGGGTCAAGCTGAGCCGCGGGAGCGCAGACCGCCCCGAGAGACAAGCCGCAGCATGGTCGGGAGGCATAGGAGCAGGGTGCTACGGACGTTTTGAGGGTCGCCCCTGTAGGGCTTCATAGCTATTTGTCTAGGCTACCCAGGGTTTGGTCGCCCTTGCAGGGCTGCGCACCCTGGGCTTTGGGAAAGGATCGCCCCGCTGGGGCTTGCACAGCCGCTAGCGCCCTACAAGCAGGAAGGTACAAGGGGGGAGGGAAGCCCCTTAGGATGGATCAAGTCATAAAGCGTAAGAGGAGGCAGGAAGCTACAGAAATAAGCTGCGGGCATAGCAGAGCGGGAGGACTAGCCTTGCCTCCTCTTACTCCGTGGCCTAAGACCCTATAGGGGCGGCCCCTCCAAAGCCCAGGGTGCGCAGCCCTGTAAGGGCGACCAAACCCTGGGGACGCAGGAGAGCTAGCCTTGCCTCCTCATACTCCGCGCTCCAAGCCCCTATAGGGGCGACCCCTCCAAAGCCCAGGGTGCGTAGCCCTGTAAGGGCGACCAAACCCTGGGGACAGTAGCCCCAATAAGAACAGAGCCCTATAGGGGCGACCCTGCGTACGGGTTGCAGGCAACCTCAAGGAAGCCTCCGCCTCTCGGGGGCGGGCGGCGGGGCTTCGTCGCGCGGGGGAGGGGCAGGCGGGACATTAGTCCTATCTTTGGGGGCGAAGAAAGCTACAGAAGCAAAGGACAGCAGTATGAATACGCAGCAACCTAAGGTCATCCTCATCACGGGTGCCAGCTCAGGCATCGGGCGCGTCAGCGCCGAGCGCCTCCTCCGTGAGGGCCACATCGTCTATCCCCTAGCCCGCCGCCTCGAGGCCATGGAGCCCCTCCGTGCCCTCGGCGCCCATCCCCTACACCTAGACGTCAGCGACGAGGCCGAGGTACGCGCCGTCGTCGCTCAGATCTTCGCCGCCGAGGGACGTATCGACGTGCTGTGGAATAATGCGGGCTTCGGCCTCTTCGGCCCCCTCGAGGATGTGCCCCTTACCGAGGCACGCCGCCAGCTGGAGGTCAACCTCCTGGGGCTGGCTGCCATGACGCAGGCCGTCCTGCCCTATATGCGCCAGGCGCGCCGCGGCCTCATCCTCAATACCTCCTCCATCGCGGGCAGGATCCACTTCCCCCTCGGCAGCTGGTACCACGCCAGCAAGCACGCTGTGGAGGGCCTCAGCGACTGCCTGCGGCTGGAGCTGCAGCCCTTCGGCATCGATGTCGTGCTGCTGGAGCCAGGCTTCATCGCCACCTCCTTCGGCAGTGTGCTGCGCGATGAGGCAGGGCGCTTCACCGCGGGGAGTGCCTACCGCGACCTGATGGAGCGCGTAGCCGAGCAGAGCCGCCGCAGCGATACGGGCGGCGGCGGTTCGTCCCCCAAGCGGGTGGCCGAGCTCGTCAGTAGGATCGTCCGTGCCCGCCACCCGAGGACGCGCTACCGCGTCGGCCAGTTCGCCACGCCCCTCCTCACGCTGCGCGCCCTGCTCCCCGATAGGCTCTTCGACCGACTGATGCTCCGCCAGCTACGCTAGTCGGGGCAGGCTCCGAGCGCTAAGCACTTCGCCCCTTAGCCCAGGCCCCCCAGCGCTTGGACTAAGGGGCGAAGCCCTTTTATCCCTTCCCCTAGGCCGCTCTGCAGCCTGTGCAAGGGGCGAGCCGTCCAAGGGAGTGTAAGCCGTGAGGACAGAGCCCCCGAGTGCTGCCCCATCCTCGCGCGGACTCCCGCAGCGGCTGGTGGGCAGCTGGGAGCCTGGGCATAGGGCAAGGCTCGAGCGTCATGCGGCTACACCCGCGCACGCAGTACCTACATATAGGGACACGCGCGCGGAGATTTACCTAAGACTATGGAGGGCGGAGGGAAGTGAATTCCCCTACCTTTGCGGCGCACGCAATTTTATTGACGCAGCCCCGTATGAAACATCTATTTTCCCTCCTCGGGCTCGGTCTCCTGCTCGGCCTCTCGGCCTGCAGCGAGCGCGGCGAGGACCCCACACGTGCCGCAGAGGAGCTCAGCCAAAGCCAGCGCCGCAATCTCCTGGAGCGCATGGATCAGCTCCTCTCCGAGGTCTGGGAGGCGCCCGAGGCCGTGGCGCGCCAGACGCAGCAGCTCTTCCCCGCTGGAGCACACAGCCTCCTCGCGGAGGACGAAGAGCTACGCAGCACCTGGAGCTACCTGCGCAAGGCACAGCTCCTGAGCCAGCGCGTACGCCAGATCCAGGCCGAGTGCCGCACGACGCGCTACGACCGCTACCAGTCGATGATCATCCTCTCGGGCAGCTACAGCAAGCCCAGCATCGAGCAGGTCGCCACCGACCCCAGCCTGCTGCTCTTCCGCCGCGCACAGCTCGAGGCTCAGCTCCGCACCTTCCTCCAGCAGGAGGCCCCGAGCTACAAGCGCCGCTCCCCCCAGCGCGAGGCCGCCCTAGAGCGTGCCGTACAGCAGCGGGGGCTGGCGGTGCTGGATAGCACACTGGCCACCTACCCCGAGTTCACAGGGCGCGAGACCGAGCTGGAGGGCAGTCGCTGGCAGCAGCAGGGCTTCCGCCGCGGGGCCCTACTCCCAGGCTCCTACAGCAGCTATGAGTGGCTCACCACCGAGCCGCTGGGCAATAGCCTCAGCTTCGGTGCGGGGCATGCCCTCAACCTCGACTTCGTACAGACCCCCAAGATCTACGGCAACTTCCCCTACGGCTACGACGCAGCCCGTATCTTCGACGACTACGACTCGCGCGGCACAGGCGAGGGCGGCAGCATCTACGGGCGCGGCGAGGACTGGGACAGCAGCCGCCCGCAGCGCTACTACTTCGGCAAGCGCTACCTGACGCTCGTGCTGCCGATGACGCGGGCGCTGGCCTCGAGCTTCGGCCCCTATACCGTCGTCTGGACGATGCGCTACCAGGGGGAGGCCTACAAGGCGAAGCAGACCCTAGAGCCCGAGTACGACACGACGAAGCGTACCGAGGCCGCAGCCGACCCCTACCTCTACATCAGTATCTATGACTCGGAGCGCCACTACGGGACGCTGCTGGTCGGCCGCGCCGTACAGCGCGACTGGCACGGCCCTGTGCGCCTCCTCAAGACCCAAGCCAAGGCACAGCGATGACCCACCACCCTACTCCTTATATATATAGCCGCGCGGGACGGCTGCTCCTGGTGCTGGGGCTGGCCGCTGGGCTCGCGGGCTGCTTCGAGCGCGAGCTGGAGCGCGAGGACAACTATCAGAACGTCAAGCAGGCGCCCAGCATCGCCGACAACGAGGTGCTGCGCTTCCGCAGCTTCAAGATCGAGGGACACGACCGCTTCCTCATCTTCGGCACGAGCAATGAGGTGAGCCTCGAGGGCTCGGCACAGCTGCCTTGCCTCTTGTCGGTAGACGGGCGCAACCACGCCGCCACGATTGACCTGGCGGGCAGCATCTACAGCTATACGAGCCGTAGGGACAGCCTGCACTTCGACGGGGCGCTCCTACGCACCAGCGCCCTCCCCGAGCCTGTGGTCGTCGGCGTCACCTGCCGCCTACGCCGCGAGGAGATCGAGGGCGCACGCGACCGCTATACCCTCCGACTACAGGGGCTCAGCCTCCCCTCGGGCGCCCAGCTGACGGTCGAGCAGCGCGCCCCCTGGCAGGAGCATGAGCTCGGCTTCAGCCTCGAGCAAGTCTTTGACCTCACCTATTACCGTAGCTAGAGCCCATGACGAGACGACTACTCCTGCCGCTACTTAGCCTCAGCCTCCTCTCGCTCGCCTCAGAGCTCCATGCCGAGAGCAGCGATAGCCTGCAGCGCCGCCCCGTGCTCATCCGTCGGGCGGTGAAGAAGCAGACGCCTACTGAGCCCCTCAAGAAGGAGCCGCTCAAGAAGGACGCGCAGCAGCATACCCCCGCCCGCAAGGACGCCTCCCCCAGCACCCCGAGCAGCCCAAGCCCTGCCCCCAGCGCTACGGCACAGACGCCGAGCAGCACGGACAGCGTGCGCCGCACCATACAGCTGCGCAAGGTCTACATCGACGATCGCCTGCGCCCCAAGAAGATCCGCAAGAAGGACATCGGCCGCGAGGAGCTCACCGAGCGCGACATCGCCCGCCAGTTCATCCTCCAGACCAAGGACTTCGTCCGCTACCTCCCAGGCATCGGCCTCAGCGAGTCCGTCTCCCGCTATGGGAATAAGGGCTTCGCCATCCGCGGCGTGGAAGAGAACCGCGCATCCATCTCCGTGGACGGACTGCCGCAGCCCGAGACGGAGACCAACGTCGTCTTCAGCTCCTACGGACTGATCAACTCGGCCCGCCCGCAGTTCGAGACCGAATTCATCAAGAAGGTGGACATCAAGAAGGGCGCCTCCTCCTTCGAGCACGGCACGGGAGCGCTGGGCGGCGCGGTGAACTTCGAGACCAAGGAAGCCCGCAGCATGATCAGCCCGGGCCGCTCCCTCGGCCTACAGGCCAAGGTGGGTGGGGACAACATGGCCCAGGGACGCGTCTACTCCGTCGGCGGGGCTGCCGTCCTCGGCGGCCTGGAGGCCATGGCACTCTACGCCCACCGCACGGGAGCCGAGACACGCAACTTCGGCTCTGGTCCGCTCGTGCGTAGCATCTTCGCCACGCGACCCGACCCGATGAGCTACCGCCAGCAGTCCTTCCTCGGCAAGCTGGCCTACCGCCTCGGCGAGCACAAGCTGACGGCCTCCTACTACACGCAGAATAAGGTCACCGACACCGAGGTCTGGTCGCTGGAGCCCGCCTACGTGCTGACCTCCCAGCACGAGCCCTACTACTACGGGCACGACCAGGTACTCTCGCGCCGCTGGGACCTGCACTACCGCTACACGCCCCTCGAGTCCAGCTGGCTCAATGAGGTCAACGTCTACGCCAATACGCAGACCAGCTACCTCGACGCCGACACGCGCAGCTCGCTCTACCGCCCCGAGATCAGCTCCTTCCGTCCGAACTATCTCTTCGCCGGTAGCCGCCGCCTCCTGAAGGGGATGAGCTTCGACGACCAAGCCCTCTCGCTGAAGGCCACGACCAAGCCGCTCAACTTCGGTGCCCTCGGCTACCACTTCTTCACCCTGCAGACCAGCTACCTGCACCACCACACTGAGGACAAGAACGTAGACATCTCGCGCAGCATCAATACCTACAGCGAGGGCCTACGCTACAAGGGGCGCACCTATACCTTCGGCGAGGAGCTCCCCCCGAGCAGCTACGTCTACTCCTTCCAGCGCCCAGCCAACCGAGATAACTTCTCCCTCCTCGTGAGCGACCGCATCTCTCGTGGGCGGCTGCGCCTGGAGCTGGGGCTGCGCTACGACCTCTTCCACTCCGAGACGCTGGACTGGAAGGGCGACAACGACTTCAACTACTTGGGCTACCTCATCGGCAACCTCAAAACGGCGGGGATGGACTTCGACCGCGCCAGCATCCACGAGTGGGGGCTGACGCCTATGGCCATCATCAGCTACGATGTGGCGCCTGAGCTCTCCGTGGGCTACAAGTTCTCCACGGGCTACCGTGTGCCGACCTCGCAGGAGCGCTTCTTCCAGTACGTCAGCCTCTCGCCTGCCTTCTTCGTCCTGTCCAATCCGCAGCTACGACGCGAGCAGAGCTTCAACCACGAGTGGCACATCGGCACGGCCCAGCCCAAGGCTTTCGCCTACGACCTCAGCTTCTACTACAATACCTATAGGGACTATATCGAGCCGCTCTACGGGGTGCAGAAGGTCTTCCTCGACGGGCAGAATAGAGACGTAGCCTACTCGATCAATGAGAATAAGAAGCGCGCCTGGCTCTGGGGGATCGACTTCAGCAGCAGCGTCTACCTCGAGGAGCTGCTGCCCCAGCTGCGCCGCTACGGCTCACTGGCGCTGAGCAGCTCGCTGAGCTACTCGGTGGGACGCTTCAGCGACGGCACCTCGATGATGGCCATCCAGCCGCTCAAGGCGGTGGCGGGCCTGGACTTCGACCTACCGAAGGAAAAGGGCGGGCTGAGCCTCAGGGTGAACTTCCTCAAGGCCAAGGACGTCGACCAGACGCGCTTCGTCGGGAGCTTCTACGGCGACGAGCAGATCCAGCAGTTCCCCTACTACCTGATGCAGAACCACGTGACGGTGGATCTCTTCGCCTACGCCCAGCTGAACCGCTGGCTGACGCTGCGCGCCTCGGTGATGAACCTCACCAACGCCCGCTACTGGCTGTGGGATGACCTCCGACAGATCATCAGCCCCGTGATGCTGGTGCACCACGCCGACTTCTTCCGCGGCGGGCTGGAGCGCCTCGTCCGCTTCTCCCAGCCCAAGCGCTATGTCAACCTAGCGCTCGAATTCAAGCTCTAAGTCCGCACCCATCCTATGACACCCCGCATATCCCTCCCCTCCCCCACGGCGCTGCGTCGGGCACTCCTACCTCTGGCGCTCACGCTGGGGCTCCTCGCCTCCTGCCAGCGGGTCTACGAGCCCCTGAGGACGCAGCAGCCCGACGAGCCGCCCGCCCAGGGACTGGAGCTCAGCCAGGCCGAGCTACGGCAGCACATCAGCGACTATCTGAAGGGGCTACAGTTCGCCCTAGCACGGCAGGAGCTGGAGCTCATCACCGACCGCCACACCCAGGACTCGCTGCGCAGCGTGCTGGAGCGTGCCGAGGCCTTCGCCGACGCGCACCTCATCTACGCCATCGACGAGCAGCAGCGCAAGACCTACCTCGGCGGCAAGGAGCGCATCAACTACTACCTCAAGCACGGGCACCTCTCCTCGATGGAGGACCCCACAGCGCTGAACTTCGTCATGGCTAGCCGCGACAGCCAGCAGGACTTCAGCTCGGGCATCGCCCTACCCGAGACGATGACACAGCTCTACAACCTCGCCCGCTACAGCACCCTCACCGAGCTGCACCTCACGGCAGGTGGGCTGGAGCGCCTTGACCTCCGAGGCCTCTCGCAGCTGCGCAGCCTCGAGCTACGCCACGCCAAGGACGGCCTCGAGGTCGACCTCAGCGAGTCGCCCCACCTGCAGGAGCTACGGCTGAAGAATACCCCCAACCTACGCCTACGCCTTGCCCCCCAGGCACGCCCCCGCATCATCGTCCAGGGCGGCTACTACAGCTCCCTCTCGGGGCTGCAGGTCGAGCAGGCCTCCAGCCTGATCCTCGAGGGCATACGCCTGAGGGATGTCGAGCTACTGGGCAAGGTCAGCCCCCAGCTCCGACGCCTCGACATCACGATCGAGGATGGTGACCAGCGTGGCGCCGACGGCATCCTCTACCACCCGCTGCGCTTCGACAAGGCCTTCGTCACCAAGCTCAGCGAGCAGCTCCCCCAGCTGGAGCAGCTGAGCATCCTCGTCACGGCACGTGAGGTGCTGGAGCGTGCCTCGCTCCAGGAGCTACGCCTACCCGCCCTCAGACGCCTCAGCCTGAAGCTTCGTCCCAGCACGACCTACACCCCTGAGCACGCCTGGGGTCAGCACTTCGCCCTCAGCCTCCCCCACTGCCCCCAGCTCGAGGAGCTGACCCTCGGCGCCCTCTACTATAAGGAGGTAGACCTCTCAGGGCTCAGGGAGCAGACGCAGCCACGGCTAAAGAGCCTTCTTTGCTACGGCTCCCTCTCCAGCCTCCGCACCCCGAGCCTTGGGCACCGCTACGACCTGCGCCTGCACCTCACCCACGTGGACCAGATTCAGGTGCCCGAGGTAGGACGCCTCCAGGCAGAGCTAGCGCTCTACAGCTATACCAGCCGCAACGAGGACGATAGCCCCCCCGCCGCCGGCTCCGAGCACGGACTGCTGCTGCTGGATGGGCAGCAGCTCTTCCGCGACTTCCGCAGCGTCGTCGGCTACGTGTTGCCCCTCGTCCCGAGCCGCTATCAGCCACGTGGCGATGAGGCGCTGCTGCGCTTCTCAGGCTCGGTGTGGGACTTCAGCGGCAGCCAGTGGGAGGGCTTCAAGGGGCTCATCT
>ERZ772928.491-NODE-491-length-17807-cov-5.851059_pt1 | contig 17807 bp, 22 predicted proteins | sample MGYA00511686_ERZ772928 | MGnify/ENA primary metagenome ERZ772928 (study PRJEB29015, sample SAMEA2738063) | human oral metagenome | biome: human oral; feature: human-associated habitat; material: saliva | place: China | collected 2219 ... | reverse complement strand
GGAGAAGAATTCGGGGCCGGCTGCTGGACGGGGGTTCGATTCCCCCCATCTCCACACATACCCCGGAGTCTCGCTGAGATTCCGGGGTTTTCGTTGTTCTCGCGCGCGTTTAGCGCCCTCGTCCCACTCTCTCCCATATATCAGGATGTCGCAGGGTGTAGCATTGCTAGTGGCGCACGGGTGGCGCATCCTGTGGAATAAGATGCTGCGCCACTTCCCTACCGAGGAGGCAGACATGAGCGGACGCCGAGCCTTCGGCTCGATTAGAAAGGCCCGCAGCGGACGCTTCGAGGTTCGCTACACAGGGCCGGACGGTGGCAAATATACCGCCGGGCGCTCATTCATCCGCAAGACCGACGCGAGCGCTTTCCTCGCCCACGTTGAGGCCGAGATCAGCGAGGGCACCTGGACCAGCCCCAAAGAAGCCCGCGAGCGCGATCGCGCCCAGGAGGCCGCCGCCGAGCGGGCGGCGATTACGTTCGCGGCATGGTCGGAGAGGTGGCTCGCGTCGCTCGAGCGACTGGGGCGCACCCCTCAGACGATCCAGACGCACACCTATCGGATGAGGCAGCTCAGGCCGGTTTTCGGCGCGAAGCCCCTCGGAGCGATCAGCGTCGAGGATGTCGACGCTTGGTACCAGCGCGTCTGGGAAGCCAAAGGCCCAGGCGTTACGCGCCCGATCTACATGACATTGTCGGTCTGCATGAACGCCGCGGTGAAGGCTGGCCTCATCGAGGCGAGTCCATGCAAGGTGCCCGAGGGACAGAAGCACCGGCCCGTCCGCGAGCGCGAGCGCCAGGTCGCGACCCCCGAGGAGGTCCGCGCCGCCGCCGACTCCATGCCGGCTCGCCTGCGCATCGCCGTCCTGCTCGCGGCCTGGTGTCAGACGCGGCTTGGCGAGCTAACCGGCCTGCAGCGCCGCGACTTCGACCTCGACTCCACGCCCGCGACACTCCGGATCGAGCGGCAAGTGCAGTACCTGGCAGGGGAGGGGCCTGTCGAGCTTCCCCCGAAGAGCGCCGCCGGCGTGCGCGAGATCGTCATCCCCGCGTCGCTGGTCCCCGCGCTGCGCGCGCACCTCGATTCCTATGTCGCGCCTGCGGGCACAGCCTGGCTCCTATCCTCCGAGCGCTCACCTCGCCAGCCCCTGCACCCTAATAGCCTGCGCGGAGCCTGGGAGCGCGCCCGCGAGGATGCGGGCATCCCCTGGTTTAAATTCCACGACCTGCGGCACACAGGCCTCACGATCTTCGCACAGCAAGGCGCGACGCTTGCCGAGCTGCTTCACCGTGGCGGGCATAGCGACGTCGACGTCGCCCTGCGCTATCAGCATGCGACCCGCGAGCGCGACGCGGCCTTGACGTCGCGGATGGACTCGCACGTCCTCATCTGATACTGTTTTGTAGATCACATTCAATCCCGCTTGCACTATACGTCGCGGGCAATGTATAGTTGAGTCATCGGGAGGGAACAGCCCCCCGAACCTCAAAGAAGGAGAGAATAATGAGCACCATCGTTACCTACATCGCCGACACCAACACCGACCCTCGCACCCGTTACCTCATCGTCGACGGTGAGCGCGAGACCGTCGAGGAGTGGTTCGAGAAGAGCCTTCCTGGCGACGAGGTCGAGGAGCTGCGCGAAGCCCTTATCAATGCCGCCGTCCGTATGAGTGGCGAGGACCGCGCACTGCTCGACGCCAACGGCTTCACCGTCGCCGACCTGCCACTGGCCTACACCGAGGCCGACGAGGCCCGCGTTTTCGGCGAGTACAACGTTTTCGACGGCGGTCGCGACGGTATCTACAACGCGATCGCTGCAGAGTGCGAGGCATGGGGCCTGACCGACGGCTACGCCAGCGTCTGGGAGACCCTCACCGTCCTCGAGGAGATCGGCGGCAACGTCGAGCGTTTCCTCGACTGACCCTAACCGCTGAGGCCCCGGGGCACACGCTCCGGGGCCTCCCCCTACGACAGGAGACCGCATGCCCCGCAATCCACTCACCCCAGTCGGCCTGCGCTGCCGACGCGAAGCCCTCGGCCTCAGTCGCGCCGACCTCGCCGAAATCTTCGATGTCAATGAGGGCACCGTCCGGTCCTGGGAGATCGGCAAGAGCGAGCCGCGCGACCCTCTCGGTATCCATATGTCCCTCGGTGCTCTTGAGGATGCCGCGCTCGAGTGTCTCGATGAGCTCCTCGCGCCCATCGAGGATGAGGATGAGACCGTCCGCAGCCTCCCGACCGCGCTCATCGCCTATTCGACCCAGGTAGACTACGAGCAGCACACGCGCTGGGCGCAGCGCCTGCCCATCGCGGCCTACCGTGCCTGCGTTGGCCGCGCTTTCCAGCTCCTCAGTGACGACGACATCCCCGTCGAAATCGTCTCCCCCTACGACTGACCAGGAGATCCCATGCCTACCGAGTACCTCGGAACCGCCGCCGTCGCGCAGCGCGTCGGCCTCACTGTCCCCACCATTAGGTCATACATCCTCAAAGACCTCATGCCCGACGCCGACGTCATTATCGCGACTCCGTCCGGCCCCCTACGCGGATGGGCACCCGAGACAATCGATGCCTGGCAGGCATCGCGCCCTGGCCAGGGCGCACGAACCGACCTTGCCAAGTAGTACACGTCACATTCATTCCAGCTTGCACTATACGTCGGGAACGATGTATAGTTAATGCATCGGGAGGGAACAGCCCCCCGAACCTCAAAGAAGGAGAGACCAATGAACAACATCGAAACCGCCGAGCAGCTCGCCGAGATCATCGAGACCACCGGCTGCGACCAGCGCTACTCCACCATGAGCGACGTCTGCGACATGATCGCCGACGCCCTCGGCGACTTCGCCGACGAGCACGATATCGCAGCAATCGCCGGCGAAACCTTCGCCTGGTACCGCGCCTACGACCCCGAAGCCAACGTCGAATGGCTGAACGGCCAGGGCTACTACCAGGTCGTGACCGGCGACGACTTCTGGGCCGTCTGCGCCAACCACGCGCTCTGACAGAACGAAGAAGGCCCCGACCCCACAAGGGGCCGGGGCCTTCCCCCACAGCAGGAGACCACACCATGCGCCAAGACGTCGACGCCGTCATGACCAAGACCGAAGCCCGCGAACGCGGCTACCTGCCCACCGCCGAGGTGCCAGCCCTCCTCGGTGTCAAGCGTGATGTACTTCAGCTCTGCCAGACCATGCGCCGCGAGGGCCTGCGCCCTATCCGCGTCGGCCATGCCTACTGGTGGAGCGTCGCCGCTGTCGAGGCGTGGGCTGCTCAGCGCCGCTGGGTCCGCTCCCCAGGCGCCCCGGCCAACCTATGCTCGGCCCCGGGGTGCGACCGCGACGCGATCTCACACGGCCTCTGTCTCATGCACTACAAGCGGGCGCGAGGCCCGCACGCCGACGAGCCCGCACCCCGCGTCGGTCAGCCCGTCGGCGCCGGGGTCTACGGACGCATCACTGAGGACGAAGAGGGACGGCTCATCTGCCACGAGTGCGGCAAAGCCTGCCTGAGCCTAGCCGCACACATCATGCGCACTCACGGCATGAGCGCCGCCGAATACCGCGAGGCCTACGAGCTGCCGCGCACAACGAAGCTCATCGCCGCCAGCCTCCGCGAGCGGACAGGGGCACGAGCAGCCAGCCCAGAGAACCTCGCTCGGCTCGCCCGCGCTCGCGACCCACAAGCAGCAGCCGATGCCCGCACCGTAGATACTTTTCGAGCCGTCAGCCGTGCCCAGCGCTCACGGTATGCGAGTCAGCCTGAATAGCGAGAGAGGCCCCACCCGTGCCAGGGTGGGGCCTCTCAGATGCCTCTACGGATGCACACGAGATGGGAACGAGGCCATTAGGCCGGACGCGCCCTTATCGAGCGCCGTCCGCGCCTGTCCCTCGTTGGTGATGATGTGCGCGATCGTCGGCTTCCCAGTCGCATTGATGCGATTCCATACGTCTGCGCTCGCGGACCATTCCATGCCGATGATGTCCCAGGAGCCGAGGTCCGCCGCGGGGACTTCGGCAGGGTAAAGCATCGCCATAGTGCGATAGCCTCGTGCTTTTGCGCGGGCCGCGCTCGTGCCCTTGGCAAAGATTTTCCAGATGACGCGGCGCTCTGGATGCCCGCCGAAAGCCGTGTCGAGGTACTCGAAGAGCTGCTCCTCTGCCTGCAGATCGGCCTGGTTCCTCTGATCCTCAGATGACGTCGTCTTGTGGTCGATCGCCAAGACGACGTCATCGGGGATCTGATCGACGATGTCCCGTAGCCGCATGAATGGGCCGGTCCCCTGCTGGAGAGTCCTCAGCGTGTTCCAGGGTGTCGACCAGATCGGCAAGTCCGTCCCCGGGGCTGTGCGCGTCGTTTTCCAGTCGTGGATCGCGACGAATTCGGCGGGCTCGCCGTTTGGTCCCTTCGCGGAGAGACGGACTGAGATCTCCAGGGCCTTGAAGCCCGCGCGCAGCGAGGCATCGAGACCCCGCTGCGTGAATTCTGGATACTCTGTCCCGCCCATCCTGTGAGCGATATAGAAGGGCCGTTGCTTGAGGAATTGCTCGACGACGTCCGTCGAGGCCGGCGTGACCGGGGTCGTCGCCTCACGTCGGCGCAGGAGAAGATCCCCTCCGTCGCGACGGCGGCGGCGCACGACCCCGGGCACATCCCCGCCGTCACGTCGACGGCGATAAATGGTCAGCTCAGCCACGGGCGACCACCTGGACACCGATGCCGTTCGAGCCCTGGACATTCGGGTAGGTCACAACGAGGTCGGCGGGAGACGCAGCTGTCCGCTTTGCGAGCGTGACCGTCTGATAATTTAGGCCGTCCTGCGCGGCGAACGCGATCTTCTCCCAGCCCTCCGAGACCGTCACCTGCTCCGACGACTCGACGGCACTCGTGCGCTCGAAAGTGAAGCCGAGCGCGAGCCCAGCACCCGCGAGCGCGGGCGCCGTGCAGGTCTTGGTCTCGACCGGCTCGGCCTGTCGCTTTTTGACGGTTCCAGCCTCGATGCGGGATGCTCCGCGCACGGCGGCTGCGGCCCATCCGATCTCGGCGTTCTGCGACATCGTGATCGTGACCGTTGGTGCCCAGGGGCCGGTGATGATGGTCGCGCTCATCGTGCCAACCCAGTACGGATCGACGAGGGTCGTCCAGCCCTGCGGGAGGCTCACGGTCGCGCGACCGCCTTGAGCCTTCTCGTTGATACCCAGGACGATCTTGTCTCCAGCCTTGCCGTCGATCTTGACGGTGATGGTCTGGCCAACAACGGAACCCGAGGCATGAGCAACGACGGAGGGGCCTGCGGCGGGCGCGGGTCCGGGCGTCGGTGCCGGCGGCTGCGCGGGCGACGCAGCAGCGGCGAGGAAGTACAACGCTCCGTCTGGCAGGCGCTGCGCTTCGGCCTCGGTGGCGACGACGGTGATACCGATGCCCGTGAGCGCTGCCTGCAGCTCGGCCTTCGTGGCGAGGCCGGTCAGGTCCGAGGCATGCGCGACGCCCGCGACATCGCCCTTCGTCGCATAGCCGGAGAGCTCGGCCTTCGTGGCGAGGCCGGTCAGGTCGGAGCGCTTGGCTACTCCGACGACCTCGTCCTTCGTCGCGTAAGCCGTGAGGTCGGCGCGGGAGGCGAGGTCGGCGACCTGGCGAGTGGTCGCGTAGCCGGCCAGTTCCTCTCGTGTCGCGAGGCCCCGCAGCTCTGCCTTCTTCGCGTAGTCGGTGAGGTCCACTCTGCCGCCGGCTGCGGCGGTCGCGACGTCGCCCTTCGTCGCATAGCCGGAGAGCTCGGCCTTCGTGGCGAGCGGTTCGACCGCGCGCGCGATCGCCTTATCAGTGCCCTGCTTCGTGTAGAGCGTCGGTCGTGCTGCCATAGGTCATGCTCCGATCTCGAGGGTGTCTCCGTCTCCGGAGAGCGCGCCGTTCAGGGTGAGGGTGTCTCCGTCTCCGGCGATCTCGACACCGCCCGTACCAGGGACAGGCGCGGGAGACGGGGTCGGCGACGCGGCGCCGGAGAAAATCTGCGCCAGGTCGTAAGCAACGCCCGGCCGCAGAGTCACGGTCGCTTCGCGGAGCGTGCGACCGGGGATCGCGAGACGCAGATGCACCTGCGTCTCCGCGCGGATGTCTAGGGGGAGGACGATCTGCCCCCTCATGTCGGCCTGTCGGGCCACCGGCCCGCCCGCGAGGACAGCGAAGCTCTCGACTGTCCCCGCGAGCGTAGCGACGATGTAGGCCTGCGGCTCGGGAGTCCCGTCAAGCCGCCCGACAGCACCAGTAATGGTGGTCGTCACTGTTCGTTCAACCTCTCTTCGAGTTTGTCGAGGCGCTCGTGCAGGCGCGCGTGCGCGTCGTGCGAGTGCTCGTCGATTGTCCGCTGAGCGGCCTCTCTAGCGACGCGCTCGTCGTGGATCTCTTCGGCCATACGACCTCCGCGTTCGTCGATCCTGCCGACGCGAGACTCCACGGCTTCGAGGCTTCGCCCGTGATTGCTGAGCGTCGTCTCGACGCGGCCCAGCTGATCGGCGAGCGTACCGACGTGTCCGGTCAGCTCGCCGATCTGATCCGACACAGCGCGTACTGTCTCAATCGCATGGTCCAAGTCCTCCCTCATATTGGTCGAGTGGTCGTTCGAGACCTGCGCGTCCGCCGATAGGGCGGCAGCGCGGGCCTCCTCGACACCCTCGAGGACGTGCGCGAACTTTGCTTCGAGCCAGCGGCGCACCTGGCTTGCCACCAGGGCGACGACACCCGTCATCGCGACCAGGACCGCAACGACGAGCGCCGCCAGCGCATCTGTTACCTTCGGGTCCGCAAGCAGCTCAGTCACGGCTGGCCTGCGAGGCCCCGTCAACTACCCGGGCAGAAGGGACAGGAGCAGCGGCAGCGCGAACCTCCTCGACGGACTCTCCGCCAGGTGTTACAGCACCGACCCAGTCAATGAGGCTCGCGCCGTTGATGCGGATCGTGGAGAGAACCTGGAATACGGACCATGCGACGCCGAGGAAAACGCCGGCCTGGGCGATCAGCAGGCGCCATGTCGCCGGGTATGTGCCGGAGACCCAGACGGCGAGTGAGACGACGCCCGCGACGATAGCGAGCAGGATCTTACGGCGGGCCGGGGTCCAGTATGGGCGGTCAAGCGCCGCCTGTACCATCGGCCAGATCATGCCGACGACGACAGTCGTCAGGAACGGGTCCGCGTGGAGTCCGAGCAGAAGATCGTTCACGTCAGTTTCCCTTCTCCGCGCCCGCGAGCGCGGTGTTAATCGCAGTGTTGGTCACGGGTCCGTAGATCTCATCGTCGTCAACGCCGACGGCGCGCTGCAGGGCACCGACGACGCGGTCGTGCGCCTCATCCGAGGCATCGCCCCAGACACCGTCAGGCTCGGTACCGATCACGGACTGGACGTACTCCACGCCGAACGGGAACTGACGCCCGCCCCAGCTGGAGGCCGCGACCACGGCATAGATCCTCTTCGTGGTGTCAGAGCCGACGACGTTATCGGCGGTCGCGCCGACTGCCGCCTGGAGCGCCGTGACGTCGGTGTAGCCCGAGGAGGTGGTCGCGTCGCCGTAGTGCGGTCGGATGACCGCGCACACCGAGGACCAGTCTCTGGTCCTACGCCACACGCCGCCGCCGTTGCTCTGCGAGCCCGCAGCGCCGGACGACGTATTGAATTCAATCGTCTGTAGCCAGCCGCCGTAATTGGCCTCGACGAGGCCAACGTGGTCCGCGACCCCGTCGTCATCCCAGTCGAAGCAAACCAGGTCTCCAGGTGCTGCCTGGGTCATGGGGGAGACGAGTCGGCCTTCGCGCGCGGCTGCGTTGATCCCGTATGGGACATACGCAAAGTCCCCTCCGGGCAGGACGGACTTGTCCTCATTGTCAGTCGCACACCAGGACGCACCCATCGCGCAGAAAGGCACGCCTGACGTGCCGTAGTACGCGCCGTGCCGCTTGGCGTACCAGCGCCCGTACTTCGACCCCTCCTCGGGGTCATCCCAGCGCGTATATCCAATTTCCCCTGCAGCCCATCCGAGGACGTTCTGTGCGGTCATAGTCATCGCGTGGCCTCCGTCTGCTCGTAAGGGATGTAAATCGGGGCGACGACGTCGGGCGGCGTGTCCGTCGCGGGCGTCATCGAGGCCATGAGCTGCTCGATAGTCGGTTCCATTGGTTTCTCCTCTTGGTGTAGGAAAGCCCCCGGACGGGCTTGTCCGAGGGCGTGAAAGATCAGGTGGGGTGTCAGTAGCCGACTGCCACCCAGGAGTAGGCGTGACGGCCTGTGGTCGTGACCCCCGGCAGCATCGCACGGAAGCCATTCCTGGTCATCGAGTCAAGGCAGAACTGCTGGGCATTCTTGAAGTTCCAGCCTCCCGACCCCGTCCCATACAACGGCGTGAGCGTGACAGACACGCATTCGGTCGGGAAAGGCGTCTGGAATGTTACAAAGTCAAGATATAGATTCCCGAACGCAACCTCCGTCGCCGATGTCGCGACCCTGCCCGCCTTGATGAGGCCATTCCGCACGCCGGCGCTCAGGCCACTGCCGACAGGCACGTCTCCTGTTGCCGCTAACTCCATCTGCAGATTTGACTCGCCCGACCAGCGGCGACCATCCCACACGCGGATAGCGTTCAGATCGGTCCTCCAGACATACACAGGCTGCGCAGGGGACGCGGCGAGGCCCACGCCCGCGAGCGCGGCGACGTACTGGGATGCGGCGGTCTCGGACGCGCAGGCCTTGTATGACGGGATGGACAATGAGAGGTCGAGGAGATCTTGCCGGCGGGCCGGGTCGGTTGGGGAGGGTACCTTGTGTCCGCGCTGGTCCTGGTAGCTCATGGGGCACGCCTTTCTGCGGGTTTTGTGGGGAGTGTTTCGGTGTAGTCGAGGTGGAGGGCTGCGCTGTCGCCGCCCTTGATGATGCCGCCGTAGGCCGCGCCTACGAGTGCGAGGCCAGCGCCCGCCGGGATGGTCTTTGCCAGGGCAGTTATGTCAACCTGTGCCTGCGCGGCGTTGACGTTGATTGTCTGCGTCGCGCCGGTGGGCTGCGGACCCGACTCCGAGTAGGAGGCAGGCTGAATCACGAGCGCCCAGGGCGGGACGTGCGACGCGGGCCGGACGGTGAGCAGCGCCCGGGTGATCGTGATCGTTCCGAGTGCTTCAAGCTGGCGCCCGTAGGTGACGAGACCTCGGAGGCGCTGGCCTGCTGGGTTCGTGCCCTGCCAGGCTCCGCCGTCTCCGTACCGCGACCATCCGCCGGTTGTCCAGGTGCCCATCCACTGCGGAGTGAGTACCGCATGCCGGGCCGCCGGCTTAGGCTCAGGGGTTTTCGGGATTGCTGGGAGCGGGCCTTCGGGGGATGGGGCAGGCCCCAGCGCGTGTACCGGGCGCCCCGTGTCCGGATCGAGGAGCACGTGCGCGGTCTTGACGCCGTTCCAGTTGACGGCTGTCGCGGGGATCTGCACGCCCGCGCCGCCGTACAGGGAGACGATGAGCTGTCGCCCGCCTTCGACGAGGTCGACGATCCGCGCGATCGCCGTCGTTGATCTGTCCGACCCGTACCGGGGAGGCAGATCATCCGGCGTCGAGGAGATCAGGTCCATCACTCGGACGGTCACAGCGTCACCTCCACGTCTGTTTTCTGCGTGCCTTTGTACGTGAGGGGAACTTCGTATGCGGTGACGAGGCCCCAGAGGGTTTTCTGCTCAGCAGCAAGGACAGGCTGCGTCACGATCTCGATCGGCTGATCGAGCGCGACGCGCGGATCCGGCGCGTGCTCCACAGGGACTTTGACTTTCCGGCGGATCGACTCGGCGAGCATCGCCTCAGCGGTTTTGCGCGCCTGCTCCTGCGAGGTTATGAGAGGCGAGGAGAAGAAGCGGGGGACGACACCGTAGGGGCCGTCGGTCCTCATCGGGCCGGTCGTCTGATCCGCGACCGCCTGGAACGCGGGCGCCCCCTCGTCGTGCCCGTCCTGACCGCGCGCTACGACGCGGTTATATACCTTGTCGCGCGAGACCTGCGACGAGACGCCGACGACGGTTCCGTCCAGGTCGTCTGTGAGCCGTAGCTTCGGCGGCGAGACCGGCGGCGAGACCGGCGGGGTCACGTACAGGATGCCGTCGCCGCCCTCACGGATCGATGCCGGCCATGCCTTCGCGATCTCGTACACCGCATCGATCCTCGACTCACCCCATGTCATCGAGGGACACCAACGGTCAACGAGGGCGGTGTCAATCACGACGCCCATGTGTCCGCCGACCAGGCGCCGGATCTCGGACGCGAGCGTGCCATTCCACATGGGGGAGAGCGGCGTCGTGAGCCTATCCTCCTCAAGGCGATGCATCAGCGACTTGCCCGTCACCCTCACGGTCGAGGGGCCGGGATCGACAGATGTGATGATGAAGCGTCCGAGCTGAACGTCCCACCAGCCGCCGCCGGGGATCACCGACGCGATCGTCAGCGAGACGTGCAGCGTCTGCCCGAACGTCGCGAGCGGGTGTGAAGGGTCTGTAGGATCCCAGTCCCGCCAGTCCTCATCCTCACTCGCCGAGCCGACGCGGGGCACCGTGAGCGAGAGCGAGCCCTGCACCTGCTGAGTGGCATCCCAGGCGACCGAGCCGTCCTCGACGGGCACCTCACCGAGGTACTCATCGCCGAGCCACGACTCGACCGTCGCCTGCATCGTGTAGGCAGACGAGAGGAGGTCGTCCGGGATGCGCGCGTCCGGGCCGGTCAGGCTCATCGCTCCTCCTGCCAGATCGTGCGGTCGAAGCCCTCCCACGTGAGGCGGCGCGCGTCGAGCGCCTGCCACGTGAGGGCGCGACCGTCAAAGTCCGTCCACGTCGAGAGAGCGAGGAGCGTCGAGGCCTGCGGTAGGGACGTAATCGTTCCCTTGATCGTCCACGTGCGCTCCGCGACGTCGATCCTGGCGGCGCGCTCCATCGAGACCGACGTCGGCGACATAAGCGTCACCAGATCGACGTCGCACACGCCGGCCCTGCACTGCACGCAGTGGTCGGGATTGTGGAAGAGAGCTACAGGCGTCGGCGTGCCCAACAGCAGCTTGAGAGCCGGCGTATCCTTGAGATTCGTGCGCGCCGTCAGCGAGACGGTGCCCGCGCCCATCGTCGGCGCGTACACCATAACCGGCGTTCTGCGACCTGGCACCTCGTGCTCGGTGAGGCGTATCTTCATCTCACGTTGATCGGTCCCCTGCCAGAGCAGGTTCACGGGCATTTTGCCCGCCGTGTCCGTCATGAGCGAGAGGCCCTGCCAGCGGCGCACGACAGGCGAGGACTCCACCTCGACGCCGCGCGACGTCGTCAGACGGTACCGGAACTCCGTGTTGATCGGCGCGAGCGAGTCACCGATCACCCGCTGTTCACCCGTTCCCGTCCAGACACCGGCTCGCGGTATCCACTTGAAACCCGTCGCGGCGATGCCCTCGACGTAGCATGCCGTGCCCGCAGGCGCGAGCGACGCCGGGATCACCAACTGCACGCGCGGAGCCTGGCCGTCCTCGACGACTGCGACCGGCGCGCGCGTCATATCGAGCGCGCCCTCGACCTCACGCGAGGATGACAGACCCTTCGTGCCTGTCCACTGGTGAGTGATCGCGCGCTGTGTGTAGCCGACGCGCTGCTGCGGCGTGTCGCCGTCGAAGAAGGCCGCCGCGTCTGCGACAGCCTCCTCGACGGTCGCCGAAGCGACGATCATGACATCGTCGAGGTGGACCCAGCCAGGCTTGTTGTCGCGGGCTCCCGAGGTGTAAACCTCGAAGCGCACGCGCGCCTGAGTGGAGCCCGCCGGGGCCACGTGGACCCACGTTGGGCGATCGCCCTCCGCACTCGACGTCAGCAGCAGCGGCGCAGACGCGACCTGACTGCGGCCCCCCACCGTCCACTCGACGCGGACGGCGAGACCGATACCAGGACTCGTGCGCACCAGGGCCGACACCGCCAGCGCCTGCCCCGCCGAGATAGGAACCACGCCAGGAGTGGCGACCTGGCCCTGCAGCTGAGCGGGCACGTCGACAGCCATGTACGTTGGCGACTGCCGCTCGTGCCCGCCCCATGCAGCGGGATCAGATGCGATCCGCAGCGATGACGGCGCGTACTTTGCCCACCCATTCGTGCCGTAGGCAAAAGAGGGGTTCGGGCAAAGATTCGTGCGCGCCATTATCGGCTCCTTCCTGCGAGCTGCTTCCTGCGAGCGAGAACGCCCGCGCTAATCCCCTCGACGTGCGCCCTAAACTGGACGCCGTCATCGAGGACCAGATTCACCTGCGCCCCATCAAGCGAGACACCCGCACCCGCGCCACTAGCCGCGAGCGCACTGACGTCGGCCCACTGGCGAGCCGTTAGGATCGCTTCGCGCTGGCCGGTCTGATTCACTGCGGCGGTGACTCCGTCCGGGAGCCAGCCGCCCCTATCGTATTTGCGCGCGCCGCCGTAACGTCCGACCGAGGGAGACCCCCAGATCGCGGTCTTGCGAGCGCTTAAGCCCGGGCGCGGTTCCTCGATCATCTGACCGTTGCCCGCGTAGACCGCCACGTGCCAGGCAGGAGACCCCCAGTAGAGGAGGTCGCCGGGTGTTGCCGACCCCCAGGGGACGGGTGTCGAGCCGGACTGGTATCCAGCTGCCGTGAGTCGCGGCCAGCCAAGGCCGAGCTGCTGCGCAGCCCAGTAAACGAGGCCGGAGCAGTCGAGGCCGGGCGGGATCGCCGAGCCACCCCACACGTAAGGCACTCCCATAAGGACTGCCTTCATTGCTGCGCCGACGAGGCCCGCGCCGCCCGAGAGGCCGGATTCGTTTACCTTCGAGGTGAACAGGGACTTGAGGCCGTCGAATAGCATCGGCGGGATGCCGTATGCTACGGACTCCCAGAAGCTGCCGTCCTTCGGGGACAGCAGATCGCGCGCCGGCTTGACGACCAGGTTCGCGATTGCGGCGGCAGGGTCGGTGACGATCTCAGCGACCGCCTCCGTCGTGTCCTTGACCCAGTCCAGGGCGCCGGAGAAGCCGCCCTTGACGGCGTTCCAGATGCCACCGTCTGCGAAGGCTACTTCGCCGCGGCGGCGTCCGGTCTCGCCGACGGTCGCGAGGCCGGAGCCGCGCGAGGCGTTGACACGGTCGAGCCAGGGCTTCCCGCCGAGGGCGCGCAGGGCGTCGGGGCGGATGATGCCCTCGCCGCCGGACAGGCGCAGTGCGCCGCCCCCGTCCGGGCTGTAGAAGTGATAGATGTCCTTGCCCGGAGAATATCCGGGCGTCATGGTGGAGAAAATGCCGCCGGTCGCGTAGGCCGGAATGGCCTTCACGTCGGGGAGACGGACGGAGAGGCCGACCTTCGCAGCGATCGTATCGAACGCGGCCTTAATGCCGTCCCGATAAACCGTCGTAATCACGAAGTTAATCGGGCGGGCTGCGGCGCCCTTGATCTTCTCGAACACACTCTCGACCGACTGGCGGAAAGACTCGAACGATTCCTTCATGCCGCCGATCGCGTTCTTAATCGCCGGAAAGACGACGTCGATCAGGACGGAGGACGCGACCTGCACCGCCGACGAAATCTGATCCCACACCGGCTTAATCACCGACTCATACAGCCAAGTGAAAGTCGGGCCGAGCGTCGAGGAGATCGCGCTGCCAATCGCCGAGAATATCGGGGACAGGATGCCCCAGACCGTCTGAATCGCCGAGCTGATCCCATTCCATGCCGTCACGACGGTTGTCCACAGCCCCTCGAAGGCTAGGCCGACGGTACCCGAGATCACCGTCACGAACAGGTCAAACAGCGGATACAAGACGTTGTCCCACACAGCGAGGATGAACGTCGACACGTTCGTCCAGACCGGCTCAACGACGTCCTGCCAGAAGGACCACAGCGCGGGCATGAGTGTGTCGCGGAAGAAGCCCGCGAGCGCCTGCATAGCCGGGTAGATGACTGCCCATGCTGACTGGACTGCCGAGGCGAAGCCCTCCCACAGCGGCTTGACCACGTTCTCCCAGAGGGTTTTCAGGACAGGCCACAGCACGCGGGAGATCAGCGTCCAGATGCCCATGAGCGCCGGGCGGATGACGGCGGTCCAGGCGAGCGCCAGGCCCGAGCCGATCCCCTCAAACAAGGGCTGCAGCACGGTCGACCAGAAGTTCTGGAGGCCCGGCCACAGCGTGCCACTAATCCATTCCCACGCCGCCTCAAGGGACGGCTTGATCTGGTCCGTCCACGCGGTGTACGCGATCTCGCCGACCGTGAGGAGCGCGTCCCTCAGCGTGAAGAAGAAGTCGACGAGCGCCGAGTCCTCCTCAAGGCCAAAGAGATTACCGTCGTAGTCGCCGGTCGTGAGGATGCCCCACGCCGACTCGATGCCCGGGATGAGGGTGTTCTTCGTGTAATCGACGAAAGCGTCGATAATCGGCGTGACGTTGTTCGTCCAGAACTCCGCGATACCAGCACCCAACGAGTTGATCGCGTTCGCCACGTCCTCGTTGGTGTTATACAGGTAGATCAGACCGGCGATGAGCGCTCCGATAGCCACGACCGCAAGACCGATGGGGTTCGCAGCCATTGCTGCGTTGAGCCCCTCCTGCACGAGCGTGGTGTTCTTGATCCACTCGATCACAGTCGTGAGCACTGAGAAACCCCAGTACGCAGCGACCGCGATCCCGATCCCCTCACCCAGGGCTACCAGCAGATCCTTATGCTCGGAGATCCAGTCGAAAGCGTTCGAGAACATGTCGGACAGCCAGCCCATGAAGTCCGTAATCGTCGGCTTCATGTAGTCAATAAGATCCTTGAAGCCACCCATGAGGGTTGCCTGCAGGTTGCCGGCCGCGTTCTCGATACGGCTCGTGTCGCGAGCCGCGTTCGCTGCGACCTCATCGAAGCCGAGGCTCAGGAGCGCCTCGTTGAATTCCTCTGCGCTGATCTGGCCTTGGGCCATAGCGTCCCGGAAATTGCCTGTATAGGCGCCAGCGTCGAGGAGGGCCTTCTGGATCTTGCCGGACGCACCGGGGATCGCGTTCGCGATCTGATTCCAGTCTTGCGTTGCCAGCTTCCCAGCGCCGTTGACCTGCACGAGGGCTAAGCCCACTTGCTTGTACGTCTCAGCATTGCCGCCTGCGACGGCGTTGAGGTTGCCCGCTGCTTCGGCGAGCTTGTCGAAGTCCTTGACGCTATTCGCCGCGAGCTGCGACGTAATGCCCTGAATATCCGAGAGATCGTAGACGGTCTCATCGGCGTATTTCTGCGCTGCGGCTCCCAGCTCCTCGATCCGATCCGGATCAATACCCGCGAAATTCAGCGTGTCCGCGAACTTCTGTGTCGCGTCTGACGCGGCGATAGCCTCGGAGACGAAGCCGCCGATGCCGACGGCTGCGGCCATTGCCGCCAGGGGCGCGATCGCGTTCTGCGCGAAGCCAGCCATAGAGGAGAAGCCCGAGCCAGCCTCGCGCGTCCCCCTAGCCGCTCGCTCCGCTGCCTGCGCGGCCTCGTCGAGGTCACGCGACGCAGACTCGACAGGGCTGCGGCTCCGGCCCGCCTCGGCACCCATCGTGGTAAAGCTGCGGCCCGCACCCTCTGCAGCCTTCTGCATGCCTCCTGTCGAGGCCTGCATGCTCTTCGTCATCTTGTCGACGCTGTTTTTCGCCTCAGTGGCAGCAGCGTCGATAGGCTGACTGATACTCTTGGCGACCTGCGCGCCGGAGGAGCCGACTCCTGAGCGCAGGCCGTTCGCCAGATCCTTACCGGCGTTCTGCCCGATATTGGGTAGCTGAGCCTTGGCGTCGGCCTCGACGGCCTTGAAAAACCCCTTCATGGAGGGAACCACGTCGACGTACAGTGTGCCCGCCTTGTAGACGCCTGCCATGCTGGGTTCCTCTCTGCAGTTATTCTGTGTCGTCCTCCCAGTTCGGGAGGAGGGCCTTCATGGCTTCATCTCGGAAGCCGTGAAGGTGATCGGTGCGTGCATCCTCGAGTGCGAGCTCGACCGCCGAGACCGGACGCGGATAAGGCTCCTTATGACCGAAGGCGCCGGCCACAAGATCGAAAATGTCCTGCAGGAGGCGCACGACGGGTGTCTGCTCACGCATCCGCGCCTCGGTGTCGTCGGCTGTCGCTTCCGTTTCTGCGACGCTTCGCGCGATCTCCTCGAAGGTGTCCGGGTCGTTGAGGATCGCGACGGTCGTCCTGCTCGTCGATCCGAGGCCGTCAATGAGGGCGAGCAGGAATCGCCAGCGGCGAGCGCGGAACAGGGCCGGTGCATCCCAGCCCTGCTCCGCTAGATCAGAGATGATCTGCCTCTCGTACCGACTCAGTCGGTCGTAGAGGCGTTGCCTTCCCCCGCGTCGCCCAGCATGCCCTGATAATGCTCGGAAGCCTGACGGATCAGGATGCCAAGCTGACGCATATTGAGCTTGCTGAGCAGGAGCTCCGCATCCTCGGCGGTGAGCCAGGTGCGGATCATCTGCGTCGGAGCTTTTGAGGACTCCATCGCTGCCATGAACTTTTCAGCGGCCTCGGGCGTGAGGCTCAGCGGATCCGGGAAGGCAATGACCTGGCTCCCGATCCCGAAAGTGAACGGTGCCGGGGCCGCAGCCTTCTCCAGCTTCGCAAGAGCATTGAACGTGAACGTGGGCTGAGCCTTGTCAGACATGTGTGATCTCCTAGTTATTTGTCTGGCGGTTTATTACTTGTTGAAGGTGGGAGGCGCGGGCAGCGTCGGCTTCTCGCCGCTGTCCTTCGAGTCGTCGATGACCTCCCAGCCCTGCGAGAGGAGCTGCGTCTGCTCGACCGCAGAGTCGGTCTCGCGCTGCAGCGGCTCATCCCCGCGCGGGCGGGAAAACATTTCTCGGGCTACCTGGTCGGTTGAGCGTTTCGGTTCATCCCCGCGCGGGCGGGGAAAACTTCGTGAGCTCGCGCCGTCGCGGGCGCTCATCCGGCTCATCCCCGCGCGGGCGGGGAAAACCGTCGGCAACGCAGGCCGACTGGTGTGAGCGGAGGCTCATCCCCGCGCGGGCGGGGAAAACACACCCTCCCCGACGGCGTCCTGCGCTGTCACCTTGAAACCATCCTCGTAGTGTGACTCCTCGATCGTCGCCCCGAACTCGTCGACGACCGCGACGTGGCGGTACCCGGAGCCCTCCAGCTTGCTCACGGCCTCTGGCAGCGCCAGGCCGACGACATTTGGGACCGACAGCTCGCACGCGCTGAGCGCTCCCGCCACCACAACTGTGCCAACGATCATGGCCGCGAGGCGCCTCCACCGCGACCAGCGCTTCTCAAGCAACATAGGTGCCCCTCCTTAAGGACAAGATGTTTATGTGCAACAACACGCACGCTTGCTCGGTATCCTACAGGAGAGGCTGATTTTTCGGTAAGCGCCTGCGCTGGTGTCGATGGTTGCGAGGTGCCCTGCCCGGTATGGGAGCGTGTGGTGAGCGTCTCGTTCGCTCGGACGGTTGTCGGCGCCCGTGGGTGGCGGCCTGCCAGCGAGCTTCGCTCGATGCATCGGCATTGAGGGGGTTTTGCACCACTAGACGCACCGCCACGGCGTGTCGCCGGCGTGTCGTGCCCCTAATGGTGCAATTCCCCCCGATTGATGGCGTGATCTGCGCGGCAAGCTGCTCGAGCTGAGGCTTGGATGGCGTAATTCCCCTCGATTGATGGCAGTGACGCCGCGACTTGAGGTGGCGCGGCGCCCAAAACGCAGACCACTTTGGTGAAAAACGTAGAAAACGGGCTGTTATGGGCGAGGTGGTCTGCGTTTTGGGCGCAGCGGTGTTCTGGCATGGGTTTTGTTCGCACGTGG
>ERZ772928.488-NODE-488-length-17890-cov-8.839922_pt1 | contig 17890 bp, 9 predicted proteins | sample MGYA00511686_ERZ772928 | MGnify/ENA primary metagenome ERZ772928 (study PRJEB29015, sample SAMEA2738063) | human oral metagenome | biome: human oral; feature: human-associated habitat; material: saliva | place: China | collected 2219 ... | reverse complement strand
ACGTGCCTGGTCTTTAAGACTACGTGCGTAGACAGAGAAAAAGCACTACGGGAAGGCGCTTTTCCCTTCACGAGAAGGACGCTTTTCCTTCCGCTGGATAAGAAAAATACTCACGATAAGTCGAAGGGCTTGCGTGTCACTTCGGAGAGGCATATCGGGGAGCTGGGCGTGCGATGCCTTAGCACGCTAAATAGAGGACAAGACTCTCCCGCAACAGTCTCCGATAGTGCTTTGCCTGCGAACAACTATTGCTTCTACCCCACTACCCTACGACCCGCTACCAGAGTGAAGCGCATAAGCGAGCCGACAAATAAGCACGCCCCACCGACAGACAAGTGCTGTCGGTGGGGCGTAGCTGTATGCTTATGCGGGCTTAGCGTGCGAGCTCCTTCGCCAGCTCAAGGGCAAAGAGCTGCTCCTTCTGCGGCGTGTCCACGTGGTCGATCTCGCAGATACGGTGGGCACGGCTATAGATAGGCTCGCGCACCGCAAGGGTGTCCTGCACGAAGGCAAGGAGCTCTTCCCCGCTCTTATCGCGTATCGTCGGGCGTGTGCGCTTGCACAGCTCAAGGCGCGCCGTGAGGATGGGCGTAGAGCAGCGCAGGTAGATGACGTGCCCCGCCTCCAGCAGGTGATCCATCGTATCGGTATAGCACGGCAGCCCGCCTCCCGTAGCGAAGACGGTATCGGGCATACTCATCAGCTCCTCGATAGCCATACGCTCACGACGACGGAAGACCGCTTCGCCGTGCTCGGCGAACATATCCGTGATGCGCTGGCGGAAGCGCGTCTCGACGAAGACATCCGTATCGAGGAAGCGTCGCCCGAGGGCTTCGGCCAGATGGCGCCCGATGGTGCTCTTGCCCGAGCCCATGAAGCCGACGAGGAAGATGGGGTCGTGCATGCTACTTCTTGTCGGGGTAAGCGATGCGCGCGTGGTACATCGTCTTGAGCTTGAGGTAGAAGACTTCCTTGATCTCCTGTATATCGTGGAAGGTAAGCGGCGTATCGTTCAGCAGCCCTTCGGCGACGATACCATCGACGATCTTAGCGATGAGACTACGGATGCCCTCCTCGGTGTACTCGCCGAGACTACGGCTGGCGGCCTCTACACTGTCGGCGAGCATGAGGATCCCCTGCTCCTTGGTGTAGGGGTTAGGCCCTGGATAGGTGAAGGGCTCTGGGTCGACGACCTCGTCGGGATGCTCGTTCGAATACGAATTGTAGAAGTAGCGTGTGGTGCTGCGCCCGTGGTGCGTGCGGATGAACTCAATGACGGGATCGGGCAGACTGTGCTTCTGCGCCAGCGTGATCCCGTCGAGGACATGGCGGATGATGGCGCGCGCACTCTCGTGGTAGGTGAGGTACTTGTGGGGGTTGTTCGCAGGCGAATTCTCCGTGAAGAACTCAGGGTGGAGCATCTTCCCGATATCGTGGTAGAGCGCCCCTGTACGGATGAGCTGGGCATCTGCACCGATCTTCGTAGCGGCAGCCGTAGCGAGGATAGAGACTTGGTACGAGTGCTGGAAGGTCCCTGGTGCGATCTCCGACAGCTCCTGCAGCAGCGGCATATTCGTATCACTCAGCTCGACCAGACGCACGCTCGACACATAGCCGAAGATACGCTCGACGATGAAGGCGAAGATATAGGAGAACATCAGGAAGATGAGGTTCACCCCATAGAGGAAGAGCTGGATCCAGTAGCCGCGTGAGATAGCTCCTTCGTGCCCCCACTCGACGATCATCGACGTGCCGACATAGACGAGGAAGACGAGGAAGGCGGCACGTATGATCTGCCCGCGCGACGTCAAGCTCTGCAGTGAGAAGAGCGCCGTGAAGCCCGCCGAGAGCTGGATGAAGATGAAGGCCAGCGGCTCTGTAGGCACGAAGTACGCTGAGGCAAGGATCGTGAAGAGATAGGTATTCAGCGCCAGATGGCTCCCGAAGAACGCACGCAGCAGGATGAGAAGCATCACATACGGGATCACCTGAATGGGGAAGAACTCTGTGCGGGCCTGCAGCTCCGTCATCGCGACGAAGGCAAAGAGCAGCGTAAGGAGCAGCACAAGATTGCGCGGCTGCTGGAGGAAGGGCTGGCAGAAGAGGATGATATAGATGCCGAGGATCGAGAAGAGCAACAGCATATAGAGGAAGAGCCCACCGTTGAAGATCGAGGCGGTATCTCCGCCGAGGCGATTGACCTGCTCGATGTTGTACGAGCGCAGGATATTATAGATATGTGGCGTGACGATCTCCCCGCGGTCGATGATACGCTCGCCCTGCTGCACCATCCCCGTAGAGGCCGAGAGGCTGGACAAGGCATCATCCAGCACCTTCGCCGTGTACTCCTTGTCATAGCGCACGTTGTCCTCGAGGTAAGAGGCGACGCTGAGCTTCTGCAGCTCCGAGCGCTGCAGCCCCGCCTTCTCCGCATGAGCAAAGATCATATCATACACTTCCTTCAGACTATAGAAGGTCGTGATAGGCGTACGCGAGAGCACATTGTCCGCCCCGAGCAGGTTGATCTCCAGACGCCCCTCGTCCTTGAGCGAAGAGAGTGCCGTAGCCTGCATCATCCCTCGCGTGTAGTACTGACGGAGCTCTTCCTTGAGGAAGTTGTAGTACTCACGTGGCAGCGTCTTGCTGAAGCTCCGCTCGTAGTCGTCGTGCAGCTGGTTGAGCTTGCGAGGCAGGAGCTCCGCATTGTACGTGTACACGGGGAGCGTCTCCTGACGGATGCTGTCCTGCTCCATACGCATCTGCTCGGCGGACTTGTAGATGGGGAAGTCGTACGGTGCCGTGATGAGGTCGTACGACCAAGGCTTGCCTTCGCTGAAGGCATACTGGAAGCTCCTATTACGGGGCGCCAGGAGCATGATGACGAAGGCCAGAAGAGCGAAGGCCAAGAGCACACGGAACGCCTGCCCTTGGACGATCTTTTTAATGGAGAATGAGAACATATCTGCTAAAGGGTTGCTTCAAACAAAGATAACGAAAAGCACCCGAGAGCACTAAGCGACAGCCCGTCGCCCGTCCTCCTGCACCCTACCGAGAGCTGGCTAAGGGTCATAAAAACGGATTGCCCCCAAGGCACCATACGGCACCTCAAGGGCAACTCCTTAGGATAACTCCGTGGACCTTCACAGGGGCACGAAGCACAAGACACTCGCCACTAGGGCGAGCCACACACTCTATTTTGATACTATTCTGCTGACCAACGGGGGCCCTACGACAGGGTATCCCTCTGCTTAGTCCTCGCCATCACAGTTGCGACCGCAGTCGCTTCCCGCTGGGAGGATACTTAATAATGAAGGCGATGGTGGCGGCAGCGTGGTGTCTCATAGCGTGCATGTGAAGATGTAAGCGGTCTAATCATAAGCACTACAAATGGATGAAACAACAATGAACACGTAGCAGCCTACCCTCCAAATTGGGTAGCCCGTAGGAGGCACATCACTCCAAGCCCTTCCCAATCATACGAAGAGACAAAGAGTATCCGTTGCACTCCACAAGCAAAGGTACCAAATAAAGTCACATCATCAAGCACCAGAGAAAGTACAAGCACCCGCAGAAAAACCTCCGCCCCCCTACGCCAACTCCCCTATCCACGTACCAAGTCCTTATATCCCCGCACGTAAATCCTAAAGACTACGCACGTAGATCTAAGGACTACGCACGTAGATCCAACTTTACCTCTACAGGAAGGCAATAAATACCCGTAAGCTAAGCATGACTTCGCCTACTCCTCCACACCTATTCGGACAGTGGGTCGTGCATCATCCTATAAAGTAGCGTCCCCGCAACTGAGCAGTGAGGACGCAAAAAGCCCCACCCTGACGAGCTGAGGCTCATCAGGGCGGGAGGCTGTATAGGGGGAAGTAGGCTCGGGGGAGAAGGGGGGAGGCTTCGTCCGCCTCCCCGCTACAAGGTCATCCCGATACGCAGGATGAAGCCCGTCGCTCTGTAAGGAATAGGCTCTCGGTCGAGCATAAGATCGCCGCCGGAGGAATTGCGCACCGTGCTGACCCCGACGCCACAAGTAAAGCGCCAGAGATCAAGCCCTACCACGGCCGAGCCGTAGAAGCCAGAGACTCTATTCACCAAAGTGAAGCTATAGCCAGGACGCAGGTCCACAAAGGGCTTGATCGGGCCACGGACAGGGAGGTAAGCACGCAGATGCCCATAGATGGGGATCACCAGATCTGCCGACTTAGCCATATCGCACATGACGCCTGACCCGAGGCCAAGGAAGAGAGCTCGGCTGAAGCGAGCCCCGTAGCTCACGAACGCCCCTATATGCTGGCGCTCAGAAGGCCCGAAAAGGTAACCCGCATCAAAATGCCAGTTGAGATAAGGCGTACGAGGCTCTTCATAGAAGGAAGCTCGCCCCGTGGAGTACTCGATGCGCTCTAAGTCGGAATAGGGACAGATGAGGAGGGAGCCATCACGGAGGCGAATCTTCACCTGCGTATCGGGGAGTTCCTCGATGATCTGGCCATAAAGGATCGAGCCATTCTTGAGGTAAATGGTGTCGTGCGTGCGCTGCGCCTCGGCCAGACAGGCAAACATAAGGCACGCCAAGAGGGAGAGGAAGAGACGTTTCATGGATACAAAGTTAGCCGAGTCTACAAAAAACAAGTCCTCCCCTCACTCTTCAAGGGAGATAAGGGGAGGACTTAGAGGAGGGGAGCAGGCGGGATGCCTACTTCGTGATCTTCTCGAGCTTGCGCAGGAGCGTCTGGTAGTGCATGCGCAGGCTTTCGCTCTTCGCAGAGGAGAGGGCCTTCTTCAGCAGCTCTTCAGCGCGATACTGCAGGGGCAGATAGAGGTCGCCCGTCATGTTGATCGCAGAGGTGAAGAGGTCAGCAGGCTCACCGTAGCTATTCCCGAAGTTGAGGTAACCGACAGCATCGAGCTTCGTGAGCGGATCATCCGAATGGTCGTGATCCAGCGAGCAGAAGTGCGAGCCGCGGAGCTTAGGCAAGAGGGCGATGAACTCCTCATCGCTCATCCCCTCAGTGCGGACAGGCTCACCAGCCTTGGCAAGGCCCGTAAGCTCAGCGATCGTCAGAGCAGAGCGACCCGTGGTCTTCGCTACAAGATCCTCCGTATAAGAGGTGATGTAGCGGACGTAGAGCTCCTGCAGCTGCTTCTCAGCGGCAGTGAGATCCTCACGGCCAGCCTCGGTCTTCGCAAAGACACGAGCATAGACATCATCGGCATACTCCATAGGAGAGTAAGACGTCGAGTCGAGGTAGTAGCTCAAGCAGAGGTTATTGATATTGCGGATCGCCATAGCACGCGTCATAGCACCGACGACGACGTAGGGCGAAGAGCCTCCCAGCTCACCCATCGTAGCCTCGAGCGCATCGTTGCGCAGGCTGTCGATAGAGAGGGCCTGGTCAAGGAGCCACATAGCCGAAGCCTTCTGCTGAGCCTTAGGCACGACCTTGTAGCGAGGGAGACCAGAGGCTTCGCTCGTCTGATAGAGGTAGATACCAGGGACGTTGATGAAGACATTCGACACATAGCGCAGGGCCTGATCGGAGATACCTTCGTAGAGCGTAGCACGGTGCTGAGCTTCCTCGTCGCGTGGGAACCATTCGCCCAGATGAGCGATGATGTACTTGAGGTTCTTCAGCCCGAGGGTGCTGGCAGCTATGGGGTCATTCGACAGGTCTTCCTCGATAGAAGAGGGGTCGTAGCGGTAATCGCCGACCTGCTGCACGCCATAGCGGTACTCGGGATCAGCAGCATGCTTCTCGATAAGCTCATTGAGATAGCGAGCTTCCTCGATGGGATTACCCTTGCTGTCGGGGAAGTAGCGGTAGGTCCAGTCGACGGCATACTTATCGTACGTACCGACGGTGGGAGGGTCAAGGCTCACAGCACGGTCTTCGGGCTGGGCAACATAGTTGAAGCGCGCATAGTCCATGATCGAGGGCGTCGTACCGTGCACTGCCGTGAAGGAGGGTGAGCGGAGCGAGTCGATAGTGTATGCAGCCGATGCAGCCATGTTGTGCATGAAGCCGAGGGTGTGGCCGATCTCGTGTGCGATGACGTACTTGAGCGACTTGGACATCAGCGTATCGGGGAGCTTCATCGCGCGGACGAGGGGGTCGACCTGAGCCGTCTGGACGAAGCGCCAGTTGTTGTTCAGCTTCGAGACATCACTCCAGACAAGTACCGAGGCATTGATGATCTCACCCGTACGGGGGTCAGCCCAGCTGGGACCCATAGCGTTCTCGGTAGCGATGGGTACGTAGCGGATACAGTTGTACTTGAGGTTGTCGGGGTCGAAGTTGGGATCATCCGTGGGGAAGTCACGCACCTCGATAGCGTCCTTGAAGCCGATAGCCTCGAAGGCCTTGTTCCAGCGCAGCGTACCCTCCTTCATCGCAGCCTTCCACACTGCGGGGAAGGTATTCTCGACGTAGAAGACGATGGGCTTCTTGGGGCGAACGAGCTGACCCGCCTTGTAGGCAGCTACATCCGAGGGCTCGAGGCGCCAGCGCTTAGCGAAGCGCACGGCCTCGATCTGCTTGGACTCGGGGTCGTAAGCATTCTTCGAGATGTGGAAGACACCGATACGCGTATCAGCCAGACGGGGCGTCATCGGCTCCTCGGGCAGGCGGAGGATGGTGAAGGTCGCCCCGAGAGTCACGGGGTAGTCCTTCAGCGGGCTCTTGCCCCCACGCGAGGAGTTGAGGGTGATGCGGTAGCTGCGGTCGATCTTGATGGAGACATTGTCCTCGAAGGCCTTGATCTCGCGGATGTAGCCGAGGTCACTCTGCAGGCTTGACTGCACCTGATAGGAGCCGAGGCTCTTCCCGATCAGCGGGAAGTACTTCTGATCCTGCGTGACGAGCGAGGTGATGTCGAAGACGACGGCGGACTTATCCTTGTTCCACGCCTTGATGGGGAACTTATAGAGGGCGAGGTCCGTGTAGCTGGGAGCGAAGGTCGGACGAAGCTCCTTCTCCAGCTGCTCCGTGAGGTAGGGGTCGGAGTTCACCGCCTCAAGCACGATAGCGCTATCACGCTGAGCGAAGCGCATGTGCACGGGGTTGGAGTTCTTGAAGCCGACCATCCCGAGCTGAGGATTGGAGATGGAGGAGAGGGTGACGGCGACGAGGATTTCCTTGCCGATGGTCTTGACAGGGAGCTCGACGTAGAGCTTATTGTCCGTCTTGTGCAGGGTGAGGAAGTCGCCCTTAGCCGAGACGATGGCCTTGTCGGTGAGGATCTTCTCGTAGGCACTCTTCTCGGGTGCCTTCTCCGTCTTGGGCTTCTTCTTCCGCTTGAGGAAGTCGAAGATCCCCGCATGAGCCGTAGCAGGAGCCAGCGTGAGGGTCGCTACGGAGAGGAGGAGTGCTATCTTTCTATTGATCATCTTCGGGTAGTCTATTTCTTAGCATCGAGGAGCTTCGCGACCTTGAAGGCCAAGGTCTGGTAGTGGGCCTTGAGCGTGCGGTCCGCCGTGGAGGCAGCGCGCTGCTCGAGCAGAGGGCGTACCTTCAGAAGGGCAGCGTACATGTACTGCTCTGACGTATCAAGGGCAGGGACGTTGGCCATAGGATAGATGCTTGCCGAGGGGTCGCCACCACCATAGTTGACGCGGCCAGACTTGAGGGCATCGCTGTAGTCCGTCGTAGAGGTGAGGCTGATGAGCTTGCCACCGACAGAGGTGGGTGCACCGGCGAAGCTGTAGGGCATACCAGGCGTAGCGTTGCGGGGATTGACCGTACCAGCGATAGACTTGTCGATGAAGGCGATCTGCATCAGACGCTCCATGTGGTTGGGGCTCTTGCCAGCGATGGTCGAGGCGAAGGTAGCCTGATAGAGGTCGTCGAAGTATTCGCCGAGGCTGTACGTCTTCGAGTCTACCTGCGAAGCGATGATGATACGTGAGCGCAGGTCATAGATATCCTTGATGAGGTACTCGAGGAGCTGATCGTAGTAGCTCACGTCGATGAAGCCCTTACGCTCGAAGTTGCGGTCAGCCTTGCCCTGGAAGTCCTTAGCCTGACGGAGGAGCCACTGGAAGGCTTCGCGCTGCTTAGCCTTAGGCACGACCTGATAGCGGGGCAGGCTCGTCGAGAGGCGGCTCTCCTGACAGACGACACCACCGACGAGGCTCATAGCATTCTTGAGCTGGAGGTAGTAGCCCTGTACGATAGCCAGATAGAGGCTCTTCTTCTTGCGGCTGTCGGGGTCGTTGGTGATCCACTTAGAGAGGTTCGACTGGATGAAGGCAAGGTTCTTCATCGTGAGCTCGGCCGTCTTGATAGGATCGTTACCGAGGTCTTCGGTGCGGACGGTGGGGTCGACAGCGTAGCGCTGCTCAGGAGCATAGCGGAGGTAAGGCTCGCGAGCACGCTTGTCGACGCGGCTCAGCAGTTCCTTAGCCTCAGCAGCGGGATCACCCTTGAGGTCGAAGTAGCGGTAGCCCCAGTCGATAGCGAAGAGGTCGTAGACACCGAGCTGGTCGTTGATGAGGCGTACCCCCTTGTCAGAGGGCTGAGCGAGGTAGTTGTAGGTCACACCGTCGAGGATAGAGGGTGCGAGCCCCGACTCCTTCGTGAACTTAGCCGAGCGGAGCTGGTCCGTGGTGTAGGATGCCGAAGCAGCGTAGTTGTGCAGCAGACCGAGGACGCTCCCCATCTCCTGCGTGACGAGCTGCGAGAGCGACTCTTCGAAGAGGGCCTGTGGCAGACGAGACGAGCGCACCTGTGGGTCGACAGCAGCCGTACCGATGAAGCGCTGCTTGTGCATGAGCGCCTCTACATTATTATAGATCGTGAGGTTCCCGCTGAAGATCTCACCCGTGCGGGGATCCGCCCAGTTGGACGCAGCGATCGTCTCCTGGCTATTGGGGATGTAGCGGATGCAAGAGTACTCGAGGTTGTCGGGATCGAACTGCTTATCGTTCTTGGGGAAGTCACGTACCTCGATAGCATTGCGGAAGCCAGCGGCTTCGAAGGCCTTGTTCCAGCGAAGGACACCCTCACGGATGGGGCGCTGCCAGCTGGCGGGGAAGGCGCTATCCAGATAGAAGACAATCTTCTTCTCGGGCTCAGTGAGCTGACCCTTAGCGTAGGCCTTCTTATCCTTGGGGACGAGCTGCCAGCGGTGTGCCAGATAGACGGGCTCACTCTGGTCGAGGTAGTCGGGGAAGGAGACCTTGCGCGTCGTCTGATAGCCTACGCGGGCATCAGCGAAGCGGGGGATGGCGTTGGAGGCTTCTACGGGGAGGATCGTATAGGTCACCTCAGCCGTCAGAGGCATATCCTTAGCCACGGTGAGTACACCCATGAGCGAAGCGTTCACGGAGAAGTTCATCTCGACACGGACGCTGGCGTTGGAGTCAAAGGACTTCAGCCCCCTGACGAAGGTCAGGCTGCTATTGCGCGAAGAGGTGATCTTGAAGGGACCCTGCTGCGAGGGGACGATCTCGAAGAAGGGGCTGGACTCCGTGACGAGCGAATTGATCTTCAGGACTACAGCGGAGCTATCAGCCTTGTACACCTCGGGGGTAAAGGACTCTACCGACTGGTCGCGGTAGTTCAGCTCGAGGGCCTTCTGCAGCTCGGGCGAAGCGTCACGGCGATAGACGATGGAGTTGGGTGCCTTCATGACGATGACGCTGTCCTGCTTCTCGAAGCGGAAGACGATAGGAGCAGAGTTCATCGAGCCGACAGCCAGATAATCGGGGTCGGTGGTCGAGGTGACCTTGGCACCCATCATCAGCTCCTTGCCGAGGTACTTCGTGGGGAGCTCGAGGTAGACATTACCATCGATCTTGTGGAGGGTAACGAACTTCCCACGGGCGGTCTCGACCTTCTTGTCCTTGAAGAACTTCGTGTACTTGTCTTCTTCTTTCTTCTCCTTCTTGGTGTCGTCACCGAAGGCGCGAGAAGAGAGAGCTGAGGGAGCCGCAGCGAGGCTGAGGGAGCCCGCAGAGATGGCAGTAGCCACGAGCAGGCATCGGATACAACTCTTGTGCATGGATGGGGATTATAGTGTGATACTTGATTCAGTGGTGGGTGAGGCTGAAGGGCCTCCTGCTCCTGCGGTGCGCCCTTCTCTCGGCTAAGCCGCAAAGGACGACCGAAGCCCCGCAGCCTTATCCGTGGAGGAAAAGCTACTGGGGCGACGGAGGAGCGAGCCTCCTCCCCGCGGGATATGGTGCGGAGAGGAGGCATGATGTTAGTTGTTGAACTGACGGTAGACGATCTGCTTGATCTTACCCGTGATACCTTGTTCAGACTTGAGGAGGACGGGGGTAATGCCCGCTACATTGTAGCTGTAGATCGAGCCGACGAGTCCCGTGCCTGTGCCGTTAGCCCCGATGAAGAGGCGGTTGTCCGACGTCAGAGCCATCGAAGCAATCGTCTGCCCTGCGGGGAGCGAGATCCAAGCTGGGTGGGTCGTCGCCGTGGCGTTCGCCATATTGTAGAAGTACACCTTGTCCGCAGTCGCTACGAGCGCAGCCGTACCACCGAGGTTAGGCATCAGGTGAGTAGGCGTGCCTTCGGTGAACTCGACCATGGAGACCGTAGCACCATCGACACTCTGCGACTGAGTGAAGTCCCCAGCCGTGAGGCGAGCGACGAAGTACTTGTTATCCGTGTTACGCTTGAGCAGCAGCAGGGTGTAGTTATAGGTATAGTTCCCTTCACCAGCACTCTTCATATCAATGAGCGTCATGTCCTTGAAGGGGTTCTCCTCAGAAGTATCACCAGAGGTGGCACTCGTCGTAAAGGTACGCACCTTCTTTACGATACCCTTCCAACCAAAGCTCACATACAGGAGGTTGCTCCCCGCATTATCGAAGAGGGCTATCCCCTCACTGATACGTGTACCCGTCAAGGCACGCCAGTTCACGATAGCCGAGGCGAGCGAGTAGCCCGGAGCGACAGGCGAGAGATATTTATCATGCTTCTTTGCAGGGACATTTGCGCTCCTCTCCATCTCCCAGACGTTAGCCCCCGAGATGAAGTATTCCCTGACCGTAGCCTGATTGCCACTGGCGTGGCTGAAATCTACGGGGTTCGTGAAGGAGATACGAGGCGTGAGGACCTTCAGCGAGTCAGCCGACACACGGTAGTAGCGCGTAGGGAGACCGAGGGCAATACCGAGATAGCCACGAGAGGCACCAGCACCAGGGACATAGCGGTAGATGACCATCGACTGGGGATCCCCCGTCATATCGATGGTGGGGTTGCTTCGCCCGAAGGCATCGAGGTCAAAGGCATCCGTCTTCTCCCCGCCAGGCAGGTAGGAGAGGATGGTCTTCCCTTCGTTGCTCGCCAGGACGTACAGCCCGTCTACATAGCGGTAGGGCACGTCGATAGTGAAGCGGTAGAAGTAGGAGCCGTCAGGCGTGTACATACGCAGACGGGCATCATGCTTACCATAGCTCGTAGGGCTATAGGAGAGGTCCTTCTCCGTAGAGACGACCACGCCATCGACGATCCACTCGTAGGAGGGCGTCACAGATGCGCCCGTCGTGATGGTATATGCGGGCGACTTGATCACGGTGACCTCACCGAAGGTAGCCGTCTGTACCGAGGCGATGGGCTCTGTCACCTTGACGACAGCCAGAGGGTGATCGCCATTGACCGAGTGGTCCTTGTAGCAGGAGGAGAAGAGTGAGAGGGCCAAGAGAAGGCCCAGTGACTTATAGATCTTATTCATCTTCATTCGTACTCTGTGAGGTTAGCGATACTGAGCCAAGAGACGGACCAGAATTGCTGGCTTCTCTTCACCATGCTCATCCATATACTTCTCGAGGCGGAGCAGGAGGGGATACTGAATGTTAGCATCAGACTTGTAAAGCGCCTGCTGCACGGGGTCTTCCCCATTCTTAGGGAGGCCGTAGGCATTGATGAGCATACGGTACTTCCCCTCACTATACTTCCCGAGATAGACATCCTGGAGGAAGGCCCACCAGAAGGGGATCTCGAGCTGATTCGTCACGCAGAGGACGACTGTATTGCGCTTATCGAGCGCCGTACGCAGGTCTGCCGTAGGAGACAGATGCAGCGTGATCGTGTCGTACTTCAGGAGGGGGACGTCACCAGGCTCCATATCCGAGAGGGCATCAAGGAGGGTACGGACACCGTCACGGGTGACGATGTACTTGCCGTTCTCCTGCTGCACGGTCGAGACCTTCGAGCGATTGAGCTGCAGAGTGAAGGAGCCCTTGATGGAGTCTGCCGGGATCGTATAGGTATCCTGGAGCGCATCGAACTGCACGCCCGGCGTGGCGGTAGAGCGAGACTTGTCGAACTCCACCTTATAGCTCAGGGGCGACGAGGAGAGCTTCCCAAGGAGGTTTACTTGGAAGGTCAAGGGGATCTTCCCATCCTTGTCCTCGAGGAGTGCGAGGTTCTGTACGACGATGGTATCTGCCCCCGAGTTAGGGAAGTAGATCACACGTGACTCATTGTAGTAGCCATCCTTGCTGTACTCTCCGTCGTAGATGTCCGACTTGGAGCAAGCGCTGAGGAGGCCGAGAGCGGCCAGGGCAAGCGAGGCCAGTGAATATCTTCTGTTCATTGTCGTGGGCTTTTACTTGTTACCATAGGTGAGCTCATCCGGAGGCCAGGGCAGGACAAAGATGCTGGAGCTGGGCTGGATCGTACTGCTCCCGAGGAGGTCAAGGAAGGAGGAGTTGAAGTGCTTCAGCGCAGGGAAGATCTGGCCTTCACCTGGCATCTCACGCATATACTCCTTGACAAGCTCTGCCTTGAAGTCTACCTGCGTGGGCAGGTCGCTCGAGGTGAGGGCGTTCAGACCACGGCTCTCGCGCACCTTGTTCAGAGCGGCAAGCGCTGCGGTAGGATCGGAGGAGTAGAGAGCTTCGGCCTGGATGTAGTACATCTCTGGCAGACGGATCAGGGTCAGCCCGCGCTGCGCAGTGGCTGCAGCCGTAGCTTCCTCCGAGCTGGACGCGAAGCGGATGAACTGCTGGTAGGTATCTACATTGCGATAGAAGGCGGCCTGACGATTGTCGATAGCACCCGTAGCTGCCCCCGTGACAGCATAGAGCTGATCGAGGACACTTCGGCTGTGTGCCTGGACACCCTCGTCGGTACCTGCGACATTCTTCAGGAAGCGAGTAGCGAAGTCATCGAGGAAGCTATTCGAATAGAGCCCGAAGATCAGCTCGCCCGTAGCAGGGAAGCGGCGTACAGACTCGAAGGAGTTACGACCTGCCAGATTGAAGCTCGCCGTATGATCCGTGACCTTCTTAGCATACTCAGCGGCCTTTGCTGAGTTCCCCATCGCCTGATAGACACGGGCCTTGGTAGCGTAGACCGCATACTTATTGAAGTGTACGGAACGGCGTGACCAGAAGTCCGTAGACTGCGTAGCATCGAGGCTCACCGTCTCATCGATATCGGAGAGGAGGCGCTCTGCTTCGTCGAGGTCCTTGAGGATATTCTCATAGGTCCCTGCGACCGTGTAGACCGTACGGTTCTTGAGGTTGAAGTCATACGAGTAAGGGATACCGCGTGAGTCCTTGCCTCTCTGGTAGTCCTCGGCGAAGAGGCGCACGAGGTCGAAGTGCAGGAAGGCACGCAGACCGAGGGCCTCCCCCTTGAGCTGGGAGAGGTGGCTGCTGCTGAAGGAGGGCGACTCGAGGTTCGCCAGGATATTATTGACGTAGGAGATGACCTGGTACTGACCGAGCCACAGGCTGTAGATCTCAGCCTGCACAGACACGTCCGTGTAGTTGTAAGCGCGGGTCTTCACTGAGGTCGAGGTCGCACCCGTAGAGCCAAACATCTGAGCGAGCTCGTCGACGAAGCCGTTCGTCATACGCTGCCCGTAGAGGTCCGACTTAGCCATCGTCCCGTAGACACCATAGAAGGCATCGTAGTACCCCTGGAGTGAAGAGAACTGGACTTCCTGCAGGAGGGTACCCTTAGGCTGGACATCGAGGAACTTATTGCACGAAGGCAGAGCCGCAAGGCTAAGCGCTCCGAAGGCTATATATAAAGCTGTCTTCTTCATAAACACACTTCTCATTTAGGGTTAGAAGGAGAGACGCAGAGACATCTCTACGCTGCGAGCAAAGGGATAGTCCAGACCACGCTCACGCTTGACCGTGGAGAGGTAGAAGAGGTCGTTGGCGAGGAGCTCGACGCGTGCACGGCGCATGTGGAGCTTCTTGACCCAAGTAGCCTCGGTCTCATAGGCCAGAGAGAGACTACGCAGCGTGAAGTAGTATTCCTTCTGGATGAAGCGGCTCGTCTGATAGGGGCTCTCCGTAGAGGCAATGTCACGATAGCGGGTGACGTCACCGGCCTGCTTCCAGCGGCTCTCCAGGACGCGACGGTCAGCGTTCTGCTCCTTCTTTGTACCCTCTACACGAGAGGCGAGCGTAGCGTTGTAGACCGTAGCACCGAGGGAGTAGCCGAAGTTCGCATTCAGCGAGAAGCCCTTGTACATCAGGTACGAGGTGAGCGAGCCATAGGCCCAAGGTGACGTATCGCCGAAGACGCGACGGTCATTGGGGTCATAGGTGAAGGTATAGGTACCATCACGCTTGATGAAGATCTCCTTACCTGTAGCGGGGTCGATACCAGCTGAGGGGACGACCTTCAGAGCCGTGAGGGACTCACCTTCCTCGTAGAGAGGCAGGGGCGTCGTACCGCGGTTGAGGGAGTCGACACCGAGGTTCTTCTGGTTGAGCGCCTTGAGAGCATCACTCACCTTCTTGACCTTATTGCGGTTGTAGGAGTAGTTCAGCGAGAGCGACCACTGCAGGTCCTTCGTCTGGATGGGGACGACACGCGTCTGGAACTCGATACCATTGTTCTCGACCTCCCCTACATTCTGACGGGCGGTGACAGCACCGATCGAGGGAGCGAGAGAGACGTCGAGCAGGAGGTTGTCCGTCGTCTTCTGATAGGCATCGAGAGTGAGGTCCCAGCGATTCTTGAAGAGCGTCAGGTCAAGACCGACGTTCTTGCTGAGCGTACGCTCCCACTTCAGCTCGGGGTTCCCGATAGCCAGGGGCACGGAGCCAGCACCTACGATATAGTTGATACGATTATTATAGGTATAGGTCGTGAGGGCCTGATAGGGGTCGAAGGAGATATTCCCCAGATACCCGATACTCGCACGGAGCTTAAGTAGCTGGATATTCTTATTGCCCTCGAAGAACTTCTCATTGTGGATGTTCCAAGCCGTACCGAGTGACCAGAAGGGAGCGAAGCGCTGGTTCTTACCGAACTTCGAGGAGCCTTCGTAGCGGTAGACGACGTCCACCGAATAGCGGTTGTCGTAGATAGCGTTCCCGTTGAAGAAGAAGCCGGCAGCCGTAGCGAGCGACTCAGAGCCCGAGGGACGAGCGCTCCCCCCATAGCCGAGGGCGAAGTTGGGGTGCCCAAGGACGTCGGAGTAGAAGCCGAGGCTGGTATAGCTACTGTTGTCCGCCGTCGTGGACTCGAGGCTCGAGCCCGCCATCGACGTGACGTAGAGCTTCTCGAAGAAGGTACGGTTGTAGGACACCATCAGCTTACCGAGGAAGCTCAGACCACGACCGAGGTTCTCGGTCATCGAGCCCTTCTTCGTCAGGTCGCTCTCGTTACGGAACGTATAGGAGAGGGGCGACTTGAAGCTACGCGAGTAGTTATTGCGCGTGGTGAAGGAGAAGTCCCCATCGATACGGAGGTTACGATCGATCCAGTACTGAGCCGTCGTCGTATTCAGGAAGTCCATGCTCCCAGCGCGGTTGAAGCTACCGAGCGAGGCTTCATAGAGCGGATTGTCCAGATTATGCTCGAGCTTTGCGAGCAGCTCTCCATTCGCATCATAGGGCGACTGGTAGGGATTCTGCTTCGAGAAGTTCGAGAAGGAGCCGTAGCTGGGATCCTGCGACGTAGAGCGGTTCACCGTCAGCGTATTCGAGGCGAAGAACTTACCCTGTCGGTTGTAGGAGAGCTTGAAGGTCCCCGAGAGACGCTCACGTGCGGACTGCATCATGACCCCCGTCTCATTGCCATAGCGGAGCGAGAGGCCGTAGCGGACGTACTTGTCCCCCCCGTCGGCACTGACCGTATGAGAGTGTGAGACACCTGTACGCAGGGGCTTAGCAAGCCAGTCGGTATTCGTACCGCTCTGGATCATACGCACGACGCGGTCACGACGCTGGTCGTTGAAATGCTGCTGGTCAAAGGAGGGGAGCATCGCCGAACCACCACCCTTATAGAGCCCTGCCAAGTCCTCATACTGGAGCTTCTGCTGGGGCGTGAGGAGGTGGTAGTCGCTGAGGTCAGGCATCGAGAGACGCAGGGTACCGCTATAGTTCACACGGATAGCTCCCTCGCTGATAGGCTTCGTCGTGATGACGATGACCCCAGCAGCAGCCTTAGCACCATAGAGCGCCGAGGCCGAGGCATCCTTGAGGACGGTGACGCTCTCGATGGTGTTCATATCCATATCGTAGATGTACTCGACATCCACGATCGCCCCGTCGACGACGAAGAGCGGGAGGTTAGCTGCACCTGAGAAGGTAGCACGACCACGGAGATTGAGGTCGGGACGGGCGTTGGGGTCCGAGCCGAGGTTATTCTGCTGGACGACCTGCAGACCTGGGACGAAAGCCTCAAGGCCCTGCAGGAGATTCTTCGTACCTACCGAGAGGAGCTGCTCTGACTTGATGGTCGTCTGCGCCCCCGTATAGCTCTTCTTATCCTTCTTCGTGAAGCCGGTGACGACTACCGATTCGATCGTCTGATTGTCTGGCTCGAGGTCAATGCGCTGGGGCGTACCACCACGCAGGGTGACGGCCTTGGCCTTGTAGCCCATGAAGGTGACGCGTACGCGCTCGGTAGCATTCTTCGTCTTGAACTCGAAGTGCCCCTTGCTATCCGTGATGAAGCCACCAGTCTGACCCAAGATCTGGACGGTGACGAGTGGCATAGGGTCGCCATTCTCATCATATACGGTACCGCTGAAGACGTTCAGCGAAGACGTTGGGTTCTGCTGTGTAGCATGGCCTCCCGATGATGTGGCCAGGCTGGGAGAAGCGGCCTGGGCGGTGACGATGGAGCTTAGGAACCACCCTCCCGCAAGTAACATTGTAACTAATCTCATGCGACCTCGATCGTATTGTTATTCTACTCGTTGTCTTTCGCTCATACCCACCACGCTGGCGCTCTGCCTGAGCACGGGTGGGACGGTGTGCACCTAATACAAAAAGCGCCCCTAAGCCCTTCGTAAGAAGGACTCTGTGTATATGGATGGCGCAAGGCATAGGCAAATAGGCTCACTATGAGGCATCATAAAAGTAATACAATATCATTAAACACGCAAAAACTACGCATTCAAATGAACATTTAACTCAATCCCCCACCCTTTCACAGGCAACTTGACGTACTTTCCTATAAAGAGTAGATCTCAAAACCACAGATTCACGCGACTCCCCATCTCCCATATTCCTAAAAATCAACCCTCGAAATCGCCCCGACCACACAATTATAGAGGGGTGCGTACCGCCCCTTCCTAAACCCCACACTCCCACCTACGGCGAAGCCCTTCCCATATCCCTCGCCACAATAGCGGCACGCACGCTCCCGCGGAGCCTCTACAAGAGCCTTTTGCCGCAAGCCCCGTCCTCTATTTAGCGCACTAAGGCATCGCACGCCCAGCTCCCCGATATACCTCTCCGAAGTAATCAGGCAAGCCTTTCGCCTTATCACGAGTATTCCTCTTATCCAGCGGAGGGAAAAGTGTCCTTCTCGTGAAGGAAAAAGCGCCATCACGTAGTGGTTTTCCTCTGTCTACGCACGTAGTCTTAAAGACCAGGCACGTCAGTCCAAATATCCACGTACGTAGATATTAGAGCCACGTACGTAGTCCAAACTTATCT
>ERZ772928.482-NODE-482-length-18009-cov-2.774981_pt1 | contig 18009 bp, 17 predicted proteins | sample MGYA00511686_ERZ772928 | MGnify/ENA primary metagenome ERZ772928 (study PRJEB29015, sample SAMEA2738063) | human oral metagenome | biome: human oral; feature: human-associated habitat; material: saliva | place: China | collected 2219 ... | reverse complement strand
AACCGTGTGCACCACCATCGCTGGCGTGCACTCCCCTCCACGTAAAGGCTCTGGTGCCATGTAGGGGAAGTCGGTCTCTGAGAGCAGTTGCACCTCTGGACAGGAGATCATTGCAGCTCGAATATCATCTGAGCGCTTAAAAGTTGCTGCACCACCGAAGGCTACGAAGCAGCCAAGGTCTGCAAAAGGCTTCATTACCTCTGGACCGTCGGTATAGCAATGCAGGTCACAGCCTGCCTTAGGCACGCACATACGGTTTAATATTTCAAGCGCCAAATCATGAGCGTGCGTATCATCAGCACCGTCACGCAAATGCAACTCAACGCGTTGATTATGCTCATGTGCAATGGAGAGCTGTCGCTCAAAGACCTTACGCTGGACCTCTTCTGAAACCTCACAGTATGGTCCAAAATCAAGACCAATTTCTCCCACACCAACGCAAAGAGGGTGCTCAAGCAACTCAAACAAGCGCTGTTCAGCCTCTTGGTTGTAGTCTGGTGCACTATACGGATGTGCTCCAACTACAAAATACGTATGCTCAAACAAATACTCTGCAGGTAAATCGCAGGGTACGCAGAGATCTGCCTCAGCCAGCTTTGCATAAGCCTGGCGAGCCTGACTCAGAGTATCCTCAAACCAAGTGATAAAAGTGCTGGTGTCTGCCCACTTACGAGGAAACTCCGTAGCAATATCTACGGGCACAATAAGCATGCGCACACCTGCCGCAGCAGCACGGGCAAGAGACTCTGCAGCGCTGTGCTCGTGGAGGCTGCCCAAATGACCATGGGTATCGGCAACAGGCGCCAAAACACGCGGTGTTGGCCGAGGCGTACCGTAAATATCATGGAATAGCTGACCGTCAGAAAACGAAAGTGCTTCCACTTCTTCTGCTGGTAAATGATGCTTTTTCTTACTCACTCAAAGGCTCCAAAGCAGCTGCAAGACAAATAAAATCTTGGCTGGTCAAAACTTCTGCGCGCACGATAGGCGCAATTCCTGTGGCGAGAAACGCCTGGTCTAGCTTGTCTTTATCAAAACCAGAGGCACTCATTGAATTACGAATGGTCTTTCTACGCTGTGCAAAGGCGGCGTCAATGACGCTCATGGTATGCAAGAGCTCTTCCTCAGAAAGAAGTTTGGAGGTCAGCGGGTTTCTCGCCTGGATGCGATCAAGACGGACCACAGCAGAGTTGACGCGTGGTGGAGGCATAAAGTTGCCAGGACCCACTTCAAATCTGCCAGTAACCTGCGCAAACAAAGACAGCTTTGCGGTGTAAGCGCCATATGCCTTGGTAGAAGGCTTGGCAGCAATTCTGTCGGCTACCTCAGCCTGCACCATGACTACCGCTCGCTCAAGCGAAGGAAGCTCCTGGAAGAACTTAAGGATCAGCGTAGCTGCCACCTGATACGGCAGATTAGACACAAACTTTGTTGGCATCGGAGCATTCGTCGCTGCGTCATGAGCAACGGTCGGAAGCGTGCTGTAGGCCTCGGAGAGCTTCTGCGGCGTAATTGCCAGAGCATCCCCCATGACCAGTGCAAACGAGTCTGGATGAGGCTCCTTGCAGGTTACTGCTAAGACTTGCTCCAGCTCAGAGTCTGCCTCAAGCGAGCAAACCGCACAGGCATTGTCGAGCAAGGCCACCGTGAGGGTGCCCAGACCGGGTCCAACCTCGACAATTACATCGGTAGGCTGAACCTCTGCAAGCTGGACGATCTTCTCGATAACATGGTCTTGCACCAGGAAGTTTTGACCAAGCCTGTATTTGGTGGCAAGGCCAAAACGTTCCAGCGTTTCTTTAGTGGCGCGCTGATTAGCAAGCCACGATGTCTGATGCGATACGTGCTCCGACACGATTACTTGTTTGCAAGACGTGGGAACAGAGCGTCTCCCTTAGAAACAGCCAGGCCGCCCTGGAGCTTGCCCCATACGCACTCGCTGCAGGTATCGGTAGAGGTAATCTCAGCCTCATCAAGGCTCATACGGCGAAGAACCTCTGCAGATGTGGTAGGCATGAATGGCATAAAGAGATGTGCGCAAATGCGGATAGACTCAAGCAGCGTATAGATAATCTCTGCAAGCTCTGATGCGCGCTCTGGATCTTTTGCCACCGTCCAAGGAGCAGCGTCCTCAATGTAGTGGTTAGCTGCGTGGACAAGCTCCATGATGATGTTCTTAGCGCCTACGTAGTCCATCTTCTCCATGCATGCGGCATAGCGGTTATAGATGCCTTCAGCCAGCTTGCGCAGAGGATGGTCTGCAGCAACAGAAGAACCATCAAAGGTTGGAGTGACACCCTCAAAGTACTTATCGCTCATATTAAGGGCGCGAGAAACCAAGTTACCCCAGCTATTTGCCAGGTCAGCGTTATAGACCTGCTCCATGCGCTCAAAGGAGATGCCAGAGTCCTCACCAGGAGTGACGTCGGTCATGAAGTAGTAGCGGTAACCCTCAACACCCAGCAGGTCCAAAACGTCCTTAGGTGCAATGGCGTTTCCGCGAGACTTACTCATCTTCTCAACAACGCCGGTCTCAGAATTACGGACGTTAAGGAAGCCGTGAGCAAAAATGTGCTCAGGAACTGCCTCACCAAGAGCCATAAGCATTGCAGGCCAAATGACACAGTGGAAGCGGATGATGTCCTTACCAACAACGTGCATCTGAGCTGGCCAGAAACGCTTTCTCATGGCAGCAGCCTCTGGACTATCATCGCCGTAGCCAACAGCGGTGTAGTAGTTAAGAAGAGCGTCAAACCAGACGTAGGTTACGTGAGACTCATCAAAAGGAACTGGAACGCCCCAATCAAAGCTAGTACGGGATACAGAAATGTCCTGAAGACCAGACTCAACAAAGCTGCGTACCTCGTTGGCACGGAAGTCTGGCTCAATGAAATCTGGGTGCTTAGCATAGAGCTCAAGCAGTTTATCCTGGAATGCAGAGAGCTTGAAGAACCAAGACTCCTCAGAGACACGCTCAAGCTCACGATGGCAATCTGGGCAGAGGTGTGCGCCCTTGCAACCAGCCTCTTCGTCTGCCTTTTCTACCTGGGTCTCGGTGAAGAAGGTCTCCTCGTGGATGCAGTACCAGCCATCATAGGATCCCTTGTAGATGAAGCCAGCCTCACGCATGCGCTCCCACAGATACTGGACAGCTTTTACGTGGCGCTCATCGGTAGTACGGATGAAGTCATCGTATGAGATATTCAGCTCTTCATAGAGTCCCTTGAAGAAAGGAACCTGAGAATCACACCATGCCTGTGGAGACAAACCGTGATCAGCTGCAGCAAGAGCGACCTTCTCGCCATGCTCGTCCATACCAGTAAGGAAGAAGACGTCGTAACCAGCAGCGCGTCTAAAGCGAGCCTGGATGTCGCAAAGCAGGGTGCAGTACGCAGTTCCCAGGTGTGGCTTTGCGTTGACGTAATAAATTGGGGTGGTAATAAAGTATGACGGCTTGGCCTCGGGCATAATGACTCCCTTTGTGTAAGTTGCAATAACTTATCCAGTATAGAGCAAATGCTGGGCGCACTTGTGTTGGTATGGTGATTATGCCTCGTGAGCAAGAATTGCCTGGTATGCCTCGTCACGCGCAATACCAAACTTCTGAGCAAGCTCCTTGGCTAAGGCTGATTTTCTAGTACCAGCAGCAAGACCAGCTTCTATTGCATCTTCAAGCGAGAGCTGAGACTCTCCTTCTGCCTGCGATGATGCAGAGGCAAGCTCTTCATCTGTGGGAGCCGCGATAACCAAAACACACTCGCCTTTAAGGTTCTCTTTTGCAGCAAGTGTCTCTACAAGGCAAGGCGCCACGTCACGCACTACTTCTTCATGCAGCTTAGTAAGTTCTCTGACAAGAGCCACCTGCCTGGTTGGAAACACCTCGGCTATGGCCGTGACCGTTGCAAGCACTCTAAACGGAGACTCATACAGCACAATAGTGCCCGGAATTGATGCAAGCTGTTGTAAGCGCTGAACAATCTGCCCATGCTTTCTGGGCAAGAATCCTTCAAAGAAGAAATGATCACTTGCCAAGCCCGATGCAACAAGCGCACAGGTTACCGCAGAAGGTCCTGGAATAACCTCTGTAGCAAGGCCTTCTGAAAGCGCCGCATCAACCAAATGCTGACCCGGGTCAGAGATGCCTGGCATACCGGCATCTGACACAAACGCAACACGCTGACCCGCGCGAAGCCTCTCTAGCGTTGGCTCAATTTGCGACTCAATAATATTTTGATCACAGCGCTGCAGCGGCACATGAATGTCAAATGCCGAGAGGAGCTTTGAGGTCACGCGCGTGTCCTCACATAAAATAACATCCGCTGCTGCAAGCGTTTCTTTAACGCGCGTTGACGCATCCGAAAGGTTACCAATAGGCGTGCCCACAATAGACAGTTTACCTGCTAAAAGAGTAGATTCTGTCATTACTCGAGCATTCCCCTCTCAAACGTTGCAAGCGCAACGCGTGCGTCCCATGCAGCTAAAAATGCGGAGGTCTTCCAGGTCTGGAAGAACCATGCAGGACACGTATTGTACACTTTGAGCTGGCCGGAAGTGTAAATGCGCTCAAGCGCAATTCTTCCCTCTGCCGTCATAGCGCCGTCAATGCTTGGAAGTGATGCTGACCACTTACCTACCATGACCGGCAGACCGCCTGAAGCAGAAGTCTTCAAATACGCTTCGTTTTTATCAATAAGCTGCTGTACACCCCTAGGACCTGAGCAATCAATTCCCTCGCAGGGTTTATCAAGGTGAGCGTCAAGCCAAACGTTTTGATAGGCCTGTTGGCTCATAAAACGCCTAAATCCCTGAGGCCAACCACCATCTGGGAGAATAACCACAGGCTCTTCTCCTGCCACAGATCTAATGGTCTCATAAGCGCGGCGATAATAGTTTCTAAGCGAGTGACCAGGAATACCATCTGTGAGCTTAAAGCCCTTGCGCACACGAGGCTTAACCTCATCGGCTACCTCAATGCCATAAAAACCGCTGCGGTGAGCGTAGTGAAGGGCAAGCTTATGCAGAATAGAAAGCGACTTCTCCCCAGAAATTCTAGTGCGCGGAGCACCGCCTGGCTGGTCATTCAAACCATCAGGCAAACCTGGATTTACTGCCAGTACAAAAATAACGTGCAGGCCAAGCTCTTCTGCCCATTCAAGAGCTCTATCAAGCTCGGTAATGCAGCTAACATATGGAGTCCCTGCAGCTTCTTCATCAAAAACGTACCAAGGCACAGAAATTCTTACCGCATTAAAACCACGAGCGGCAATGCTGACAAAGTCAGAACTCTGAATAAATGAAGAACGATGCGCTTTAACAAGAGCGTGGTAGTCCTCAACGCCCAGCACTTTAATGAGTTGAGCCTCATCAACGCAGCCCGTGCGCGCAAACGGCTCAGGAGTTACCCACGGTTCAAGCGTAAGCCAACCGGTTAAATTGACACCCCGCAATGCTCCGTGAGCCATGAAATTCCACCTCGCCAAAAGATAAAACCTCTACATACGTAGAGTATACCCATCGAGGTTACGTTGCTCGCACGAGCTTTAAAAAACAACAGGTTACTTCATATTTTTTGAATATATGGCGCAATTGTTAGGGGTCTCATCAACCTCAACGGAAGAGACGGGCAAACCTTCTGCCTCAAGTTGCTCAAAGAGATACTTTGCCAGATTTTCTGCTGTTGTTCTAAACGGCAAAATAGTGAGCGAGAAACCCTCTTCTTGAAGACAGGCCAACGTCTTTTCAGAAAGTGAACCTTCTTCAATCAAAAACGTATGGTCAAGGTAATCACACAATGCGCGAACTTTGCGTTTGAAGACACCAAAGTCCATAACCATGTCCTTTTCTGTGCCAGACTCACCAAGCTCTGCAGCAGAAATACAAGCGGTTACGTGCCAACGATGGCCATGCAGGTTCTCACACTTGCCGTAGTAGTTTGTGAGAAAATGCGCTGAGTCAAAGGCATACTCAGTCTTAAGCGTATACATTACTCGTTGTCCTTCGAACCGCGACCGCGATCATCGCGTCCCGCTCTTCTGTGCCTACGACGTGCAGCGTTTTGTGGCTGAGCGTCTCTAGGTGCACCGTTAGAAGCACCGTTAGATCCAGAAGCATTCTGTGGAGCGCTCTGTGTCTTCATGCCCGCCCTATCACCTGGACGACGAGTCCTTTTTGCACGAACTGGTGCCTGTGCCTCATCGGCTTTCTGTGGTGCCTGAGGAGCATCTGTCCTTCTAAAACGCTTACCCTGAGGCTGTTTCTGCGCAGGAGCTGTACCCTGCTCATTCTTCTGAGGAGCCTGAGTATTTGCAGTGCCCTCTTCTGTTGCGTGATGACGGCGGCGGGTACGACGAAGCGTATCTGTCGCAGCATCAAAAGTACTGGAACCAGGATTGACCTGAGCATTCTTTGAAGTTCTTACACGACGGGTGCGAGAAGAACTTTGAGCTCCCTGCTCTTCTCGGGCATTTCTTGCACCGGAATTCTTGACGTTTTCCTGCCTATTTGCAGAGTTCTGCTCAAAGCGTTCACGCTTGCGCCTTGGAGTCTCTGTGACAAAGAGATCAGGGTTAATCTCTGGCTCTTCATCAACAATCAGACCATTTGCCCTATCAAGCTCTGCCAGAGCCATCTGAACCTCAACAGATTCAAGGCGCTCAAGTGCAGCGCGAGAAACGCTGTCTGGCCTGCAAGAACAGCCAAGGTCTTCCGACTTCTGCTGAGCCGCAGGAGATGTGTCCATGTCAGCAAGAGGAATACGTACCACCTTGCCACTCTCAAGACGAAGCGCAATCTCCTCTTTTGGCGTGTTGTACTCAACAATTTTTGCCATACCCAGAGGAGTCTCAATGACAGCGTTGCGCTTTGGAGCACGGTTTTTAAAGTCGCGATAGGCTTCAAACTCATAGCGCAAGCAGCACATTAAGCGGCCACAAGCACCAGAAATCTTGGTGGAGTTCAGAGGTAAATCCTGCTCTTTTGCCATGCGGATAGAAACTGGCTCAAAAGAGAGACCAAACCTTCTACAGCAGAGCTCTTGTCCACAGTGACCGTAGCCACCAATAACCGCTGCTTCTTCCCTGACGCCAATCTGACGCATATCAATACGCTCATGAAGCTCATGAGAAAGCTCGCGGACAAGCTGCCTAAAGTCCACACGATCATCAGCCGAGAAGTAACACACGACCTTCTCGCCATCAAAAAGGTACTCGACGCCAATAGGCTTCATCTCAAGTTCTTCTTGAACAGCAAACTTCCTGAACACAGGAAGCGCAGCCTCGCCCTTAGCGGCAAGCTCTTCTGCGCGAGCGAGGTCCTCTTCTGTTGCTACACGAACCACGTCTTTGAGCTCGGCTTTGTTTGTCTTGTACTCAAACTCCTCCTGAGAAATCTCACGAGGATCAGCAACAGCAAGACCAATCTCTAGACCGCGCTCGGTCTGACAAATGACGTGGTCACCTTCAAGAACGCCGGACTCCTTTGGATCAAACCAAAGGTCGCGCGCGGCGTATTCAAATTTCACCGGGACAACGGTGGGCATGTAAGTGCCTCCTTGATATGCAGCAGCATAACCTCAAGGGTTAGCTGGGGAGAAACAGAGCGGTCCAGGTTGTATTGAGCCTCTTGCACCGCAGCAAGAGCCCCCAAAACACCCTGGGTATAAGTTTGAGATGCAACGCGATCAATAATGCCTGCTGCATCCGTATTTACTATCTCTTCATCAACCGCTTCGCAACACAACAGTACGTCGCGAAGAAGCGATTCCAGAATTGCCAACATTTCTATGATACCCGAACGCTCGCGCGCTGTGAGTTCTCGCTTATTTGCCGCCTCAACCTGCTTTAACGCAGCGCTGGTAAGAAAGTCTTCATTTTGAGCGAGGGCCTCTTCTTGAGCTCGCCTTACATCCCCTAGAGGGATTTTTGCAGCTTCTATCAGCTCTTTTGCGGAAGTGAGTACATCCCACGAGTCATTTCTGAGCAAGTTGCCAAAAACATCAATGAGCTGTCTGCGAATGTTTTTTCGTGTAGAAGACTGCAAAAACTCCACAGCTCTACCAGGGGTTCCTGTTGCTGCAAGCGCAATACGAGCTTCTTGTTCTGTGGCGGAAATCTCTCGCATAATAGCGGCTTTAGCAGCAGCGTCAGTGAGTGTTCTAAACGCAACTACCTGACAACGAGAAACAATGGTGGGAAGCACCGCAGAAGAAGAACGTGCAGACAGAATAAAGATGGTGTCTGCAGGTGGCTCTTCAATAGTTTTGAGCAGTGAATTTGCAGAATTTTCTCTGAGCAAATCAGCGCGGTCAATCACGTAAATTTTATGAGTTGAGCGCATAGGCGCCAGACTAACATCAGCGATGAGCTGACGAATCTGCTCAATGAGGTATCCATTTGCGGAAGCTGGAGTAAGTACGTGCACGTCAGGGTGAGTACCGCGAGAAATACGAATGCAGTCGTCACAGGCAGCGTCACCGCCCTGAGCGCAAAGTACACACTGCGCCAGAGCTTTGGCTGCAAGACCTTTACCCGAGCCAGGAGCTCCTACAAACAGATAGGCGTGGCCAAGCTTGTGTTCATGAAGTGCGCGTGCAAGCAGATTTTGAACTTGAGGTTGATCCTGAAGACGGGTAAGTGCCTGAGGAAGTGGATAGGTGCTATGAGTAGTATGTGTGCTCTCTTGAGTCATAAACGCATCACTCACCAAGCTCACAAATACCAGGAATAAGATCTGCTAACAGCTGACGAGTACGTGCACGAACCTCATCAATTGTGCCATCTGCATCGACAGCTTTTACGCGCTCTGGCTCATTTTGCAGAAGTTGCTTATAACCAGCAAAAACACGTTTCTGGAAGGCAACGCCTTCTGCCTCTAGTCTATCCGTGTCATTTTGAGTAGCGCGCGCATGAGCAACCGTTGGCTCAAGCATAAAAACAAGAGTTCTATCAGGAGAAACCCCACAGCTTCCCAAGCGATTTGCACGATGCACGAGGTCTGTATCAAGACCGCGACCAGCTGCTTGATAGGCAAAAGTAGAATCGTAGAAACGATCGCACAGAACAATCTTGCCCGCAGCTAGGGCTGGTCGAATAACCTCTCCTACCAGCTGAGCGCGACTTGCTTCATAGAGCAACAGCTCACACTCATCGCACATCATGTCATTTTCTGGATTGAGTACCACGCCTCTGATCTGCTCAGAAATAGCAGTGCCGCCGGGCTCACGAACAAAAACCACATCAAAGCCAAGTATTTCAAGGTCTTCTCGCAGAAGAGAAGCTTGTGTTGACTTACCACAGCCATCAACGCCTTCAAGCGTGATGAACAGGCCTTGTGATGTACGTAAGTCTTTATTCATGCTTCCCTCCCTCTTAACTATCTCACGATACAGGCAGATTGTGTTTCTCGCCATGAATATTCTAAAGGTTTTGCGCATTTCCACATGAAAAGTGCTCAAAAATGGGTAAAAATACGTATGGAGCGGGCGTTGGAGAGGGACGCTCGTTCTTCCGAAAACGGTGCACCTCTCGATGCACCGTCATACGTTTACTTTTTTGCTGCCTTGGTGGATTTGGTGCTCTTAGTACTCTTACGAGCGCCTCTACGCGAGGCAGCTTTCTTTTCTTTACCAGGGCAATCATAATTTGGACAAAGCTTCCAAGGACCCCTCTGGGTAGTAACAACCACCATAGGAGCGCCGCAATCTGGACAGACCTCATCGGTCTTCTCGAGCTTTCCACGAGCAGGCAGAGGATAGCTGGTCTCGCACTCCTCGTAGTTGGTGCAGCGAATAAAGCGCTTACCCGTGCGCTCTGACTTATGAGCCACCAGATCCCCATGCTTGCCATTTGCCTTACAGGTTGGGCACTCGCCCACAATAAGATCTGGCTCTGCGTTTGTAGGACAAGCAGGATTAATGCAAGTCTCATACGCACGTTGTCTAAATGGTTGAACCTTTACGCGAGGAGCACCACACTCTGAGCAGACGCCGGCCTCCCCCTCAAGCGGCTCCACGCGTCCCTGAGGCAGTGGATAGGTAACATCGCAGTCTGGCCAACCCATGCAGCCAACAAAGCTTCCACGAGTCTTCAGAGAGCTCTTAGCAACCAAGTCCTTGCCGCACTTAGGGCAGGTTCCCACCTTTGCGTCAGCAGTAACTGCGTCAGCAATGGCCTCAGACAGGTCTTCTTTGTGGTCAATGAGCGTATCAATCATGCCTGCAAGCAGGGCTCTTGAGTGTGTAACAACGCCATCACGCGTATCTTTGCCCTCAGCAACGCTTGTCATATCGGACTCAAGCTCTGCCGTCATACCAGGCGAGGTAATGTGTGGTGCAAACTGCGAAAGTGCATCAACAATTGCCATACCAAGCTGGCTTGGCTCAACAGGATCATTCTTGAGGTATTTACGCTGGTAGAGCGTATCAATAATGGAGGCACGCGTAGACTTTGTACCCAGACCGCGCTTCTCCATCTCTTGAATGAGCTTGCCCTGGCTATAGCGAGCAGGTGGCTCTGTCTGCTTAGCGTCAAGCGACAAAGACTGAATGGAGACAATCTCTCCCTCGCCGACATCAGGAATCTGATCGTCTTTCTTAAGGCCAAAGGGATAAATCTCTCTAAAGCCTGGCTCTGCCAGCACGGTTCCATTTGCAACAAACGGCTGACCAGCAACATCAAGGGTGATCTTAGTACCGCTCATAGTAGCCGGACCCATAAGAGTTGCAAGGAACCTTCGAGCAATCAAGTTATAGAGCTTCCAAGCTGCAGGCTGCAAAGCATCTGGGTTTGCTGCCGCTGTTGGATAAATTGGTGGGTGGTCAGTAGACTCCTGCTTGCCACGAGTGGCGTGAAGCTTTGGATGACCCAAAAGCTTTTTGCAGGTAGGAGTATACTGAGGAACTGCAGACAGCGTACGGACACAGTCCTTCAAGTCAAGCGAACTTGGATAAACGGTGTTATCAACACGCGGGTATGAAATCAAGCCGTCCATGTACAGAGACTCTGCCAAACGCATAGTTCTAGCTGGCGAGATACCCTCTGCAGCTGCAGCCGCCTGCAGCGACGTAGTGTTAAACGGAGCTGGTGGCTGCTGCTTTCTGCTACGAGATTCAATCTGGACAACCGTTGCCTGAGTCTGATCTTTAACAACGGCGTAAGCTGCGTCTGCTTCAGCTTGATCCCAGAACCTTGCGGTCTGGTGAACCATCTTGAAAGTTGCTTCCGCATCATCTTCTGGAGCAGCAACACCAGAAATAACCCAATAATCTTCTGGTTTAAATGCCAGACGCTCACGCTCGCGCTCAACAACAAGTGCCAGCGTAGGAGTCTGAACACGACCGGCAGAGCGCGTATTGCCCAGACCGCCAAAGCGTGCAGTGGTCAGATAACGGGTCAGCACCGCACCCCAAATGAGGTCGATATACTGCCTGGACTCACCTGCTGCAGCCAAGTTGTAATCAAGATCCACCAGGTTATTGAAGGCAGTCTCAATCTCTGTCTTAGTAAAGGCAGAGTAGCGAGCGCGAAATACTGCCAGATGAGGATTAACCGAGAGAACCTGTGCCAATGCATCAGAGCCAATAAGCTCTCCCTCGCGGTCAAAGTCTGTACCAATAATGACAGACTCTGCCTTCTTAGCAAGGTTCTTGAGAGCGCGAATAATCTCTTTTTCTGCAGGTTGTTTATCTACAGGAGCCCAAATCAAATAGGGCAAGCTGGGGATTTTCCAACCCTTAAGATCAACGCCATCTGTCATAAAAGGCTTGCGCTTAACCTTATAAGGAGGACGCTCAAGACCATCTGGAACATCTGCAGGAAGGTGCTCCCCTTCTGCAGTTTCTCCATACCAGCCCTCTTCCTTGTCAAACTTGAGAGCTAAAGGAAAATCTGGTTGCAAAATATGACCGCGAAGACCAATAGCAACATGGTCTTCTCCGCCACGTCTAAAACGATAAACAGGAGTGTTGTATACCTTGTCTGCCTCAGGCTTACCCGATTCAGACAGAAGGCGAGCAATCTGCTGCGCTGCGTCGTTTTTCTCGGTAACAACTAGAATCAAAGAACAACACTCTCCAAAGTAAAGGCGAAACTATTAGATTTTGTCTAGCTCATGCTGCTCATAGTCCTCACGGCTCCACTTAAGAGCAGCTTTGCCATCGCGGGCAATAATGACGTAACGAGCAACAGCCAGAGCAACTTCGTACAGCAGAATAAGAGCTGCAAACATCAAAATCATGGTGACAGGTGATGCGTCAGGAGTGACTACTGCAGAGAGAATCATCAGACCAACATAGACGTAACGCCACTGCTCACGCATATCCTTGTAAGGAACAAGGTGAAGAATAGCCAGGTAGAAGATAACCAGAGGAAGCTGGAACGCAACACCAAAGCCAATCTCAAACATCATAATAATGTTGAGGTAATCACTTGCCTCATTAATGGTTCCTGCAAACTCCTGCGACTGACCAATCATCCAACCAATAGCTGTGTTCAAAATGACAAAGTAGCAGAACAGCATACCCAAGAAAAACAGGGTAATCATGGCAGCTACGGTAGGAACAACCCATTTACGCTCTTTAGCGTTAAGTGCTGGCAAGAAGAATGCCATAATCTCCCAGATGATAATAGGTGTGCAAATAATCACCGAGAAGAAGAAAGCTACCTTAAACCTGATACTAAAGCCGCCAAGGACCGAGATAACCGTAAGCTTACCATCGGTTAAAAACTCCCTGATAGGGTCAATCAAGATCTCAATCAATGCAGGCGTTGCAAAATAAATAATGATTGCGGTAACAAAAAGCGATACCACCACAATGGTCACGCGGCGACGGAGTTCTCCCAGGTGATCAAAAAGTGGCATACGAGCTGGAGTAATAGGCATTACACGCGAAAGCTGGACTTATGCGTCCTGGCTTTCTCCCTCCTCTCCAGCAACTTCTTCTTTCTTGTCTTCTGCCATAGAGCGAGAAGAACGGGCAGATCCAAGGTTATAGAGGTCTTTTGCAGATGGAGCTGCAGCAGGAGTTTCTTCTGCAGCCTTAGGTGCCACGTGTTCAATTACCTCTGTAGAATCATCAGAGAAAGCAACAGAAGACGTAGCTTGTGGTGCAGCTGCAAGAGCCTCTTCAGCAGAAGCGGTCTCCGCCTGCTCAGCCTCCTGGGTCTGCTCAGCTTGCTTACTCTGCTCAGCAGCAGCCTTCTCAGCTGCCTCGCGCTCCTCCTTGAGGCGAGCACGACGCTCAGCAAAGGTCTCCTGATGGTCAGTATCCTCGCGGTCAGCATCAGATGCAGCATTTTTGAGCTGCTCAGAGCGCTTGGGCTTCTCGTGAAGTGCATCCGCTGCAGGGTCAAGCAAATCTGCACGGACAACTTTATTAAAGCCTTCTTGCGCGTTCTGGAACTGTCTAAGAGCACGGCCTAGCGTGCGACCCATACCAGGTAATTTATCAGGACCAAATACTAAAAATGCAAAGAGCAAAATTAGTACGAGCTCTGTTTCTCCAATGCCAAACACAAGCAATACCTTTCTGGAACAAACATAAACAAGCTCTTTGAACCGTTTCTCAAAGAGCTTGCAAGTTACCAAACCTACTTGCGAACGTTAAGGTCTTTATCAACCCCAAGAAGCGTAAAGACACGCTCCACGTTTTTCTGAGGATTTGCAACAACAAGCACAGAACCACTCTCTTGTGCTCGATGTGCGGCACCCACTAAAACGCCAATGCCCGTCGAATCAATATAAGCTACCTCAGCAAAATCAGCTTCAACTTCTTTTGCTCCATCGGCGAGCGCGGTATCCAAAGCATCGCGAAGCTCAGAGGCGTTTGATACGTCTACCTCGCCCTCAATGCGAATAATGGCCTTTTCATCTGTAATTTCAGAGCTTATCTCTAGTGCCATAACTCCTCCTTACTTAGTGTTATTTGAAGAGGTAGAGGTGTTTCCGTTTAATGCATCAAGAACTTTCTGTGCATTATCCCTCACACCGGCGCTATTATCGGAATCTTTTTCAATTGCCTTCTGCAACGCCTCTTTTGCAAGATCTACTTGATCAGTAACACGATACATCATTCCCAAATTAAGCCAACCGTTAGCATAGTCTGGAGATCGATCTGTTACTGCCTTAAGCGCCTCAACGGCACCCGTTTGGTCTCCTGCATAGAACTGCGCAATAGCCCTATCAACACGAACCTCATCAGAATCATTTGAAGCAAGATACGTATCGTACTCGGCAATTGCTTTGTTAATCAGTTGCAAAGACTGCTTCTGAACGGAGTCATCCTGAGAAGAGCTCTTAAGTGCCATTCCCCATCCTAAATAAGTACGAGCCAAATCAAGATGTGCTGGAAGATTATCTGGATTTGACTGAATAGCAGACTCTTTTTCTTCTGCCTGTTTCTGATAGACCTGGTTAATAGCCTCAGGAGAATTTTGCTGAGTCTGATGCTGCTTTTGCGAGTTAGAGAAAATGCTGGCCAGGGAAGGCAGCATCATAGAAATAGCAATAAAGAGCGAGAATACTCCAATAGCAATCTTCATGCCTGTAGAAGGACCTGGTTTTTTAGGAGCCTCATCGGGCTTGCGGTCCTTTGCCTTCTTTTTTGCGGTCTGGTTTGCCATAGCAACCAGCTCTTTTTCTGCCTTCTGTTCTGGTGTAAGTTCTGGCTTTGAAGTATTAGTTGGCATTCAACATCCAATCGCTTTTTCTAAACATAACTTATCAAGATACGGCAGAATGGGCCTACTTTCAAAGTAAATACCAAAGTTACACAAGCTATCCCCAGACGCTCTGACCACGATCAACTTTTGCTAGTCGAGCACTTACCTGTTTAACAGCAACAATAAAGACATCAAGCGCTGCATCAAGCTCTTCCAACGTTGGGTAACTTGGAGCAATTCTGATATTAGTGTCAAAGGGATCCTTGCCACTTGGCCACGTAGCACCTGCAGGTGTCATAGTAACGCCAAGCTCATGTGCGCGAGAAACAATTGCGCGCGCAGAGCCAACAGGACCATCAAATGAGACAAAGTAGCCGCCCTTTGGATGAGACCAGGTTGCAACAGCTAAATCACCCAGTCCTTCCTGCAACTTGCGTTCCACCAGATCAAAACGTGGTCGGAGCAGCTCGGCATGCTTTTGCATATGAACTTCAATGCCGTGCGCATCTTTGAGGAAACGCACATGCGCCAGCTGAGAGATCTTCTCGGGAGAAACACGAGCAACCTTGAACGCGCTCTGGATTTCTTTAATGTCTGCAGGGCTTGCGGCAACCCATGCCATGCCTGAGCTTGGGAAGGTTACCTTTGCCGTTGAGGCAAAAGCAATAACCAGGTTCTTTTGAGCATCGTCTGCAGCAACCTCTGCAAGTGCATCAAAGATATTCAAGAGCTGAGGAGCCTCAGATTCTGGTACAAAGGCGTGAATTGCGTAGGCGTTATCCCAGAAGATTCTAAAGTCAGGGGCTGCAGGTTTGAGGTTTGCAAACGCACGGACAACCTCGTCTGAATAGGTAATACCGGTAGGGTTTGCAAAACGTGGTACGCACCAAATTCCCTTAACAGAGCTGTCGTTCTCAACAAGCTCCTTGACCACGTCCATATTTGGACCATCTTCAGTCATAGGTACGGTAACGTTTTCAAGTCCGTAATGCTGTGTAATAGCAAAATGGCGGTCATAGCCTGGAGCAGGGCACAGGAACTTGAGTGTAGTGCCTTGAGCTTTTGCAGCCGCCATCTGCTCTGCCCAAGAAGGCTGACCAGCAAAACCGTGGGTAACAGCATGAGAAATGATGTCGTGCATAAGATTGAGGCTTGAAGAGCCGTTTACGATGACCTGATCAGCAGGTACACCTGTGAGCTCTGCAGCGAAGGCCCGCGCAGAAGGAAGACCCCAAGGGTCTCCATAGTTGTCTGCAAAAGAGCCGCTGTCAGTCAGGTCAGAAGTAGAGTTCAGCTCGTCAAGCAAAGGCTTAGACAACGCCGTCTGTGCAGGGCTTGGCTTTCCGCGAGCCATATCAAGTTTGAGGTTTTTCTCGCCAAGTGCACGAGCTTCTTGTCCAATAAGCTCAAGAGCCTGGTTAAGCTCAGCATCACTCATCTTCTGATAAGCGTTTTGCTCAGAGGTTGACTTTGGCTGGAACAGCTCGCGAGAAACTAGCTCAAACATGACACTCCCCTTTTCGGTCTCTGCGTGATACAAAGTATAGGTGATTTGAAAATCGACGCGACAAGGAGAATCATGGCAAATTCTACACAGCCTGGCATGCGCTCGGAGGCATATGGCGAGCTCCAGCACCTTGTTGATAATCTTTATAAGCGCAAACCTTCGGGCACAGTCACTAAGGTTGACGTGCTCATTCAAGCTGAAGTAGACGATCTTGAAGAAGATTTGCAAGAAGTTATTGAGTTGATTCCCTCTGGCACATATGTCCGCGCTCGCCTCTGCGATCAGATTAACTCAATTGTTACGGCGCACGGTTGGGGCTTTACCTACGGCACGGTCGAATAGTCATTGCTTTTTGATTATTCTAATTCGAATATAACATTATATGAAAAAAATTTTATTTTTTAGTTGATTCATTAATGAAAAAGTAATAATATCAAAGCAAGGATAGTCCCTCTATAGATTGGATTGTCATGAAAAATAAAACTCTGACTAGGTATTCTTTTATCACTGCTGGGTTTTTCTGTCTTTCTAATATTCTTTTACCCAAAAAAATATTAGCAAGCCAAGTCGATGATCAAACGACATCAATAAAATTGTTTAAGACGGATAATGGATATAATGTATATGATGAATCAACTGGTGATTATGTCTCTACAGAAATTGATAATGATCATTTGACTGTCTATTTAAATGGAAATATTATTATTTCTCAATTTCTTTATCCAGAAATTAAAGAAACGATATCGCTATTCTCGATACCCTCTGGTTTTAGATACGTTGGAACTATCAAATATGGAAATATGACTCCGTTTGCTGTCTTGTATGCAACTCTTGCGAGCCTTGGTTTAGGCGGATATGCTGGTAAGGCTGCATCTGCGATTATCAGTTTTGTTGGGTCAAACGGTCCTGCGTATCTCTCAATCGACCAATATATAAGAGGAACACAAGGATTTTGGGTTTGCAATTTTTACAAAAACTCAAATTACACAGGACAATTTTACAAATTTGAAGCTGGTCCATTTACTAGTAGCAGACCATAAACAAGAAATAGAGAAGTATTATGTATGACTCTTGGAAAGATTTTTTCATTAGCATCTTTAATAGAGGTATATTTTTTGATGCTTCTACTCCAACAGCTCATCTTATTAATAAGATAGTCAATATTTGTTTACTTCTTATATGGCTATTCACCATTGTCTTGATGTGTTTCTCTCCTGCAGGACAAGATGCCTCAATAGGCGGAGTGAACATTCTACGCGCCAGTTTTTTAATAACTTCTGCGTATTATTTTGTGGGGCTCTGCATTTTAATAGTCAAGGATAGAAAGAGTCGTACGTCTCATTAGGTTCATTCTTGTACGGCGTCTTTCCTTAAGCTACTCTGCCTTTGGTGCTTGTGAATCTCTGCGATATGTACAAAAAGTAGGCCCAAGATTGCAGAAGCAAACGATGCAGCGAGAACAGCTACCTTAGCTGCAAGAATCTCCCCTGCGTCTGGGAATGCAAGGTTAGAAATAAGAATTGACATGGTAAAGCCTAAGCCACCCATAAGACCAACGGCTGTAATCTGAATCCAGTCAACCTTTGCAGGAAGTTTGCAGATTTTAACCTTTACCAACAGGAATGTCACAAGAATAATTCCCAATGGCTTTCCAAGAACGGCGCCAAAGAATACGCCGTGAGCAATGTTACTGCTAAGAAGCGCACCAAAATCAGCACCTACCAACGTAATCTGCGCATTAACAAACGCAAAGATGGGCAGAACAACAAAGTTCACAAAGACAGAAATATAGTGCTCAACACGCTGAAGCGGTGGAGTTACGTGGTGCATGACCTGCTCAATAGAGTT
>ERZ772928.480-NODE-480-length-18026-cov-6.669746_pt1 | contig 18026 bp, 16 predicted proteins | sample MGYA00511686_ERZ772928 | MGnify/ENA primary metagenome ERZ772928 (study PRJEB29015, sample SAMEA2738063) | human oral metagenome | biome: human oral; feature: human-associated habitat; material: saliva | place: China | collected 2219 ... | reverse complement strand
CTACGATAGCTTTTTCCAGCTCATGAGGTGATTCAAAAATACGTAAATCATACCCTAACTCATCGTGAGGAATTGCTCCAACTTCTTGTAAATCAATGATATTTCGAATCCACTGCACAGTCTCTTTACTTGAATGTATTCGCATTTGGTTCTTCAATTCAATATAATTATTTTCGTTTTGACACATTCCCTTATATTTATCTAAGAGTTCATCTTCCCAAATTTGTTCAGTCGAAAGTATTTGATTTTCATCAAAAACAATCACAACAACTTTTGCTTTTTCTAGAAGATCGTCTAATTGATTTTTCCCTCTATAAGATTGTTTACCTTGTGTCCATAATAAATGAGCTTCATCTACAATAACAACATCAACTGGATTTTCTGAAGAATGGTTATTAATAAAACTAGTTGGCTTCTGAACATACTGCTCATTGATTCCTAGTTTTTTTGCGATTTCTTTATAAACTGTCAACTGTTGTTCATGATTGACTAATAGATATGTTGAAATTCCGCTAAAAATAGATTCACACTGCTCTTTTTCGCTTTCCTGGAATAACTCATAAAATAAATCACTCATTAGAACTGTCTTTCCAGAACCCGCCTCACCATTCACCATAATTAACTGGTGCGGAGTATCTTTTCGAGTATTAGCTACATTTTCAAAAATCTTGAGCATAATTCTATCTTTTGTTTGTAATTGCTCCTGAGTTAATTTATGGAATGGAGAAGCTTTAAAAACAGCTGCATCCTCTATCCGTCTACGTGTTGGAAAAATAATATTATTCTTTCGATGTAACTCTCCCCATATTTTTGAGAAAATTGGCTCCATCTGATCAGAGGTATAATACTCATTCTGCTCATTCGTACGACGATTATAGACTTCCTGGACTGCTTCTACGCTACTTAAGTAATGCATTAACTTGTTTTCAATATCAAGAGTTAAGGATTTATTGAATAATTCGTGCCCAATCACAAACATATTGGCATCATCTCTTCTTGATAATTTTTCCCAATCTTTGCGTTTCTTGCTCCCCTGTTTAAGATGTTGTTCTGTACGACGTCTGATATCTGTCGTTTCACCAATATAAACACAAAATTTTTCTTTTTCAGGATGATGAACAATATAAACTGTCGGATAGTTAAAAATTAGTTTTTCATCTTTTTCTTGCACACCCTCATAATGAGGTTCCATTTTATTCTCATACTTTAATTCGTAAATAACAGGATTTGCGATTCTTTCCACCCTCAAGGCTCCTTTTTTCGTAGTAAATTTATCATAATACGAATCAAAGGAGTTTTCAATTTGAACTTCTAACTTTTATCGTATTTATCACAATACAATCGATAAGAATCTTAAAATGTCTTTTCTTTCAGCTTAATCTCAATCTCATATCCATTTTGTCGAGCTAATTCCACAAGCGTCATAATAGTTGGATTATGATGTCCTGCTTCTAATCTCGCTAAATAGGCTCTCTTTACATCTAACTTCGTTGCAAATTCTTCCTGTGTCAATTGATGATTGACCCGCAATCGAATCGTCCTCAAAGCTACTTTTTGAAGAGACACTTCTCGAAGTAAGTCTTCTTCGAAATTAGGATAAATCGATGATAACTTCATAAACTCTCGTGTTAAATAAGAAGTCACTGACATCCACCCCTTCTTTAGTTCTTGATACAGGTATTTTTAAACACTGTCTTCCTTTATAATAGAATCCCCATTTTTCGATTATCTCCGGTGTCACACCTTCATCTTCTAAGATTTTGTAGACTGCCGCCAATCTAATCATCTCGTCATATTCAAGCGTTTCTAAACGATCCACTTTCTTTTTATCAACCCTAAATTTCTTACCCATACCTATTACCTCCCTATGACCTAAATGTAACATATAAGTTACGTAACTTATATGTTACATTTTGCTTTTTTCTAGTACTATTTTGCTATAAAAAAGAGACTTACAAAGGAATGCTCTTCCTTCATAAGTCTAAATAATTGTTTGGGATTAAATCATTTTTGCAATTCCGATGCCGATACGTTCCACAATGGACGTTACTAGCGCATTCCCCATAAAGAAATAACGCATACGGTCGTTAACTTCACTAACTGTCCCGTCGAATTGTTTTTTGTATTTTGTCCAATCACAAGGGAAACATTGTAATAACTCTGCTTCGTTTGGAGTTAATAGTCGGAACTGATTGCCTTCTTTTAAGAAGTGCGTTGAACGGTTCACACTACCTTCACTTGTAAGCATTGTACGTCCTGGTAATGAGAGGTCATCTGTTTCACTCATTCCACCTTCAGAGAAGATATAAGTAAATCCTTCTTCAGTCGTACGTTCAATTTTTTTTGGTCCACGCAAGTATTGGAATTTCTTAATCTTATCTTTGTCCTGAATCACATAGTTTTGAATATATTCTTGATAAGCTTCCTCACCATGTTCTTCGACATAATACTCTTTAGCTTTTTGAACTACTTCTCCTAAAGTCATTGCTTTTTCGAATACAGGAGTTGTATCGATAGTGTAATAAATTCCATCTTTCATCAAACCGGTGTTCCATACTTTTCCAGTAAAGTTATTCGAAATATCAACAATATACTCTTCAGAATGCGCATCTAGTTCACTAAGTTTTTCTGTATAGACACGATTCTTATTCGCACTATTTTCAACTGGAAACTGCTTTGCAAAAAGACCTTTCTTATAAATATACGATTCGAATGATTCTAGTGATAAATCTTTAATACCATGTTTCTTGGCAAAGGCTGAGTTATTTTTATAAATAAAGAAGAACACGCGACGACGTCTTTGAGGTGCTCCATAATCTGCCGCATTAATCACACGCCATTCAACGGTATACCCCAATTGATTGAACGCTCCAAGCATAATCGCAAAATCACGTCCACGTTGTTTAGAAGGTGATTTCAATAGTCGGTCCACATTTTCAAGAATAAGATATTCTGGTTTGATATGATTCACCGCTCGAATAATCTCCCAGAAAAGAACTCCTTTTTTACCTTCGATACCCATTTCGTGCTTTTTACTGCGCGCTACTGAGTAATCTTGACATGGAAATCCGCCAACAATCATATTCACACCATTTGCCTTCATTTCATCGAAATACTCTGATGAAACTTGCATGATGTCTTCATTACTATGATTGATTTTTGGGTAGTTGTATACTCCCACTTCAAACGCATCTTGCGCTTTTCGACTAGGTTCAAATTGATTCGTATCAGTCACTTGGAAAAATTTTTTATTTAATTTTTTGTTAGCCTCATCTAGGCCAACGATAAATCCCCCAACGCCATCAAACATTGAGAATACTTTAAGTTTTGACATGATTACCTCTTTCATTTTCATCAAAAATTTCTCTATTACTATATCATGAATTCAATATTTGATCAACTGATTTGCTAATCCCACTCACCACGTAAAATTTCTTGTAGGAACTTCTTAGGCATCCAGAATGAATGCTTCGTAATTCTTCGCCCATCGGGTAGTGGATTCGTATCTGAGAGCTTCCCTTTTCCGACAAAAACATCTTTTTCAATTTCGTAATAAGAATTTGAAGCATGAATTTTTGTAAATAAGAATGGATTCACTTGACTCTGCGGGAAATTAGTCGATACTCCCTTGTCTGACTGCGTTAACTGTACCCCGTCATTAATGATGGTACGTGTTTCATTCCATACGCGTTGTGCTTCGTCTAATAATCGTTCAGGAAATCCCCAGAACTTCACTTGGTTTAAAACATACTCTCCTGGAGCTTCTTCCTTAAATACGACAAACATATAACGTTTATCACAAATCTCTTGGAAAACATGAGACTCTTCCCAAATATCATTTTGTGCTAACTCGATAAAATCATAAACCTTAAATGGAGAGTCTTCTTTAGGAAGGTCATCCTTATTCACTCGAATGACTCTCAGATTCATATTTGCTTTTTGAAACTCTTGTGTATTTTCAAGGTCTCCAGTCAGTCCAATCATTTTTCTGATTAGTAAACTATTTTTAGATTTTGAACGAACAGGAACATCAAACGCATCATATAAGTCTTCCGCTTTCCATCCTTTATACTTCAAAATCTTTTCTTCAATAAGTTGAGTAAAAGTTTTCTTCGTACCTTTTGCAGTGGCTAACACACTCTCTTGTTCATGACTAGCAAAGATTTTGTGATTAATCAAATACGTCATGTAACTAGACTTTAATTCCCATGCTCTTTGCTTCGCCATCACATCACTAAACGGTTGTTTTTTCCAGTCTTTCCCTTTGCCAGCTCCTTTTGTACAAGTGGATAAATAGTTCCCATCCGATTCTGATAATTCGTGAGCTCGTCCCTCTTTAATTTTCTGAGTGATTCGAGCATAGTCATCTAAAATGACATTCATATCTTCCTCAAACCATTCAAACAAGAACACTTTTTCAATCATATAATCATAAAGCGTTTGTTCAGGAATTAAGCCATTATAAAATAATAAAAGCATTTTTGAGCATTTTTTCCACAAATGAGATTGATAGAAATCATCTAGATTCTCTTCAAAATAATTAATAATCGTTAAGACTAATCTTTCTTTTGCGGAAATAGTCCCATTCTTATTGACTTTGAACGGAGTCACCTTAAGCTCTACTCCAATTTCTTCAAAATCAGCTGCAGCATTACTATTAGGCTGATATCCAAAGAAATATCGTTCTATATAATTACCATACTGCCCCTTTGAAGATGGCTTAATCTCTTTTTTCTCATACTCATTGGCTTCTTGATTTTGATAGTCCTCGTATGTCTTATACTCCGCTTCATCATATTCTTTTAAAATATCTGAGAACTTTCTGTTGAGGATTTTTTCAGAATACTGAATCACTTCTTCTAAGTTTGTATTGTCATAATTAAACAGTTCTTGTCCCATACACTTATCTCCCTTATTGTAGTTTCATTGTACATGAAAACTACTGCAACATAAATAAAAAAAATAATCACCAGGTAAAACTGATGATTATTTCTTTTAATTTGACTCTCCCCTAATTCGTCCCCATGCTCATGGTTTCTGGTAAGGTGCTGCCGCCGTCGATGACGATTTGGCTTCCTGTGAGGTAGCTGGCTTCGTCACTTCCAAGGAAGGCGAAGAGTTCGCCGACTTCGAGTGGGTCTGCCAAGCGTTTCATTGGTACGCCTACTGCGATGTCTTGGATGGCACTTTCTGGGTTGTCTGGGTTGGATTCAATCGCCATCTTTTCAACCATTGGTGTTCTTGCATATCCGAGTTGTGAGCAGTTCACGCGGATATGACGGTCTGCGTATTCGACGGCCAAGCATTTCGTTAAGCCAACGAGCGCTGCTTTTGTCATGGCGTAGGCTGCTTCTCCGGCATCGGCTACGATATCCCCTGTGACAGATGAAGCAATGACGATGCTACCGCCGCCTTGTTCGAGCATATATGGGATGACCGCTTGACAGCTATTCCATACGCCCTTGATATTCACATCGATATGGAAGTCGCGCATTTCATCGCTCATTTCTTCAAATGGAGCCAAGCGACAAACCCCAGCGTTACAACAAGCCACATTCACTTCCCCGAAGGCGTCTTTTGCCTTCTTGGCTGCTTCTTTCATATGGTCTTTATTGGAGACGTCTCCGACATAAGTGACGATTTGGGCGCCGTAGGTTTCTCTTAATTCTTTGGCCGTTTCTTCGACTTCTGGTAATAAGTCGACAAGGCACATCTTCGCGCCGTATTTGGCATAGACCGTTGCAATTCCTTTTCCGAGACCAACGGCTGCTCCAGTGATGAGTGCTACTTTTCCTTCTAATTTTTTCATGGTTTTCTCTCCTTTACGTGAACTTTTCTACATCTCCAGTGTACCCTTTTGAAAACGGTTTATCAATCTTATTTTCTATGTTTTTAAGTTTTTATCCTAACCTTGTTTGTTTTCTATAAATGACTATCTTTATATTTTGCAATTCACGTCTATTTTCAATACGATAGTGTCAAAGAAATCTAGGAGGTGAACAGATGGCAAAGTCTGAAATCATTACACTACAAATTGACTCCAATCTAAAAGAACAAGCAGAAGCCCTATTTTCAAGTTTGGGGTTAACTCTAGAAGAAGCCATCACTCTCTTTTTAAAAGCATCCGTCCAACAAGGTGGCATCCCTTTTACAATCGAACAGCCTCGTTATAATCAAGAAACAGAACTAGCCATAGAAGAAGCGCGTGACATCCTTTCTGGAAAGATTCAACACTCTTCTACTTCTGTCGATGACTTAATTAAAGACTAACAATCGATGTCCAGTCACTCCTCGGAGTGGCTTTTTTGCACAAAAAAATCGCCTTCCAGAAGGCGTGCCTTCCGTCCAGCGATCATTTCTTGTTTTTTAATTATTCTTGCCCTTTGACTTCTGGGGTTGCGACATCTTCACCAAACCACTTCTGGCTAATTTGTTGGAAGATGCCCTCTTGATAGAGTTCCTTGAAGGCTTGGTTTAGCGCTTCGAGTAGCTTCCTGTCGGCAGGTCGTACCCCTACCGCAAAGGATTCACTCTCGAATCCTGAAGGAATGGTGTCGTACTCGTCGGCAATGCCTTCTGTTGTGAGGTAGTAGTCCGCATATACTCGGTCGATGAGTAAGGCGTCGATACGGTCATTCTTCAAGTCGATAATGGCCTCGTTCACGCTTTGGTATTGGTCGGCGTCTCCGCCTTTGACACGGTTCTTCAACACTTCTGGATGTTCTTCAAAATCCAACATCCCCGAAGATCCGTTTTGTGCGCCAAGGACTTTCCCTGTCATGTCTTCTACCGAGTGAATGCCACTCGTTTTCTTCACGACTAAGATTTGCGTATTTTGCATATAGGGAATCGTGAAGGCCACTTTCTCGCGGCGTTCATCTGTGGCAGAATACCCATTCCAGATAGCGTCAATCGTGCCGTTTTGTAGCTCCGTTTCCTTCATATCCCAGTCAATCGGTTGGAAGTGAACCGTGATGCCAAGTTTCTTCGACACGTACTTGGCGAGTTCGATATCAAAGCCGGCATAGTTGCCATTTTTCTCCTCGAAGCCCATCGGAACAAAGGTATTATCGAAGCCGACCGTGATGCTCTTTTGTTGTTGGTATTTATCCCAGTTATCGACTGTTGGATTGCTTGCCAGTTGCGTACAGCCTGCAAGACTCATTACTGCCATCCCTACAAGCGTTAAAAGTCCTAGGATTCCTTTTCGTCTCTTCATAGCGGCCTCCTATTTTGGTTCAAACGTCAATAATTCGTCCGCGATGTTTTCCGCAAAGGTTAAATCGTGGGTGACAACGATTTGCGTCATTCCGAGTTCTTTGTTTTGCAGAATTAACTTCTCTACTTCTAAGCGAAGGGCTGGGTCTAGCGCTGACGTTGGTTCGTCGTAGCCGATGATTTCAGGGTCAATCATCATCGCACGAGCCAAGGCCACCCTTTGTTTTTGTCCGCCTGAGAGTGAATATGGGAACGCGTCTTCATGTCCAGCTAGGCCGAGGCGTTCTAATAGTGCGCGTGCCTTCTTGTCGGCTTCAACTTGGGACATTCCGTTCATTTTCACGGGGGAAATCGTTAGGTTTTCTAACACGGATAAGTGTGGGAATAATTGAAAATCTTGGAACACAAATCCAAGCAATTGGCGCTTCGAGAGTTCATCCAGTGCCAGTGGTTCGCCGTTATAAAACACTTCCCCAGAGTCGATTTTTTCAAGGCCTGCTAACATCCGAAGTAAGGTTGTTTTCCCGCCTCCTGAAGGTCCGACAATGGCCAAGATTTTTCCTTCGTGAATGGTTAAGTTGAAATCGGACAAGATTTGTTTATCGCCGAATCGTTTACTAATATTGCGTAATTCTAACATCTGCTTGTCCTCCTATTTATAATAACTGAATTTCTTTTCAATGCGTTTGGCCACAAGCGTCACAATCCCGATAACAATCAGGTAAATCGCTCCTGCTAGAAACATCGGAACGAGGCTCGCGTCGCGGTTAGCTGCGGTACGGCTGGCCAGAATCAGGTCTGAGATTCCAAGCGCGTATACAAGGGACGTATCTTTGACAAGGCTCATGATTTCATTGAAGACACTTGGCAAGACAATCTTCGTCACTTGTGGAAGAACGATATAGCGAATCGTCGCTCCTGGCGTGAATTTCAACACTTTCGCCGCTTCATACTGCCCTTTTGGAATCGTATCGATCCCTCCGCGGAAAATCTCCGCAAAGTACGCTGCATAGTTGAGCGTGAAGGCAATGAGCGCTGCCGGTAGGCGGTCTAGACGAATGCCGACACTTGGCAAGACGTAATAAATAAAAATGAGTTGTAATAACAGAGGCGTCCCTCGCATCACCCAGATGTAGATGTGGATGAACCAGTTGAGTGGCTTCCATTTCAGTTGCATCGCAAAGGCAATGAGAATGCCCAGCGGAATCGAGAAGATGAGCACGAGTGCGAACACTTCTAATGTCGTCACTGCTCCGTGTAATAAGCTTGGTAATATTTCTATTAAATAAGACAATGATATGTCCTCCTACCTCTATGAATAGGTACTAGTATATCATATTCCATCCTTCATCTAGTAATGATATTCCTAGCAATAAAAGAAGGAATCAAACAGTGATATGCTTGACTCCTTTATTGGTTATATAAATGGTACTCCTCTTAGAGAGAAACGACTTGTTCAACAGAAGCTACAATTTGAGAAACGAGCGCTTCTTCACTCACGCCTGTCACTTCTTTGACAACTTCCGCAAGATGTTTTTGTGCGAGTAATGATTGCAACTCAACTGATTGTTGGTCGCTATCATCTTTATAATCAAAGACATACGCAACAGTCTTTAATAGGTTGTCATATGAAAGTCCACGTTCACGTAATTCACGGATAGGACGGATGAAGCGTTCGTCATATCCTAATTTACGAATTGGTGTTCTTGCCACACGAGTAACGTCATCCACGATAAATGGATTTTCGAAACGACTGATAATAACTTTATGGTAGTCTTTTAAGGCTTGTTCGTCAAAGCCCCATTTAGCGATAAGAAGACTTCTGATTTCTGCAAGAACGGCTTCTACATTTTCTTTCACGGTTGGATTTTGAAGAGCTTCAAGGATTGTCTTAGAACCGTAGTGTGCGCCTGTATATGCTGAAGTCGCATGTCCTGAGTTCACTGAGAATAATTTTCTTTCGATGAATGGTTCAAGGTCTTCTTCGTAATGCACCCCTTCTAATTGAAGAGATGGGTTTTTCATACGGCTTGTTTCAACCACCCATTCATTGAAAGGTTCCACCACCACAAAGAGAGGGTCTTCGTGTGTTTGCGCTGGAACGATACGGTCTACAGCTGCATTCGGGAAGCCGACAAATTCTTCCGCATAGGCAAGGCCTTCTTCACTTAAGTATTTTTTGACTTCTTCGTATAAGAATTGGGAACCGCCAATCATGTTTTCGCACGCTAAAACATCAACTGGAGTTGTATTTCCACTAACACGGCGTTGTTCAATTCCTTTTGCGATAAGTTCCGCAATGAATGGTAAGATATTTGGTCCGATGGCTGTTGTCACTAAGTCTGCCTTAGCAACGGCTTCTACGACTGCTTCTGGATTCTTAGCATTATTAATTCCACGCACGTTCGATACGGCAATATGGCGTTGTCCTTCTTCAGCAATCTCGATTTCGTAAGCACCACGTTCATTTAAGGCGTCAATGATTCTTTCGTTGACGTCAACGAATGTGATTGAAAAGTGATTTTCAAATAACAATTCTCCGATAAATCCACGGCCAATATTTCCTGCGCCAAAATGTACTGCATTTTTCATAGTTGATGCCCCCTTACTCTACATTATTTAATAAACGAATAACTTCTTCAACCGATTGTGCATCCGCTAATTTCACAACGTTATCCACATCTGCACAGAAGATTGAGATTTTTTGGATGATTTCTAAGTGTTCGTCTCCAAGTCCAGCAATTCCGAATAATACAGTCACGACTTTTGGATTTTCTTGCGTACCGAAGTTCACTCCTCGAGGGACTTGAACAATCGCAACTCCTGAAGAATTCACTTCTTTTTTTGCAGCATCTGTTCCGTGAGGAATCGCAATGAAGTTTCCCATATAAACAGATAAGTCTGCATCTCTTTGAACCATTGCGTCCACATAGGCTTCATTGACATGGCCTGCTTCAACAAGCAAGCGTCCACAGTAACGAATGGCTTCTTCTTTGTTCTCAAAAGCTTGATTCAATTTAATTAGTTTTTCTTGAAATTCCATGGTTAATTCTCCAATTTCTTAATTTTTTCGTTGAATATGGTATTCAATAAGTGATAGATGATTTCTTGATTCCCCGTACGATAGATTTCAGTATAGAGATTATTTTCCAGAATGGACTGGCTAATCGCTGTCATCAAGTTTCTCACTTCTTCACTCTCATCCAATTTCGTTAACATCACTAGAATTCGTTTAACCTGTTCCCTGCCGTGCGTCATGGATTTGGCTTCAACAGGTTGTTCTAAGTCGATAACGACAAAGTGACTTTCTAAAACTGTATGTGACTGTGTATGCAGCAGTGCCAGGTTCGTATTCGGAATCGCAAGTGGACTCTCTTCAAAGCGTCTCAATAACTTATCCGCCAAATAGTCCGCTCCATTCACTAGCTGTAAGTTCTGGATGAGTTGGAAGACGGTCTTCTCAAAGGTCTCTGTATTCTGAACGTGCATCAAGCGGAAATTCTTTAACAGCTGACTCGAAGCTTGTAGGTACGCCTGTAAATCAAACGCAATTGTTTCAACAGGACGTTCCGTACGGCGAACTGTGATATTTTCTTGAACTCGTTGTAAGCACTCTTGTAATTCCAGAATTTCCTTTGCAGAAGGAAAGGCGGAAATGGTATCAAACTGGTATCCTACCACTGGCTTTGTCGACAGTGTGTAATCAAAAGCTTGAAGGTCAATCCCCTCGAGCTCACTACTGGAGACCACTTTGATTTGTCCCACGAACGGTGCAATACTTTGCATTTTTGTAATCAGTAAGTTCGTCATGAGTGGTCGTTCATCCGTCACGAGTAATACGCGAATCGGATAGATATCCGGACTTCTTCTTAGACTCGAAGCAAAATGCAACGTAATGAGAGAATGTTCATACTCACTGTTCAGATAACTTGGGAAGATATCGCGAACAACGAGGCTGACGATATCATTCAGATACTCATTTTTCTTGGTGACTAGAGACGCCACATGATAAGACGAACCTTCTGGGTATAAAACCGGTACGGCTAAGGCTAGCTTTAGATGATGAAAGAGAAACGTAAAGAGAGCTTTATCTCGAATAAAATCAATCTTCGTAAAACGCGAAACGCTATCGATTAATTGGCTGACGCTGTAGTAGAATTCACTATCAAAGCGTTCGCGATAAAGAGGAACTTCCTGTCTCTTTAGTACCGTTTCATCGATGATTTTGGCAAACGACACGATCTCTTGTATATTATAAAAACGTGATGACGCTTCATCACTAAGCTCCTTAAAGAGCGTTTGCGAAATGGTGAGAGCATCTTTGGAGATGCCACTAATCGTTTTGGGGCTTAACCGATTATCCGCTAATGCTAATAAAAAGGTTAAGAACTCCTTGATTTTTGGATCTAATGGTCCAAGAGCGGTACTTTGCCCTTCTAAGGCCTTTTTGCATACGGCAACTGTATTCTTTTCTAAATGACTAAATCCTTCCCATTGCCCGTTCGCCAATTCCTGTATAGAAATAGCATTAGACAGGACGATTGCTAACACTCTCCTCTTTTGCCAATCATCTCCTTGAATCATATATCCTTTTTGGCGGTTGAGTGTCAGATTGAAATGTGCTAATCGCTTCTCAATCAGTGCAATGTCCTGAATAATTGTTACATTTGAAACGAAGAGGCGCTCTTGGAGCACCTCATTCGTAATAGGGCTCTCTTCACTAAGTAAGAGATATGTGAGGTGTAATAATCGATCTGTCGGGCTGCTGCTCATCGTGATGGTCTCACTCTCTAAGCGTTGCAAGTCTCCTTCTAGATAATATTTTTTCCCCTCTTTAATTAGTTGGATGCCTAAAGGTTCCAAGCTAATGGTTAAATCAGAGATGGTCCGATAAACCGTTCTTGTTGAAACCTTTAAGAGTTCCATCATTTCTTTTACGGAAAGCTTTCCGAGTTCCAGAAAGGCTTTAATCAATTGTTCTTCTCGATTTGTAAATAACATATCTTCATTATACTCTTTTATCGAGAAAACCTTTAATTATTTGTGCATGCGAGCAATTAATTTATCATATTCTGGTGTTGTTACAACACTGTCGACTACTAATAATTGCGCATTTGGTGCAGCTTCTTGTACTTGTGATTGTTGTGCAATCGTTGTAACAACCAAGATATTTTTAGCATTATGTTCTGCTAATTTATCAAGTGGAACTGTCACAACTGGAATCTTCACATCATTTGAACGGAAGATAGATTGTAATGTTTCACGACCCATTGTTGCAGATCCTTCCGCTTTGTCATAAGCAAAGACAACTTCGTCGACAAAGTTTAAATCAACTGCTGCATCTTCTTGCGCTGGTGCAACTGTTTCAGCTGAGTGAACGGTTCCGTTTGTTAATTGTGCTACGATTTCATCGTATTTTGGTGATGTTAAGAAGTTATCAACGGCTACGTGAATAGCTCTTGGTGTACGTTGTGCAGCGCGTTCTGCTAATTCTTCTTGAGTGACAATTAATGTGTAATCTGTATCTTCAAGTGTTGAGATAGCTTGGTTTGTAACAGGAATATTTTCAAAACCTGCTTTTTGAATTTTGTTACGAAGAAGTGAAGCACCCATTGCTGAGCTTCCCATTCCAGCGTCACATGCAAAGATAATACGTTTTACTGAATCAGTAGAGATTGTTGAAAATTCAGGTGAAGCAGCAACGGCTTGTCCTTTTGCTTGTGCTTTTGCAGCTGTAGTAGCCGCTTGAGCAGCTTCAAGTGATGCTTCTTCTGAATTGTCGAGTTTTAAGATGAATGAACCTACTACAAATGATACAGCAGCAGCTACTAATACACCGGCTAATACAACTAAGTGAGGCATGAACCCTTTAGGAGCCATTCCTAAGATTGCGATGATTGAACCTGGTGAAGCAGCTGAAGTTAATCCTGCTCCTAATAATTGGAATGTGAATGTACCAGATACACCACCTGCGATAACAGCAAGGAACATTGCTGGTTTCATCATTACGTATGGGAAGTAAATTTCATGAATCCCACCGACGAAGTGAATTAACATTGCACCCCATGAAGATGATTTTGCAGAACCTTTTCCGAAGAACGCAAAAGCAAGTAAGATACCAAGACCTGGTCCAGGGTTTGCTTCAAGTAAGAATAGGATTGATTTACCAGCATCTACCACTTGTTGTGTTCCAATTGGAGTAAAGATTCCGTGGTTTAATGCATTGTTTAAGAATAAGATTTTAGCTGGTTCAATAATGATGTTTGCTAATGGTAATAATTTAAGTGTAACTAATGTATCTACACCTTGCCCTACTAATGTTGTTAAGTTCGCAACAACTGGTCCAACTGAATAGAAGGCAAGAAGCATCATACCAAATGCAAGGAAACCTGCAGAGAAGTTATTTACTAACATTTCAAAACCAGGTTTGATTTTTGGTTGTACTGTTTGGTCAAATTTCTTCATTAACCAAGCTGTAAGAGGTCCCATAATCATCGCACCGATAATCATTGGCACTGTAGATCCAGCAACTGCCCCGAATGAAGCAACAGCACCGACAACACCTCCACGATGTCCGTATACATTGAATCCAGCTGTAAACGCGATTAGAAGCGGAATTACGTAAGTTAACATTGGGGATACCATCTTACTTAATTCTTCATTTGGAAGGTACCCGTTTGGAATTACTAATGCCGTTAAGACACCCCAAGCGATTAAGGCAGGGATATTTGGCATGACCATATTAGAAAGTGTTGTTCCAAGTTTTTGGAGTCTCACTTTAAAAGATTTGTTTGACATTTTTCTTCTCCTTTATTCTAGAATGACGTTTTCCAGCACCTGAAAAACGCACTCCTTATTTGATGAATTTATCATACAATACTCATGTAGATTAAAAAACTCAAATTTTGGCAAAAAAAATGTGTCATAAAATGAATTTGTTATAACAACTGTTTAATAAACGGAATGAAGGAACAATGTACAGACTCCAAAAAGATTGGCAATTCATTGAAGCAAAGGATTTAGCTCTGTATTGTGCAGGACTAAGATTCTTTATTCTTTTGATTTGATATTGGTTTTCTTTGAGGTAACTAGCTTCTTTACTTTTACAAAAGATAAAGAGTGCGCTGACTTCGAGTGAGGCTGCTAACCATTTCATTGGCACTCCTACTACGAAGGCTTGGATGGAACTTTCAACCATTCACAGCTCCCTTTTTCGGAAAATGAAAAACACCTGCAGCGTTCTCACTGCAAGTGTTTCAGTATATCATTTCTAGTCCAGGACGCCTTGTTCTTTTTTACGGCGTTCTTTGATTAAGTCTTTGACCGAGATGAGGACCACGGCTGCTAGAATCATCGCCATGCCGACAAAGTCAATCGCAAAGAAATGCTCGTTCATAATGAGGAAGGCGAAGAATACTGCAGAAATCGGTTCGACAGCGGCAATCAAGCTACTCTTCACCGGCCCGATATAGCTCGTTCCTTTTAAAAACATTGTGTACGAGATAATCGTTCCAATGAGGATAATCCCTACAAGAGAAGCAATGATATCTAGGCTATACGTAATCTCCAGCGTTGTAAGGCCGCTCATCGGGAAGAGAATCACCCCGGCAATGACCATCCCTACTCCAATCACCGTCAGACTTCCGTACTCTTGGATGAGTTTAATCGGAAGCATGATGTAGATGGCATAGGTAAATGCGCTAGAGATGCCCCAGAAGAGCCCGAGCGGTGTCACGCTGAGTTGATTGAGTTGCCCGTGTGTCGCAATAAGGAATGTCCCCGCCATCGCTAGAATAATCGACATCACTTCAGATGTAGTCGGTGCCGTACGATTCTTCAAGCACATGTACACTAGAATAATGACTGGACAGAGGTACTGTAAGACGGTCGCAGTCCCAGCGTTACTGAGATGGATGGCCTCCAGATAGGTAAACTGGTTCATAAAGAGTCCGATAAACGCAAAGAGCGTAATCTTGGCGTAGTTCTTCTTCTCCTTAAAGAAGGCGACGAGTTGCCCTCTAGTAAACACATAGCTCATCGCAAGAAGGCACACCCCAGAGATCATAAGACGAAGGTCGGTCAGAGCGAGCACACTCATCCCATGCGCCATCAAGTACTGACCGCATGCACCACTCATCCCCCAGGCAATTCCCGCAAAGAGCGTCATCAAGGTTCCTTTAATTAGTTGTTGTTTTGGTTGGTTTTGTAGTTCTGTTGTTTTCATACTCCCGATTATAGCACACCTACCAGCGTTTCTTCACGAGTTCACGTGTTCCAATTTCAATTTCCCATAGACTCACGAATTCAGTTCCCTAAAGTGATTCGTTTATTGCAGTTCCATTTTATTCCTATGACAAAAGTGTGAATTTTATTTTAGGAAATTGCGCGTTTCACCCTTTTTTGGTACACTTATAAAGGAAAAATTTAACCAAGGAGGTCTTTATGAAACTTACAGGTAAAGTCACACTCTTAACGGCTGCCCTATTTGCCCTTTCGGCACATGCGGTTGCTGCAGAGACGGCACATTCTGAAACGACCGTTCAACCGACGACTGTTGAAGTGACTACGGTTCAACCAACGACAGAAACAACAACGACTGCGGAAGGGACTCTTCCAAAAGATTCTAAAAACGACGTCGATATTCGTGTGTATAAGCCAGGTGAAGAACCAAAATACACTGGTCTTTACAAAGCAGACGGCGAAACGTACTACCAAGTGGACAGTAAGCCAATTACAAATACATGGAAATGGCACGGAGGCCGCTGGTATTACTTTGGCGTGGATGGAAAGATGTTGAAATCAACCGTTACTCCAGATGGCTATCTTGTGGACATCGAAGGAATGCTCGTTAGTCCAGGCTGGAACTACCAAGGTGGTAAATGGTACTATGCTGAGTCTGGCGGAAAAGTATTCCGTGGTGACTGGAAGAAAATCGGTGGCATTTGGTACGCATTCCATAACGATGGTGTGATGTACTCTCACGAATGGAACGACGTCTATTTCTTAAAAGATAGCGGTGAGATGGCCGATAACGAATGGGTTTTCGATAGAAACTACAATAGCTGGTTCTATATTAAGCCTGGTGGTACTTACGCAAGCAGCGAGTGGAAAAGCGACTACTACTTGAAGGCTGGCGGCTATATGGCCAAGTCCGAATTTATTTACGATAGCAAATACCAAGCCACTTATTATCTTGATGTATCTGGCAAATATGTTCGTGATCAATGGAAAGAAATTGAAGGTAAATGGTACCACTTCCGCAAATACGGTGAAATGGATACCAGCAAATGGGTTGGTTCGTACTACGTGAATGCTGACGGAATGATGGCTGAAAATGAATTCATTTACGACCCAAACTATAAAGCAACGTACTATTTAAAAGAAGATGGTTCTTATGCGCGCAATCAATGGCTTCAAGTCAAAGGCAAATGGTACCACTTCCGTAAATACGGAGAACTCGATACGAATAAATGGATTGGTTCTTACTACGTGAATGCTGACGGAATGATGGCTGAAAACGAATGGATTTACGATAAAAACTACGGTGGGTACTTCTATCTTAAAGGAGATGGTGTTTATGTCAGAAATATCTATACAATTGATGGCAAAAAACACGCGTTTCAAGACAATGGTTTATGGATTGGAGAAGTTCCTGAAGCAGTAAACTACGGTAACTACAAAAATGTGGTCTTCCTTGATCCAGGTCATGGCGGACGTGATCCAGGTGCCGTCTACAACGGACTTCGCGAGAAAGATTTAAACATGTCGATTTACCGTAAACTTAGAAGCGAGCTCGAAAAACTTGGCTACACTGTTTTAACATCACGCGACTCAGATGTGTATGTGGACTATGTTACTGAACGTTCTGAAATGGTGAACAAGACGGATGCGGATGTATTTATCAGTATCCACTTCAACGCAACAGGTGTTCCTGGAGCAAACCGTAGCGGTGTGGAAACATACATCTACGAACCAGACGAAGACATTAAGCCTCGTATTAATAAAGTGGCGCATAACCACCCTATTCGTCTAAGCGAAAGTAAACGTCTAGCCGACAACATTCATAACTCTGTTGTGTCTATTGCGGGTGCAAATGACCGTGGTGTTCATGGGGCTAACTACGCTGTTCTTCGTGAAACAGTCAAACCAGCCGTTCTATTAGAACTTGGGTATATAGATAGCCCTGAATACAAGAAGATTAGCGATGATAAATACCAAAACAAACTCGTTGAAGGGATTGTCACTGGTCTACGCAACTTCTATAAGACAGCTAAATAAACGCTTTAAAGTCAAAAGGTTGGCAGACGTGCCAACCCTTTTTTTATGTTATGCGTTTATTTTTCTTCTTGAAAGTGACTACTCCACTAAGTCCTAGAGCTGCTAGCCCAAGCAGTGTTGTAGGGATTTCTGCAACTCCTGTTTTTGGGAGTTTCTGTTGGTGTCACTGCCTTTTCTAAATACACATAGTAGTCAAATCATGGTGAATAAGGATTATTTGAGAACACAGCATTTGGATTAAATGAAAATCCTACTGCACTGTCAGAGACTGCATTGCTTATTTGTCGAAGTTATCATGACTACCCCCCAAAAAAAGTCCTTCGTAATTTAATAAATACAGAGAGCTATTTTCACTTAAAAGCCCTTGAAAATCTCAACTGCTTGCCCAATTGTTAGAGACAATTTTTCCACTTGTCGTGTTGAATAATGGCAAAGTTACGGGGAATTGTTGTAAATTTTGTAAAAAACCTTGTAATACGAAAATATTAGGAGTATAATATATATGTAATACAACAATCTGTTTGAAGGAG
>ERZ772928.479-NODE-479-length-18039-cov-6.150189_pt1 | contig 18039 bp, 8 predicted proteins | sample MGYA00511686_ERZ772928 | MGnify/ENA primary metagenome ERZ772928 (study PRJEB29015, sample SAMEA2738063) | human oral metagenome | biome: human oral; feature: human-associated habitat; material: saliva | place: China | collected 2219 ... | reverse complement strand
AGGTAGTACCAGGCACCGCCGTCCTTGAGCCACCCCGTCACCATCTTGCCGGTGGTGGGATTGAGGTAGTACCAGGTCTCACCGTCCTTGACCCAGCCGGTCGCCATGGCACCCGTGGCTGGGTCCAGGTAGTACCAGGAGACGCCGTCGAGGATCCATCCGCTCGCCTGGGCGCCCGAGGCCTTGTGGTAGTACCAGGAGCCCTGTTCCTTGACCCAGCCGGTACGCATGTAGCCGTGCGCGTCGAAGCGGTAGGTGGCCCCGTCAATGGCGAGGGTCGTGTCGGCCGGGTAGGTCCCGTCCTCGTAGCGGTACCACCAGCCGCGGCCATCCCGCTTCCACGTTCCTGCCTTCGCGGCGGGGGCGGGAGCGCTCACGTGAATGGTGGCGCTGGCGGACACGCTGGGCTGCGTCGGGTCGGTCACGGTGATGGTCGCGTCGCCCGCGCCCACCGCGCTGACCTCGCCGGTCGCGCTGACGGTTGCCACGGCCTCGTCCGAGGAGGACCAGGTAAGCTCCGTCACGTTGGCGTCCGCGGGTTCGTGGGTGGCGCTCAGCGTCAGCGTCTCACCGACGCGCAGCGTCGCGGACGTCTGGGAGAGTGCCAGCGACGTCATGGGGATCACCTTGAGGGCAACCGGAGCCGTCCCCTTGTTGGCGGGCCAGTCCCACACGTGCAGGTAGATGGACGATGGGTCCCCGCCGATGCTCGTCAGCACGTCCTTCAGTGGGACGTCGAAGTGGCGGTGAACCAGCCCGTCCTCCCCGCGTTCGGTCGGGTAGACCTCGGCTCCGCGTTCGACGATGGGGCCATCGGCGGTGGCCGAGAAGCCGACGGCCGATATGGGCGAGGAGTCAGCGACGTCGAAGGAGAGCGTGCGGTCGTTACCGTCACCGCTCACCGTCACGTTCGAGATGACGGGGGCCTTGGTGTCCAGCGTGAGACCGTAGCTGATCTGCTGGGTTGAGGGCGAGGGTCCCTCGGTCGTGCCCTCGATCGTCAGCGTGTAGCGTCCATCCGGCAGCTCGCTTCCATCGGGCGCGTAGCCGGAGAACCAGGGGTCGCATCCGGGCACAGAGTCCTCGACAGTGCGCGGCGAGCGCTCCTGCACGTCGTAGATGGACCGATCCGCGCGCCCACACGTGAAGGTACGGATGGTCTGTCCGGCCTCGTTGGCGAAGGTGTAGGTCAGGGAGGACACGGAGCGCAGCAGCACAGTGCCCGGGTGCACGCCCCTGCGCGCATTCTCATCCGTCGAACGGGTGATGATGAAGAGGTCGGGATCGACCCCGTTGATCATCCGCTCGTCCTCGACGTCGAAGGGGCTCTGCTGCCCGAACGGGAGGTTTCCGTCCATGAAGGTCGACCCGTAGCCGCTGATGTGGTTGTTCGGGGTGACCTGGTCGAAGATCGCCGGGGCGCCCCAGGAGCCGTAGAAGCCCATGTAGGGGACGGTGAGGTTCGGTGCCCCGTCGGTGCTCGTGAAGGTCACGGCACCATCGATGAACGTTCCCTTGGGGGTGTTCGCGGCCGCGTACGAGGCGAAGGCCTCGCGCGGGGTCACGGTGACGGTCACGGTGGCCTCCCCCTTGGCGGGCACGGTCACCGAGTCCGCGGAGAACGTCAGGTCAATGCCCTTCCCCGCCCAGTTGGTCGAGTGGTGCGACAGCAGCATGCTCTCGACCTTTTCGGACAGCGCCTGGCCACCCAGGGTATAGGTGCGCGCACTGTCGGAGACGTTCGTGAGGGTGACCTGGAAGGTCCACCCGGAGGTGCCCTCACCCAGGTCGGCCTTGGGACGCGACGGGTTCGCCGCGCCGACGACGGTCGGGTACACGAACGAGGTCGTGGCCCCCGCAGCGTCAACCAGGCCGGCACCCACTCGGCGAGGCGAGTAGAAGGTACCGTCATCATGCTGCGCGTCCGCGATCGGGCGGGCAGTGCCCATCAGGAGCTTCGTGACGACGGCGTTCTTCTCGGCGTCCGACAGACCCGCGAAGGCGGGGTCGGATGCCACGCGCTGACGCACGAGGGTAGCGACCGCGGCGGCCTGACCCGAGGCCTCGGCCGTACCGGACTCGTTATCGTAGTCGTTTCCGGGCGTGGCGGACGCGACCCTGCCACCGGGTGCTGCGATCTCGGGCTTGAGCCGCAGGTCAGGGGTGGCGCCGGTGGAGGAGAAGTCCGACGCGGACAGGCCCTCGGGCACGGTGAGAGTCGTGGAGGGCGAGACGCTGACCTCGATCGATCCGGTGCCGGAGGCCTTGATCGCGTCGTAGAGGCGGTTGCGATCCGAGGTCGTGATGGTCCCCATCGGAATGCTAAACCAGCGGTCGACCGACCACTTCACGGGGGTTTCGGTGTCGTACCAGTGGCCGAGCAGAACGCCGGCGGGCTTGCTCGTCAGGGACTTCAGGGCCTTGATCTTGTGCTTGACCTCCACGTCCTTGCCCCGCGAGTCGGTGCCTCCCAGCTCTTCGAGAAGGATCGTGTGGGACAGGTCCCCATAGTCCGCGCCCAGGTTCTTCGTCAGGTCCTCGCTCGAGCCGTTTCCGGCGTAGACGACGCGGTACGTTCCCTCGGCAAGGGAGTCAAAGCCCGGTCCGTCGCCCTTGCCCATGCGGGTCACGGGACGGTATCCGATCAGGTGATCGCCGAAGGTGATGGCTCCCATGATCTCCTGCTCGTTGACCGAGGCGACCGCGAGGGTCGAGGAGAAGGCGGCCGGGAAACCGAGCGCGCCATTGTCCGGGTCGTCCGCGCGCCCATAGCGCTCAACGTCCCCTGCGGGCGCGTAGACGGTCGTGCCCTGCGCACCGAGGGTCTCATAGACCTGAGAATAGAGGGACGCGGCGGCGTCATTCATTCCTTCGGTCTTGGAGAAAGACACGGAGATGACGTCGGGGCGCAGGACCATCGCGTCGTCGAGCGCCGCCAGCAGGTCGACATCGCTGGCGTGATTGCCCGGATCCTTCGTTACCTTCGCGACGATGAGCTGCGCCTGGGGTGCCGCCCCGGAGAACTGTCCCCCGTTGGCCGCCGCGAGCGCGGCGACGCGCGTGCCCTGGGTGTTCGCAGCGCGCGCATGGTCGTCTCCTTCGTCCGTGGCGAGCACGTTCGTGTCCCCGTCACCGTAGTCGTAGGCGAAAGGAATCTTGGGGCTGACCCAGACTCCCGCCTTGCCCGCGCCCAGCTGGGAGGTCAGGGAAGCTGCCGCATCCTGCGTGAGGCGCAGTGACGCGGCATCCATGTCGCCGGCAAAGGCCTCGTGCGAGGTGTCGATACCACTGTCGATGAGCTCGATGACCTGGCCCTGCCCCTTCTGGGAGGCCGCGTTGGCTCGCATCATCTGCGCCGCCGCCCCGGGCGTGATGCCGGAGTCTCCACCGCCGGCAGCGGCGCGGTATTGTCCGTTGATCTCCTCGTCGGTGACGAAGGAGTTGTCTCCATCGAGGAAAGCGCCCTTGACGCCAGCCGTCGCCCGGATCGCACCGAGAGTCGAGGCAGGTGCCTGGATGGCAAATCCATCGAAGGCGTGGAGGTAGTCGCGCACATCGGAACTGGTGGCGCCCGGGCTGGCCGCGGCCACGGCCTCGCCGATGCGCGTTTTCATCTGCGCGTAGTACGCGGCGCGGTCGACTCCGTCATCACGCGCGTCGAGTTGGACGATGATCGTGCTGGGCGAGTCATCGCCGGCCTGCTGGGACGACGAGGCCTGGGTTGCGTCGGCGTCGGCCCCGAAGGCCGCGGGCACGCCGGCCGTCGTGAATGCGAGGGCGCCGGCCGCTATCAGCGTCAGCGCTACGCGTCGGTAGTGGAACATTGTCGGCTCACTTTCTTCACACCTAAAGTGTTGAGCTGCATGAGGGTGAGTGATCGCGCGGCACATCCCCGTGGACGCACGATGTGGCGGGCGCAGCGAGAGGTTGCGCCTCACGTGTTCCCCTCGCGGGCGCGCCCGCTCCCCCGGAACGAGTCCGGTGAGGGCGGGCGCGACGCGTGGGTATGCATTGTCGTCAGGCGCTTAGTGGATCCACTGGCCCGAGTCGGAGAAGCGGTAGTACTTCCATCCGATCCAGACGCGGCCCGTCACCATCTGGCCGCTTCCGGGCTTCAGGTAGTACCAGGCGTCGCCATCCTTCACCCAGCCAGTCAGCATCTTGCCGTTGGCGGGGCTCAGGTAGTACCAGTGCGCGCCATCCTTGACCCATCCCGTGACCATGGTGCCCGTGGCGGGATCCATGTAGTACCAGGAGACGCCATCAAGGACCCAACCGCTGGCCTGCGCGCCCGAGAGGGTGTGGTAGTACCAGTTGCCCTGCTCGAAGACCCAGCCGGTACGCATGTAGCCATCCGCGTCGAAGCGGTACACCTGGCCGTCGATGGTCTTGGTGGTGCTGGTCGGGTAGGTGCCATCCGCGTAGCGGTACCACCAGCCGCGAGCGCCCCAGGCCCATGCGCCCTGGGCGGGCGTCGTATCAGACGAGGCCTTGAGGGTCACGGTCGTCGAGGTGACGGCGTGGGGGTCCTGACGCACGTCGACGCGCAGGGAGACATCAGCGCTGGTCGGGGTCCAGGTGTAGGAGTCGGTGGACGCGCTCTCGTCCGAGCTGCCCTGCATCGAGTCCCAATCCTGGAGGACCGTTTCGGTGCCGTCGGCGCCGATCTGCACGACGCGCATCTCGCGTCCGCCCAGGGTGCCGCCCTGCGCGGAGACGTTGATGGTCGTCGGCGTGCCCACCGAGCTGGTGAGCGTGTACCCGGCCCCGGCCTCGTTGATGCCGGTGCCCGAGACCGTGACCTGGGGGGTCGTGTACTCGAAGAGGTTGGCCGTGTTGTAGCCGGCGTCCTTCATCGCGGTTTCGGTGAGCGTCCACGCCTTCGAGCCCTTGGGGGCAGCGACGTAGATCTCGGTGCGCGCCTTGAGGTCATCGTCCATGTCGGCGGCGAGCTTGATCTCCTCGACGGTCGAGGGCAGCACCAGGACGCGGGGCGTGTCGAACCAGAAGGTGAATCGGGTCATCCCCTCGCCGAAGAAGGCGCTGTCGGGGCGCCCGTTGGAGGCCTTGCCCTCGTAGTAGAACTCGCCGTCGTTACCGCCGCCCACGATGATGTGGCGCGGGGTGGTGGTCGCGCGCGGGGTCATCCACAGTTCCGTGACCTGCGAGCCCAGCTCGATCGTGTCCAGGCCGTTGTTGACCAGGCCGCGGGCGACCGTCACCGAGTCGGGGATGACGAGGTCGGTGAGGTTCGCGTCGCCATCGAAGGCACCGTAGCCGATGGTCGTCAGGCCCTCGGGCAGGACGACACGACGCAGGGAGGAGTTGTTCGCGAATGCGGCATCAGCGATAGCGGTCGTCCCCTTGGGAACCGTCACGTCTGTGTCCGTCTTCGTGGGCAGGTACAGGACCAGGGTACGGCCAGCGTCGCCCTTGCCGTACAGGGCACCGTCTTCCACGGAGTACACCGTGTTGGCGGGGTCCACGGTCAGCGAGGCGAGGTTGTTCGCGTCCACGAATGCGGATTCTCCGATGGTGGCAATGCCCGAGCCCAGGTGGACAGAGGTCAGCGCGGTGTCGTTGGAGAAGGCACCCTTACCGATCGAGGTCACCGAGTCGGGGAGTGTGGCGGAGGTGAGCGCGGTGGTATCGAAGGCGTTGTCGCCGACCTCGGCCAGGCGATTCAGGTCGGGACGGAAATTCACCTCGGCGAGGGACTTGTCGTAGCGGAAGGCACTATCCGGCAGCATCGTGGCACCACCCAGGTCAACGCGCTCCAGCTTGGGCATGTACCAGAAAGCCGTGTCGTCCATGGACTCGAAGGCGTCAGGCAGGGTCAGGGACGTGATCCGCGCCCCCACGAACGCACCCTTGCCAACGTTACGCAGATGCGAGGGCAGGGTCACGGAGGTGATCTGCGCAGAGGCGAAAGCACCCTCGTCGATGAATGCGGTTTCCTCGGCAACGGTGTACGAGCCGCCCGAGTTCTTCGCCTGCGGGTATGTCGCCAGGTGCGTCAGATCCTTCGTGTACAGGACACCGTCGAGGCTCTGGTAGTTCTGGTTCGCCGCGTCAACCTCGATGCTCTCCAGGAGCGGGGTGCGCGCAAATGCTGCGAACAGGCCGTCGGCCTGGACGTTCGGGCCGACGTGGACGGAGCGCAGCTTGTCCATATCGCTGAAGGTCTCGAGGCCTGCCGTCTTGAGGGATCGAGGCAGGGTGACGCTCTCAAGAGGGGTGTAGGCGAAGGCGCGCTCTCCGATCGTCTCCAGCTGCGAGGGGTGCGCGTCCTCATCCTGGAAGGTGACTTGGGTGAGCGGCTGGCCGGCGAAAGCAGAGTCGTCGATTGCGCGAACACTCGCGGGGATCCACACGCTGGTCAGCTGCGCACCACTGAAGGCGTTCGTGCTGATCTCGGTCACCCCCTCGGGGATGCGCACCTGTGTTGCGCTACCCGTGTACGACACGAGGACGCCATCGTCGATGGTGAAGCCATCGGCATCGGCGCGCAGCGGGGCGGCAGCATTGACCTGACCGAATGCGCCCGTGTCGGCCGCAAGCGCGGCAGGGACACCTACCCCGGTCAGGGACAGGGCGCCGGCGAGCGCAAACGCCAGCACAATTGAGTTGCGATGGGACATATGAGACCCCTTCTATTGACAGCTGGTAAGGGTGGGCTCCGTGCTCACAACACGATCCCCGGTGTCAAACATATCCCTTTGGAGGGTTTTCAGATACCCCCTGAGACACACCTTCTCACCATGTGTCGGTGAGTGTATTGCTTCTTTGCATGGAGTACCCTACATCAACCCACACAAGCGGGGAATGCGCAGGGATCAGGCGCGGGCACGATTTCGCCCGATTTATCTAGGGTTTCACAGCATCTTTCCAATGCATCTGACAAATCGACCGAGCACCCAGATTATGGTGACAGAGTCCAATAATTGGCCGCATACAAGTGTCCCCCTTGTCGATGTATCGACCTAATGGTCGAAGTGGCAATGAACGAGTCCCTTCCCAACCTCGCTCTTCCTCGCGCAGACTCCCCTGACATCCATCGACCAGATGGCTTGGTGCATGGGTGAGAAAAGGCCCGCGCCCCCGGAGGTCATCCGGGGGCGCGGGCGCATAGTCTCACAGCTCGGTGTTGCGCCTTATCTGTCAGCTCATGAGGCGCCCCGAATCGGCGAAGTTGTACCACTTCCACCCGATCCAGTGCCCGCCGGTATACATCGCACCCGAGTTGGTACTCAGGTAATACCAGGAACCGCCATCCATTAGCCAACCGGTCGCCATCGCACCGCTGGACCTCAGGTAGTACCAGGTAGAGCCATCCTTGACCCAGCCGGTCGCCATCGCACCGCTGGGCATCAGGTAATACCACGTCGAACCATCGAGCAACCAACCCGTGGCCATCGCACCACCAGACGTCATGTAATACCACGTCGAGCCGTCCTTGACCCAGCCGGTTGCCATCGCACCGCTGGGCATCAGGTAATACCACGTCGAACCATCGAGCAGCCAACCCGTGGCCATCCGACCCGACGCCGGATCCAGGTAATACCAGGACGAGCCATCCTTCACCCAGCCACTTGCCTGAGCACCCGACGCATGATGGTAGAACCATGCACCGTCCTCACTCACCCAACCAGTACGCATATACCCGCGGGCGTCAAAACGATAGACCGAGTCACCAATCCGCACCGACACACCAGCCGGGTACGAACCATCCGCGTAGCGATACCACCAGCCGACCGAATCACTGATCCACGCCCCACCCTGCGGCGTGGGCGCAGGCGTCGGATCGGGCGTGGGCGCAGGCGTCGGATCGGGCGTGGGAGCCGGGGTCGGAACAGGCGTCGGATCCACACTCGGAGCCGGGTCTGGCGTCGGTTCGGGCGCAGGAGTCGGAACCGGATCCACAGTCGGCTCGGGCGCAGGAGTCGGAGCCGGGTCTGGCGTCGGCTCAGGTGCAGGAGTCGGAACCGCGCCCATCGTTAGGTTCGCCGAAGCCACCAGGTACGAGGCGTCACGCGCGTCAATGCGCAGGTGAACATCTGTCACGGCTGGCGTCACCGTCACATCCATCGAGGCAGTATCCACATTCTGACTCTCAGGCATGTCGGTCCAGTCCTGAAGGACAGACTCAGCGCCGTCCGTACCGATCTGCACGACACGCACCTGTCGTCCGCTCGGAACACCGCCCGCCACGGTAGCTGTCACGGTCGCAGGCGCGCCCGACGGTGGCCTCATGGCGTAGTTTGCCCCCGCCTCGGCAATACCTGAACCAGACAGCGTCAGAGACGCAGGAGCGAAGGAGCGCAACTGCGACGTGTCGTAACCCGAAGCTACCATTGCGGCCTTTGCAACTGACCACGCGTGAGATCCTTGGGTTCCCGCCACATAGACGTGCGTGTCGTCTCGGAATTCCTGGTTCTCGTAGCCACTGAGGTCAAAAGTCGTGAGGCTTGCCGGGAGGATGATGAAGCGCGGGGCGATACCCAAATAGGAAATACTCGTCATTCCCTCACCGAAGAAGGCACTCTCTCCGCGCTTGCCATCTGCTGGCCCAGTGTGCACAAATGAGCCATCGACACCGCCTCGTACGACGAGGCGAGGAACCTGTCGCACAAGCAAATCGTATATCTGGATTTCCTTGATCTGCTGCCCAAACACAAGGGTCTGTACCCCCACATCATGAAAGCCGTTGGCGACCTGCAGAGAGTCGGGGATGACAATGTGACTCAACTTGGTACAGCCCTCAAACGCCGTGTTTTCAATGGTTGTCAAGCCATCGGGCAGGTTGATGCTCGTGAGCAACCTGTTTCCTGCCAGGCTCGACTCGCCAAGAATACGCACCGTGGAAGGCAGCGTGATAGAGGTGAGATTCGTGTACGAAAGCGCATAATCGTCTATTTTCTCGGTCCCATCCAGGACCTCGTAGGAGCTACCGATGTCCAAGCGTCTCGGGAAAAAAACTAAGTGCTTATGATCCTTCGTGTAGAGGACACCGTTGACAGTCTCGTAGTTCGGATTATCCGCATCCACCTCCACGTGGGACAGACACCAGAACATGTCAAAACTAACGCTCAGCGAACCCATTTCAACTTTGGGCCCAACATGAAGGGAGTTCAGCAACCCCATGCCGTAAAACGCGCCCTGTTGGAGCTGCTCGACCGAGCGAGGCAGCACGAGGTCCTCAACCCCCGTAAAATCGAATGCCCTGTACTCGATGCGCCTCAGCTGGGATGGATGTTCATCGTCGTCCTGGAAAGTGATCGTCTTCAGTTCGGAACCGCTGAATGCGCGTTCTCTCACCTCCTGAACGCTTGCGGGAACCCAGACGTGTTCGACGTCCTTCTTCTTGAAGGCTTCTTTGCCGATCACGGTCACGCCGTCAGGGATCGCAATGTCCGTCGCCTCACCCGTGTAGGCAGTGAGGACGCCGCCCGAAATCACGAAGTCGTCGGCCGAAGAGGGACGCACGTCAATCACGGCCGAGGCGACTTTGACCTCACCTGCGGGGGTCGTGACGCTAGCAGTCAGCGTCGCGCTCGCCGGCCCACGAGGGGCATACAGAGTGGCGGTCGGCCGGTCCTCCTCGGTGGTCAGCGTCCCCACCGAGGAAGAGTCAAGTGCCCAAGACACGTGACTCCCTTGAAGTGAAGGGGCTAAAAGCGCGTTGACGAGCAGTTTGCGGCCCCCTGCGACCGTCAACGTGGATTCCGGCAGCTCGATCCCAGTCTCCTCGGATACGGAACGGACCTGGATGTGAACAGTGTCTGTTACGTCATGGGCCCCGTCGTAGATCGCGGTTACCTGCGCATCGCCCGGGGTGAGGGCGGTAACGACACCGTTCGCATCCACGGTCGCCACGGACTCGTTCGCAGACTCCCAGGTGAGAAAGTCGGAATTCTGACGTGGGTTCTCATGACCGAGGGGCTCGACAGCGACGCTCTGGCCCGGGGCCAATGCCGTGCTGTGTGGCCATAGCTGCAAAGACGGATAGAAGTCCGGATCAAATGGGATCTTGCATTCCGCTGTGCGGTGACCGACCGGATCGTCGTCTTCAATAGCGGCACCATTGGCCGCCGGGACACCGACAATGGTAAAAGCTAGAGCACCGGCCGCGGCGAGCGCCAGCGCCTTCAATGTTCGTTGGGACATCGTTGTCTCCCCTTGTGCTACACGTGGGTCAAGGATGGGCGTGAACCGCGACTATGCGGCCACTCTCTCACAATAGGACGCCAAAGATTCCTCCGTAAGTCTTTTGGTTGTTTTCGTGGAAATTGCCCCGCGCCCCCGGACACTGTGTCCGGGGGCGCGGGCGCGCGATCAACTATCTCGGCCGTTCACTAGCTGAGTAGGTGGCCATCATCAGCAAAGTGGTACCAGGTACCCCAGATGCGCAGCCAGCCCGTTGCCATCGCACCGGAGGGGCGGTTCAGGTAGTACCAGTGCCCGCCCTCCTTGAGCCAGCCCGTCGCCATCGCGCCGTTGGCGGGCGACAGGTAGTACCAGGTGGCCCCAACTTTCACCCATCCCGTGGCCATGACGCCAGTTTGCGGGCTCAAGTAATACCAGTGCACACCGGAGAGCAGCCAGCCGCTGGCCTGCGCCCCGGAAGCCGCGTGGTAATACCACTGCCCGCCGTCGAGCACCCAACCGGTACGCATGTAGCCCGAAGCATCGAAACGGTACACATTCCCGTCGATGACGACTGACTCTCCCGAGGGGTAGGAACCGTCGTCGTATCGGTACCACCAGCCTCGACCATTGCGTTTCCAGGTGCCCGCCTTGTGCGCGGGGGCCGGGGCGCTGACGTGGATCGTGGCGCTCGCCGATACGAGCGAAGGCTGCGTCGGGTCGTAGACGGTCACCGTCGCTTCCCCCGCGCCCACCGCTGTCACGGTGCCGTCCTGACTGACCGTGGCCACGGCCTCGTTCGAGGAGGACCACACCACATCGGTCACGCTCGCATCCGCGGGCTCATGGGTGGCGCTCAGCCCGACGCTCTCCCCGACGGACAGGGTGGCGCCAGTCTGCGACAGCGCTAGCGACGTCATGGGAACAGGCTTCAGATCCACCTTCACCGTCCCCTTGTTCACTGGCCAGTCCCACACCTGCAGGTACACGGTCGCAGGATCGCCACCCGAACGCTCGGCAATCTGAGACAGTGGCACCTCGAAGTGGCCGCCGTGTTGCCCATCGTCCCCGCGTTCGTCCGAACCGTAGAACTTCTCGCGCATGAAAGGCTCGCCGTCCGCGCTCCACGAGAATCCGTACGCGGCGATAGGCGAGGAATCGGTGGCGTCGAAGGAGAGCGTACGCTCATCTCCTTCGCCCGATATCGCCACGTTGGAGATGACGGGAGGGGCCGTGTCCAGCGTTACCACGTGGGTGAGGCGCTCGGTGAGAGGCGACGCACCGCCGGTCGTTCCTTCGATCGTGAGCGTATAGCGTCCGTCAGCCAGCGCACGGCCTTGCTCGTCATACCCGTCGAAGAGCGGTTGAGTACCCAACGCGGCTTCCGCGGTGCTCGCCTCGGAATAGCGTCCGTTTGAGACAGTCCGACTCTTCGGCGCTCCCCCCAACGTGTATGAACGCACGACGTCGCCAGCCTCGTTCCGGTAGGTGTAGGTCAACGACATGACGTCGCGAAGCAGGACCGTCGCCGGTGTCGCGTACGTCCGGGCGTTTTCTTCCGTCGACCGCGAGACGATGTACAGATGACGATCATTCGTACTGATCGCCGCAGCTTCTTCGACGTCGAACGGGTTCAACTGCCCGAGGGTCAGCCCGTGGAAAGTCATCGCGGACGTGCCGATCGTTCCCTCGCCGTACACCGGACTGTCGAAGATGGGAGTCTCATCCGCCGACCCGTAGAAACCGAGGTACGGGACCGTCAGGTCGGGTTGCCCATCCGCGCTCGTGAAGGTCACCGCGCCGTCAATGAACGTGCCTTTGGGCGTCTTCTCAGATGCGAACGAGGCGAACTGCGGCGTCGGGTTCACGCTGACGGTCACGGTCGCACTCGACGCCGCGGGCACGGTGACCGTGTCTGCAGAGAAGGTCAGGTCGATCCCCTTGCCGGCCCAGTTCGTCGAGTGCTTCGCATAGAGCAGACCGGTCACGTTTTCAGAGAGCGCCTGTCCGCCCAGCGTGTATGTGTGGGCGGTGTCGGACAGATTGGTCAACTGCACCTGGAAGGTCCACCCGCTGGCACTCTCGCCCAGCTCAGCCTTCGGTCGCGACGGGTCCGAGGCCCCTACAACGCTCGGGTACACCGACGAGGTGGTGGCTGCCTGCGCGTCCACCATGCCAGCGCCGACCCAGCGCGGGGACCAGAAGGCGCCATCCGCTGCAGACGTATCGACGATCGGGCGGGCGGTCCCCATCAGGAAGCTGGGAACCAACGCGGACTTATCTTCGTCACTCAGCCCCGCGAACATCGGATCGGTCGCCATGCGCTGACGCACGAGGGCAGCGACACCGGCAACTTGAGCCGACGCCTCGCCGGTGCCCGGCATCCGTCGATAGTCATTGCCGGGGATGGCAGCGTTGACGTTGCCGCCGGGTGCGGCGATCTCCGGCTTGAGCCTCATGTCAGGGCCTGGACCCCACGAGGAGGAACTCCACGGGGCGAGGCCATCTGTCCCTTGCAGGGTGGAGCCGCCGACGGCAGCCACCGCGAGGACGGAGGAATAGGAAGCGGGTGCACCAATTGCACCCAAGTCACGCACGCCCGTGCGCCACTCGGCTCGCCCACTGTCTCCCGCTGGCGCGTCAACCGTGATACCCGCGCCGGACAGCCGGGCAAAGACGTCGTCGTACAGTTCCGACGCTTCACCGTCGAGATCACGATTCGCCATGAAGGACACGCAGACCGTGTCCGGCTTCAAAACCATCGCATCATCGAGGGCCGCCAACAGGTCACTGTCACGCACGGTCCAAGTGCTATTAGAGAGGACCTTGGCGAGGATGAGCTGCGCATCGGGCGCACTCCCCTGATAGGTCGCTCCGTTGGCTGCCGCGAGCGCCGCCATGCGAGTGCCATGAGCGTGCACCGTAAAGTCTTGCGGACCATAGCCATAGCCGATGGATGGGTTCGTGTCGCGGTCCGCATAGTCGTAGACGAAAGGAATCTTGTCACTGACCCATGCGCCGCCTTGACCGGCATCCAGCTGGGACGTGAGGGACTCCATCTTGTTCTTCGGTAGGCGCAGCTCGACGGTGTCCATCGTGCCAGCGAAGGCCTCGTGCGAGGTATCGAAACTCGCGTCAATGACTTCGATGACGCGCCCACGTCCCCGACCAGCTACCTGATCGGAGCGAGTTTCCTTCGCCGGATCGGCAACTGCCACGCCGCCGTCCCCTGACATTTCGGGATAGAAGACCGGCTCACGCTGCCCGTCGAAGAACGCGTCCTTGACGCCCTGCACGCTCTTGATGGCCCCGAGGGCAGACGCGGGAGCAGTGATCGCGAAGCCGTCCAGGGCGTGGTGGTAATCCCGCACGTCCCCGATGGTGCTGCCCGGTGATACCTGGCTGACGGAGCGCGCGATGCGCTGCTTGACGTCCCTGTACGCGCCCGCCCGGTCGCCGCCAACAGCGTCCGGCGCAAGCTGGACGATGATGCTGGTCGCCTCATCTGCTACGGCCACACCGGGCGCAGAAGCCTCGGCGCTGTCCGTATCGGCCGCAAACGAGGGCGTCATGCTCATGGTAGTGATAGCGAGGGCGCCAGTAGCGACTAACGCTAGCGCCGACAAACGCCGATGACACATCTGCAACTCACTTCCTTAACAGCTGGTTCAATAGGGAGCGCATAGGCGCCGCTCTCCTGCTTTTAGAGTAAGCCCTGATCAGCCGCCGAAGCATAGTTGTCGCGAATTTCTCACATCATCTACCGATAAGTCTTCACGACCTTTTGTCGCACCCTGCATCGCATTGTTGCCTCCCACGCTGACATGATGGAGGTCTGCCCGGTCACTCCATCGGGCCACTGTCAAGAACTTACAGCAAGTTTGACCTTATGTATGAAATAGAGCGTATCTGAGAAGGAGAAGCGATAACACTGAGTATCCGAGGCCTGCGCACCCGCACCGACGCTGCCCATCCTCGCCCGCAGCGGATGAGCATAGCAACAGCCCGCCACGGAGGCCTCGTACGGCCTACCCTGGCGGGTTGTCAGTTGCGCGCACTGCGGCGCGTGATGAGATCAGAGGATGACGGCAGTGCCCGTCGCGATGGCGGCAAGCATGCCGTTGTCGGTGCCGGCCGTAAAGTAGTCGACCTTGACGCCGACGACCGCGTTCGCACCCATGGACTGCGCGCGTGCACACATTTCGTTGACGGCGGTCGCAGAGGCGTTGCCGATCTCTTCCTCATACTGGGAGGCGCGGCCACCGAACACGTTGGACAGGCTCGCGCCGAAATCCTTGAAAACGTTCACGCCGGCGATGGTCTCGCCGGACACCATGCCGATGTAGCGCTTAATCGGTACACCCTCAACGGTCGGGGTCGTCACAACAAGCATCATTCACTCCTTCATGCGGGGGTAACGGATCAACACTACCCGCCATCCCGCGCGGAGGCTAGTAGGTCCGCGCGCGCACGAACCCAGGGCGCCTGATGCCGCGCTCGTATCGGGATCTGAAACCCAATCGGTCACAGACACGGCGGTGCTAGCATCCGAGTGTCATCAACGTTCAGGGGGGCAACGGTGCGCCCCACAGCTCATTCGGAGCGCCGACATGAAAATGCACGTCTACGGTCCTGGCGGGCAGGACTGCCCTACCGTCCTCATCATTCACCCGATGCTGTCCTCGGCCTCGAGCATGAAGACCGCGCTGTGCGACCACATGGGTCCCGGACTGCGTTTCCTCGGTCCGGACCTCTCCGCTCACGGGGACGAAGCCTCGACCCGCTACGTGTCGGCTGCGGCCGAGGCGGCGGCGATCCACGAGTGGCTGACATCCCACGAGGTGCGTTGCCTGTCTCTGGGTTTCGGGGCGTCGCTCGGCGGGGTCATCCTGTTTGAGCTGCTGCGATTCCCGGACCTCTCGTTCGATCGACTCTTTATTGAGGGAGTGAGCTTCTACTCGGGCGGGCCCGTGGCACGCGTCGGCGGGGCCGTTCTCAGCCGGGTGATGGTCGCCAAGCACCGGAAGGCCGTGCGCGACCCCGAGGCTGGGGCGCGCAAGCTCGCGCGCCTCTACGGCGAGGAGGCGGCTCACGCGATGGTCGCCAGTTTCTCCGCGATGAGTGAGGAGAGTATCCGCGCGATCGTGCGCGACTGCTCACATGTGAGCCTGCCGCCCCTCTCCCCCGCCGTTCAGCGGCGCTGCACCTTCGCGTACGGGGGGAAGGATTCAGACTTGCGGCTCGCGCGCCGCGTGATCCCGCGACTCTACCCGGAGGCCGAGCTACGCGTCTGGCCCGGCTGGGGACACTGCGAGCGCATGAGCCGCGACTCGGTCGTCTACGGGGCAATGCTGCGCGACCTCGTCACGGAGGGGCGTTAGCCCTTCTGCTTCCGATTGGGAAAGACGGCGATTGCGCAGGGGATGCGCCCTCGGACGAGGCGGAAGCGGGCCTCGTCGTAGCCCATCCCCTCGACGAACGCCTGGTACGAGGCCGGGGTGAAGTGCTCCTGAAAGCGCACCCCCAGGCGGGACAACAGCCGCGGAATGGGGCTGTTCGCGCCATCCGTGAGGCTCACGTAGGTGGGGACGATGATCGTGCCGCCCGGCTTCACGACTCGAGCAAGTTCTCGTAAGGCTTGCGCAGGGTCAGGCAACAGGTGGATGACATTGCCCGCGACGGCCACATCGAAGGAATCGGTGGCGTAGGACAGGGCCGTGATATCGGCTTGCTCGACGGTGACGTTCGAGTGCGTCGCAAGCTTCTTACGGGCTTGCGAGAGCATGCCCTCGGAGTAGTCCGTGGCGACCAGGTGGGCGCAGACCGGGGCAATGGCGACGCTGATCGCGCCAGTGCCGCACGCACATTCGAGGACACGGTCATCGGGGCGGATCATGCGCGCGACCGCCTCGCCCGTACCATCATAAGCAGCTCGGTTGAACGTGTTTTCGAAGAAGTCGTAGAGCGGGGCAACTCGATCCCAGAACAATGCTGAACACCTCCGTATTCCCATGCATCGCACGAGGCCGACGCTGCTTCGCGCTGCTGGACATGATACGCCTGCGTGGGAGATGCCGGGGCGGAAAGGGGTTCTATACACAGGAACAGAACCACGAAGGCGCACGCGGACAGGTTATGCAGATACGGATAGGTTATTCACTTGCGGATAGGTTAATAAGCTATCCGCATCGTCATAACCTATCCGCGTAGGCAATTACGGCGCCCCGATCCCAGATGAGATTATTCTTCCACCGTCGAACAAAGTGACAGGGCAACAAAAACCTATTAATACCCGAGTTCCAGGAAAGCTTGAGGCGACTGCAAGGCATCTGTCAGAAGCCCCGCCCGGGCAAGACCGACCACTTTGGCCACAGTCCTTGCCTGACAGTTGATCGACCGCTCCGGATTATGCTCAATATCGGTGAAAGCATCGAACGTCATAACCTGGTCGACGACCTTTTTATCACGACAGAGCGCAGACGCATACAACCAGTCGTAGAAATAGGTCTTCGGCTCTAACGGGAAATCATCTGCAAAATACCTGAATCCAACAAGATCGCCACTGTTCCTCAATCGCCGATCTGTTTTTGCCGCACGACTCGAGGCGTTGAGAAGATCAACAAACGGACCCCCATGCCGAAAGACTTTTGAAGCCTGGAAAGCACATTCAACACTGTAACTTCCGCGACCTGGATCCTCAATCATCAAATTAAACGCGCTTAACTGAACTCCAATGTCCCTTTTACTCCTGGACGACACCTCCAGAACGCGCGACGAAGGAAACCTATCCACATACGCCGCATGCAAACTTGCAACCGAACGCTGCTTCTGTCCAATAGAAGATCCGGGAAAATACTCAAAATCCAGAGATAGTTCCGAAACATACGGTTTATCAGAGTCAGGTACAAAGACAGGCCTACGAGCCATGATGAGCCCCTTTCTCGCTCAACACAGTATCCCAACGATCAAGGAAAGCAAAAACACTCAAACTCATTAAAATTTTTACTTCCATTGACCACAAATACTTTCACACTTGTTTAGGCTGTGCAACCTTGCACTCCTGTTACGAATGCGTGCCTCACAAACAAGTCACTTCGTTCCTCTGTGAACCTATCCAGGTATCAGACTCTATTTTCTTCTCACGCGCATTCGCGGTAGCTCGGCGCGCCGAGTCCGAGGTGCGCGCAGACCGGAACGATGTCGGCGCTGATCGCGCCGGTGCCGCACGCACCTTCGTGGACGCAGTCATCGCGTGCGACCGCCTCACCCACACCGTCGGTGGCGGCTCGGTTGAACGTGTTGTCGAAGAAGTCATCGAGCGGGGCGCCCCAATCCCACAGCATTGCTCAGCACCTCCGTGTGCTTGTGCGTGACGCGAGCCTTGTGCCGCCGCGAGGCCGGGAATGCTACGCCCGCGAATGCGGGGCCGGGACGAAACGGGCTTCTAGGCGCGGGGACAAATCCGAGAGGGCGCATGCGGATAGGTTATGCGGATAGGGATAGGTAATTCGCATGCGGATAGGTTAATAAGCTATCCGCATCGTCATAACCTATCCGCATGTTCGTCACCTATCCGCTTAGTCGCGTGCAGCGCGCGGAGCGGCCTCGTGCGCGCGATTATGCCCGCTGCACGCGGCGCGTATGAATGAAGGCACCGACGCCGTGGGCGACGAAGCCGAGCAGACTATAGCCGACCCCGTAGATGAGGGCGCTGTCGTTGAAGAACAGGTACATCGGCGCGAGGAAACACACGAAGGGCGCGAGCAACCACAGGAGGCTGAAGCCCTCCTTCACGCCATCCCATGCGCCGAACCCCATTGCAAGGATCGGCAGGATCGCGAGCAGGATCAGGAACACGAGGCTCTTCACGATCTCCATCGAGTCCGAGACGCG
>ERZ772928.478-NODE-478-length-18041-cov-6.885355_pt1 | contig 18041 bp, 16 predicted proteins | sample MGYA00511686_ERZ772928 | MGnify/ENA primary metagenome ERZ772928 (study PRJEB29015, sample SAMEA2738063) | human oral metagenome | biome: human oral; feature: human-associated habitat; material: saliva | place: China | collected 2219 ... | reverse complement strand
CGCGGCGCGACGGCTGGGAGCTGGGCTACGGTCCGCTGTACCCGCAGGATCTTTTCGAGTCAGATGGGGTGTGGCTCGCCTCCTCGGTGCGTCTGCTCGCCCCGGTCACGCATCTGAACGGTACGGCGTTAGCGCACGATGCGCAGCTCACGCACCGGTTCTTGGAATACCTGGCACAGGGCTACGGTGCAGGGTTAGCGGCGCAAGGCTGATACTTGCGCCGCGCCTTTACCCCGGTTTTCAGGCCCGGAGTACCTAGCGGCAACTTCAGTGCGGCTACTGCCACAAGAAACGCAGAGTTCCTAGTCCCAGCGAAACCCCGTAGGCGCACGCCACGATCACGGCGGCGGCAACCGCAACATACGCATCACGCCGGGAATAGGCAGGCACACGTGCCCAGGAACGTTTGCCGGTGCCGAAACCGCGCGCCTCCATTGTGACCGCAAGGCGCGAACCGCGGCGAATTGCCTGTACCATGAGCGCGAAGGCCTGCCCTGCACCGGTTTTGATGCGCCCGAGCGGACCCTGACCCGTGCCCAGCCCACGTGCACGCCGTGCCTGCCCCAGCGTATTCCACTCCCCAAACAGGATGCCGACAAGGCGTAACGCCGCCAAAGCGGCAAGCACGAAACGGGCGGGCAGGCGGAAAGTTTGGGCAAGCGAATCGCCCAGGTCGGTTGGGTCTGTTGAGAGCACAAATGCGAAGGTCGGCAGAATCATCGCCAGGGAACGAATCATCATCGAAAACGCCGCCGCGAGCGACCCTTCCGTGATGGTGTTCAGCCCAAAATCGAGCAGGACGGCACCGGTTTTATTGACCAGAATCGCCACACTCCAGCCGGTGCTCAGCACCGCTATCAGGATAGGCCAGCTGCGCGCCAGCAGGTTCACCGGCCGAAACCCGACCGCGATGAACCCCAGTAGTTCCAGCCCAAAGATGATAGCCGCAGTTACCGGGTCTTGAATGAGGATTGCCGCAAGAACCAGCACGCCCGCAACCACTAATTTGACGCCCGCGTTAAGCCCGCCAAACCAGCTGTTGCGCTCGGCACTCGGCCCGAAAAAATCGGTATTCATGCGCTACTTCCCTTCCTGAAGGCCCCGGTCTGCGGGCTCATGCGGCAGGCTTTCAAGCGTGATGCTCCGCCCGCCCAAAGCCGCCGTAAATTCGAGATCGTGAGTCACCGAGATCACCGCAACCCCCTCAGCAAGAAGCCCGCGAATCAAGCGCACCAGTTCGCCCCAGGTGCTCGCATCCTGCCCGAAGGTCGGTTCGTCAAGAATCAGCACGCGCGGCGCCGTCGCCAAAGCGGATGCAACCGACAGCCGGCGTTTTTGCCCGCCCGAAAGCGTGAACGGGTTGGCATCTAAGAGCCCGTCTAAACGCAAGCGTTCGGCGAGGGATGCGGTGGCGGCGGCGAGCGCATCCTCATCAATTTTTTCGCGGCGCAGGGCGGCGAGGCGGCGCGGCCCGAGTTCGAGTTCTTCGCGCACGCTGCCGCGCACGAATTGGTATTCGGGTTCTTGGAAAACGTAGCCGATGCGCCCGAGCAGCTGGGCGGGACTCCAGGAGGGAATATCCCAGCTGGCGGCTTTTTTCTCGCGGGTGAGGGAGCTTTCTGCCATTGGGTTTTGGTCGAACTCGCGCAGTGCTTCGTGCGCGTGCAGGGTTCCGCTGGGGGCGTAGAGGAGCCCGGCGAGAGTGAGTGCAAGGGTTGATTTTCCGGCGCCGTTGGGGCCGAGGATGCTCAGGTGCTCGCCTTCTCGAATGCTCAGGTTAATGCCCCCGCGCAGGGCGGGAATATCCAGGGGTACGGGTTCGGGTTTCGGCATGGTTTTGATCTGTCGCCGGCGTGCCCGTAACTGTTTCTTGCTCGGGAATTCCCGCGTAATCGCAAGGTTTTCGGCGCTCAGGAGTATGCGCCCGCTCGGTGCCGCAGCGGCGGCGGGTTCGGGAACATACCCGGGCACCCACACGCCGTTGGCGATGAGGGTTTCGCGGGCTTGGGCGAGCACGGTTTCGGGCGCGCCGTCGTGGGTGATGCCTCCATCGGCACCGAGCACGATAACGCGGTCCATATGCTGCGCCCACACGCCCACCCGGTGTTCGACGACAATCAGGGTGGCACCGGTTGCCGTGACCGCCTGCACCACGGCATCGCGCACCTGTTGAATGCCCTCGGGGTCGAGGTTCGCGGTGGGTTCGTCCAGCAGAATGGCGCGCGGGTGCATCGCCAGGATTCCGGCGAGGCCCAGGCGTTGTTTCTGCCCACCCGAAAGCGCATTCGTGGGATGCTCATGCGGCAGGTAGTCGAGCCCGACGGCGGCGAGCGCATCGTCAACGCGCGCCCAGATTTCTTCGCGTGCGACCGCAAGATTTTCGGGGCCGAAGGCTACGTCATCGCCCACGCGGGCGAGTACGACCGATGATTCTGGGTCTTGCTGCATGAGCCCGATGAGTCCGCGTGCGTCTTCGGGGTCTACGCCGTCGATGCGCGCGCTGCCGCTTTGGCTCTGCCCGTCGTGATCGTGCAGCACCCCGGCGATAGCGTGCAGGAGCGTTGATTTTCCTGCGCCGGAGGGCCCCAGCAGCAGTACTTTCTGCCCGGGTTCGATGCGCAGGTTCACGTTCGAGAACGCGGGTTTTTCGCGCCCGGGGTGGTGCCAACCGAAGTTGTGAAGGTCGATTGCGGCACCGCGGGCGGGCGCATCGGGGGCGGTACTGTGGGGTTCGGTCATGGTTGCATCCTGGGTTGCGGATGGTTCAGGATGTTCCGTGTTTGAGGGTTTGAGCGTTGAGATAGGCTGTGACATACGCCTGCCTGCCTATTATCCGCGTGCGGTACGTGCCTGCACGCCGGAGGCAAGCGAGGCGAGTACCCCGGTTTTAGCGAGTGCTTTCGTGAGTCCCCAGGAGAGTACCCCGGCGAGCACAATCCCTGAGACGACCGCGCATACCACGTAGATGACGGCTTTGAAGATTTCCATGTCTGGGTAGTAGATGATGATTTCGTTGACACCCATGAAGAGCCCGCTCAGTGCGCCCGCGAAGGCTGCTGTGCTGAGGTTCCAGACGCGGTATCCGAACATGGCGAAGGCGATTTCTGCGCCAATTCCCTGGAAGAATCCGGCGATGAGGATTGATTGGCTCCAGGCGCCTCCGGTGAGGAATACGGAGATGACGGCGGCGACGATTTCGCAGTAGAGCGCGGCACCGGGCTTGCGGATAAGGTACCCGCCGAGCACACCGGCGAGCAGCCACATACCGGCGACGATGGGTCGGTATTCGGGAACCGCCGCGAAGAGCGTTTTAGTGGCGGGGTCTACGGCAATATCCCAGATCCAGAAGATTACCGCGCAGGCGGCGGCGACCACAGAGACGATGACGATTTCATTGACCCGCCAGCTGAGGCGAGATTTTTGAGACATATTTTCCTCCCATGATTGGAAGGGGAACATCCACACCCGTTGCGGGTGGGGTGTTGAGAAAACATATTTCGACTCCCTACGCCGGTACTAACCGGATCAGGTTCGAGGGTCTGCGTTGCACTCTCAGCGCCCGTCTGCGGCGCTCCCCTGTCGTGTTGCTTCGAGAGTTCGAAGCTTATAAACGTTTACATTCTATGCTGTATGAGTCGTTTTCTGTGAGTTCGTTGAGTTTTTGAATCGGTTTATGACAAGAACGTGCGGCAGGTCGGTAATATGATTCCTTGATTTGCCGCTGGTATACGCCTTTCAGACCCGCAATACTGTGCTTTTTCTCACGTTCTAGAGTTTTTACCCCGATTTTTCGTGTATGCGCGCGTTAAAACAGGTCATGTTCTCTGCATCTGAGCCGTAAAGCCGATAGGCTAGGGATAGTCACTTCTGATTTTTGAGGAGAAGATATGAACCCCGTAGCAAAGATTGCTATCACCGGTGCCAATATGGCCGCCGCCGCCTTGGCAAGCAAGGGTCTTGGTGCAGCGTGGAAGCGTGTGACCGGTAACGAACCTCCTACCATCGGTCCCGAGTCCGAAGACACTCTGCGCAATGTTATTGTGTGGACCGTCATCACCTCCGTAGTGGGTGCCCTGGTAAGCGTCGGTATTGCCCGCGCACAGCGCCGTTTCTTCTCATAATTTCACGGTGTAATTTGGGTGGATGCGCCGCCCCCGCAGCCTTCACGCTGCAGCGGTGTGCGCATCCTTTCCGATGTGCTGAATAGTCTGCCTGTTCAGAAGAGAATAAGGCGCTTGGCACGCTGGGAGGCGATGCCTACGGCAGTGTCGCCGGGGGTAAGCTGCGAAACCAGCACTAGATTGAGGGCGCCTAGCTGCGTCTTGCACGAAAGTGAACACATCCGTTATGACCTCACACGTTCCCGATCACAGTAACAGCCGCCGTTCGGTCACGTCCTGGGTACTGTGGGATGTTGGTTCATCAAGCTTTGGCACTATCATGATGACCTTCATCTTCACGGTATACCTCACGAGCTCCTATTTCGGGTCTACCGAAAGTGCTTCTGCAGCTCTCTCTTTGGGACTGACTATCTCCGGGGTCTGCATTGCGTTTTTTGCTCCGGTCAGCGGCCAACGCGCCGATAAATCCGGTACAGGTATCTTCTGGTTGGGTGTGAACACGCTCAGTATGGTGCTTCTTTCCGCTCTGTGTTTCTTCGTGGAACCCAACCCCGGGCACCTGTGGTTAGGCGTGATCCTGATTTCTGCGGCGAATATCTTCAGCGAATTCGCCGCCGTGAACTATAACGCCGTACTGCCACGAGTTTCAACCCCGAACAATATTGGCAAAATCTCTGGAATCGGCTGGTCGGCGGGTTATGTGGGCGGCCTGGTGGCCCTGATTATCGTGTTGTGGGGGTTTATTTTTGAGCCTAACGGGCTGCACCTGAGCACCGATAACGCCTTCAATATTCGTGCGGTAACGTTGTTTTCCGCCCTGTGGTGCCTGGTCTTCTGCGCCCCCATCCTGATTCGGATGCGCCGACGCAAACACGTGTTGCCGGAGGTGCTGCCCACCCGCGAGCTCAGGTTCCTAGAGCGCGGTCTCTCACGTCTTTCCCCAGCGCGGCAGGGAGGACTATTCGCCTCCTATAAGGAACTGTGGCGCACCATTGTCAGACTTCGTAAAACTGCCCCTCAGACTCTCTATTTCCTGTGTGCCAGCGCTATCTTCCGCGATGGTTTAGCCGGTATCTTCACCTTCGGCGGCGTGTTGGCAGCTGGGTCCTTCGGGTTCAGCACCTCGGATGTCATTATTTTTGGTGTTGCCGCCAACGGTGTTGCCGCCGTAGGCGCGGTGCTGGGCGGATACCTGGATGACTATCTGGGGCCCAAAAAGATTATTATTTTCTCGCTGGTAGGCATTCTGATTGCTGCCGTGCCCCTGCTCTTGTTCCCCTACCCTATGACCTTCTGGATTTGCGCGCTCATTCTCGCCCTTTTCGTGGGTCCCGCGCAGTCCTCTTCACGTACCTTCTTGGCGCGTATCGCCGATCCCGGTACGGAAGGTGAGCTCTTCGGGCTGTATTCGACAACTGGCCGCGCAACCAGCTTCTTGTCACCTTTGCTCTTCGGCCTGTTCGTCACAATTTTTAATGCTCAGGTGTGGGGTATTCTCGGCATTATGGTCGTGGTGCTGGCGGGCCTGCTGCTGGCCCTGCCGTTAGAATCGCCACAAGCGCTTCACCTGCGCAAGGCACGCCGCGCCGAAAAGAAAGCGGCCAAGGCGGCGCAGCGGTAGTTCTTTACCCGTTTCCCCTAAACTCGTGCGCCCCTCAACCTACGAGTCTTAACCCGCGAGCAGATAGCGGATTGCTATCTGTTCGCGTATTTATCGGGTTTGTTTAGTTCGAGTCTTCTTCGGTATACAGCGGGTCGTCTACGGTGCGCATCGTGAGTATGCCGCTTTCAGACAGCTGCTCAACAACCTGGCGATGCGCATCCTCGGGCAGCCCCTCAAACAACTCACGCATAACCTCGTAGTGCTCCCGCACCGTCAGTTCGTGAGCGGCGTTAATCCAACATTCTGCCGCGAATGCGGAAAGCTCATCCAGTGAATCTCCGTGATGCAGCAGGAATCTTTCTCCATCCACCAGGTACCCGGTGGTGCCGAACATGCGCTGAAGAACCTGCGTTCCGTTGGGGTATACGTTCGGCAGGCGGTCAGGTGTTTCAAAGGTCTCGTATTCGTCCACTCTCTCGGAGTTCGGGAGCATGGCATCCTCGGCGAGAAGTTCACGCACGAGCGGCTCAATATCTTCAACCTCGGAATACACCAGCCGCCATACGCCGCCGCACTGCTCAAACAGGCGAATAATCGAGAGCACACCCTCGGGGTTGAGCGCCACGCCGGAGGTCTGCTCGGCAATCGACATGAGCGCATCCCCCAGGCTCACACGCTCAAGATAGGGTTTCGTGGGCTCATCGGTGCGCCCCACCATGACGACGCGAGCGGCTGTATAGCTCGTATCCTCACAGTCCGCCGCGTTCAGACCCAGATCCACAGGGTTGCGCTGTTCCTTCGGCTCGTCATCAGAGACTACCAGCGACAGCGGCTTTGGGTAGGGGTAAATCTCGTGGTCGGCGCCCACGATCGTGGTTTCGTCCGTAAGATAGGTGAACTTCTTCCCCAGATACTGCGCGGCAGTCGTCTTCCCCCGCCCCGAAGCACCCACCAGCACCAGCGCGCGCTTCGTAGCAGGGTCGCCAATGGCGGCGGCGTGCAACATAGTACGCTTACCCGCCAACTGCTGAATCATCGCAACCGTCAGATTAGACGTCAGAGTCTCCAACGCCTGCTTCTCGTTCTGAATATTAAGAATCTGCAGAATCCCGAACGGGTTCACCAGGTCGGGGTGCTCGTCAAACAGATTCACACTCCCGTCCGTGAGCACAATCGCGTGCGCCACAGACTGGGTTGCCTCAAGGGCATCATGCACACTATCGAAGAGGCGCGGGGATAGACTCCCCCAGGTCTGTACGATCTGCTCGCGCAGCGCATCGGGAACACCGGGACCAAAAATAACCTTCAGATCGGCACCGGCAGGGCTTAAAGCCATTGTCTTGAACGACAAGGTATCTCCTTGAAAAAATCATGCGGACGGCGACTAGTCGCCAGATTTCTCAACGGGGATCTCTGTACGGTGAAAGTTCAGGTAGCTGCGCGATGCGGTCGGCCCGCGCTGCCCCTGGTAGCGGTTTCCGTATGCGCCGGAACCATACGGATGCTCAGTCTCGCTTGTGAGCCGGAAGAAACACAGCTGACCGACCTTAGACCCGGGCCACAGCATGACCGGCAGGGTCGCCATATTAGACAGTTCCAGGGTCACGTGCCCTGAAAATCCGGGGTCAATGAACCCTGCGGTTGAGTGGGTCAAAAGCCCCAAACGCCCGAGTGAAGACTTACCTTCCAGGCGAGCCGCCACATCCGCAGGCAGGGTCACCTGTTCGTAGGTGGAACCGAGCACGAACTCGCCAGGATGCAGAATAAAAGGCTCGTCGGGGGCAACTTCCACCAGACGAGTCAGTTCCTCCTGCTCCTGCGACGGGTCAATATGCGGGTACTTATGGTTGTCAAACAGACGGAAAAAGCGGTCGATGCGCACATCGACGCTCGCCGGCTGAATCATCGAATCGTCAAACGGCTCAAGTACGATACGGCCGTCAGCAATTTCTCGTCGAATATCGCGGTCTGAAATAAGCACACTCTAAGGATACCGACTCCAGACTCCATACTTCACCATTGCTCAAAAAGAACAGCCGACAAATCAAAAATAAAAATCTGCGGCAAAGTGTGCGAACCGAGGCAGCACACGCTACACTAGGTTAAGTCCGATCACGGATGCGCGGCTGTAGCTCAATGGTAGAGCGCACGCTTCCCAAGCCTGATACGCGGGTTCGATTCCCGTCAGCCGCTCTCATAAACCCCTAGCTTCTGTTAGGGGTTTTCGTGTGCCCAATTTTAGACGGGAATCGCTTCCAGGCGCGGATTTGGCACCTCGCCCGCTCGGAATCCACACCCTCCAGCCCGTCAGCCGCTCTATTACCATGTCACTCTGGATACAAAGAATCTCGGGTTTTCCGGGAGGTGTCCAGGACGGCGTTTTCGCTGTTCAGTGGCGGTTTTCGTGGTGTTCGGTTGGTCTGGAGGCATCTGAAGTAGCATGGGAATGGTAACCGGGATGGGTAGCTATCTCGATGGCTTTCGTCAAAAGGTGTACTGCTGACGCAATCAGGACAGGTTTCTGCGAGTTCGCTGCGAGTCTGTCTCTCCCACAAAACGCCATTCAATAATGAGAGCTTCCACCTTTAAACCCCAGACTCCTTGAATGACGAGTGCGAACTGATCTCCGTTTTCTAGAATCTGAGGTAGCGACTTCACCTGCCTTACGAATTGCTCCGCTTCAGCTGGCAATGCCGAGATAGAGAGTAGTTCAATATCCCGCCCTGAATTATTCTTGAACGCCCACTTGTGCTTGTCTTTGTCTACTTTGGTAAGTTCGCTGAGTGGCGCGGGAGCATTCCGCTCCGCAAGTTCGAGGGCTTGTGAGCTGATGGAGTTAGCCTTAGCGGCGTGGTCATTTGATTCTTTAGCTAGCGTATTGGCTTGCTCTGCAAGTCGATTTGCTGCATCGGCACGGGTGTTTGCTCTATGTGATTCGAACGATGCCCAGACAGCAATTCCCGCTGCCACAATGGAGACTAGAACAGAAACCATATTTTACTCCGATTCAAGGGTGATGACGGTGTCGTAGAGGCCAACCCTACGCAGGTCTTTGCGGCGCTCGTTCTCCGCTTGGGAGGCGTAGCCGACGTAGGACAAAGAAGCGTCCTCGTAGCGGCGAAAAGCGAAGACGGCCTGGTTCATATGGATGGAGTTGAACACTCCCAGATTCACCAACAGATTGAAGTCTTCCACAGACAGACCGGTGACCCGTTTGAACAGGTCGGGTTCGATCATGGTGATGATGTCGTAGAGGGTGTTCTCACGAAAATCAGTGAGGTACATGAACACGGGGATCCGGGTAGCGAACTTGATGAGCTTCTCCTGGATTTGCTTGCGCTTGGACTTGTATTCCTTTTCCTCAACTGTGAGTTCCTTCTTCTCGTCCTTCGACAGTGAGTTGCCTTTTTCCTTCTTGGTTTTGGACACAGATTCGCTCTTGTTGACCACAGTCTCGAAGATGTCCGTCCCCAAGGCGCGGAATCCCTCAATATTCATGATCGCGTCCATGGCGTGTTCGTCACTCATGATCTTTTTGAGCGTCATGTTGTCCACATTCACCAGAATCGCAGATTCCCACTTCTTCGCCAATAGCGTGGCAGAGGTACCGGACATGGCAATATCGAGAACCTCGCCTGCGTCGATCTCCTTCATTGACGCACCGTCATAAGCCAGAACCGGTAGGTAGTTGACTAGCTCGGCCACCGCATGCTCAGGACTCTTGGCCTCGGGATGTAGACCCGTGCCGTAGTCTGCGATCTGCCGCAGGGCACGCGTGGGGGCAAAATCAAAGACGAAACCCACGGGTTTGAGGATCTCCTCCCGGCTGGGGTCATCGCCGTCAGGGTTCTTGATCACCCACGGAGACTGCACCCGGAACGCTGCTTGGAAGTAGGACTCGGGACTGGTGAGGTTGCGCAGCATGAGGATGGCTGACCACTGTTTGACCGTCACTCCGGTGGTGAGCTTCCCACACGAGAGCGTGATGGTTTTGGTGTCGTGTCCGTCCTTAATGGCCTCACGAACTGGAGGGAGCGCTTCGACCCCGACGCCAGCCCCCACTCCGGCCGCGACAATCACGTGGTACTGGTGCCAGAACGTGTTATACCGAGCTTTGAGAAGATTCGCCATCGCCTGGCATGAGGCCACCGATGGTAAATACCAGAACGAGTGCTGCACGTAGGGTAGTAAACGGGTATCAGCGTAGGGGAACGGTGGGCGACCACCAGCTTTAAGCATGTCCATCTGAGTGGGAGAGTGCTCACCCCGGATCAGTTCGAGCCACTTTTGCACGTCGGGCTCGTGAACGAACCGCGCGTCCTCACCGCTGCCAGTTGCTTTAAAGAAGGTGTTGAGGTCAAACTCGTCAAACTCACCCTGGTGAGCAATTGCCACCAGCTCATCCGGCATCCTGTACGTCAATAAGCGCATCTCCGGCAGAGCCTTATAAGGGTTCCACCGATCTGGATGATCCAGTGTCCACTGGCGTTTGGCACGCTGTTCATCGGTGTAAGTCCAGTTGAAGATCTGTTCCTCAATGAACTCCCCGGTTGCCAGCGCTTTGAAGGGGGTGCCAGATAGGTACAGGTATGCACGGGTAGTAATTGGTAAAAACTCGTCCTCAGCATTGTCGAGTTCATTAAGTTCATGCTCGAAGGTGTCGAGTTCATCTCGAAACTCAGCCTTGAACTCCTTCTTAGCTTCCTTCTCATCTTCACCTTCGAAGAGTTCTTTGGCAGAGTCACGCCAGGCACCAAAATGGTATTCGTCGAAGACAACCAAATCCCAGTTAATGGTGTGGATCCATTCGTTCTTCGATTTGATGAGGCCAGTCTTCTTATCCCGTCCCAGCAGGTCTTGGAAAGACCCAAAGTACACTAGAGGCCGATCAGGGGCGAAGTCGGGATTCTCGCCCATGGTCTGAGCATTACGGTACTGCCAGCCCTCAAAATCCACATGGGAGGCGAGATCCTCATTCCAGGCATCTTGGACAGCTGGCTTGAAAGTCACCACCAGTACACGCTTCGCCTTCATCTGCTTAGCGAGCTGGTATGTGGTGAAGGTCTTGCCGAAACGCATCTTCGCGTTCCACAAGAACCTGGGTACCGCTTTAGGATTCTCATCCCAAATCGACCGGTAGTAACTAATAGTCTGCTCGACGGCACGTGCTTGCTCCGGGCGCATGGTAAAGGTCTGATACCGCTCGCCTGTGTACTCCACACCCTTACGAAGCTCAGTAATCGCGGTGAGCACGTCCGTTGGTTTACATCTCACCCATTCGGTAGCCGATCCAAAGTGGGGATTCTCAAACCCCTTGGCTTTCAGCCTCTGAATAACATCAGTGTCACGGAATGCAGAACCATCGTGACGCTCCGCAACCTCATGAACATGCAGAACATATTCTTGCTGCATTTGGCCCTGCGACTGACGGATACGATCGTTGACATCCTCTTTAGTCGTCTGGCCAACCTTAATCAAGCCTTCATAGCCAGCAGGAGGATTCTTCGGTGACCATGCATAGATACGTAGGCGTGCCGAGGACTTAGCGGGAAGTAGCTCGTCTTCGCGCGCAGTCATTAGTTTTCTTCCATTGGTCGTACGATCGATTCGATGAAGGCGATCTCTTTATCGGTGAGATCATATTTTTTGTAGAGCTCCTCATCCGTCCACTTGTGGTCCCAAGACTGGACGGGCACGAATGAGTAAACATGGCGAGGTGCATCCTGTGTTGATTTTCGAAGCGAAACGAGAAAGCGGACGAAACGTGAGCGAAGATAGCTGGCGAGTGATTCTGCTTCCTCCAGAGAATCGAACACACCAGCTACGATGTACGTCTCTGTACACGCAGTGCTAGGCCCAGCTACAAGCGGCTTGCTTAAAAACATCGTCTCCACCGCAGCGCTAGTTCCTTGCACGCGAGTCATGAGTACTTTCCATTTATCCACCCACTCAGGATTTACCGTAATCTCGTTGCGATCAACATACCGTTTTTCCTGATTCGCGTAGAGCATCACAGGCCTAGCTAACCCATGCGCTGAACTCATACCTTTGAAATTCGTCGCGAACCCGAAAGGCTTACGGGATGAAATCTGATGCTCAATAGTTTCTTCACGGTGCTCAAGTACTTTCTTCAGAATTGGCACTGCTTCGTTTTGACGAACCAAGACATCGAATTCATCAAGAAAACGCTCTACGGCCGGACCGGTTGGCTGCCCTTCCCATATGGTCTGCACGCTACATGGACCGTTATGGGAACGAGACCACAGGAAGTAAGAAACACCGCCACGAATCTTCACCCCGGGGAATGCTTCGTAGAGCTTGGGGTAATCAACCAGAGCGCGTAGACGATGATCGTGAAGCATCTTCTCCCGATAATTATTCAACCCCTTACCACCAGCAAACCATCGTGACGGGGTCACCATCACCACATGCTCTGGCTCGAGACCCTTCGCTGATTCAACAAAGTGCTGATAAATCGGGCTGGCCGATGCATTATGACCCCCATCAGAGAGCTGGTAGGGTGGGTTTCCGATAACCAGATCAAAGTGCATGTCGGCTCCAAATATTTCGTTGATTCTTTTCTTAATGTTGCTGGTGTGGATAAAGGCGTAGGCATGGGTTTCTTTATCATCCCCGCGCTCGTAATCGTCTTCGCCTGCCCCGCAGTATAAACACCGGCGCCCAGTGCGAATAAAGAACTCTTCACCAGTGAGAGGATGAACTCGGATCTCACGTTTTCCAGTCTTGTCATCCCAAGAATGCTCAGTACGTTCAAACCAGATATTACCCTCTGGAGCATCAAAGGTAGTGCAGATAGAGTGGGAGCTGTTGGCGTATATGGAGCAGTACACGCTTCGTCTAGCCATCAAAGCTGTGAGCTCAGTAATCGCGATTCCGTAAATCTGTTGAGTGAGGATATGATTGACGCGCTCCTGCGGATCAGGGATAACGCTCGCAAGGCCTTCATTAAATCGACGCGTTGCCTCACGCAGAAAAACCCCCGTTTTTACCACCGGATCAAGTACCCGCACGTTTGGGTTGGCCCACAGGTTCGCCCCATCATGGTCTTTTGCCCAGGCATCGGCAACCAAGTCTAGCATGGCGCCAGCCATCTCTGGTGGGGTGAAGACCTCGTCGTTGGACAGGTTCGCAATGCAGGTAAGTACGTCAGGATTGTGTCTATCAAACAGCAGATCGGCCATACTCATGCTGTTTCACCTGCTCGCTTTGCGATCTCAGCAGCAGTCATAGGCGGGAAGGATATCTCGGGCTGGAAGATCTCGTCGATCTCCATATCCTTGAAGAGGGTATCTTCACCGAAATCTGCACGCCTGGTGAGGTTTTGGTATTTAAAGTCCCGCCGCTGGAACTTACCTGTCCCAAGGTATCCCCATTCGGTGAAAGTCAGTGCCTCACCGCTGGGTAGCTTCATAGTCAAAGCGTCTGCCTGAACGATATTAATACCCAGAATGACACGCGCAGCCTCAATCCACACAGGAGCATCATCATCCCCAATAAAGGAAGCGAAGATATTCAGTAGGTTGTCCCGGCAAATCTGCGCATTATCTTCAAGGAGCTCAATTCCGTATGTATTCATCAAAGCAAGCAAGCCATAGTTGCGGCGCTCGAACTCGCTCCTCCCGTAACGAGTCTGAACGGTGGTAAGTTTGCGACGCAAAACCTCCTGAAGGAATGCTCCCTCACCGCAGGCGGGCTCCAGCACGCGGGCGTCGATGCGCTCAGACTCACCCTTGACGAGATCGAGCATGTCATTGACCATCCATTCAGGGGTGAAAACCTCGCCATGGTCGGCCACACGCTGTTTAGACTTCACCAGCTTGTGCTGATCTCTCACGTACTTCTCCTTGCCTACTGCCACTTCTTCGAGACATCCATGGCTCACAGTCCGCATCTCTGAATCATATAGCCACACAGGAGCGCTGGGAGATGCCTTCCCGATTATATATCAAACAATACCGGGACTTTTTGCTTTAAACCTCGGACGGGAATCGCTTCCAGGCGCGGATTTGGTACCTCGCTCGCTCGGAATCCGCACCCTCCAGCCCGTCAGCCGCTCTCAAAAGTTCTGGTGTTTACCAGGGCTTTTTTATTTTCCCCACCTGCTCGCGATAGAAATGATCGAATTTACAGTAAAGTCTATACGTGTAACAGTGCGTCAATAATCTTTTTGTCAGGATTATTATGGATACTTCCCCAGTACCTGCCCCAGAAAACACCGCCTTCCCCACCAGCGAATACCCGCAATATAACGAAACAACTGAAGCTGCCATTGCAGAAACCCGAGCCATGATGGACGGAGTACTGGCATCCCAACAGTACAGTTCACCTCAAGAACTTTTCGAAGAACTTGATACCTCAGAGAGCTGATGTAGAAAACACCTCATACACCCCTAACCTCCTATAGGTGCAGAGCGGCGAATATCCCTAATTTTCAACCAATGACGCTGATTCAGTAGTCATTTTCTCTCACAAACAAAGCAATAAAAACGCCGCCAAGAACCACGATAAAGGTTGTGTGCTAGCCTGAGTGGGAAACATCTGCGTGTGCCGCATCGTCGCAAAATCACCGCAACACCCGCGTGAGCACGCAGGAAACACTACTTTCACAGTCGAATCGTGGTCCCATGACAACCAGTAATACCGCCGGAACTGCCACACCTTTAGACCTTTCGCTGTATCTGGTCACCGGCGAAAACCCCGTCGAAACGGTGCGGCGGGCACGGCATGCCACCTGCATACAGGTGCGTTCCAAGCCCATCAGCGCCCGCGACCTGTACGCCCTTGCCGAAGAGATTGCGCGCATCGCACTCCCCCACCAGAAGATACTGATTGATGATCGGGTGGATGTTGCCCTTGCCCTGCGCGCTCGCGGGGTGCGCATCGACGGGGTACATATCGGTCAAGACGATCTGCCCGTCGCCGATGCCCGCCGTCTGCTGGGCGAGCACGCCATTATTGGTCTCACCACCGGCACTCGCGAGCTTGTTGAGCGCGCCAACACCGTTGCGCACCTGATCGACTACATTGGTGCCGGGCCGTTCCGCCCCTCCCCGACCAAAGCCTCAAACCGCCCGCCGCTGGGTGTTGAAGGGCTGCGTGAACTTGCCGAGCTCTCGAAGGTTCCGGTGGTCGCTATCGGCGATATTTGGCCGCAAGACTGCCCGAGCATCCGCGAAACAGGGGTTGCCGGGGTTGCAATGGCACGCGCCTTCGTGGAAAACCCGGAATTGCAGGCATAATCATGGCAGAGGTTATTACCGTGGTGGGCGGCGGAATTATTGGGCTGATAACCGCCTTTGAGCTTACCGAACGCGGCCAGCGGGTGCGCGTCTATGACCCAACCCCCGGCGAGCGCGGCACGGGTGCCAGCTATTTTGCGGGTGGAATGCTCGCGCCTATTGCCGAAGTGCAGTTTCAGCAGGATGCGCTTTTCCCGCTCATGGTTGCCAGTGCGGATGCGTACCCTTCGCTCATGCGCAGGCTTTCTGCGGTGACGGATGCGCCCACCGGCTACGATACGACCGGCACGTTGGTGGTGGCGGGTGACCGTGCGGATGCGGCGCATCTGCGCGATGTTTCTGAGTATTACCGTTCGCTCAACCGCAGTGCCGAGGCCATTCCCGTGAGCCGGGCGCGTGCCCTAGAACCTGCACTTGCCCCGGATTTGGCGGGTGCGGCGTTGATTGAGGGCGATCATCAGGTGGCGCCCCGGCTGTTTTTGCAGGCTCTCGTGAAGGCGTTGAGGGCGCGCGGGGTCGAGTTTGTGCGTGAGCGTGTGACTGACCCGGATTTTGGGGATATTGTGTGCACCGGTTTGGGCGCGGCGGGGCAGTATCCGCTGCGGCCGGTTTATGGCGATATTCTGCGTTTGCAGGCGCCGCATCCGCTGGTGGAGCATGTGGTGCGCGGGTTCGTGAACGGGCGGCCCGTTTATGTGATTCCACGGCCTGGCGGTGAGGTGTGTATCGGTGCGACAAGCCGCGAGGACACGCGCACACGCCCCGGTGTGGACGGCGTGTATCAGCTGCTCAAAGATGCGATTCGGGTGGTTCCTGCGGTGGAGGAATGCGAGCTTATCGAGTCGAATGTGGGGGTGCGCCCCGGAACCCCGGATGATCTGCCGATCTTTGGCTATCGCATAACGGCGACCGGGCGGCGGCAGCTGATCTCGAACGGGTATTTTCGGCACGGAATTTTACTGGCGGCACTCGCTGGGAAAGCCGGTGCGGAGGTGTTTTTGGGCGGGGATATTCCGCCGGAGTTTGCGCCCTGCTCGCCGAAGAGGTTTGAGCACTGATACGCGATTTGCTAGTACATACCGCCAGTTTGTGCACTAACAACGAGAGGAATAATCCATGAAAATAACCTATAACGGCACATTATTAGACATTTCAACCACGAATCTTGAGGCGCTGATTCTTCAGCAGGCAGGCACCGATCAGGGGGTCGCTGTCGCACTCGATGGTGCTGTGGTGCCGCGTTCACGGTGGGCGAGTACCGAAGTGCCCGAGGGCGCTAGGGTCGATGCGCTGACCGCAGTTCAGGGCGGGTAGAAGCCATGATTATTGCTGAGAAAGAGTTCTCATCCCGGCTCATTATGGGTTCCGGGGGCGCCACCAGCATGGACCTGCTCGAAAAAGCTTTGGTCGCATCCGGCACCGAGATGACCACGGTCGCGATGCGCAGGCACGCCTCAGGAACCCCTATTTTTCCGCTTCTGACCAGGCTAAATATTGCGCCTCTACCCAATACGGCGGGGTGCCGTACCGCACGCGACACCGTTATCACCGCCCGGCTCGCGCGCGAAGCCCTGGGGACAAAGTGGATTAAGGTTGAGGTGATTAGCGACGAAGACACCCTGCTGCCGGATGTGTGCGAGACCGTGACCGCCTGCGAAACGCTGGTGGCGGAAGGGTTCACGGTCATGGCGTACACCTCTGATGACCCGGTGATCGCCAAGCGTTTAGAGGATGTGGGAGTCGCGGCGGTCATGCCGCTCGGCTCACCCATCGGCACGGGGCTGGGCATTTTGAACCCGCACAATATTGAGCTGATTTGCTCCCGCGCCACGGTTCCGGTGCTGCTGGATGCGGGGGTTGGCACCGCCTCGGACGCCGCACTTGCTATGGAACTCGGCTGCTCGGGCGTGCTGCTGGCCTCGGCGGTCAACCGTGCGCAGGATCCGGTGGCGATGGCGCGAGCTATGAAAGCCGCCGTTGAGGCAGGCTATCTGGCGCGAGGCGCGGGCAGGATTCCTCAGCGCGAGCACGCGAAGGCTTCCTCCCCGGCGGAGGGTCTGGTGTCATGGATGTGACCTCACATGATCGCCCTTCGGTGCCTGACGCACCGCAGATTCTAGCGCCAAAGGACCCCGCGCAGGCGCAGGCTCTCGAAGCTGAGCGCGTATTGCGGCAGGATCGTCTGCCCGGTTTCGACCAACAGGCGGTCGCCAATGCGCATGTGCTCGTTATCGGCGCGGGCGGCCTGGGGTGCCCGGTGGTGCAGGCGCTCGCCGCCGCCGGGGTCGGGTCGATTGCGCTCGTCGATCACGATGTGATTGAGCTGTCGAATCTGCAGCGCCAGCCGTTGTTCGGGATCGCCGATTGCGGCCGGGCGAAGGCTGAGGTTGCCGCGCATCGTGCCCGCGAGATCGCCCCGGCGCTGAGGGTGAGGGTGTATCGAAGGTACCTGGAGGCATCCTGGATTCTTGACCTGCTCGCCGATGAGAACCCTGCGGTGATCGTCGATTGTACCGATACCTTTGCGACTAAATATTTGATTGCCGATGCCGCCGAGATAACCGGTATTCCGCTGGTGTGGGGGTCGGTGCTGCGGTATCAGGGCAGCGTGAGCGTCTTCCGCACGGGGTCGGCACATCTGCGCGATCTGTTCCCTACAACTCCGGAAACCTTGGAATCCTGCGCCGAGGCCGGGGTGCTGGGCGCTACCACGGCGGTGATTGGTTCGCTCATGGCGACGGAAACGCTCAAGTTCCTGGCGGGGCTGCCCACGCTTGAGGGGCGGCTGCTCACCTACGAGGCGTTGAGTGGTACCTTCCAGAACTTTGCGCTCTCCCACGAGCCGGAGCGGGTGCCCGTAACGGATTTAAGCGCCTATGAACTGCCGAAGATTCTGCTGGATGTGCGCGAGCAGAGCGAACGCGAAACCCAGGTGAAGTACCCGGAATCCCTGCACCTTCCGCTGTCTGCAGCTACCGAGGATGCGGTGCGCGCCATGTTGAAACCGCTCGCCGGGGAACGTGTAGGCGTGTTTTGTAAGTCCGGGGCACGCGCAGC
>ERZ772928.477-NODE-477-length-18061-cov-19.409252_pt1 | contig 18061 bp, 11 predicted proteins | sample MGYA00511686_ERZ772928 | MGnify/ENA primary metagenome ERZ772928 (study PRJEB29015, sample SAMEA2738063) | human oral metagenome | biome: human oral; feature: human-associated habitat; material: saliva | place: China | collected 2219 ... | reverse complement strand
GGCCGGAGCGCCGTCGTCGGTCACGGCGGTCACGGCCTCCGGGGGCACCCCGATGAGGCGCGCGGCCGTGAGGGCCGGATCGGCCGCCGTCGCGGAGGCGCACAGCACCACCGGCCCCGGGCCGTCGGGGCGCAGCCGGCGCACCAGTCTCAGCAGGCGCCGCAGGACGAGGGCGACGTGCGCGCCCAGGATCCCGCGGTAGGCGTGGCACTCATCGACCACGATGTAGCGCAGCGCTCGCAGGAGGCGCGTCCACCGCTCGTGGCCCGGCAGGAGGGAGAAGTGCAGGAAGTCGGGGTTGGTCAGGACGACGTCGGCGTGGGCGCGGGCCCAGTCGCGCTCGGGCAGGGGGGTGTCGCCGTCGCAGGCGCCGGTGCGCACGGTGCGGACCGACCCGGCCGGCAGGCCGGCCTCCCGCTGGACGGACTCGACCTCGGCCGCGAGTCGTTCCAGGAATACCGCCTGGTCGGCGGCCAGGGCCTTGGTGGGGGAGAGGTACAGCGCGGTCGGGCGGCGGCCGTGGGCGGAGATGCGGGCGCGCCCGGTGGCGCCGACGCCGGGCCCGCCGTCCGTCCCGGCATCCTGGGCGGCCAGGACGCCGGACAGGGGCGGCAGCCACGCGGCCAGGGACTTGCCGGAGCCCGTCCCGGTGGCGAGCACGGTGTGACGGCCGGAGTGGACGGCGTCGGCGGCCGCGACCTGATGCGTCCACGGGGACCCGATCCCGAGGCGCCCGTAGGCGGTCACGAGCACGGGATCGGCCCAGGCGGGCCACTGGCCGTGGCGGCCGGGGCGGGCCGGGGTGCGCTGAAGATGGACGAGCCTGCCGTCGCGCGTGCCGATGCTCGTCAGGAGCTCGGTGAGATCGCGCGCGGGCCGGTCGGTCATGGGACCAGTGTGCCGCAGGGGTGAGACATGAATGGGCGCCGATCCTCACGACCGTCTCATCGATGAAGGTCGCCCCGCGGCGCGGGGCGGGGCCGTGGAGCGCGGCTCCCCGGCATCCGTCTCGGCTCTTGACCCCACCGAGCACGCCGCGCATGATTGTACTGGATCTCGTACATGTGGAGGAGGGGTCATGTCCATCATGTCCGCCAGCGAGGCCCGGGCGAACCTGTTCGGGCTCATCGAGCAGGTCAATGAGGACGCGGCTCCCGTGGAGATCACCTCGCGGCGAGGGGACGCCGTCCTCATCTCGCGCAGCGAATTCGACGCGCTGGAGGAGACGGCTCACCTTCTGCGCGTGCCCGCCAACGCCGCGCACCTCCTGGGGAGCCTCGCCCAGGCGCGCGAGGGACGCATCGAGGAGCACGGGTTGCTGTCGTGAGGCTCGTCTTCACGTCGAACGGCTGGACGGACTACCGCTCCTGGCTGAGGGCGGACCGACGCATGCTGTCGCGGATCAACGGGCTCATCGAGGATGCCGTGCGCCACCCCTTCGAGGGGCTGGGGAAGCCGGAGCCGCTGCGGCACGCGCTGTCCGGCGCCTGGTCCAGGCGGATCTCCGGCGAGCACCGGCTCGTGTACCTCGTCGACGGCGATGACCTTGTGATCCTCCAGGCGCGGTTCCACTACGAGTGAGTGCGCGCGCATGGGCGGGTGCGCGAGACTCCGCGACTCTCGGCCGTAGGGAGGCGCACGGCGACGGCCGGGCCGGCACCGAGCATGTCCGAGCGTGTGCCGTCTCCTGGGGAGCGGATCTGTTCATGGCCGGTCGGGCGACCTGGGCGGCATGAAGGTCGGCGCGGCGGTTGCCCGGCTCGATGGCTCGGGCGACGTCGTCCCCCAGATCCTCCCCGGCGGTCAGGCGTACGTCGACGACGGCGTCGTCGGGCAGGTCGGCGGCCAGGATGATGGCATCGATGATCGCGTGACGCAGCGCGACGAGAGTGGGGCCCAGGCATGGGCCGAGGGCCCTGTCGTTGGTGTCGAACAGGGCCTGATCGGGTGGGACTGGATGGTCAGGTCCCCGGCCCGCCGGCGCCCGGTGGGTGCCTGGCGGCTGCCGCCGGGCCACGGCATGCGCCCTCCCCGCTCCAGACCATGACCGCGCGGACCTCGTCGGGGATCCGTGTGAGACCTCGCTCAGCGAGCGTGACAGTGCCTCCGATTGGAGATATTGTGGATGTATGACATCCACAATCGATCGGAGGCGCCTCCTCGGCACCGTCCTGATCGCGACCTTCATCGGACAGTTCGACTTCTTCGTCGTCAACGTGGCGGCCCCGGACATCCAGACGAGTCTGGGCGCCGGCAACACCGCGCTGGAGCTGGTGGTCGCCGGTTATGCCTTCATGTACGCGGCGGGTCTGGTGACAGGGGGCCGTCTCGGTGACCTGCTCGGGCGCCGCCGGGTGTTCATCGCCGGGTTGACGGCCTTCGCGGTGACGTCGGCGCTGTGCGGACTGGCTCCGAACGCCGGTGTTCTCATCGCGTGCCGAGCCATGCAGGGCCTGAGCGCGGCGGTGATGCTTCCCCAGGTGCTGGCGTTCATCAACACGGTCGTCGCACCGGAACGACGGGGATGGGCGATGGGGTGGTTCGGTGTCGCCTCGGGGGTCGGCTCCATCGCCGGGCAGGGCCTGGGGGGCTTCCTCGTGCAGGCGAACCCCTGGGGCCTCGGGTGGCGGCTCATCTTCCTGGTGAACGTGCCGATCATGCTGATCGCCATCATCGCGTCCCTCCGTTACCTGCCTCCGGTGTCGTCGAGGGGCGAGAACAGTGTCGATGGAATCGGGGCCCTGGCCGTCTTCGTCGGCGTGGCGGGACTGATGGGGGCCGCACTTCTCGCTCAGTACCAACGCCCCAGGATCGCCATCGCCTCGGGAGTCCTCGGGCTGATCGTCCTCGCGGTCACCATCCGCAGTCAGGCGAGCCGCGTTGCGAAAGAGCTCCCCGTCACGTTGAATCCGAGACTGTTCCTGGTGCGATCGATGCGCCTGGGCAGCGTCGCCTCCGGGGCCTTCATGGCCTACTTCGCGAGCTTCATGTTCGTCCTGACCGTCGTGCTGCAGCGCTACTGCGACCTCACCCCGATCCAGGCCGGCCTGGTCTTCGTCCCCTCGGGCGCGACCTTCATGATCAGCTCGCTGGCCGGGTCCAGCCAGGTGCGCAAGCACCTTCGCGGAAGCCTCATGCTCGGGTGCGGGATCACCAGCATCGGGCTCGGCGTGATAGTGGTCGCGATTCTGGCCGGTTCTTCTGCGAGCACTCTGCCGTGGTGGCTGGTGGTCGCCGTCAGCCTGACCGGATTCGGCAACGGCTTGATTCTTCCGACACTCACCGGACTCTCACTGTCGGAGGTCGCTCCCAAGCAGGCGGGAATGGCGAGCGGAGTCGTCACGACCCTTCAGCAATTCGGCGCGTCGCTCGGCGTGGTGATAGTAGGAGCCATCTTCTACAGTTTCGCAACGAAGAGCATGATCAACGGGATGACCGCATCCACCATCATCCACATCCTGCTCGTCGCGCTGGTCGGATTCACGTGCTGGAGGGCCACGATCAAGCAGGAGGCGACGGCGCGTTAGAATGCGGGGCCTATTATGGGTGAGGGCGAATATGAGTCCGAAGGCTGCTGTTGATGGTTACTGGGGTGACTCAGACCTTTGATAGGAAGGCTGCTGTTCTCGTCTTAAGCGAATCCGGAAGAACCTCGACCAGGTTGGCGACGGTACGCCCCGCCATCTCGGCGCGCCATGCGGCGTCGGCCTGGTCGACCAAGGAGTGGACAATGCACTTGTGCTGGCACTCCTCCGGCGTCGCCGCCCCTATTCCTTGTCGCCGAATCTCTTGACAGGTGAATGCCGGCGCCGAGCCCTCGATGGCCTCGAACACGCTCAAGGTGGTGATCTTCTCGGCAGGGGCGGCCAGACGATACCCTCCGCGAGGACCCGTTGTCGCCAGAAGAACACCTTCCGCAACAAGCCGCTGGAGATACTTGGCGAGATAGGCTTCCTTCAGGCCGTAGAATTCTGCAATCGTCTTACGGGGGATCCAGGCGCCCTCGGGCGCCTGAGCGAGCAGGATGGTTGTATGAAGAGCCCACTCGACCCCCTTTGAGAGACGCATGCGTCAAGGTTCTCATACATCGTTTGAGATCTCAACTTCGCTCGCTGGCTACGCCATGAGTGGATTGCTCCTTGTTTCGACGGCATGCCATTGCCGTGAATCGCCCCGGGTTTCGTGGAGGCGGTGAATGCACGGAAGAATTCGGTGTCATGGTGTCATGAGTGCGCCGAGGAAGTACCCCGAGGAGCTGAGGGGGTGGGCCGCCCGCCGCGCTGAGGGCGTTGTCCCGGCTCCAGGCCGCGACAGCCAGACCTCGTCAAGGATCCCCGCCTCTTGTCCTTCTTCGACGCCTTCGCATACGCCCTGGCGTACCTGCTCGTGATCTCGGCCCTGGTCTGCATCGACAACCCACTTCCCGTGCCCACCACGGTCCACGGACTTCGCGGGCAGTCCTACGCGAGGCACCGAGCCTCCTTCGCGGGCATCCCTGATGAGTCTCGTCGGACTGTGGACAGAGCGGAGCGGTGCCGGCCATAATGGGGGGGGAGCCACCCGGGTGCTAGCCGGGCGACTCCCCTCGCAAGCGGATGGCCTAGCCGATCCACTTGCTGAGGGCATCCACCAGGACACCGACGGCCCGGATCAGGCGAGCGATCGAGTTGAGTACGTCGCTCACCTTCCGGGCCGTTCCCTTGCCCCGGCGGACTTTTGACATGTCGGCCTTTCGGCTTGGACACGGCCCTCACCTCCGTCCCAGTTCCTCTCCTCCCCGGCCAGGACGTGGGTGTTCCGGGGGGGAAGGTGCCGAAGGGAGGCGTCAACCATCATGCCAGCCGGCACTGACATCCTGAGCGCTGGCGGAGGCACGGCTGCTGACTGAGACCATTCGGGTCACCGGGCTGGGCGACGAGCTCTCGTGGGCCCTGTCGCCGTGGCGGTCCTGGGCGGTGCATAATTCGGGCCGGATCATCGTGGACCTGGCGGTGTGCGTGGCCCTGGGAGGCGGTTGCCTGCCGGACCTGGCTGTGCTGCTGCGCTTAATGACGACCTGGGATTCCTCTTCGGCCAGGGCTGTGCTGCCCGCTCACTCGCCGCCGCCATTTGGGCAAGACATCCATCCCCGCCTCACCTCGGTGCGCGTCTGGCTACTGACCTCGACCCTCGTGTGCGACGCGCTCTAGCCGAGGGATTGCCGAAGGTCGATCCTGCCTCCGAGCAGATGGATGTCCGACAGCTGCTCGTGAGGGATCCCGCCTACAGCGTTCGCAGATGTTTGACGGCGCCTGGTGCTTGACTCCGCGTTTTCGCATTCCGACGGTTGTGCCGTGCGGAGTGCGGTAAAGAAGTGAGGCCTCCGCCCATCTCGGTGCGAGAAGGGACGATCAGGAGTATTCGTCAAAGTTCGGGAGAGGAGGAGCCGGTGAGACTCAGATCCATGTCGCCGTACTTCCTGGGGGCCATGAGTCCTCGGGCGGCGAGGGGGTTGGCGGTGAGGAGCGGGAAGATCTCCAGGGAGAGCCAGGAAGACGTGAGCCCTGATGTCGTGAGGAGCCTGTCCATCGCCACAAAAATGGCGAAGACGGAGCGCGGCTCGAACGCCCCGTAGGATTTCTTGGCGCGTCGCTTGACGTTCATCGGGACGGAAGGAGCATCGAGAACCGAGTGGTTCCAGATGCGAGCGTGATGGGCGAGGCGATTTCGGAGGTAAACCATCGAGCGCACTTGGCTGACGAGCGGGGCCCGGGCGACTCCAAGTGCGCAGGCCATGTCCTCCAGAACTCTGCTCCCCTCACACGCCTGAATACACTTGGAGAGCGTGCCGAACGACAGAGCCTCTACGGCGACCCACACTGGAAGGGTGTCGTATGCCGTTGGCAGATACTGGCCCTGGAGGTTCTTGCACGACTCATCACGGTAGTGGGCGATGTATGCCTCTTGGCTCCGGTCGAGGTCTCGCAGTACGCGATCCTCGACTCGTGGCGCGGCTGGGTCCCGTGGCTCGGCAAACCCCGTGTCGTGAGCCAGCGCCCCCAGTGGTGCAACATGTTGGGCGTAGTGGTGAGCGAACGCGGTCCGGAGTAGGATCTCGATCCACCGCATCGTCGCGAAGGAGGATGCGGCCACGGCCTGCTCCGTCGTGTAGACGTCGTGAATCGTGGAGAAGGCGGTTCCCGAGATGAAACGGTTGTCCCCCGTTTCGGGGGACCTCTGCCAGTACCGAAAGTAGCCGGAGAACCGGTAGTAGCTGACGTGCGACAGGAACCGGAGGCATTCGTGCTCGTCGTCAATGCCGAGGCCGCGGTCGCGGAGTCGGGCGGCCTGCTCCTCTACGCTGAGCCAGGTCTTCGGCATGAGCCTTGTCCCATCCACATATCAAAAGGCCCCAGCCATTTGGGCATTACTCCCGAGGGAGCAGGAGGCCTGGCTGGGGGACGATTGCTTCCATACTAGTCGGACGCGGCACTGGCGGAGCGGGTCACGATCTGTGAGATAGTGTACAGCCTGCGCGGCTCTCAAGAGGTTCGCTGTACGTGGGGGAAGGCGGGGTGCAGCCGGTGACGTCAGCGGCGATCGCTGCTCGGGCACCCGCTGCGGTGTTGATCCTCCAGGAACCCGGGCAGGTGATCGAGGTCCGTGGTCCACCTAGGTGGTCACTGAAGAAAACGAGAGGCTCTTGAGATGGCCTTTCGCTTATGCGAGCGGTTGCTGCTCTCGTCGTGCGATGGTGTCCAGCAACGGACTCGCCTTCCCGCTCCAGGAGATGGCGAGCTGGTCGCGGGCGCGGGTCGCCGCCACGTACAGGAGCGAGCGCTCCCGCAGCATCGCATCGGCGTGGTCGGCCTCGGAGTACTGCTGGTCCCGCAGCGACCGGGGGATCGCGTTCTCCGACACGTCGAAGAGCAGGACCTTGCGGAACTCCAGCCCCTTGGCCCGGTGCATCGTCATGACCACCGGCCGGCCCCGACCGGCCGCCTCGCGGTCCACGGCGCGGACCTCCACCTCGTGCTGCGCCAGGCCGTTGACGACGGCGTCGCGCTGGTAGCGGTCGCGCACGAGGACGGCGATGGACTCCGGGGCACTGTCCCCACTGTCCCGGTCCTGTTCCAGCCACACCCGCAGCAGCTCGGCGGCCTTGCTCAGCTCATCGGCGCGGTCAGTGGCGTGCAGCAGCAGCGGCTCGGGCCCGGAGCGCGGCGAGACGTAGCGGTGCTCCTCGGCCCGGCCCTCCATGTCCTCATAGGTGACGGGGTCGAGGATCCCGAAGGCGACGTCGAGGTTCTGACGGGTGGTGCGGTAGTTGCGCGTCAGCCGCCGCGATCTCCCGCGCACCTGGATCCCGTAGTGGCTGAGCGTGATCTTCTTGCCGTAGATCCGCTGGTGGGAGTCCTCGGCCAGGAACAGGTCGTCCGACCCGCTCTCGACGAGCGCCCGCAGCAGCTGCAGGTGGGCGGGAGACAGGTCCTGGGCCTCGTCGACGAGCACGTGCCGGAAGGGCCTGGGTGAGCCGAGGTCCGCCTCGTGGTCGAGCCAGGCGGCCGCCAGCGCGAGCTGCTCGGAGAAGGAGGTGACGCCCAGGTCGGCGCTGCGGTCCCGGTAGCGCTCCACCGCCTTCCACACGGCGGCCCGCCTGGACCGGTCCAGGGCCACGCCCCGCCCGGGCCGGCGGATGCGCAGGTACTGCCGGAGGCTGGTGATGCGTTGCGGCAGGACGATGAGGTCGTACTCGGACTCCAGGAAGTCGGCGGAGCGCAGCCCCTCGGGCAGCTCATCGCCCATGAGGGTGAGGACCTCCTGCCACACACTGCCCCTGGGGTAGGTCAGCACCCGCGCGCGAGCCTGGCCGATGACCCCCTGGGCGATCGGGGTGATCTCGCTCCCGGCCCGCTGGAGGATCATGCGCGCCACCCGGTCCAGGCCACTGACCATGACCCCGGACTCGCCAAGCCTCTCGGTGAAGGACAGCCGTGGCTCGAGCTGGGCGACCTGACGGCGCAGGTCGTCGGCGAGGTTGCGCGTGTAGGTCGTCAGCAGGATCCGCGGCTCGCGTCCCTCGGCCGCATCCCGCTCGGCGAGCTCGACGGCGCGGTGCACCGCGATGACGGTCTTCCCGGTTCCGGCGCCGCCCGAGACGCGCATGGGGCCGTTCGCGCGCCGCTCCACGAGGGCCCGCTGCTGGGGGTGCAGGAAGAGCTGCCACTCGGCGAAGCTGAGCCCCTCGATGGCGCGGCGCAGGTCCTCGTCGGTCTCCAGCCAGGTGAAGGTCGAGCGTGCCGCGCGGGTGCGCAGACCGGCGATGAGGTCGGCGTCGGTGGGCTCGGCGGCGACGTCGCGCGAGAGCCGCAGCCCGAAGTCCTCACGGATGTCCTCGATCGTCGCCCCCGTGGCCAGGTTGAGCAGCGCCTCGCCCTGCCAGGAGACCCGGGCGGTGGAGGCCAGGTCGAGCAGCTGGGACTCGCGCTCCGCCGCCAGTGCCGCCGCAGCGAGCCGGACGTCGATGCCGAGCTCGTCGCGCAGGATCTCCACGGTGAGCCCCTCGGGCCAGCCGGGGGCCTGGTCCCGGCTGGGGACGACGACGGCGCCCGGCACCGTGACGGCCCCGGTGGCCACCCCAGCAGCCGTCCCGCCTTCGCTCCGGCGGCCCTCCACCGGTGGTGCAGCAGTCACCGCGACCGGCTCAGCACCAGGTGCCTGGGTGGGCTCGGAACCGGCGTCGGAGCCTCTCGCGGCCTCCTGGTTGCGACGGCGCGCCTCGGCGTTGGCGGCCTGGATCCGGGCGGTCTCGCGGGCGATCTCGTCGGCCTCGCGCTGGGCAGCGGCGAGCTTGGCCCGGGCCGTGCGCCGCGCCTCCTCGACGGCGTCGGGATCCAGGCCGATGAGGTCCCGGACGTCGACGACCTCGGTGATGCCGTTGCGGGGGTTGACGTGGACCGTGACGGACTCGGCGATCTTGATGGCCTCGTCGTGCGGCCAGATGCCGTGAACGACGTAGACGACCTCGCCGTCGGCGGCGAGCTCGAACAGGACGGCCCGGTAGAAGTCGGTGACGCGCGCGGTGCGCACGCGCCGGTCCCGCGCCCCACGAATGGGCTCCAGGTGCAGGCCCGAGCTCGCGGTCATGGTGGACAGCTTGCTGATGAATGGCCCGATCTTCGCCCTGAGGGAGGGGTCCTTGGCGGTGGCGTCCTTCGTCTTGCTGCTGGGCAACAGGATCGTGGCCATGTCAGTGTCCTTCCAGGAGCTCGGGGATGAGCGCGCAGATATCGGTGGCGGTGCGGGCCGGATCGTCGCCGGTGACGATGACGCGCCAGCCGGCCGCCGTCAGGGCCTCCTCGTCGCCGTCCTGCGGCTCGGCGAGGACAGCGACCTTGGGCGCGGCCCAGGACAGGTCCGTCATGATGCCGCCGACCTCGACGCCGTCGCCCTCGTGGGGGACGCCGGCCGCGGCCAGGTGGGGCAGAAGGGCGAGGACGGGCTCGGGGGTGAGGTCCCGGTCGACGTCGTCCCAGCCGAGATCGCTCATGGCGGCGGGGCTGCCGGCGACGTCGGCGACGGCGACCTCGACCTGGGCGCGGGCGCGCAGCTCGGCCAGGGCCCGGCTGGTCGTGGTGATGTCCACGGACGCCCGGGACAGGGCGAGCACGTTGCCGAGCCGCAGCCAGGCCAGCCAGGCCTCGGGGTGCTCGGGGGAGGCCAGGGCCTCGTCGGAGTCGTCGAGCACGAGGGCCATCCCCGTGGTGGAGACACCGGTCAGCTGGACCGCCAGAGCGAGGTGGGGGATGGCGAAGACCGAGCCGGAGCGTGCGGAACCCGCGGGGGAGGCGGCGGCATCAGCAGCGCCGGCTGGCTCGGGCAGATCATCCTCGGGCCGCAGCACGCGCAGCGCCTCCCACAGCGGATCCGCCCCGGCGCCCTGGGTGGCGGAGTACCGCAGGGACGCGTTCTGACCCAGGGGCAGGTGGCCGGCGGCGCCGACGATGAGCGGCCCCCAGGCGGAGTCGGCCAGAGCCTCCAGGGCGGCGGCGGTCGGGCTGGAGCCGGGGTCCTCGACGTCGTCTCTCAGCATCGCCTCCAGGAGCGCCATCGGCCCGCCGCGCCAGGCGGCGATGGCCTGGTCGGTGACGCCGCCGGCGCGCGCGGGCCCCAGGGCGCCGTTCTTGAGCTGGGCGATGATGGTCTCACCCAGCCAGGCCGGGTCCCACGGCCCGTCCAGGTCCTCGGCGCCGACGGAGACGACCCGATACCCGGCGGCGCGCAGTCGCGCGCGTTTGTCGGCGTCGTCGGCGAGGCGGTTGTGCGCGCGACTGGCGTGGTAGCTGCGACCGTCGGTGAAGATGGCGATGGGGCCGCGGCCCCCGGGGCGCAGGCAGGCGAAGTCGGGGCGGGTGCCGCGAACGTCGAGCTGGGGGCGGATCCGCCAGCGGCCCCCGTCGACCTCCAGCGCGGGGGCGCCCGAGGGGTCGCTGGTGGTGCGCACGGCCATCTCCTTGCCCAGGAGCTCGGCGAGCGTGGCGCGGAAGCGCACCTCCAGGGGGCTCTCCCCGGTGCCGGCGCGCACGGCCTCGTCGGTGACCTCCCACTGGGGGACCTCCGGGTCGAGGTCCGCGAACAGGACGTCGGTCGGGTCGAGGTCCGCGAACAGGACGTCGGTGCCCGTGGTGTCCAGGCCGAGGACCTGGCCGATGGCGTGCAGGGCGGCAGCGCGGGTGACCTCGGCGGAGACGGCGTGGGGCCGCAGGCAGTCCGGGCACATGTCCTTGCCCTCGGCGCGGCACGGGCAGCTCTCCAGGCGCTGGCCGGTGCGGAGGAGGAGGCTCCAGAGTCGGGAGGAGTCGTCGTGGTCGGTGAGGTAGCCGGTGCCCCCGGGGACGGTGTCGTGGAGCAGGAGGGCGGGGCGGGTCTCGCCGGGGGCGCCGTCGGCGACGGGGTGGGGGACGCAGGCGATGCCGAGGTGGTCGGGGGAGCCGCCGGTGGTGATCTCCAGTCCCAGGAGGATCGCGGAGGCCAGCGAGTCCACGCCCACCCGGTCGGTGGCGAAGCCGAGCGGCAGGACGAGGGCGAGCGCCTCGGTGCTCAGCTCCCGCATGAGGTCGATGGTGATGACGTGCTCGGCGGGGTCGCTGCGGTGCTCGCACCAGGGCCGGTGCTCGCGGGCCGTGGAGGCGCCGGTGTCCGTGTCGAGCTTGCCGCAGGACTCGCACAGGCGGAAGTCCCGTGAGGACAGGGCGTTGCCGGCCACCTGGTCGACGCTCTGGCCGGCCAGGGGCCGCCCAGTGTTGAGCCAGCGCAGGTTCATGGCCCGGTAGCGGGTCAGTCCGAACCCGGAGGCCTCCACGCTCCACTGGCGCACCGCGCGCGCCGGGTCGACGTCGGCCAGCGGCAGGACCTCGAAGTGGGCGCGCAGCCGCTCGTCACTGGAGTCCCCGATGCGGGCGTCGTCCCGGGAGACGTCGGCGAAGACCCGACTCAGGCGCAGGACCCGTCGGGCGCGCCCGACGTCGGCGATGGCGGTGTCGCGGCACCTCGGGCACTGCGGGGGCGCGGCGGGCCGGGTCTCCTGCGGCTCGCGCACGTCGGTGTAGCCGCAGGCCTCGCAGCAGAACCACCACTGGGCCTGGTTGCGCAGGTCGGAGGCGTCAATGCCCTCGATGGTCATCTCCAGGCCGCGGGTGTAGAAGGTGGCGCCGGGGGCGAACTCGTGCAGGGCGTGGACGGAGGCCCGCTCGACGTCGTAGGGCTCGGAGTGGAACTCGTCGTTGTCCGGGTCGCGCCAGGAGACGCGGGCGGACAGGCGCACGGAGTCGTCGATGAGGGTGTAGTTGGGCAGGATGCCGTGGCGTTCCAGGGCCGAGACCCAGTGCTCCTCCTCCAGCTCGAGGATCCGTGACCGGGCCGCCTTCTGGGCTCCCTCGGCGGCGCGCTGGGCCCGCCGGTCCTCCTCGGTGGGGTTGGGGCGCTCGGCGGCGGCCTTGAGCTCGGGCAGGGCCTCGCGGATCTGGCGCTCCTGATGGCGCAGCCGCTCGGCCTCGGCGCGGTGCTCGGCGGCGGCCCGCGTGAGCATCTCTCGGGGCCCGGCGCCGCAGTCCCGGGTCACCCAGGTGGTCAGGCGGTCGAGCGCCGGCGTGCGCTCCCGGAAGGCGGCGGTGAAGACCTGCGCCAGCAGGGCGCCGTCGCGCTCGATCCGCTCGCACACGGTGGTGATGAGCGAGCCCTCGCCGGTGGCGCCCAGCGCGGTCCTGGCGGTGCCGCCGCCGCGGCCGCCGGAGGGGACGGACGGGTGGTTCTCGCGGGTGAGGGTGTCGATGATGGAGGCCAGGAACTGGCGGCGCAGGATCTCCTCGGCCCCCAGGTAGGTCGACGGCGGCGCGACCGATCCGTTGAGGAGCCGGTCGGGGGCGTCGAGGATCGGCAGCTGGCTGCGCCTGCCGGGCACGTAGGCCAGGGCGAGCGCCGAGCCGCTGCGGCGGCCCGCGCGGCCGACCCGCTGCACGTAGGAGGCGACGGTGGTCGGCAGGGAGCCGAGCATGACGGTGGACAGGTCCCCGATGTCGATGCCCATCTCCAGGGTGGGGGTGGCCACCAGGACGTTGGGGTCCCCCGGCGCCTGCTCGGGGCGCTTGAACCCGGCTTCGACGGCGGCGCGCTCGTCGGCGTCGAGCAGGGAGGTGTGCTCGTGGGAGTCGACGCGGCGCACGTGGGCCCCGGCGTACATGCTGCGGTAGAAGCTCTCCGCCGGGTGCGGCCGGGCCCTCAGGTGGCCCGGGCAGCCGGCGGCCGGGCAGGGGGCGCCGTTGAGCTGGTCGACGGTGGCGGTGGCGGCGGGCAACTGCGTTCGGCAGGTGTCGCACACCAGGAGCAGGGTCTCGCGCGTGGTCTCGCGCAGCGGGGAGACGACGACGCGGCCGGCCGGCAGCCCGTAGACGGTGCCGCCGGAGTCGGTGGTGGTGACGCTGAGGATCCCGGCTTCGGCCAGGTGGGCCAGGAGCGCGCAGGCCAGGCGGGAGGCGTGGGTGGGGACGACCCCCAGGCACTTGCGGGCCCAGGTGGCGTACCAGGACTTCGACGAGCCCACCGGCGCGAAGGCCGACGTGCGGGTGTCGAGGCCGCCGCCCACCTGGGGGAAGGCCGGGGCGGCGCGCCCGGAGGGGAAGGCGGGCTGACCCTGGTCGCGCCTGCGCTTGTACCAGATCCACAGGCGCTTGCCGTCGTCGCGCTTGTAGCGCGCGAGCCACTCGTGGTCGATGGCGCCCTCGCGGCGCATGTGCTCCAGGGCGCCGCGCACCCAGGCGAGCAGGGCTGCGTCGCTGGTGTCCTGGAAACTGTCGAGGACGCCCTGCTGGTCGGTCCCGAGGGCCTGACGGGCCAGAGCCACCAGGGCGTTGGCGCGCCCGGCGCTGACGTGGACGGTGACCGAGCCGGTGGCCTCCAGGGTGCGCCCGTAGGTGGACTGGAGCCCTACCTCCAGGGCAATGTCGAACAGGAGCCGACGGCGCACGTGCGGCTTGGCCCGGCTGCGCTTGGAGGCCGGGGCCTTCGGGTCCCAGTAGGGCTTGAAGCGCTGGTGCTCGGACAGGGTTGCGGGGACCAGCCGGTAGCGGTCGAAGGCGCTGGCCTGGGCGTCGTCGAGGGCGGCCTCGGCCCACTCCTCGATGGGCATCTCTGCTCGCAGCGCCCCGCGCAGGGCCGACCGCAGGCTCATCGTGTGGGAGCGCTGGTTGACGAAGCCGGCGCGGTGGGCGGCGTCCTGCACGGAGTCGGTGAAGATGAGGGCGCGCTTCTCGGTGTCGTCGAGGGCGTCGTCGCCGAACAGGGTGGTCAGGGACACCGACAGGAGCGTGGCGATAGCCGAGCCGAGGAAGCGGATGGAGTCCTTGGCCCCGCAGGAGGGGCAGACGTCGCGGGTGGAGTCCTCGGCGATGCTGCGCTCGTCCCCGGTGAGCACCAGGACCGGCAGGACGAGGCCCTCCTTGGCCTCGGTGCTCTCCTGGGCGGGCCGGCGGGTGAGGAGCTCGCGGCTGTTGATGGAGTACCAGCGCAGCCCGGGGTGGCGGGCCTCCAGGTTGATCTCACCGGCCTCAGCGCGGGTGCGGTAATCGGCGTCCTCTCCGGGGGCGTGCAGGAGGGCCCGGAAGCGGGGGTCGCCGGTCCTGCGGTCGCGGCGCACATGGGTCTGGTCGTCCTTCTCCCTCTGGCCGGTGGGGGCCAGGACGATGCCCCAGCCGGAGCGCCCGCAGGAGCGGCAGTACAGGGCGGGGCGCGCGGGCTCCTCGGCTCGCGTCTGCTCGGAGGCGGCGTCGGCCCAACGGAAGGAGGGCAGGGAGCTCAGTGCCCGGTCGACGCGGGTGACCTCTCGGATCCACAAGGTGACCTCCACGTTGACCGCGCTGCGGTCGGGGGTGCCGTCGAGTCCGGCGCGCACGACGGACAGGGCCGCCAGGATCGCGGAGAGGACCCGTCGGGCCGGGCCCGGCTCGGGGGCGGGGCCCAGGAGGTCCCGGGCGAGGGCGGCCAGCGGCGTGGAGTGCTCGGCGGCGCGCACGAGGTCCAGGACGTCGGGGTGGGCCTGGAGGGCGGAGGCGAGGCCGGCGGAGTCGAGGGTGTCCTCCACCTCCTCGGGCAGGTCGTACAGGCGGGCGACGACGCCGCGCAGCAGCTCCTCGGGGTCGGGGGAACCGGTCTCGGCGAGGCGGGCCAGGGCCTGCAGGTTCTCACCGGGCAGGGAGCGCAGGTGCAGGGCGCGGCCGGCCAGGCCCTTGGACTCGGCAGTGGCGAGGTGCGCGGCGGCCCACCGGCCGAGGTCGGCGCGGGTCTCGGTGACGACGGCATCGGCGGGCAGGTCGGCGCCGAAGACGTCGCGGGCGAAGGCGAGCATCCGGGAGGGGTCTGCGCCGTCGCCGAGGGTGGCGGAGGTTGCCACCGGGCACACGGGGCCGAGCGGTGAGGCGGCGAAGGCCTCCTGGCGGGGGTCGTCAGTGGGCAGGTGGGCGCGCAGGGTCAGGCCCAGGCGGCGCAGCAGCATGGCGACGTCGGTGCCCTGGGCGCCGTCGTAGGTGTGGAACTCGTCGAGGACCAGGTAGGTGAGCGACCCGGCTGAGGCCCGCCACAGCTCGCGGTCCTCGGGGCGCAGGAGGAGCTGGTCGAGCATCTTGTAGTTGGTGAGCAGGATGTCCGGCGGGTCGTCGCGGATGACGTAGCGGTCGGTGATGAGGGAGTCGGCGGTGACGTGCTTGCGGGGGCTGGCGGAGGAGTCCCCGGTGTAGACGGCGGCGCGCACCCTCGCCAGAGCGGGATCGGAGGCGATGAGGCGGGCGAGGCGGCCGGCCTGGTCGGTGGCCAGGGCGTTCATCGGGTAGAGGATGAGGGCCTTGATGCCGGTGATTCCCTGGGCGCGGGCGCGCAGGACGTGGTCGAGGACGGGGTGGAGGAAGGACTCGGTCTTGCCCGAGCCGGTGCCGGTGGTGACGATGGTCGGCTCGGGGTGGTGGCCGCCCTTGGTGGTCAGGCGCCGGTAGGAGTCCTCCTGGTGCTGGTAGGGGGCCAGGCCCGGGTCCCAGTCGAGGGGGCTGCCGGCGGTGGCGGCTGGGCCGGGCTGGCCGGGTTGTCCAGCCCGATCGGAGCCGGCGGCGGGTTGGCCGGTCCGATCGGGGCCGACGGCGGGCGCGCTCGCGGCCAGGTAGGGCAGGCGCAGGCGGACGAAGGGGCCGACGAAGACGCCCTGCTTCTCGTCCTCCAGGAAGTCGGCGAGCACCCGCCTGGGCTCGGCATCCGTGAGCGCGAAGGTCGTCGACAGGTAGTCGACAATGGAGCGGCGGATGCGCTCGGCCTGGAGGCTGGGGAGCAGGAGAGTCATGAGTAAGGTGCGCTGGTTGTGAGTGGTGGGGCTCGGATGCGGCATGGGAGCGGCGTCGGCCGGGGCGGGCACGGGACCTGTGCCCGCCGGGGCCGGCACGGCCTCGTGCGGATCGTCGTCGTTCCGGGAGATTGATCCCGCAGCTCAGAGGCTACCGCAGCGAGGGGAGAGTAGAGGCGGAGGTTCGATTCGCTTCTTGATGACGAGGCGTGAAAACTGCGACCTTCACCCATACTGGGGTCATGCTCGACCTGCCTGTCTCTGTTGCGTGTAGCCGGCTCGATGAGATCGTCGACGATGTCCGCGTCGAACACGAGCCTGTCTTCCTGACCCGCCGGGGTCGCCGTGTAGCCGCGGTGATCGATGTCGAGGACTTGGAGCGGCTCACCCAGGCGGCGGAGGACCTGGCGGACGTTGAGGCCGCCGACGCCGCCCGAGCTGAGATCGCCGAACATGGCACCATCTCCTGGGAGGACGTCAAGGCAGACCTCGGGATAGAGGGCGCGGTTGGTTCGACGTGAGGTTACGAGCCAGGTTTGCGAAGATCCTGGTGACTCTCGTCGCGCTGTGGACAGGGCTGAGTAGGGCCAGCCATAATGGTGGGGAGCCACCCGGGTCGCATCCGGGCGACTCCCCTAGCAAGGGGATGGCCTAGCAGATCCACTTGCTGAGGGCATCCACAAGGACATCGACGGCCCGGACAAGGCGAGCGATCGAGTTCAGTATGTCGCTCACCTTCCGGGCCGTTACCTTGTCCTTGCGGACGTGTGCGCGTCGGCCTTTCGGCTTGGACACGGCCCTCACCTCCTTCCCAAGCCCTCCCTCCCCGGCAAGGACACATGGACGTTCCGGAAGGAGGTGCCGAAGGGAGGCACGTCCCATGATGTCAGCCTGCACTGACATTCTGAACTCACCCCTGGCTACTATGAGTGCTATGGAGACCGCGGAAGCCCTCGCCCAGGTCCTGGCTATCACCCGTATCAAGAAGCGCGGCCTGTCTCAGCCTGATCGCGTTCAGGTTCTCCTGGACAGTGCCGACCCCCGCGAAGCCCTTGCCGACATTGCTGGTCCTTCCCTGCTCGATGACCCGGCGTTGAGCCAAGCCCGCGAGGACGTCGACAACTGGCTCTCTCAGGGCATGGGACTCGTCTCTGTACTGGCTGACCAGTACCCCGCACGTCTGCGTGATGTTCGCGAGGCGCCGGCTCTTCTCTACTACCAGGGTGACCTGACCCCGGCAGACCAGGGAGTGTGCATTGTCGGCTCACGCGATGCCGACGACGATGCTCTCCGTGTTGCCGACTACGTCGCCAGAGCGGTAGTCGAGGCAGGTCTGACTGTCGTATCGGGCTTGGCCGCTGGCATTGACACTGCCGCCCACACCGCTGCCCTGGATGCTGGAGGACGCACTGTCGCCGTGATGGGCACGGGGCTTGGGCGCACCTACCCTGAGACAAACAAGAATCTACGTGAGCGCATCGTTGCCAACCACAAGCTGGTCATGACCCAGTTCGAACCGAATGCTGTAATGAAACCTGCGAACTTTCCGATGCGCAACGCCGTCATGAGTGGCTACGGCATCACGACCTTCGTTGTCGCCGCCTCCGAGCGCTCAGGCACTCGCTCCCAGGCAAAGAATGCAGTCAAGCACGGGCGCGGGATCGTTCTCGCTCATCGCGTCGCCGAGAGTACCTCCTGGGGGCAGGAACTTGCCCGTACAGGCCAGGCGCGCGTCGCTGACTCCACGCGCGATGTTTTGGACCAGGTACGTGCCCTCCAGGCTGAGCGTGCTCAGGCCTGACTCATGACGCTTAGTGTGCCGGGGGTGGGGTGCTCAGGGCGGTGAGGATGTCGTTGGCGGTGTCGGTCAGACGCGGTGCGGCGGTGAGGTGGTGGCCGTTGAGGTTGATGGTGACCTCCTGCAGGCTGCGTAGCTCGCGCACGATCCTGGCGATGCTGATACCGGTGGCCTCCTGGAGGTAGCGGGCGACGGCCAGGGCGGCCATCACTACGGTCAGGTGAGCCTCGATCGCGTCTCGGGTGTGGTGGAAGACCGGTCGGGTCCTCAGGTCGTGCTTGCTCATCCGGAAGGACTGCTCGACGTGCCACAGCTCGTGGTAGGAGGAGACGACCTCACCGGCATCCATCAAGCGTGCAGGAATGTTGGTGACGTAGCCCTTGAGGCCCACCAGGGACCGGGCTCTG
>ERZ772928.475-NODE-475-length-18079-cov-29.642754_pt1 | contig 18079 bp, 17 predicted proteins | sample MGYA00511686_ERZ772928 | MGnify/ENA primary metagenome ERZ772928 (study PRJEB29015, sample SAMEA2738063) | human oral metagenome | biome: human oral; feature: human-associated habitat; material: saliva | place: China | collected 2219 ... | reverse complement strand
ATATCTTACAGAAAGCCTACAACAGTGGGCTTTTTGCTTTGTCTTAAAATGTTGATTTCTGGGTTTGCTTAGAGATTTGTTAGTAAGGTTATTTGTGTATCTAAGTCTATCTATTCCAAGAATTAAGCGATGTTGATGATATAAATCTGGCATGATATAATATTTTAGCCCCCTCACTTTAATGAAGAGAGGTGTTACATATGTTAGAAACTTTACTCACAGTGTTTCTAGCTCCGTTACTGATTAACGTATTATCTGAGCTTTTTAAGTTATGGCTTAAGAAACGTAAAAAGTAATGGTTAACCCTTTTAGAGGGTAGCAAAAAACCCCATCGGTGGCACGGTGGGGCTTTTTTAGTTACATATGCTGTAACTTTACTCACATTGTAAGCTCATTCTAACACAATCCTTTCGATATTTCAAGCTTTTGTTTTGATATTCATCAGAGTGTGTTTGTGGTTTGAGTCCGCTTTACTGAAATTAGCACACGCGCTACTAGCCTCCATTCTACAGCAAAGAAATCAACTCTTTTCTAGGGGATTTCCGCCCTCATTTTGCTCTTTTGTGCTAAAATAGACTTATAAATTGAAAATAAGGAATGTTTATGAAATCGGGTAATGGTTTTTGGAAAGGTTGTCTCTATTTTTGGGGCTTCTTGTTCTTACTGGGCCTTTTGGTCCAATATGCTCTTCCGCTTGCAGCTTGTGTACTGCTAGGCTATGGTGGTTATCGTCTCTATAAACGCTTACGCTATCCTCTTTTGCAGGATTCTTCTCTCGACGATCGGATTGAGCTTTTAAAAGCTCGGATTCGTCAGGCGGACAAAGATATTCAGCAGTTAGAGGGAATCTTGGTAGAGAAAGGCTCAGATTCCTATAAGAGTCTGGCCAATCAAGTATTAATCGAACTGCGGGAAATCCATCAGGAGGCGGATCGTCTCAAGTCCTATATCGATGCTGATGTCTACAACCGTATTAACAAAAAAGTTCGTACAGTAAGGGCAAACATCGATGTTCAGCTAGAACGTTTGGATAGAGAAAGTCAGGTAGATTTTGAAAATGCGGAGCCAGAGGAATTAGCTCCAGAATTATCCCAGACCTTGGCTAATATTGCCGTTGACCATCAGGCTATTTTAGACAAGATTGCTACCTCTGCTGAAGGTGATAAGGAAGAATTGACGACCATTCATAGGTTGAAGATGGAGAAATTCCAAACGATTTTAGAAGGCTATTTAAAGATTAAGGCCAACCCTAAAAACTATAATCGAGCAGAAGAACGCTTAGAGCAAGCTAAAGCGGCCATCGAACAATTTGACCTTGAGCTGGATCAGGTGTTGAGAGAACTCAATGAAACAGATATGCGTGATTTTGATATCAGTCTGCGTATCTTAGAAAAAGATCGTAAAGAATAGCTTAGAAATAAAGGAGTAACCATGACAGAATTTAATTTCGATATTGACCAGATTGCCAATAATACGGTAGCTAAGGTGGATAAAACAACCCAAATCATCGAGACCAATACTGGCTCAGACAAGACCTTGACCTTCCTTGAAAAGTTGAGCCCTGAGCAGCAAGAAGGAATCAAGGCGCGCGTGCCCCAGTTGGTAGACCAGTTTGTCACCAATCAAAATGCTCTTTTAGATTTTGGACAATCTGCTGTCGAAGGTGTGAACAATACAGTTAATCGTATCTTGTCAGAACAAAAGAAACTTGAGATACCTCAAGTTGACGAATTGCTTAAAAATACCAACCGTGAGTTGCAAGGCTTTGTCGTCAAATACAAGAACGCTGAAATTGCTGAGTTAGAAGAAAAACCAAACTTTTTGCAACGATTGTTTAACAAGAGCAAGAATACGCTACAGGAATTTTACTTTGACTCAAAAACAGTGGAGCAAAAGCTCGATGGTATGGCTGCTGCAGTGGTCAAGCAAGAAGATGTGCTAGCTCGAAATATCGTCTCTGCTGAGATGTTGATTGAGGACAATACCAAATCCATTGAAAATCTAGTGGGAGTGATTTCCTTTATCGAAGCTAGCCAGACAGAAGCTGGCAATCGCGCTGCAGAATTGAAGGCTCAAGCTGACCAACTCGATACAAGTACGGTAGAATACCAAACCAAATCACAAGAATTAGCCCGCATGGCAGAAGTGGTCAATACCCTCGAACAACAACATACAGAGTATGTCAGCCGTCTCTATGTTGCCTGGGCAACAACACCTCAGATGCGTAATCTGGTAAAGGTGTCATCTGATATGCGTCAAAAATTGGGCATGCTTCGTCGCAATACGATTCCGACAATGAAGCTTTCTATTGCCCAACTTGGTATTTTGCAACAATCCATGAAATCAGGTGTCGTGGCAGATGCCATTGTCAATGCTAATAATGCTGCTCTTCAGATGCTAGCTGAGACCAGCAAGGAAGTGATTCCGCAGATGGAACGAATTGCCCAAAGCCCGACAGTCGCTGTCGAATCTGTTACCAAACTGGCTGAAAGTCTGGTTGCTCAAAACCAAGGTATCGTCGCAGCTATTGAATTGGGACGCCAGAAACGTGCCCAGCTAGAAACAACCATCGTCAAGTCCGCAGAAATGATCAACGATTCTGTCAAACTACGCGACGAGAAAATTGTCCAAGCCCTTTTAGACCAAGGCAAGGCCGCCCAGAAAGAAGTACAAGAATAACACACAAGTCCCTTGCAATGTAGATTTGCTAGGTAAGTTTTTTCTTGAAGGTAAATTTATCTATATTGATTCACATATCTGTTTGAATCTCCCTAAATATATAGAAACTTTAGAAGATAATAAACTATCCATGACCTATTATGTCAGAACTCATATGGACGAATGTTGTCTTGTATTTGAAAAAGAGTATAAGTATAACATTGATGGGTTTGTACTTTATTTCGGCTTATCTACTGCTCTTAATAACTCCATAGATACGAATAAACGACGACAATACAATTATGACAGTAGTGATCATAATTTAGAGCTTGAAGAAAAAGCAGCAATGCTAAATACCGAAGCGAAAGAGTCCGTAGACATTTTAAACAATTTGCCATTCGACTTTGGAAGTTCAATTTCTTATTTGAGAGAACGTAAAAAAATGTCTGTAGAAGACTTAGAGGCTTCTGCTCTAATCTCGCAAAGAACTATATATAGTTTACAAAAAAATGCAAAAGAACCTAAATTACAAACCATTGTGACACTATGTATAGCCTTAACATTACCTTATCCAGTTTCCGTAAAATTAATGGAAGTTGCTGGAAGAAATTTACGATAATCATCTATAGAAGAAATGATTTACGGTATTTTTTTACAAAATCCGGGAAAATATTCTGTGGAAGAATGTAATCAAATATTAAGTGAACAAAATTATAGCATCTTAACTACGAAAGCAACGTTATGAGCTAATCATCAGCAAATTTTATTATGTTGTTTAACATAAGTTCTAATTATACGAATAATATTAATTAAGATACTGGAAAAAGCTCAATTTCAGAAGAAAATGAAGTAAATCTTCTCACAATAAAACGCATATTTATCAATGTTTTTCAACACCTGATATTATGCGTTTTTTTGATTTTAAAGACCTTTTGTCCAGCCTCTTTTTTATTTAAGTTAATTACTACTTCTCCAACCTTTTATTTTTTCATAAACATCTTTTTTAAATTTTCCTAATGATTTATTAATAAGATCGTCCTCAGATGTGAATATTATATCTCCATAAATAAGAGTATCAATTTCTTTATAAATCTCAGTTCCTTCTCCCGAAAACATACCTTTTAAATCTTCTCTATATTTTTCATTGTATTCTTTTTCCCTGTTAATCATTTCTAAGACTTCAATAACGTGAACTTTATACGCTTCATCCAGTTTTAAGACATCAATATAATCATTTTTCATATCTTCGGTTAATTCAAAAGTATGAAAATTACCATTTAGTTCTCGTTTAATCTCAATTTTATAACTTTCTGAATCCGGGATTATCTCAAATTTCACTTTACCTGTATCGGTACTAAGATAGGGATTTATTTTTAAATTATTAGTCAACTTTATGTGATTACAAGTACTACAACTTGGTATGAAATTATATAATGAAATTGAAAACATCGGAAATGCATCTTTATTATAGAAATGATCCATCTCTGCACCAAGTGATCTATCCCGAGTATTGATATAATTACGATTGCAATAGGGACAAACTAGTAATCCTCTACTATCCGAATCGATAAAATTTTGAATCATGAAGCAATTTATTTTTTCATAGTTATCCATTATAGTGATTTGCTGAGATAAATTATACAGATCTTTTATCTTTTTAAAACAATTTCCAATACCAGCATTAGAGGAATTTTTAACATATGATTCCATACTTTGAGGATCTAATAAAATTAATGCTTTAAAATAATCATAAAAGGAAGCAAAATGTTGATTCTCAATTTTCTCAACTAAATCTTTAATCTTCTTGCTCCTTCTGTTTATTAAGCGTTCAAATGTAGTAATGAAATGATTATACCAAATATCTGTTTTATAATTACTAAATCTATTATCCCGTATTTTTTGAAGCAATTTTTTATTTCGGGTTCCAATTTTCCAAAATACATAATCCCCAAAGTTAGTATCATGCTGATTAGAACACCTATTTATCTCAGTGAAATAATCTTCTTGTAGATAGTACTCTTTAATTAAACTTTTTATCAAATTGGAGCTGCAAGATCCAAAAGTATTTTCTAAATCCTTTCTATATGTTTTTTCAATAATTTTAAAAAAACGCCTAGATACTATCCTGTCTATGTATTTTCTGAACATATGTTTAACATAAGCGTCAACAAACTCTTGTGGGTAATTTGGTAATCTCAAATGCATCATTGAGAACGTTCCTCCTCAAGTTGTCTAATTCTATTCTGAAGTTGATAAATTTTGTTTTGTATTTCACTAATCTCATCATTTTTATTTGGAAATGCTTTGTAAAATAATTCTTTTAGCTGATTCGCTATGATTGGTTCACCTACAGAATCTATAATTTTCTTAGCCGTCTTCTTTCTCTTGGTTTCATCCAGTCTATTAAACAAACTGTTAGAATCGAGACTCCTATCGGTAGGATTAATTTTCAAAGTTAAAAATTCTATCGTATCTTTAATTGTATTATAGGCATATTCTCCCATTACATCTTGTAGAAAAAATGAATTCTTAAAAAGAGTGTATATATTCTGACCGAATGTTTTTTCAAATATTTTTTCTTTTTCTCTTTCATTTTCTTTAGTTAGAAAAATGATATTTTCTTTATAAATATCTGATAAAAAAATTGGAGAGTGAGATGTAATAATGATTTGTAGATGCTTATCCTCGAATATTTTTTCAATGATAGGCAAAGCTGTACTAACCCACTTACGTTGCCATTCAGGATGTAAACCAAGATCAATTTCATCCAGTAACAACAAGAGATTTTTTCTTTGAACTCCCTGGGCAGTTTTTCTCTCTATTGATTGTTTTGCTAGATACAAATTAGCAAAAGATTTTAACAATCCTAGTTCACCAGAACTTAATCCTTTCCAGCTCATTTGGATAGATTGAATTACTTCAGGTACTCTAATTTTGGAAACACAATTTACAACTGAACTTAGAGATTCAAAATCGGTAGTGTTTTCTTTTAATTCCAGCAATAACTTTTCAAATTTCTTTAGTTGCTCTATTTCTTCGTTAGGTACTCCAAAAGATAATAAATCATTCCATACTTTCTGATTATCTAATGTATATTTTATGGAGCTTTCACATTTATATAAATTAAAATAGGAGATATAAGTTACTGCTTTAGCCACTGTAATACACTTTTTTTCTATCTGTCTCCATATATTTTCCCATTTAGTAAAATACTCAGCGTTCGGCGTAATTGATTCGAGATTATATAGAGAAACGTCAAGATAGTTAATTGCATTTTTACTTTCGAAGTATTGATTAAGTAGTTTTTTATTGATTTCTCTCTTATTGAGATTATTTCCATATATAGTCCTATTTTCTTCGATAATAGAACTTAATTTATTTTTGTATTTATTGTACTGACCATTGTTATTTTTTATATAATAAGAATATATATGAAAAATAAATAAACTATACAATATTTTTATATCATATATGCTATAAGTGTTGTAAGGATATTCGATTATTTCAGATAAAGCTCTTTGTAAATTTTGATTGTTCTGGTTGTTAAAATTATCATTCCAAAGTGAAAGATGGTGATCCAAAAGTTTTTCAATATCCTTTATTTTTATATTAGTAGAGTAATTATCAGTTATATGATTTATTAACGCTGAAAAATAATCTACTATTCTAGTATTAATTGGATTTTGTTCAGCATTGCTCTTTTCCATACTATCTACAAAGACTAATTGATTAGTATTATATGCTAAGTTGTTACTTTGAAAATTAACTGTAATTCCTTTTGTAGTGTAATCTACAAATTGGTTAATTTTATACTTAAATTCTTCAATAAATTTTATTTGATTAATTGTTTCTTGTAAAAAAATAATTTTTTCTTCATTAGATTTTAAAACACTATTATTAAATAAAAGTATATTTTTAAAATCAGAAGCATCAATTGCACCTGGACGAATAGGTTTATCATTGTTTGAAAATTCTTTAGCATTAGAAAACTTAATAATGTAAGGGTGAATGTTGCTTTGTTTAAAAGATATAGATTCTTGTTTGAAATTAGGATACGTATACAGGCTACCATTTCTCTCAAAAATAAGGTGAACTAAAGTTTCTCTATTATCTTCTCTCAGTATTTTATTAATAGTCATAGTTTTGCCGGATCCATTCTGACCAATAATAACTGATAGATCTTTTATATTATTAGTGTATGGAATCTGTACTGGATCTTGTTCTTTATTAATATCGAAATAATAGATTCCATTGTCTTGTTTATGAATACCATTCTCTATAACTTTTTCTACCTTAATATCTGGTAAAAAATTTATAACTTTGAAAACCTTATCGTTTTGAGAATAGTAACTTTCTTCTATTAAAGCAACTAATCTCATTTTAATATCTTTGATCATTAATTGTATCCCTTCATATTATAATTTTATTCTACTATACTCTAAAATTTTTATCAAAATAAATAAAATATTGTAAGTGAGGATTTATAATCTTTCCCTTTTATTATTGTATAGATTCTGAGGTCTTCTAGATTTAAAAATTTTTTCTTACCTACTAAGCTCATAAGGTGATTTTATAATCTATGATATCCATGTATCACTTTTTAAAGTAAAAAATTAGAGTTGAAATAAAGTTATATATGATATAATAGATATATATCAAATAAGTTGTTTTAAAAATTAATTTTTTTGAGGAAAAAAGATAATATGGCTCGTAAGACTAATGCTCAGATTTCCAATTTTATGGATAAACACTTTCGTTTCAAGATTTATATTTCTAGTTATAATCTTGATTATGACCAACCTAACATAACTTTTTCTGAACTAGAAGCTATCATTAAAAGTGATACTAAATATTGGAAACAAAAAAACGACGAAAATCAGTTAGCAACTCAGTTTGTTGAGAAGTGGACTTTATTAAATACAAAATTTAATAAACTAAAAAATTTCTTGAAAGAACAGGAAGAATTTGACTTCCAGCAGACTTCAAACTTTATAAATTCTTACTTCAGTTCAAATTATTCAATTGGACCAGAAGATGTTAGGATTATTCAAATAGATATTAATAGTCCAATTAGTAGAGATAAAAAAATATCAAATATTAGATCTTTTATAGATTTTTATTTAAACAGTCGAGCTATAAACTATTTATCTGAAGCTGTGCAAACTTATATTGAGTTAGAAAAAAATAAAAATTATATTGGCATTTATCTGTCATCTACTGAAACTTATAGAAATCTGCCTGCTTTGTTCGTCCTGAACCAAGAACTTCCTAGTCTACAAATTCCTATTGAAGATATTCAAGCTCAACTAATACAACCTGTTTCAGAATCTGTTGATTTTATTGCTAAAGAAACTGAAGAACATTTCAAGCAAACAGCTAAATTAATTGATACAAATAATACAAGAGTTAATGAACTATTCATTGAACATTCTAACAAAATAGCTGAATTTGAGAATAATATTAATCAATGGCAAATCGACGAGAAAACAGCTCTAAACACTTTAAAAGAAACCTACGAGAAAAAACTACAGCTTGAAGCGCCTGAAAAATTATGGAAAGAACGTTCAAAGAGTTATACGATAAAAACTAGATATTGGATGGGAGGACTTGCAATATTTATTGTTGTTCTAATATACTCTGCAGGATCATTACTAGTTAGTATTCATGATTATTTACAGGGGACAATAAAAGATATTCCTTTTATTTCACAATCATTTGTTTACGTTGCGCTAATTTCTTTTCTAATTTACCTTATTCGCGTTGTTATAAAGATTATTATTTCAAGCCAGCATATGGCAATGGAATATGAACAAAAAGAAGCCTTGACAAGATTTTATCAAGCACTAGTCTACGATGGTAACGACGTAGATGGACAAGAGAAACTAATTATTTTTAACGCCTTATTTAGCAAAACAGACACTGGTCTTGTTAAAACCGACAATACAAGTGAGTCTGAGACATTAATTGCTCTTCTATCAAAAAATATAGGAAAATAAGCGTCAGAGGAGATTAATATGAGTTACTATGAAGTGGATGGAGAACTTAAAAATATACTTTTATCAGATTGGCAATTCAAAGCGTTGGATTTTTCAGAAACTGGAGATGTTCCTGATATATCTATTGAGGAGCAGTTTATGCTTAATACCGAATTAGAATTTGATTGTATCAACGTTATTAGCGAACTTTACTTTGTACAAACTTATAACACATTAAATATTTCTAAAAAGATAAATCATGAAAATTTTAATGAATTAAAGAGAATATCGTCTTATCATCATAAATTACTATTCTTGAAAAAATTTTTTATTCTTGAACTAAGGGAATGTTTAAAGTATATGGAAAATGAACCCGATACAATCTCAACCACAACTTTCTATAAACATCCTCTTTATTTACTTAGAAACTATGGATTTTTATCTTCTAAATTTTTTGAGACCTTTCTCGTTAACCCCAGTGGATATGATAACAATTATCGCTTGTACTTACTAATTGTTTTAAATTCGTTATTATTAAGTGAAAGTAATGATATTTTTACTAATCACTACTATAGTATGGTAGTAAAAAAAAGAGAAGACTGGATATATACTGATAATGAAATAACTAATCTACTTGTGAATGAAGCAAAAAATATTATACATAGTTTCAATTTCAATATAGGTCGATGCCAAGATAATATTATTAAGCTAATAACCTCAAAAGATCTTGAAGTTTTTAGTACAACATTTGAAGTAGAAAACTTTTACGAAACATTAAAATTGGCAATTGAAGAGAAACAATCGAATTTACAAGATTCTAATGTGAATTTATTTAGGTATGCGTTTTCTAAATTAAATTGTTACGCGGGTATGACCATTCATAATACGAACTATTTTACTGTAAATGGGCTTAATGATATCCCTTCTCCTGGAAGTAATCTTGAGCACTTCATTGATTGTCTTAAATCCATCTTAAAAGGAAATGGAAATGGTTCTAATTTTGAATATGTTAGTATTTCTGATGACACAAGATATTATTTATCAAAAGAAATATCAATAACTTATAGAAATTTCAAAAAATCTACAAATAAACCAACAGATTATAATAGAATGTTTACATGTTGTGAAAGAAAACTAATCGCTAAGATACTTGACCTAGCTCCAAAAGGTGTTAAAAATATAGACATAGTGACTAGTAAACCTCCATGTGCAATATGTCAAAAAGCATTTAATAGCATTATGTCAAACAGAAAATGCAAATATAATATATGTCCAAAATTCGGAGAAAGTTGGGCTCAATTACCAATTGAAGAATATGATAAATTTGCTAATCAACTAGTTTTTAATAAAATTAAACGAAAGAAGATAAAATCAAAAAAAATCAAATTTAAGTAACTATTTCTTTTATATACTATTCCATAAAATTCTAAAGTCTAAGTTGTATATAAAAACTCAATCTTAAATTTCCACTTCAGCAATTGGTTTGCGATAACGAGGCGCATGAGGATTGTGGCAATAAATCTTACCTAGTTCAAGTTTAGGTTTGAACTCTTCAAAGTCACTTGCAAGTAAATAGCAAGGTTTGTAGGTGCAACTAATTGTGATAGCTACTTCCTCTTTTAAATCCTCTAAGAATAAGTCAAGTGCTTCGTATTCATAGATACGCTCTATCTCTCCTCTACCTTCAAACAAGGCTTTGACTAGAATAGATGTTCCATTACCGTAAAAGACGGTATTAGATGTTATGCTTTCGTAGCCTTTCATTTCCAGGCGATAATACCTATCTGCTCTGGTATCTCCTATAGATACTTCTTTAGGAACCATATAAAAATATCTACCCTTTTCTACTGCCAATGTGAACCGTCTGCGAACTTCTATTTGTTTTAAGTATTCGTCAACTCCACTATTGATAGACAATGCTTTTCGGATAATAGAGGCCTTATTTAACGAGTAGTGTTTGTCTAACCATTGTCCTAAAAATCTGTGAACATATACCATATTTTTCACTCCTTCTTATTTGTCTATATTTATATTGTAGACTATTTTTTAAAAAAAAGCACGGCCTCGGACAAAATATTGACATTTTATTATATTCAGCTAACTGGGCATTGAGATAGAATTAATTAGTCCATACGTTTCACTCTAAGTAATTTTGAAAAACTCAAGTATCCATTATAATATTCTTGTTTTTTCTTCATAGTTGAAACAAAAGCTAATTTTACAGGAACTGCATTGGTTCTTGAATGTTTAAAACTTAAATCTTCTGATTGTGGGATAAATCCTAATTCTTCTTCCAAATATCTATACACTCTTTCAGGGATTACTAAATTACAGATGTACTTTGCATGATCATTGTTTCGAAACATTCGTAGGTAGTACTTCTTATCAGTTTTTCCAAGAAATACCTTACACTCTCCATAGTACATAGTCAGATAGTCAGATACTTCTAATTCATTTAGGAGAAGGGATCTGCGAGGTAAATATTTTCTGATACCGACTTTATTTTCTAAAACAAATCTTACATCAGAAATTTCGTTCTTATCTTGCGGAGCGTTGACGTTTCCTAACAGCTTTTCTCTATTGACCTTTTCTTCCCAAATACGATTTAAAAGTTGCTCAGCTAAATCTGCATCAATTTTCTCATAATATTCTTTCAGTTCTATTTTCGAAGCAGATTCCAAAGAATATTCACATCCGTCACCATGAGGTGATTTAGGATGGCTCGATAGGTAGATTTTCCCTTTTTTCTCATTTATCACTAAGTCCACTTTGTAACAACCTGGACAAAATAATTGGTTTTCATACTTAAGTTTCGTCACAACTTTATCCTTTTGATATTCCTTTTGCAGATCATGAAGTTCTAATCTCTCATGATTGTAAATACAGTATTGAAATTTATTTTTTGTAAACATAATAATCCTTCCTAATTATCATCGATCAAATCTTATTTTAAAAAATCTGAAATGTGTAGTTATCTAAAATCAACATCTATTTCTCTTAAACAACACAAAAACGCTCTAGACAATATGACTAGAGCGTTTTCTATATATCCGAACATCTAATTTATTTCACAAAAAATGTAGTCAAAAATGTAGTCATTCGGTTGATTTTTATTGCAATACATTGAATTTTGAAAATTCAAGAATCGCCTTAAATCAAGGTTTTTTCGTTTCTACTGAAACGTAATGACCCACTATTTAACTTCTGTAAGGAATACTTAAAATCTATTTTAGTTGCTAGAAATCTTATTAAATCAACGTTTAAGGGTTGTTGGTTTTGATAAAACTATCAAAGGTTGCCAAAAAGGTTGCCACAGATTTAAGAGGTCAGCTCAGCTATTTTGTTTAAATAGATATCGACCGCCTGAGTTTGATTCTTAGGAGCAAGTTCAGCATAAATGTCCATTGTAGTCTTGATTGATTTGTGTCCCATCCGAACTTGTAATTCTTTCCAATTCATTCCAGCATTCAACATCATGGATGCGTGAGTGTGGCGGAATAAGTGAAAACCATAATCTGGCAGACTAGCTTCACGCAGTCGCTTTTTGAGTGTTGCACGTTCGTTTCTGTCGCACATATAGTTACCATAAATAGTAGGAAAGATTAACTTACTTTTTGGAAGATTATTTTTCTTGAAATAGAGATTCATCTCATCGTGGAAATTTTGAAGCTCCTCAATGATTTGGTACGGAACAGCTATTCGTCTGTTACCTGAATCAGATTTTGGTGTGTTTTTACAAACGACTTCGCCTTTCAAACCTAATTTTGGTTTTGCATTTTTCCAAACAAGTGTTTTATTAACTAGTATTTCGGAATTATCAAAATCAAGGTCATAGATAGTCAATGCTAATAGTTCATTGATTCTCATACCTGAAGCAAGTAAACTATCGCAAATAACTTTAAATCGGCGATTAGCCCTAGTATTAGGCAGACTATCAACGATGCTTAACCAAGTAGATAGATCCTCATCATGAAGGACCATAATACGTTTTTGGTTGCTTTTGGGCTTTGGCGGGATTTTGATAGACTGAGCGGGGTTAAATTTGAGCTCAAGATGTGTTATTCCAAAATCAAAAATATCACTTAATTTATGGGCAATAGCTCCAAAATCTTTAGCTGAACCCTTTTTAGCTCTCTTTATACCTGCATCCACAGATTCTTTAGATTTTTTTGCTAATTGGTTGATCCAAGTCTGTATATCTGACGAGGTAATTTTTTCAGGTTGATACTCTCCGAATCGTGGTAGTATATAGGTGTCAAGATAGTTCCTAACTCGGTTCAGTGTATTATCTGAACTAACCCATGTCTCATAATTTAAAAACCAAAGTTCTGCTAAGTCTGAGAAGGTAGCAACATTGAAAGTTTCTTTCCTTGTTGAGTCATTTTCCTCAAAGTCAATTTTAGCTTGAATAATTTTACGGTCTAAAGAACGTAAGGTTTTAGCGGTAATAGTTGTTTTGACTGGTTTTCCAGTTTTAGAATCAAGTCCTAAGTAGATACTTTTAGCTGAATAACTAATTTCGCCATTGTTCTTTATTCTCTTTAAAACACTTTTCCCTTTATGGATAATTTTTTCTGTATTCATGGTTGCTCTCTTCAATCAATCGAAGAATGAAAAAAGCTAAAATAGATTGTATCGCTCACTTTCTTTTTTGATACTCTTATTCTAGCATATTTTTCTTCTAGTTACAGCTTAGAAATTCGATGACATCACTGATACTGTAATATACTGTTCTAGTACCCTCAATGGGTGGTTCTAGTCGCTTTAGACCCTTACTTTCCCACGATTTAAGAGTATTGGGAGAAATGCTGAGTAGGGAAAGAAGTTCTTTTTGAGTATAGATACCTGACTTACTTTTCTCATTATTTAAGTGCTTTAGTAATTCAATGATGCTATGAAGCATGTGTTCAATTTGCTTAAATTCAAAATTATTACTAGCCATACTAGTCTCACTTTCTTTGGAAAAATTTATTGAAATATGAGATACTAGCAGTAGGGGTAAGCTACTGCCTATCTCTTAATTCTTATTTGCTACTACTTTCTGCTTTGGTCGGCTTTTGAGTAGTAGCTTTATTTTTTTGGTTGTTAATCGGAGTCATGGAATGATGAAAAGCATCTTGTTCAAAGTTATAGACTAGCTTTTCCCTGTTCCATTTATCAAACAAATAAGCATGTTGCTCAATTTGTTGTAGTGTATGGTTATCAAAGTCTTCAGAACTATAGGTTATTGATTTGTATAGAAATCTACCATCGTTTTCCTTGGTTTTGAAATGGTAGATTACTTTTGTAAGCCTACGCTGTAATTGTTCATAGGGATCAATTTCTTGTTGTCCCTCAGAAACCATTAAGTTATAAGCATGCTTGGGTGTGAAAATAGAAGCAATGTGTATTTCATTCCATAATGCTACAGTATTAGTGTAGCGGGCATGGAGTTGAGCTGGATAAACATCTGTTACCTTTAAGAACTCTTTGTATGCCATTCCTTTGAATTCATCCAGAAAGAGAATAGGTTCAGCACAATACAGGTCTAAACCACCATTATCATGGTCGGTCCATACATAGACATTTTCTCGACCATAAATTTGTTTTAGTTGAACTTGTGTATGAGACTTCCCAGAGCCACTATCACCAACATGCCAAACAACCTTCAATTCTTTGGTATCAGGAGTCTGAGATAATCTGTGCTGAAAGAAATGCTCACGAATCATCTTAGAGTATTTACGAAATTCCAGATTACCTCGCATAATCTCCTCAGGGGTTGCACCATTCTCAATCTGATTTTGAATAAAATGCAGTTCTGACCTAAATCCTTGGTTTCCAGCCCTCAATTCTCCGTGCACTTTCATGGGGACTACTATCGTATGGGCCTTTTCCTCATGCTTACCAGATTTTTCAAGATAAGTGATAACTTCTTCCTTGGTGCCTCGTGTCAGTTCGGCATGAATTGTAGGATAAAGTTTCTGTAAGGCAGAAAATCGAAAGGCTTTTTTATCTTCTAGTATCATGTGGCAATGGTGTGTGCCATTTTCACCAATTTCATAATTGACAGCACAAACAACATTTTCGTTGCGAGCAATCCATCGTTCCATTAAGAAATCAACGATTTCTTCAGGACTAAGAGGAACATCAGTATCTGGAAGAAGTTTACGGAACTCCTGAATTCGTCTTTTTGTTTTGAGCTTGAAATTGTCGTTGTCAAAAAAATCCGATTTTTTATCAAATAATTTGTCAACGTTATTTAACACGCAACAGAAGCTATTAGCACGATAATCTGATGAAATATTATTTGCTTTTGTCATGATTTTTCTCCTTTGTCATATATAAGTTGTGACAATTATAATGCTGAAACTTATTGATATATCAGTATTTAGTAGGTAATGTCATATTGTCATGAAGTCGGGGTAATACTAGCCCGACTTAGCCAGCTAAAGCTGGCGAGGCTGTAAGCCAAACCTCCGCCTAAGGGCTACGGGCAACAGCCTCATCAGTTAGTGGAAGTCCTCGACTAAGTAAGTCAGTAATTAATCGCTCCGCCTTATCCATATCCCTGATGATATATGTTCTAGCTTCAATAACGTGTTGACCATCAAATTGAATGTTAACCTCTCCCTGTCCTTTGTTCCGATTAACCTCATCATCGGGGAACAGCATCTGTTTGGCTTGAGGACTTAATCGCCCTATGGAGACTTTAGTAGAAAAGTTCTCGCGACCACCAGAAGGAAATACAATAGCATCTATCCGTTGACAAACACACAAAAAATGAAAATTGACCTGTCTCGATAGGCGTAATAAATTCCCTACCTTTTGTAAGAACTCCTCTTTATCGGCTTTTTTGGGAATACTTTCCACTGTGCTCTGATACTCTTCAAAAATCAAAAAGAACGGAGGGTACTTTTTATCAGGATTGGCTCTACGGTTTTCAAAGATGCTATAAGCTTGCCGAAAACCATTGTAAACGGAATCACCAAGATACACATTATCAAATTGTCTCCACTGCCAATAGTCTATCCCTTGTTTGTAATCAAGTATCATGATAGAAGCATCATCTGAATGAATTGTTAATATACTTAATATATATTTAACGAAGTAAGATTTCCCGCTATTTGTGGGTGCTGAAATGAGGAGATGTGGAAAGCGGTTGCAGTTCCATTCAATAGGTTCGTTGCTGCTTTCTTTTCTCAGTACATTCAATTTAAGTGTCATCAAATTTCTCCTTCGTCACTGTAGAGGGGTTTAGCCTGACTATGTTTAAGACGATTTAAATCTTCCTTAGTGATCAGATTAATTTTGAGTTTTAAATAAGGTTCTTCCTCTACCATGTTAAATATAACATCAAGGTTATCATTGTAACTACGTACCGTTTGACGTAGCTGAATTTTCCAATCATCAAAGTCTTGTTGAACTGGCATTTTTGATAACCAGAGATAGAAATCTTGACCCTCTCGTTGTATCCCATTTGGAAAATGAATTGTGTTCAGATATATGCTGAGCTTTGAAGCTTGATGTATAAGCTCAGCATGAAAATCTGAATAATAGTTTTGTTCTTCTTGAGAGTCAATAAATAACTTTAACAAATGTTGAATTTGCAAGTTTGTGTTTTTGATAGCTTTCGGAAGTAGCTCTTCGCTAGGCAATGTATAGATAAGAATAATCATATTAACAAATACAAACCCTGAGTATAGTATTGAAAAGATGGATATTAAGTAGAGTACTAACTGTAAAATGTATATCATTAAAGTTTATCTCCTGTTAAACGCATCGTTATACTCTAACGTAATGTTCAAACGTAACTTATCATCCGTCCACGCTTCAAAATCGTAATAAATTATCATCCCATAGGGGTAGCTATTCGTTTTATAAGAAACCAAATCATATAGTTTTTGAGCATGCTGTTGTTGAGCTGTTGTGATAAAAGGATTTTCTCTGTGTTTTAATAGCAGAGAGTCTTTTTTTACAGCATAACTAGGGACAAGTGCTTGTAAGTGTAGATATCCTTTGCTCTCATAAGATATATATTCAAACTTACTCACTAGATTCAAACGATCTTCTAGACTTAAGTTAACTAGTTGATCGCTCCCCAGTATTCCTAGCAACTTTTCACACTCTTTGACACATCGATCAAAAGTAATAGAAGGATTTTGTCTGATTGCTTCTTCAAAAATTGTTTTCATTTTTGCTCTCCTTGTAAATATTTTTTTGTCAGCACGAAATAACTTAAGCAGTTGGTGATCTAGCTCTTTTTAGAATCATACTTATTCCTCTACCGTTGCTTTCTCAGCTTTAATAGATAACGCTGCTCTATTATTAGATAGATAAGCTGAGAATGTTACATTTTGTAATCTCAGATTGATTTTTTCATCTAGATACGAAGTGTATTCTGAAACTGTCGAGTTGTTAACTTTTATGACTCTAGTAATATATTTTCCAGTATCATTTCGAAAACCAACGTCCAGTTTTACGTTTCCAGTTGCCTGCTTCGTTTCAAAGTCTAGTTCTTGACTCAAACCTAATAAAGTTACAGTTACAACAACCTCTTCACAAGAAATCATTCTTTTATTCCTTTCGCCGCAATCTTTAAATACTATTGCTTTGTGGGACTTGTTAAGCAATAATAATCACTAAGTAACAGAGTGTTAGGCTATTTTACATTGGAATCACCCCCTTTATAATCATTTTATGTTTGAATTAGTTAGCTAACTTATGACACTATTTTATACGAATAAAAACATTTATTCAATAAGGTTTTGTTATTGTTTGGTGTCGTAAAATACATTACTTTTGACACTTTTTTAAAAAGATGTTATAATGGTGAAAAAGGAGGAGATATATGTTTCATTTTTCTGATTTAAAGAAAGAAAAACAGATAGATTTTATCTCTAAAAATCTATCTGAAATTTTATTTAAGCAACGACATGAACTTAATCTATCACAAGAACAATTTTTAAAAAAATTCTTTGATTATAATATCTATACTAAAAAATCTGGTTATTTATCCTTATCACAATTAAAACGATATGAAAAAGAATATAAAAAGCAAGTTCCTTTCACTGTACCTAAAAAAAATAGTAAAATATTTGATATAATTCTAAATTTCTCTGTTGTAGATACGATATATAAAGAAAAAATATTTCAGGATTATTTAAAAGAAGATTCACTTAGATTTGCTAAGCAATTAGAAGAACTAGGTTTATTAGATTGTCTAGAAAAAGCAACTAGTGGGATAGTTGCAATGAATTATTACAATTCTCTAACAGGTAAAAATTATGATAAATATTTTCTATTGGATTGGTTATTCAATAATGCGAGACAAGGCTTGGCTGGGGAGCAGATACCTGAACTAATTTACGATGGTATTAAAACAAGGCATGATATAAAGGGAGAAACTAAAAATTAAATTAGCAAATTTAAAAAAGCCAAGTTCAAAAATACTTGGCTTAATTTATTTG
>ERZ772928.474-NODE-474-length-18088-cov-10.708035_pt1 | contig 18088 bp, 19 predicted proteins | sample MGYA00511686_ERZ772928 | MGnify/ENA primary metagenome ERZ772928 (study PRJEB29015, sample SAMEA2738063) | human oral metagenome | biome: human oral; feature: human-associated habitat; material: saliva | place: China | collected 2219 ... | reverse complement strand
GATTGGTCATAGCCATACGAGCAACCTTATCTGCAATTCCATTTTCAGTATTGCCCAGAATACGCTCATATAGCTGACTGGTTTCCTTCACACGCTGGAAATCGGATTGATTCGCCTTTCCAGAAAGTAGAGATGATATATCTGCGAACCTGCCATCTACTGCTGTTTTGTAATTAGCAATCTGAGTAGCAATCGAACCATTTTGTGGATTGGTAATAGCTTCAAACCTACGCTCAATACCTCTCACATCTTCCTGATAGGTTGATTTACCGACAAAATCACGATTGACCAGCTCACGTACAGCCGTCGCTTGTTTTGCGCTTTCCTCACGGGTATAACGCTGTAGAGCTTCCTGTCGCTGACCGTCTTTATTGACATATTCCTGAATAGCTGATAAATCAGTTCGCAACCCCTGAGCTGTCCGCTCAAAGGTAGCCTTAGCTTCTGTGATGAGACCATCAGTGTCTTCGATTGCTGGGCTCCAGTCTGTTGCTAGAGTGCCTTTTTCAAATTTAATCCTACGCACAGAATAGTTATTGTTTCCAGCGTAATCGTATAAAGCCATTTCTCCCCTCGAATAACGAGGGTCGTCGTTCGAAAAGATAACTGGACCTGTGAACGTGAACCGTTGCCACTCTTTGCTTGGAGTGATGTTTGCACTAGCTTTCAGACCGAAGCGGTTATTTTGATAGTGATAAAAAAGTAGCGGGCGAATTTCGCCACCGTCATTAATTTTTAGATCAAACGATAAAGTCCATGTTTCACCTATATTTTCCTGTGAAAGGTAGGGGTGTATAGGAAATGGGAAAAACCGTGTACTTGTTCGAACCTTCTCAGAGTCTCGATAATAGTTTCGTCCACCGACTCTCAAATTTGAAAATTCTTCTCGCAATTTCCCAGCTTCAGCTGTGACCAGAGTCTTATCTGCTTTATCCTTAGTTGCGTTCAGAATTTCCTGTCGGATAGAACCAGCACGTACCTCAAATTCAGTCATGCTCAATTTCTGATCCAGCTTGTTCTGCGTGCTTGTTTCCAAACTCTTCACAGATTGCCGGATATTCTCAGCAGTCACATTTAGTGAGCTGATATCCGCCTTGGTTCTTAACCCTTCAGTCAGACGGTTCACACCAGCATCGAGTGCATCAGCGCGCTGCCTGAAGTTAGATTCGACGGTTGAGACACGGTCTTCCTGGTCTTCATACGCTGGTTGATAGGCTGGGAAATAATTGCCAACCGATAACGTAGCGTTCTCAATGACGACTTGGAGACCAGCCGGGAAACCAAAATTTGTACCAAAACGGATAAAGACATTGTTAGTCTGATAGGTTGCAGAAGAACCAGACAAGTCAATTGTGAACTCGAAATGTTGACGTTCGGTAGTTCCACCTTTAAACATGAGTTTATAGCCATACCACGGATGAGCACTAAAGTGAACATTGGCTTGTGTATCACTGGCTAAGGCAACAGGGAAGGTCACATCAAATGATAAGCGGACATAATCACGCTTGAACCTGTCATTGTTTTTCCAGAAATCAGGAACGATGAATGTTCGGTAGTCGTATGTCGCTTGATCTCCTGTTGTGAACGTTCTTGAACGTGAATTCCTGAAGTAATTTCGTGAACTACCAGCCTGAACACTAGCTATTTTACTAGCTAGTTCATCAGCAGTCTGCACGAGCTCAGACTTACTAGCCTTACCATCGGCCAAGCTGGTCAGCTCTGTTAGTCTACGCGTTGTCGACTCTTCATAGGTCGCTTGTGCTGACTTCACACCAGCCAGTTCATTCTTGGTTCGGTTAAGTGCTTCAACTTGTTTGGCAATCTCAGCTTCAGCCTGTGCTTGCTTCGGTCGAATATCGTTTGCGATAGTTCGTTTTAGAACATCCAAATCACCCGACAGAGCCGTTTGAGCGCTCGTAGCCTGTTTCTTGAATTCTTCAAGTTTGGCAACAGAATCCAACCCAATCCGCTTCGCTTCCTGAGCAAGCAGGCTACTTGCGCCAGCGTTTTGTAAGGCTTCTATAGCTTTGCGCTTGATTTCTTGTAATGGACCATTATCAAAGCTGTCAAAACGCTGATTGATAGTGTCAGACAGTTCTTGCTTGACTTCTTCAGCCTTAGCCTTGTACTGCTCAATAGCGTCCGTGATATCCTTCTCACGCTTAGCAAATTCAGCATCAAAGGCACGGTCAGCGTTGGCGATTTCCTTTTTCAAACGTTCTTCAAAAATCTGATGTAGATTTCGACTTTCATTCAAAACGGCATCATTTACAATCCCACCAATCGCATTAGCCAGACTTGACTGGAATGTCCCAAAACCAATTGATTTTAGGCGTTTTGCCATTGGAGAATAGGTATATTTAGTGATTTTCTTACGAACATCAAGACCATACCATTCATGATAGATGCTGACCACATCGAACATCCGAACTGCAACATCACTCTGACCGACAACCGAGATTTCAAGGTTATCTTCCAGCATATCGCACATACTCGTACGAAAATACTGCTTACCGTATTCAATCAAGCTGGCTTGGTCTTTGACGTTCTGGTCATTGACCTCAACAACAGCTTCATAGATTTGGCTATATTTTCCAAGTAAGGGGCTATCAATCACTACCACATAGTCAACATCAGGCGCTTTTTCTCCCTCGCCCTTAACAGTCGTTTTAAAGGTTATCCGAGTTTTCAGCAATTTGGTAGAGGTCTTATGCTGGTAGCTAGACAGGTTTTTCTTGTACATAAAAAGCGATTCATTCTCTGAACCGCCATTTTTCAACAAGCGCAAATTGTAGCCATTCCGGACCATATCTCCGCCCCATTGACCAAGGATGGAGTGCTTGTCTTTGGCCAAGACCTCCATAGCATTCTTGTCCTTGATAGTGAGCGTATGCCTATCGTCAATGTCCGAAAAGAAAGAAAAAGGATTGGCTCTGGTAATGCTGCCAGCCAATGCGCTCAGTGCCCTTGTACCACTGACACGGTCAACATCGATAGAGCTGACGATGTAGTTATTTAACAAGCTGATAACCTGATTAGCATAGACTTGGATATATCCTTGCTGTTTTTCAACCTCGAAAATATAAAAATCTTGCTCGCCATGCAGGTCATCTGCAGTCAAGAAAGTTTCCTCTTTCAGCAATTCCCACTTGGGATCCGATGTAGGAAAACGAAAGGTCAGTTGATAGGTATTGTTTCGCTCCTGAACAATTTCATCGTTGTAAGCCTCATTTAGAGGCGTGTTGCCCTCTGTAAGATAAATCATAAGATGTACCTCCAATTCGGCCGAACCGTGACTTTACGAACGGATCCAGTAAAGACCAGACCGTTATTACCAACTGCTAACTCAAAGAAGCCTCCACGTTTCCGTAGCGTATTTTGAACCGCACCATCTGCGTTGTAGATATTTTGTTTCTTATGTCTACAATCAATGGTCACTTTTCGTCTAATGGTCAAGTGCATAGTTGTCCGTCCGATAGTCAAAGAAATATCTCCGTCCCCCTCAATCTCAATCACAGGTTCACTATAGACAGAGCCTGGATTGTTGACATTACCGCTTGCGGTAAAGATAAGAGGAGCAACATTTTTCTGATAGCGAAAGGGTTGCATACTCAATTTGATTTCTAGTTTCCAGCCGTGCATACCTTGAGGCTTGTATTTTGCGCTTACAAAATCAGCAAAAAACAAAGAGCCTAGCTGGTAGCTAAACTCTAGCGTATTGTCATTTGGTTGGAATCTCTCAACAATTTTAGACGGGTCTACCGTCCTTGGGAGGTAAAATGCAAATGTTCGTTCATAACTCTCATAAGCACCATCCAAGACACGGTAATTCCCATTAACCCCAAATAGGGTAGCTGTTTCTGAAACCTTAGGCTTAGCAGCCTCCACCTCACCAAAATCAGTCACGACACAGTTAGGAATGGTTGAAGTATTGAAACCATTGATAATCATGTATTCCATTAAATTCCCTCCCTAGCATAGATCGCACCTTGACGTTGGTAGACGCTCATTGAAATTTTATCAGCATCCAGATAAGTATCTGACGGCTTTTCAAGGATAGCAGTAAGGATCTTCTCCATACTTGCTCTCAGAATCGCTATCTCAGACACGGTTTGACTGTCTTTTGCCTCGATTTGAGCGTTTGGCATGGCCAAGCTTGCTTCAAGATTCTTGGCAATAGTCGGTGTTCCACTCAAACCAAAATCATCATTTGAAAATGCGTTTGAGATTTCGCCAGCCATTCCACCGACCGATTTCTTAACATCTTTGAAACGGTCTTGCAACCCTCTATCCAAACCTTGCATAATCGCATTACCAGCAGGAATCAAGAGCTTGCGGTCGTATTCAATCGGACCTTTGTGGTCACGAATCCAACCAGCAATACCTCCGACGAAATCAGTCACTGAGTCCCAAGCGGATTTCAAACCGCCTAGAAATCCATCAAGAATAGCCTTACCTGCTGACCATAGGTCGATATTACGAATTCCATCGAAGATACTCGTAACATTACTTACAAGGTCACTAACACCTTGCTTCATACTTTCCCATGCTCGCTGAGCGCCTTGGACAAGTCCATCAATCAGACCTAAGACAGTTGATTTCAAACCTTCCCAGGCACTGCTTGCGACAGATTTGATAGTGTTCCAGATATTAGATAATATCTGAGCAAAACCATCAAAGATAGCCTTACCTGCAGCGGACAACCCTTTCCAAATTGTACTAAGAGTGGTAGAAAAGTTTTCAAAAATAGCAGTAGCATAACCTACGATAACATCCACGACTCCAGAGAAGTATGTTTTAATCCCTTCCCAAATCATAGAGATACTATTTTTAATCCCTTCCCAGATTAGAGAAAGATCAGCCCCCAGCTGGTTAAAGTTCCCTGTCACAAGGTCGATGATGATGAGAATAGCACCCAAGAAAATAGATTTGATGAAGTCCCAAGCACCTTGAAAAATCATCTTAATTCCTTCCCAAATTTGAGTAAGACCATCTGAAATATTGTTCCAAATATTCATGAATCCATTAATGAACGGTTGAACAATCGCCATCACTGCTGTTGTGATAGCTGTCCATGCCACAGATGCAGCTTCTTGAATACTTACCCACAAATTACTAGCACCTTCAGAGATACCAGACCAAAGACCAACAAAGAAATCAGCAATCCCCTGCCATGCCTGTTTAATCAAATCTACAAAAGATGACCATATTTGTCTACCTGTTTCAGTCTGAGTGAAGAACCAAGCTAATGCGGCAACTGCAGCTGCAATCCATCCTATAAGTGGGATTGAAGAAATAGCTGCCGTAATACTCGTAGCGAAAGTTGTTATTGCTGTCTTAGCAATTCCAAGAACTCCACTTATTCCGCCTAAACCTTGTAAAAAGTTTGCAAATTTCACTACTGGCAAACCAACGCCGAGAGCAACTACCGCTGTCTTCAGTAAATCAGCTGCTAATTTATTTTCTTTGAAAAAGCTAGTGATTTCTTTTAGGATAGATGAACCGGTTCTCAATGCTGAACTCAAAATTTCAAAAGCAGTTCCAAGAAGATTGACTCCCTGCTCACCACCCTGAATTTCTAAGAGATCGCCTACAAAATCAGCTACAATGCTACCAACATTACCGATAACTGACCCGATATTCTCGAATGTTGTTCGGATATTCTCTGCAATATTAACGATTTGGGTTGCCGCTTCATCGCTAAATCCTAACGTGTTTAAGACATCGATATTCCCTTGCTTGTTCATAGATCCGAAAATCATATCAAAAAAGGTATCAAAAATTCCCGTTACACGCCCAATTTGCTCATAAACTGCACTTCCAAAAGCGTCTCCAAAAAGCTGAGAAGCTAAAGAGCTTAAGCCTTGTGTGAGTACTGTTCCTAGACCTGATAAGATATTTCCAATCATTGGGAAGAAGTTGGCAAAAAGAAAAGTTCTAGTAGTCTCTAGCAAAGACTGCAAGGCTGGCGTTACATCTTCGCCAATCGCTATCTTCCCAAGCACATTTTGAGCAGCTGCTTTCATCGATTCAAAGGAGCCTGTGAAAGTTGTTGCTGCTTCTCTTGCTGTTGTGCCAGTGATATCCAAATTCTCTTGGATAGCGTGAATAGCGCTATAAACATCTGACAAATTATTAATGTCATACTTAACGCCTGTCAATTTTTCTGCATCAGCTAAAAGCCGTTGCATTTCTTGTTTTGTACCACCATAACCCAATTTCAAGTTGTCAAGCATGGTATAGTTTTGCTTGGCAAAACCTTGATAAGCCAACTGGATGCTTTCCATAGATGTACCCATCTTGTTCGCATTATCTGACATATCAATCATGGCCATGTTAGCTGTTTCTGCTGCTTTATTTGTATCTCCACCAAGAGATTGTAATAAACTTGCTGAGAAGCCTGTAACATTTTCCATGTAGGCATTGGCCGATAGACCTGTTGTTTTGTAGGCCTCGTTTGCAAAGCCTTTGACCTTATCAGCTGAATCTTTAAATAGGGTTTCGACACCACCAAGCGATTGTTGTAGTGCTGCCCCTTCAGTTATGGATGCTCCAATTGCCTTACCAATTCCTGCAGCAGCAATAACTCCTGAAACAGCCCCCATCATTTTGGATCCGAGGGATTCGCCTGCGCTAACGCCAGCAGAGGCAACTTCACCACCTATTTCCTTTTGAATCATTCCACTAATGCCTTTAGCAGATGGAATTATTTGTACATAGGCTTTTCCTAATTCGGTCGCCATTATTCCTCGCCTCCTGTTTTCGCAAGTAAAGCCTTGCGATAATTTTCAAAGTCCTCACCAGATTCAAAGACGAGATAGTCTTTCTCATCATTCTCACTCTTATCTCTCTTAATGAGTTGATCTGCGATGGATGCAGGACGATTAACACCCTTTTGTCCATCTTTTGATTGAATCCATAAGAGCATGGATAGTCTGTCAACCATACTTGCCAGTAGAACTCTTTCAACTGGCGCTATTTGATCCGATAAAAGTTGCTTGATGCGTGAATCATCTTTCAATCCATAAGCAAAAACAGCTACCGTTTGTAGTGGTAGCTGTTTGTAGTCATATACTTGATAAGTTTCCGCTAAATCACATATCAAAGCATCTTCATCCAAATCTATCATATGCGCCAGTATCGCTATTTTTTTAGCTTTTCTACCTGTGCAAATACGCTCTTGATTTCTCCAAAAAGTTTCTCATTTGGAAGGATTCCATCTTCTTCAATCAAGAAATCAATGAATTTTTCAGCCTGTTCTGGACCAAAAAGAAGGTCTAGAACTTTATCAACCGCTTGCACGTCACCACTATCTACTTTACCGATATAACGCAACAAAAGGTAGTTGTCTAGTCTTCGTGTTTCAATCGAAAAGGCAAAACCACCATCTGTTGTGCCCTCAATTTTGTCATTCATTTTTGGAAAATCGATCTGCTTTGTCATTTATTACGCTCCTTGGATGTATTCGTAGTGAGTGTTTTCGTCGTTGTCTGGCAATGCAGTGATCGTCAATTCATAGCCGATAGGTTCGCCGTCTTTATAGCTGATTTCGCCAATTTCGCTAACCTTACCACGAGGAATGACAACACGTTTCACATAGCCGTTTTTCAACAATGTATCAATAACCAAGCTATGTTCTGGCAATTCTTTACCATTAGCTTTTACAGTGATACCTGTTTCAAGGGTTCCTGAAACGTTATCTGGTCCATAGACTTCTTTTAAGACTTCAATGTTCAGACCTTCAATCAATTTGTATTTGAAGGTGTCTTTTTTTTCAGTTTGTGAAGACAAGACTGTTTGTCCGCCCCACGCCTTGACTTCTTCTGACTCTGGTGAGTTCTCATTGGTCAATCCATCTTCTGAAATGTATCCTAGCGTTTTAAATGCAGCATCCAATACTGTTTTGGCATTTAGTGGTAGGTTTGTTCCAGCTGGTGCTGTAGATACTGCCCCTCCGATTTTGGGCTTAGCAGCCGTTACATTTGATGCTGATGCAGTCGTCATATTCTTTCCTCCTGTTGATTCTGCATTTGGTGTTCTTACTTCTGGTGCTTCTAATTCTGGCGCCAAAACTACACCTCCTTTTTAAAAATAATTGATGTCATATACCGCTTGATAGCGATATTGCTTCGTTTCAGTGTCTGTAAAGTTGTAGTCACTATTGTGATGTACACCGCTAACTTCGTTGACTGTGATGAGATCCTCAACTACTTTCTTGACTTTCTCATTTAACTCAGCAGCCTTTTGTAACGACGGCGCATAACTCTGAAAAGCGAATGTGGCGGAATGAACGTAGTCACTTCCACCACTTCCTGTCTTTTCAAGAATGACATAACTCTCAGGCATATTCGGTTTATGTTCAAAAAAAGACGGTACATCTAACTGTCCGTCCAAAAATTTCTTTATAACTAATTCGATCATCTCATAGCCTTCAGTAAAATATTATGTTTTTTATTTCTGGCCATGCTCTTGATGTCAGTTGTACTAATCTTCGCATTGGCACGCTTTTGCCCTGGCGATACGGTCAATTCAAACCCCTCACCAGCTCGGCTTGCAATCCCTTGCCCCTTTTCTCTCAAAATGCCCTGCATTTCGGAAGAACGTAGCAAAGCAGACACGCCAGCTGAGTTTAACTGGAATTTCATATTACTCATAAACTTCAACCATGACCTTTCTATTCCAAGATAATGGAATCATTGACTCAATCCCCTCTTGAGGAAGGCCGATTGTCCGCCATTTTCGACCAAAAAACTTTACCTCACGATTTTCCCACTTGTTAGTGTCCCTTTTAGGAATACCAAGTGTATATTCCGCTTTTTTTCCAGTCAAGTTCATTTGATTGATGATGTCCTCTGATGAAGTTGGTGCTACCAATACATTTTGAACCTCAATCTCAACATCACGATAGATTGGATGACCGAAATCGTCGTTACCAATTTCTACCTTGTCCACTAAAATGACAGGGATTCCTTTTAGGTAGGTCATAAATTTCAATCGCTCCATATCGTTGTTTTTTCTTCAAACCAAGCCTTTTAAGTTCGGTGTCTTTGATAAAGAGACCGCCACCAGGGACAAGGTAAGAACCACTAAACGAATAACCCAAGGCACTTTCAGATACCTGAGTCATCGGTTCATGGTCCGTTGAGGTCATTAAGGTCCGTGCCACGATATCGACCGTCACAGACTTGGCAACACTAGCGAATGATACGCTTTCCGCCACCATGTCGTCAAGGTCTTTACCGACTTTTTCAGCTTCAACTCGCAAAGAATTAGATACAACTTCCAACAAAGCCTCAGCCCTTGCACGCTCATCAAATTTCAACGAGCGCCACAACAATTCCAAGTCTTCAATCTTTGCAAAGTTTTCCATCTAACTCACCCTTCGTTTGCGATTAGTAAATCAAGCAAAGCAGATTTATTAGCCTTGCTATCATACTCAACACTTAGTTCATCAAGTTTCGACTTGATTTCAGAAACTGTTAAAAGATATTCATTTTTGAACTCTTCAATAGGAACCCAATCTCCAGATAGTTCGCTATCTGTTGAAATACAAACACCAGTATTTTTATCACGATATGTTTTCATTTTCTACCTCCATTAAAACATTAGGCTTTCACTCGAGCAAATGAGTCAGCATCAAGAATGCCCCAACCAATGAATGCTTCAGCACGAAGCAAGATTTCATTGTAGGCCTTCAAATCACGACCTGCACCATCTGGATCACCATATTCGATGATTTCCATTGGGATATTTTCAGCATATCCCCACTTGAAGCGATTTTCAAAGTCACCAACAATAGCGTGGTTTGTTTGAGCAGTTCCACCTGTTACAGTCAAGTTTTTGTTTACGTCTGATTTCATTCCGTAGAACGAATCAGGATTTTGTCCAAATCGGAATTCTGGATATTGTACAACACCATTAACTTTCAACTTAGCAAGTGCTTGCCCACCAACAGGTGAAAGGGCCAATCCTGTGACTTCTCCGCCCTTAGCGACAATTTGTTGAACAGCTGCATCAATGTTATCGTCAAATTTATCTTCTGCATAAGTTACAATATTTCCAGTGATCAAACCATCAAATGAGTTAGTATCACGGAAAGTTGCATCTGTAAGACCTTTAGGCTCCAAACCATGGATAGCAGCGATATCGAAAGCATCTGCGATTTTCTTAGCGAAACCGTCTGCAAATTGTGAAAGATATTCAATTTGTTTTTCTTCTGATGCGTATTTAAACTCATCTGTAATACGAGCTTGATAGACGAATTTTAGAGGTTTAATCACCTTTGTGTCAACAACTGCTTTACCAGCACCTTTTTGTTGACCCTCGCCAACAATTTGAGCATTTCCTTCAAGATTGAAGATAAATTGCTCCACTCCATTAAATGGAATAGGTGTTTGAGATGAGAGTTTAGCAAGAACAGAACGTCCTTGCACTTTACTAATCAATTCTTTTACTAATTCTGGTTTAAAAAGTGTTCCAGCTTTCATTGCATTATCTGCCATAATTTTCTATTCTCCTTTTGGTTGTAAATCTCGAAGCATCTGCTTCATTTGCATAGTTTTGTCATCACCGATAGCAGGCTCAGTATCTCTTAGCGGTGCTTGAGGTGTTGCTGGTCTCATAAAACCAGCTAGACGCTCAGCGTCAGCCCTTAATGCCTCTTCGTCAGCGCCCTGAAGACGGTCAGCCAAGTCATAAGGCAAGCCATTTTGTAAAGCGATACGAGTTCGCAAGCTAGCAGTTTCATAATTGCTCACTTGCCCCTGCAATTCAGTGATTTGAGCGTCTAATTCTGCTCTGATTTGCTTGTCATCTTCAACAGTAGACTTCAAAGCACTGTTTTCAGATTCCAGTTCTGAAACACGTTTTTTAAGTTCATCATAATCACCGAATTTTTCACGCTCACGTCTGATACGTTCCTTCACGATGTTATCTAGTTCTTCCTGTGTTTCAATCGTTTTAAATTCAGACATCTTCATGTCTCCTTTCTCCTGCTTTCCCGGCAGTTCGGTAATTTTTTAGGCATCAAAAAAAGCAGTCTTTCAACCGCTCCTCTTAATAACTGATTTTTTGCTTTTTCTTAGGCTTAGTTGTCAAACAAGCCCAATGCGCAAGCAAGGCGCTATCCATCAAGGAAATATCCATATCCGCAAAATGCGAGCGATAGCCAAAACCGCCGTTTGAACCGATATTCCGCTTCTCACAGTTGGTTGTGATTTTCTTCAAAGACGGTTGACCAGCGTGGCACAAGGTCTTTTGATAAATCCCTTGTTCCCACATAGAGTTAGCCACGATGATTTCCTTAACCGTAGGCAATATCACGCTCTTCATGCGTTCCTTTTTCAACTCTTCATCAAGGATTTTCTGACCGCTTGCCCCGTCGACTACGATAGTAGCTACATCTGCACGCTTGACAAAATCCAAAATCCAGTCATTCCCGTTACGGACAGACTGACAGTCAATCGTCTCAACAAAAATCCGCTCATCTGCCGTACGAACAGCAATACTTAACGCCACATTTGCGCCATCTTGCCCATATTTGACTCCGACAAACAACTTACCTGATAAATCAGGCATAGAGTCCACACACAACTCATTCCATTCCGTTTCCGAAATAGCAGATTTCTGATTGTATTCAGGCCAATAACCCAAACGCTGAACATTATGGTCTAGCTTATCATCACCAAGCTCAGCTTCTATCTTCCGCTCATTCAAATGGTAACCCATAGAGGGATTGGAGTTATACCAGGCATCGACATCATCAATCTCTTTTTCCTCAGAGACCGACCACTCCGCCCAACCAGAGTATTTTCCTTTCCCAAATAGGCAAGTCTTACGGTAGTTTGTGAATACCGTACCATTTGAAACCGGTGTAGGAGGTGTCCCACACATGATTGTGATTGGATTGCTACTATCCGTTACCGTATATTTCAAGGCCGACTCCTGCTCAGTCGTATATTCCTGAGCTTCATCGATAACGAGAAGGTCAAAACCTTCCCCCAAACCACCGTTTGAGGTTCTGGTACGAAATTGGATAACCCCACCACCCTTGAAAAATTCGATTCTCTCTTGCCCCTTTGCTCGTATAGAGCTAAAGTCTTCTCCTTCTACATATCCCATCTTTTCTAGGTATTTTTTTACCTTTTCAAAAGATGAGTGTGAAGTAGATATTCTATGAGCCGTGTGCAGAATGTTCATTCCGTTATGCAGGCCCCAAAGTTCAAAAATGTAGACAACCTCTGTCTTCCCATTCCGTCGGGGGATAGAGTAACCAAACTTCTGATGTACCCATAGGCCATCTTTGTCAACGGCCATCATAGGAGTCAATAGGTTTATCTGCCAAGAATAGCACGATAACCCGGTTCGCTCATAGAGCTCAATCGCTTCTTTTGCTTTTGAATTTTTCTTGACGTACTTTAAAATTACCGATTGAGTAGGATTCTGATTGCCAAGTTTCTTTCTAGCCATCCACTGCTCCTTTCAATCGTACCGCATGATAACCCTATCGCTGGGATGATTTAATTGATCACGTTCAAAATATAGTTTTTAGCAACATCGAGCATTCCCAATGCCTGCAAACTACTATCCCAGCTATAGCCAAGATTTATCTCACCATCTTTATCCAAAGAAACCACTAATACCGAAGTATAGTTATGACTAGCCTCAAGATTTTCTTCCAAAATTTCTTTCACAGAAGCACCACGCTCCAGACTAGACTTTTTCTCTGAAAAATCAATCGTGTTTCCCATCGTTACCCCTTTCTAAGCATAAGAAAAGCACCCTTACAAGTGCTCTAACATATTATTTTCTATCTGAAAAGTAATCTTCCCAAAATGGATTTTCTTTATCAAATATTTCAATCTCCTCAGAAGTCATATTTTGAGGATAATCTTCAAAAAGGTTATAAAACTTCTTTTTATCAAATGTGATAAGCATCAATCCTTTGGCATACCATGAAGTATCAACCCACCAGATTTTATCATTATCGTTTTCCTTGTAACAATACTCTGACCAGTTCACTTCTTCGTAATCACTTTTCATGCCCTTCAATACCTTTCATTTGTTTAGATTCAGCTGTGTTAAGGAAACTCAATATGTTATGAAATTCAGGATTGTCTTTTAATGAATTTACATCAATAAGATAGCTATCTACATCATATTTACGTCCCCTTACAGCATGAGATTTCTGAGCCTTAAATCTTTTTTTCAAAACAGTGTTATCAAACGGTTTAAACCCATTTACAATTTTTGATTGAAGCTCCAAATATTCAACTAGATTATCATTCTTCCTAATGATCGCAGCATGCCTACCTGTTGCCAAGTAGTATTCATTACCGTTTTCTACATTTTCCAACAATTCCTTTGTAGCTTTGAAATCATTTGTGTTTTTTGCGACATGCATCTTAACACCTGGTAGGTTTCCAATCATATTGATTCTGCTATTCCTAGAAAAGAAATCGCAACTCTCTCCACCTCTAAAATCTAGAACAGTATATCCACCTTTATTCCCTATATAAGCGAATGCGGCTGATGAACAAGAACCTTTTGTCTTATCTCCACCACTAATCGCTTGAATAATTTCTTCTTCGGTTAATCTTTTCGGACTTTTTTGAATAGGGTTTGAAGGTATCCCTATCTTAAGTGCAAGTTTTCTAACTTCACTAATTTGAGATTGCACTCCGATGTTCTTTCTTGCTTCTATTTTATCACTTTTGTCACTTTTACTCCATGTCTTACTCCAAACATTTTGGACCTTACCACTTTTAGGATCATAATCAACAGTGCATCTACAACGTTGGTGTCTTCGATAAATATCCTTTGGAACTCTTGGATATTTATAAGTACCTTGAACTTCCTGACACCATTCACAGCAGTGATAAGCAGATTTTCTTACAATCTCAGGTTGTAAACCAGATTTATGATGAAATTCCGCATTTTTTTGGATAGTATCATCAATTATTGACTGAGTAAAGTTCACAACAGGCTCTTCTAACAGCCAACTAACATCATCAAAACTTTCCTCACTAGCTAAACGATTGACCAGGCCATCAATTCGGTCTTGATTGAGTTCAGGAACCTGAGCAGCTAACCCGATTTTAGCCTCAGAGTTCAAATTTTTCTGAACTTGCTCAGCATAATCACTCACAAGCTCATGATTTCGCCCCAGAACGTCCGTCAGCACGCGCTGAGCGATATTGTAATACATTTTTCCGTCTGGTAGTGTTTCGTTCGTCAGAGAGGCTCCCAGAGCCTTAGAAAGTATCTCCCCAATTTCAATAGCATATTGATTAGCGTCCAAATAACTTGCTTTGCTATGATGCAGTTTAGACAGCAAGTCTTTCAAGACCTCACTGTCCAACCTAGCACCTTCAAACTCAGACTTGATTTTCTTGAGCAGGCTCGGAACGATATCCTCCACCATCTGCAACCTCCTTCACTACTGGAGCAGGCTTGTCTGACCCTTTGATTCCAGTCAAGTCACGGATGGTTTCAGCATCCATATAGCCAGGCACCGCTTGATTCAGTTTGATAACACCGTCACCAATCAAAGTCAACATGTTAGCGTCCGCCTCAAACAAAGGCTCCCACTTCACGACCGTCTTATTAAACTGCTTTCGCAAATATGGAAACTCATCACGTAAGCAAGTAGCCACATAAGCCACATTCAGCAGACCAGAACCCAGAGAGCGCTGAGCTTTCCGCCCAGCTAACCGCAAGTTTTCATGACTAGCCTTGATAGCTTCAACAGATGACGGATTGTCAGACACAAACCCAAGATCATCCAAGGTCAATCCCATCTCCCCAGCAAATCCAGCTGCTGCAGTCCGTAACTGCTCAGTAAAAGGAGACATACTTGACGTGGTGAATTGTCCCACGTTCGGCTTGTCCCCTTCATCATCTTTCGTAAACGTCAGCAAGCTAGACACAGTCGCTTTCCAAGTATCAATCGCCTCAGCATCTTGACTCAATCCCAATACATACTTTTGAGGGAATGAATAGAACTCAGCAGTCACATCTGACCGCTCAAGCGTTCGTTTAGCATATCTCTGATAGTACATCCCAGCCCGAGTAATTCGTGAACGACCAAACGGACGGACAGCATCAGGTCTATGAATGACTGGTACCAGCAAAGGAACACCCGTTGGATTTCCGATTGCAAACGGCTGACCATCTTTCGGATAGAACCAAGTCACATCACTTGTGAAATAAGCCTCAAGCAAAGCATATCCATTATCATCTCGTTTCAAGACTGCATATCCCTCTGTCAGCAGGCCAGTGATAGGATCTAGAACACCAGTCGCATTACTTGCTTCGATAACCTGCAACCGAGGAGCGTCATCATCGTCCCCTTGCGAGATGTAGACAAAACAACACGACCCAATCAAAGCTGAAAGGATCGCGCTGTCAAAGAATACATCTGGATTGTTCTGAGCAAAGATTTCATTCGCCCCAAATTCGTCATTGGCAAACTCACGAAAGACCAAACGGTCTGCTAGACTGTCAACACCTTTAGCAGCCCAACCTAATACCGCCCTATATTGTTGCCTGATTTGAGGTGGTATCGTAATACCAACATCTATGTCATTGTGTTGCATAGCATACTGATTGTATCTAGTATCTACACCCATTTTATAGTTGGCTAACTTCTTCCTGAGATAACCCATACCTTTCAATGTCATTTTATACAACTACCTTTCATTTCCCGCGAGAAAAAATGTACAGTGACGGTGTGAAGCCCTGAAGCACCGAGGGGGAGGGGGTCATCCCCCCACCTTGGCAGGAACACTCATCCTTTTTTTCAATCTCTGTCTAATTATTTTTTTATAACAAGACCTATTTATTCTTTTTAAATGATTACTGATGGTTTTAATATTAACTCTTATATTTAAACCAATCTGTACTTTGTGGCAAGTTCCTATTGCCTATGACCTTTGTTCCATTTGTTTTTTCATCAGCGTATAGCTTGTCCGACTTCTGTCTATTGCATTGCCAGTGCGCCAATTGCAAGTTAGCAATGTCAGATGGATGCCCGTTCTTATTTACTGGAACGATGTGGTCAATGACTGGACTTAATGGATGAGGATATTTTAGGTCTTTATCTACAGGCTGGCCACATATCCCACAAGTGTTTCTTGTCTTTAAGATAATATTCTTGTTCTTCTCAAAGGCTACCCTATGTGGTCCACTACGGTCTGGACGGAGGGGGTTGGTATTCATCTAGGGAGGGGGTCCTTTCTTTTTAGGGGAGGGGTTGGTATTTCCAAATGTACCCCCTCGGTATCTTTCAAAGCAGGGGTGTTTTTAGTGTACCCACCCCCTCTTGTATTTAACATATCTTATATTCTGTTAAATAAAATTAAACAACTTCAAAGTCAAGAGTACCAAGGCTTCCACTATATTTTTCTAAAAACTAATTTACATTTTCTCATTATGTAAAATAGATAGGTTATTTAATAGTCAAATGATAGTATACTCTGGTCAAGTTCGTCTTGACTGTAACCAATATATCCTAGTGTGATGTCTGGTGTAGAGTGGTTAAATATCTTTTGAAGGATAGCTACATTACTATTCTTTTTGTAATGATGATAGCCAAATGTCTTCCTCATTGAATGAGTCCCTATGTGATTCAAGCCTACATACTTAGCTGCGTCTTGCAGTATTTGATAAACTGCTACCCTTCCAATGTGTGTGATACGAACACCATCTGTTCTCTTTTTCTTTTTACTTGGAAAGAGATAATCATACTCTGCTAACTGATTATCTTTAATGTATCGATTGATTTCTTTTCTGAGAGGTGGACTGATTGGAAAATACCTTATCTTCCCTGTCTTCTTCTCTTTTAGTTCAATCCTATCAGCAATCACTTGTTTAACTTGAAGAGGTACTATGTCGCTCACTCTTAGGCCTGAATAGATTCCAAACATGAACAAAACATAGTTTCTATCGCTTTTGTTCTTCAAGTAATCTTTGATTCGTTCGATATCATCTAGATCACGAATTGGTTCTACTTTCTTCATGTACCTCTCCTTTCTACAGAAAAAGCCACTGGTCGTGGCATTGAATATGACAGTAGCTGGAATTGAACCAGCTGGTCTAGCAGTAAAACTCACGTTTGGTAAAAGTTTCAAGGAGACCCAAACAACCTGCTAACCTGTCCTTACTGTCTAAGAGGCCGAAGCCTCTGTATTTTTAGGAGTCCTCATGACTGTTCGTTGCCCAATCATTGGATAATACTATTTTAGCACGTAAAAATTGATATTTACTCTTGACTTACTCCGCTCTTACTCCAGAATTACAACTTGTTCACCACTTCGATATAGCTCTGCAAATGCCAGTAGAGCCTTTCCAAGAATTTCATAATATGAACTTTCTGAAATTGCAAGCTCATTATATACTGTTTCATCTTTTTTAGGATGCCATACAAGGTACTTCTCGTATATGATTTTACGATAGTAAGGGTCATGTAAATTACTAACCGCCTGCTCAATAGCATCTATCTCTAACTCTGCATCAACTTTTCGGATTGCCAGTTTCTCAACTTGGCTAGTTGTATTATTCCCAGGGCATCGTGGCATAAAAGAGTATGTAGTTGTCACTTTCTGACCGTCTGTATCATTTGCTACACGACGCCAATGAGGATACCCTTCTAATACTTTCTTGGCATTTTCTTTTGTTTTGACTTCGTTTACTTCTGGAAAGAAAGGCATTGTTCACCTCGTTTCTATACCGTTTAAATTCTATTCTTTATTCGTGATCACACTACCTGCACCGTTGACAGTGACCCAGCCATGCTTCTCTCTGGCTTCTGCTTCTTTCATCCGGATAAGATTATCTGTGATTGAATCTGACTTAGCTTTGTTTGCCTTGGCCTCACCTTCTGCTTTGATGATACCTGCGTCTGCTTCTGCTTGAGCTTGAACTTTTTTAGTATCAGCTTCAACTTTAGCCTTTTCCTGTTCTTGTTTTGCAGTGTCGATTTCCTTTTGTTTTACAGATTCATTTTTGATTGCTGCTTCAATCTCATCGCCTGCGTCTTGGTCTGTGATGGTAAAGGATACAAACTCCAAATCGTAAGACTCAAATTTTT
>ERZ772928.458-NODE-458-length-18374-cov-21.854523_pt1 | contig 18374 bp, 18 predicted proteins | sample MGYA00511686_ERZ772928 | MGnify/ENA primary metagenome ERZ772928 (study PRJEB29015, sample SAMEA2738063) | human oral metagenome | biome: human oral; feature: human-associated habitat; material: saliva | place: China | collected 2219 ... | reverse complement strand
CGTATCGCTTCAAATGGACAAGTCAAGGGTCTGGCTTACCAGTGTTTTGACTTTTGCTTGCAGCAGATTTCCTATCTCCGCATCGATACGCATGCGGATAACCATCCGATGCAAGCAGCCATTCGCCGCTACGGTTTTAGCCAGTGTGGCACGATTTATTTGCCAGATGGTAGCCCTCGACTTGCCTACGATTATCATCAATAAAAAAATCTGCTTATTGGGATTATCGAGGATTCTTAATGAATTAATTAGTTCCATATGATTCTTTTTAATGTGTTATAGTCACAATTAGACTATAATTCGTATAGGATCTTTTGTTTATACTAAAATACTCCACAATACCTCTATGTTATAGAGATGATAGGTTCTATAGCTATAGCGCTTGATAGAAATGCAAAAATAGATGTGGATAAAATTGTGATTCATTTAATGAGAGTAGTGACAATAGACGACAGTTTAAATGGATTGTATAGTCTTTATAAGAATAAGTAATTTCTCATATGGAATTATCTCCTGATAATTGTTGCAATAAGTATTTATAATTCAAATATGCTGAATAGTTGGACAAATATGCTATTTACGTTAGCTTAGAAGGCGCCTAATATGTAGAGATTTTATAGGATACCAATAAGGATGTTGATTTATGAGAAAAGGTAGGATGTGGCGTACTATTGCCTTAATGCCTTATATAAAATGAAAAGAAAGTTTCTACTGGAAGTATAAAGTGGTAAATAGATTCTACTGTCTAAGGATAGGTACGAAAAGAGACTTAAGAAATAATAGATATAGTTTAATTATTTAATAAGTAACATGGGAATCTGTTTTTAGCAGTACTTTGTACTTCAAAATTGACAAACTCTTATAAATATGATAAATTAAAGAAGTAATAAAAACACAAAAGGAGACACCTATGTCAGTTATTAGTTTAACCCCAGAACAGCTAAAAGAACAAGCACGTATTTATACTAGTGCTAAAGATCAGATTGAACAAGCAATTCAAACTGTTAATAAAACAAACGGTGAAATTGCATCACAGTGGAAAGGTCAAGCTTTTAATGCTTACCTCGAACAGTATAATCAACTATATACTCATGTTCAAAAATTTGAAGAACTTTTAGTAAGTATTAATCAACAATTGAACAACTATGCTCAAACTGTTGCTGAACGCGACCAACATGATGCGCAAAGTTTTGGTTTGTAAAAAGAATTGAGGGGCGTCAGGGAAACTTGACGCTTATTTTTGTTATGAAAAAAAAAGCAAAATTACAGATTCTATTTATATGTTGTTTGTTACTACCTCAATTAGTGTTTGCAGATGATGGGAAGTTAAAGCTAGACACAGATATTATTACAAATGGTACTCAGGAAAATAATAATGCCAATCTAATCGAATCAAAGTATGCACCTAACTTGTTCTTAAATCGAACAAAAAAAGCGGTAGATGAAAGAAATCGGACAACTAAAGAGTTACTGCAAGAAGCAGAAATAAATAATTTTAAGCAAGAGAAAAGTTTTTCTATTTATGGATTAGATACACTTCAATTAAAAAAATCACTATTTACAGATTATAAATTAGCTGAAGGTTTTTCTGTAACTAAACATAATAACAAAAAAATTGGAAAAGGAGTATTTAATATATTGATTACTGTTTTTTTAATTTTTATGACTACTGCAGGAATATTTTTAGGAAGGAAATGGCATGGACTTAGGAAAAGTAGAGATAACAATAGAATATAAACAGAGAGAATTAGATATTAGAGTTTCAAAGTCTCTAACTTGGATAAATTTTAAGAAGATATTGAATAATAGAGTGATTAGAACAAAACTGGGGTTGCCAGTTGATGATCAATTTTGGTTTAAAGTAAAAAATAAACATATTCATATAGAAGGAAATGATATTTTAGCCAATTATCCTATTAGTAATGGAGATATACTAGAAATTATCGGTTAGAAAGAAGAATTAGGAAGGGTAGTAATATATGTTTGACGGGGATAAGCTAATTTTTTTGAAGGCGGAGAATAAAGTTACTGTTCAAGTTTCCTCTTCAGGATATGACAGAGAACGGCTAGATGCTATCAAAGAATACTGTCGTGTTGCGATAAGACAAGAAGATGTTTCGCTGTATTTAGATTATGAAATACCTGCATATTTTAAAACAGTTACAGAGGAGTTGTTATCATTAAAGACAGAATTGGAGCGATTTGCTCTAGCCCAAAAAATGACTTCTATAGAATTAGGAGAAAATAATTTTAAAATTCCTTATATACATCCAGAAAATATTGTTATTTTAGGTGGGAAAGTGAAGATGCTTCATCGAGGGATTGAGAAGTTATTGTCTCCACGGATATATGATGAAGAATTTTGTCTAGCATCCTACAAAGCATTGATGGTATCTATTTTAGTGCCAAAAGTAGATTTTGAGTTGGCTGTTAGTGGGTTAGATGCTGTTAAAGATAAAATTGCTCAGGATATTATTCCCTTAAGGACTTTGGAAGAAATCAATCAGTATGTTTCTGAAAAATATTATACATTGTCAAAAAAGAGTTCGATAGAGAATATTTTGGTCAATACTAAAAAATGGAAAGGTCTATTGATTGCTACTTCGGTTCTAGCTGTTGTTTCTGCGGTTCTTAGTTTCACAACTTATCAATCTATGTTCAAGGATGGACCTTTAAAATCTGCAGTCATCATGGCACAATCAAACTTTATGAGAAAAGATTTTTCTGAGACAGTCGAATCGCTAAAGGCTTATAGTGTAGATTCATTACCTAAAGAGGCGAAATACATTCTAGCAGCTAGTTATGTTCGTTTAGATAGTTTGAGTGATAAGCAAAAAGAAACAGTATTAAATACGATTACGGAATCTAGTGATGATACTATTTTGAATTATTGGATTTATTTGGGTCGTGGAAAATTTGAAAAGGCACTGGATGTAGCCCAGAATATTGGAGATACCCAACTTATTCTACATGCTTATACAAATCTTTATGAATCAGTCAGGTCAAATGTAAATATGAATGGTTCAGAGAAACAGAAAAAATTGAGTGAATATGAGAAAAAAATAAAGGAATTATCCTCAGAAATTGGTGAAAAAAGTACGGATGACAGTAGTCACTCTAAAGATACTTCTTCATCAAAAGGAAATGGTGAGTAGTTGATGGAAGAAAATAAGAACGTATACTATCACCAGCTAGGTGATCAACTTTTCGAAGAGTATCATCCCCTCTACACGTTACTAATAGAAACGAGAGAACTCTTAACTGCTAATCTAGTAGATTCACAGTCTATTTTACTGAATGGTAGTGCATATAAATTGGAGAACCAGACTGTTTATCGAAATGGAGATATCTTAAAGTTAGGGGAGACAGTTTTTGGTGAGGAAAAAGTCACTTTATTAGAGTCTGAAAAAGAAATCTTTACGACCTATATTTTTGCTCCGACAGAGCTTTTCATTTGCAGTAGTCAGGAAGAAGCTGATCTGAAGATTAGTTCTTCAACAGTTTTGATTTTCTCCGATAAACAAGTACAGATTGAAATTGGTGATAGGCCAGTTTATCTTAATTATAAACTAATTGAAGAAAGTGGGTTATTTCCATTTGAAATAGGAGATATGATTGCTACTGCTCAGCATTTCATTGAAAAGCGAAAGTTACAATGGAAAATTTCTTCTCTCTACTCAATTCCTATTTTTAATCTAGAGAAAATATTAGTTGAAGAGTGTGCAAGCGAATATCCTCAAGATTTTCCAGCATATCGCAGAAGCCCTCGGATTAATCCCTCCATTTATAGTTCAAAAATTCATATTAATCAACCTCCTTTGCCGATAAAACCAGCCAAAAATTCATTAGTAAGAGCGATTGTCCCTGCACTTGGGATGTTCGCAATTACAGCTTTTAGTAGTTTTGTTTTCAAAGGGAACCCGCTGATGATGATTGGGATGGGTGGGTTTAGCCTGCTAACTGCTGGTACAACCATGAGCCAGTATTTTGAAGAAAGAAAAGATAATAAAGAGCAGGAGCGTATTCGGGTAGAAGATTATGAAAAATACTTGCTTAAGCAAGTTTCAGAATTAAATCGATATTATCAAGAAGAGGCAGCGATTCTAAGGTATAATCAACCAGAAATTCGAGTTTTAGCAGATATGATTGCTCGGTATGATTCTCGTATTTACGAACGCTTAGATTACAATGAGGATTTTTTGCAACTTTCTCTTGGGCTTGGTAATAAAGTAAGTCAGCTCCAATTGCAAACGAATTTTGATATTCAAAGTAAAGATGAGTCATCTAAATTTGCACAAAAGGTTCTTCAAAAATATCAGATGCAAAGACAGGTTCCTATTACTGTCAATATTGCACAAGCGACGGTCGGATTGATTGGTAATCAAGAAGTTACCAAGACAGCTATTTATAATTTGCTCTTGCAGTTGGCAATTTTTCATAGTTATTTAGATGTGAACTTTATTAATTTGGTTCATGAGCATGATTATGAGAAAGATTGGTCAGAATGGCGTTTTTTACCTCATTTCAAAATGCAGGAACGAAATATTCGAGGTTTTGTGCATGATGCTCGAAGTCGTGATGCAGTTTTAAATTCTTTTTATCGTATTATCCAAAAGCGCTCTCAGCTAAAAAAAGAGATGGGTGAGAAAGATGCACGATTTAAGCCTCACTATGTTTTAACCATTTTAGATGACTCACATCTTTTAGGTCATAGTTTAAACGAATATCTTGCAAAAGATTTGACAGAACTTGGTGTTACTGTTATTTGGGTAAAAGAAGCTCAGCGTTTATTGCCTGAAACAGTCACAACATTGATTGAATATAAAAATCAGAATGCTGGGCAGATTATCAATGACGGTCGAAATTACAGCGCTCAGACATTTTGTCCATATTCAGCTTTGCCGACTTACGAACAATGCGTTCGGACATTGGCAAATTTAGAACACCTTGAAGTTGAAAAAAATACGATTCCTAAGTCTGTTTCTTTCTTAGAGCTGTATAAGGTTAAAACAGTAGAAGAAATAGATTTAGGTTCGAATTGGCTAAGGGCTGATACTTCAAAGACATTGGCAGTTCCTTTAGGACTACGTGGGAAAGATGATGTTGTTGAGTTGAATCTTCATGAGCGAGCTCATGGGCCGCACGGACTCGTGGCTGGAACCACGGGTTCAGGGAAATCAGAAATTCTTCAATCCTATATTCTATCTTTAGCAGTAAATTTCAGTCCAGAGGATGTTGGATTCCTTACCATTGACTTTAAAGGTGGAGGAATGGCCAATCTTTTCAACAATCTTCCTCATATGCTTGGGGCAATTACGAATTTAGATGGGGCTTCAAGTGCACGTGCTTTAGCCTCTATTAAGGCGGAACTGCAAAAGCGTCAAAGATTGTTTAGTCAATTTGGAGTGAACCATATCAATGGTTATACTAAATTGTATAAAGAAGGACAGTTAGCTGCTGATAAGGATTCTTTTCCAAGCAAGCCTTTACCACATCTATTTCTTATCAGTGATGAATTTGCAGAGTTGAAACAGCATGAGCCAGAATTTATGACAGAACTTGTATCAACTGCTCGTATTGGACGCTCTCTTGGGGTTCACCTTATCCTCGCGACTCAAAAACCGTCAGGTGTTGTTAATGACCAAATATGGTCTAACTCGCGTTTTAAATTAGCCTTAAAAGTTTCAGATGCATCAGATTCGTCTGAAATTATAAAAACACCAGATGCAGCAAGTATCAAAGAACCAGGACGTGCTTATCTACAAGTTGGAAATAATGAAATATACGAATTATTCCAATCCGCTTGGAGTGGTGCAGCCTATGCTCCGCAGGGAGATGATAAAAAAGAGACGGTTGATGAACGGATTTGGCTGATTAATGATTTAGGACAATATGAGCTGCTATCTGAGGATTTATCAATTGATGAGGATTATACAACTACAGAGTCTGAAGAAATCACTGAGCTTGATGCACTTGTGAATTATATTTCTGAATTTACTAGTCATTTTTCTATTACTATGCCAGATAGACCTTGGCTGGAGCCGTTGGAGACAAGGATTATATCACCAGAAACGGATGTGCATTGGACAGATAAAAAAGTTTTGGCGGTTCCTTTTGCTAAGATGGATATACCTACTGAGCAGAGACAAACTAATTTTAACTTTGACATAGAAAAGATGGGTCATACTGTCTTTTACGGTTCCCCTGGTTTTGGTAAGTCTGTTGCACTCCAAACCTTGGTGATGAATCTTGCTCGACTAAATACTCCAGAACAAGTCCATGTTAATTTGTTTGATTTTGGTACGAATGGTCTGCTACCGCTTAAGGAGTTACCTCATGTAGTTGATTTGACAAGATTTGATGAAGAAGAAAAACTAGTTAAGTTCTTAAAGAGAATTGATCATGAATTGAAAGCTCGCAAGGAGAAATTTGCGGCTTACAATGTAGCAAGTCTTTCTCAATATGAGCAGAAATCTGGTGAAAAGCTTCCGATAATTTTAACCATTTTTGATGGATTTGATTCTATAAAGGATACACCATTAGAAGAGTCAATTGAAAATTTGGTTAATCGAATTCTACGTGAGGGAGCTAGTTTAGGCTGTTATGTGATTTTAACAGTCCTTCGTTCGAATAGTCTTAAAATTAGTATGTCAAGCAATATAACTTCACGGATGGCCTTCTTCATGGTAGATGAAGGGGCTGCTAAAGAAATAGTAGGTCGCGAGGCCCTCATTCAGCAAGAAATTTTCGGACGTGCTCAAATTAAAGAAGATATCCCTTATGCTATTCAGGTCTATTTACCTACGGGTGGTGACAATGATATTGAGCGCCTCTATCAGTTAGAAGAGGAAATTAAGACGATATCAAATATGTGGACGGGGGTACGTCCAGAGCCAATTCCAATGTTGCCAAATGAGATTACAATGGCTCATTTTAGAGCTCATCCAAAAGTAATTGATATGTGGTCAAAAGGCCAATTGCCATTAGGATTTGCTAAGGAGACAACGGAACCGCAAGGTTTTGTTCCTGATAGAGATGGCTATTTTGAATACTTATATGATACTCCACAACAATTAGAATATGGAGAAAATAGTTTATTATTAGGTTTGCAACACTTAGTAAATATTGAAAAAATCTTATTAAATACGAATAATAGCTATAAAAAAATAGATATTTTTGATAGAATAATTGATAAGGATGATATAGCGAGTTTCTTTAATGATATTCAGGGAGAGATTGAAAGTCGTCAGAGGGGCAAAAATCATTCTGTTATGTATATCTTTGTGCCAGAAGCACATTTATTAGGAAGTTTACTTAATTTTAAAATAACTGAAGATGCTATTAAAAAGATTATCAGAAATAGCGGTAATGTTCATATACACTTTATATTTATTGGGGAACAGCAACCGATTAGTGTCGGGTATTTAGAAGCTGATAAGGCATTAAAAACCAATGTACCTGCGGGATGCGTAGGAACGAGATTCCAAGATCAAAACATCTCCAAAGTCCAAACTAGTTTTAATGAGTCAGTGGTAGCTGAGGATGAAACTAACTTTTTTGTAGGCAGAAAAGGATACCGTTTGCGTCTTGTTACAGCTAATGGATAAAGATATATTAATAGGTAGGTTTAAGCTATTCAAAAGGAGAATTTAAATGAGTTATGATTATAGTTCTGAAATATATTCTTTACAAAACCAGATTGCAGATATGTCCAGGGAAAGAACGGAAATATTAAAAAAAATTAGTGTTTTGAAGCAGAATAAAAGTAAGATAGAAAGTAAGAAAAAAGCAGTTTCAGAGCAATTAGCAACATATGATGCTATAAAAAATAAGGCTGCTTCAAATTTTATAGGTACTAGAAGAGATGATTTTGATAGTAAAGTGAAATTGTTGAAAGGTGCTGTTACTTCTTGGATTAATAGTACTCAAAATAATATAGATTTGATTAATCAAAAAATAGCTACTTATACAGCTGAAGCTTCGAATTTATCTATAGGTATGAGTTATGCTAATAAAACTTTAAATTATTATGTTTATATGCAAAATCAAAATAACAAATAGAGGGACTCGCTATGGATAAAATAAAATTAGATTATAGTGCATGGTCTATTGAGCTTATTAAGTATTCTACTACTATTGATGGGTTGAAAGAAGTCTCAAAACCTTCTTTGGAGTATACTAATCTGCAACCATTTTTAAAAATTAATGCTATGGTTGATAGCTTAAATAGTTCTCTAAAAAAATTTAAGAGTTGTGCGGTGGATCAGACTAGAAATATGAGTTCTGCTGTAGAGAACAAAATTAAGGATGATACGGCAGGAGCTAGAGGTTTTACAGGAGGGGAATAGGATGATTTCTCAAGAAATGTTATGGACACAGTATTTCACAGAGTCTTATCTGGGGTTTCATCCCACATCTTTGGTAGATCAAATTGCAAAGAGTATTATTTATCGTTCAGATTTATTTCGAGTCTTGAATGATTGCCTATATCAAAATAAGATTAGTTATCATTATGCTCCAACAATTGGAGCAGCAATTGATTTCCAGTTTGAAGAGCAAATAGTAACTGTAACTCGTCTTGGGGAAACACAATGTTTCTCCAGGGCAGAGTTTGTTCGATTACTAGTTTTAATTGATAAAATTTACACTGAAATTCTACCTCTAGGAACTGTTGTACAAATTTCGAAAGATAAACTCCCTAAAGACATTCTTTCTATGTTTGATGATGAATTGCTCATTCATGTGATGATTACGGGTCAACGTATTTGTATTGAGAATAAGTTTTATCTTGATTATACGGGATATTTTTGGCCTAATGGTCTTATTCCTAATCAGGAGCCGGTAGTGATATCAGAGAATATGATTGAGAAGGTTCTTTTCAGAGGGTTAGAAAACAATGAGATTGAGAATCAATATGTTTTAAACTTACGTCGAAAACTTTTAGCACTGGATGTTGATTCCTATGCCTTTCAAAGTCGTCACTGGGAGGAGAATGAATGAAATATAAATATACAGAATTACTTGTAATGCGAGAGAACTTATATAAAGCGAAAAGTTCATTTGAAAATCAGTTACTTAGTGCCTATAAGAGTACATATCATTTGATTCAAACAGAAAGTTTTGTTTCGACTACTAAAGACGCAATTAATGCTGAGTTGAGTAACTATAATGTTCCTCTTTTACAGAGTTATCGCGACTTAGTGAATGGTTTATATAATGAACTAGATCGTCTGATTCTCCGTTTCCAAGAAGTAGTGAAAGAGACAAGTTCTTCTGCAATTATTGATACATCTGAATTTGCAGGTTTAAAAAAATCGGTGGAGCAACCGACACAAGATATTCTAAACCTAATTGCTCATCCTGATCTATCTTTAGCTTACTCTGCTATAGTAGGAATGGTTTCTGTGAGTAATCCTTCTAGTGCAGATATTGCAAGTAAAAAAGGTGAGGCAGTTAATTCTCTGAATACAACTGAAAAAGCGATGCAGAGTTTTAATGGGGAACTTTTGGGGAAAGGAGTAACAGATACTCTTTCGACAATAGAAACAGGTCTGAGCAAAGTTCGAAAAGCTGTCAGCATGAAGGATCCTTATCATAATGTGAAGGCATTAGCTATATTTAATGATACTGAACTGAAGAAGAAGCAGGACCAGAATCATAAGACCCTTCGTCAGGAACTAATCAATAATTTACAGCATTACAATCCTGAGATTACATTTGATCTAAATAAGATGAGTGAAGATGAGTTACAGACACTTGGCCGTTCAATCTCTTTGGTTTCATATTCTAATGGCGGTAAGAAGCCGAAAGAGTTGATTCGCTTTCTTGAAGGTCATCAGGTTACTTTCGAGAAAGAAATTACTGTTTATGACACAGGGGTTCAATATTTTAAGAGTAAAATTACTTTTACGGCGCAAACTAAAAAGGATTCTGTTATCACTTTTAAAGGAAAATACAAGAATGGGAAGACTAGTGTTACTGGTGATATAGCTTTTGGTGGCTTGACGACTGATCCTTTTCAAGGCAAGTATGATTATAAGTACAGTAACAAAGTCGCATTTGGAGATTTTTATTTAAGCAGTGGCTTTAATACCTCAGGTAAGTTAGACTCAGACTTTAATGACCTTAACCCTAGTTTATCAATGACTTTTGGTTATAAGAACCACTCTTTTGAGGTTGGGAACAAGGCTGAAGATGGCTATCGAGTTTCTTATGTAAAGGAGACTGCCACAGTGAAGCAGGACTTCGCAACATTGACAGCCACTGATGAAATTGGACAGAGGAATGTTGATCATATGGGAAATGCGCTTGAGTGGGTTTCAGAGAATGTGGGAGTGCTATCTGTTGGTGTTGCACTTGCTGCAGGATTAGTGGCTGCTGCGCTTACTGCTCCTGTAACTGTAACTTTTTCTACAGCAGCAGCAATATTTGTGGGAATTATTGCAATTTTTAATGGTGACAAGAAAGGTTAACGAATGAAAATAAGTAAATCTATAATATTTTTTTCTAAGTTAGAAAATTATAGACTGTTTTTTGTAGTAGATATCTTAATGAAAGTTTTGGTTTCTATCGCTACATTTTTGGGGGTGCTGGGTTTATTTTTCCTATTTGATAAAACTAAATTTTCTATGGTATGTAGCATGGCTATTTTGCTTTGGCTAATATTATTCATTGTTTATCGAGTAAAATATTTATTCAATGGAGCTATGAATTATTTAAAAAATGAATTAGTTAATCTAGGAAAATATCAAAGTTTTTACGAGTATGCAACAGATCATTCCATTAAATATGATCAACCACATTATATTCAAACTCTACATCATGTTAAAGGGCAAATTTATTTTTTACAAGGAGAATTTTCTTTGGCACAGGCTGAGTTTGATCAGTCAGATATTCAAAAGGTTACTAGGCAATACAAACTGAGTCATCAATTAATTCAGTCATATTATCAACTTCTCATCTCTATTCATTTACAGGACAAAAGGGCAATAGTCCACTTTGAAGAAAAATTATTGAAAGCATCTGACTGGAAAAATACTAAGGGAGCCTTGATTTCTCAAGCAGAGGCAATCAAGGATATTGTGTTCAATCAGGAAGTGAATGACTATTTTGATACAACAGCACCTCAAAACAAACTGTCTAAAATTATGTTTTCTTATTACGGTGCGCTCAACGCCCAGTTAAAAGGCGATGAACCCCGTGCACGTAGTCTATTTGAAAGCATCTCTGGTGAAAATCCTGAGCTTTTCTATGTTCAGGAAGCGAAGAAGTATTTAGAAGGAGTAAACTAATGTCAAAACGTACTGCTTTACCGATTGGGAGTGTTGTCCGAGTAAAGGATGGCGCAGAACCGTTTATGATTGTCAATCAGTGTCCAGTTACAGAAAAAGACGGGGCGCAAGGTTATTTTGACTTTGGAGCTGTCACTCTGCCACTTGGCTTAGTAAATCAAAATATTATCTTTTTCAATAAAGAAGATATAGATGAAGTGCTGTTTATTGGCTATATTGACCGTCGGTTTCAGGAGTTTCTGTCTCGCTATGACGAAGAAGTTGGTAAGATTTCTTATGACAGATTTACAGTAGAAGAGTTTAAAAAATAGAGTAGGAATCCCGAGAGTTTTCTCTTGGGATTTTTTATAGACTGATAAAATGCGCTTAGATCGTTAATTATTTGTAAGTAATTGATAATAAGTATTTGAAAAAACATGCTAATATTGCTATACTAGAAGGGTACAATTTAAAGGAGAATAATATGAAAAAAGTCATAATTGCTGTCAGCTTATTTATTAGCTTGTTGACAGTTTCATCAATCACCTTTATTCATTTTAAAAATCAAGAAGTTTCAGTAACTAATAAAGTGAATGATCGCAAACTAAACATTGCTTTGGTTAACGAAGATATGGGAGGAAAGCTACAAGGAGAGAGCTATAACTTCGGAAGCGATTTTACGACCCTCTTGTCTAAAGATTCAACTAATCAATGGACTGTTATGTCAAGAAATATTGCTGAAAATCGATTTGAAGATGGGTCGATAGATGTTATTGTTTATATTGAGCAGCAGTTTTCTGAAAAAATTGTTCAATTAGAAAGTTTTAACCCAAGCAAAGCTAAGATTACGTACAAAACAAAATCTAATTTAGATTCAGCCAAGGCAAAAAATGTTGAGCTTAAAGTTGGAGAATATCTCAATCTGATTAATCAGAATGTCATTAAAATGTATTTCTCTAGCGTTATCAATAATCTAGATGATGCCAAAAGAAATGTTGAGAACGTTGTTAACGAGCAATCAGGTGCATATACAAAAATTTCTCAGACTATTTATCCTTATTCAAGCGATGCTATGCAATCTATTGTAGGAGTTGCAGATTTTACTACATCTTTGCAAAAGAACAATAATTCATTTGAAGAAGCCCAAAAGCAGTTTTCTGATTCGGTTGTATCGCTGCTAGATACCACTGGAACAGACTTAAATAAGCAAGTGACAGAAGTGAAAAGTCACTTTGATGCCAAAAAGGAGGTAGATGCAAAGAACATTTCGGAAATGCTTGAAATATTAAAGGCACAACAGAAGGAAAGTGATATACAAGCTAGTATATTTAATCAGAAAATTTTAGAAGATCTGAATAAACTAGGCCCTCTATCTGTGTCACTTGACAATTCAACGGACTTGAAATTGAATGAAGAATCGAAATCGGAATCAGAACTTGATAAGCTTGCTAATCTTGTAAAAGACTACAATCGTACAGTGGGTGATTACAAAAATAATATTGAAGCTAGAAAAAAAGAATTAGAAGAGAGAGTCACAGAGCTTAAAGAAGAGCGGAAAACCATATCTAATAACTATTTTGGTCAGGAACTTCCTAAGGATAAACTGAATGATGATAAATTTTTAATAGCACAGGCTAAAAAAGTCTTAGCTAATCAGATTGATAATAGTTTGAGAAAGAATAATTTACCAAAAGAGTTTACCAATATGATTAATAATGAGTTAGCTGGAACGAATATTGATCCTGCTAGCTACGAACCTTTATTTGATAAGCTTAAGACTATAAATGCATTATCAGATGCTGAAATAAATACATATAAAGCTCAGATGAGCCTACTAGCAGATTATGCTCGAATTAATGGTGCAACAACAAATCAAGCACCCGCATTCGAATTTGTAAAGGTAACAAATGATCAGTTGATACAAAAAAATGGTGATATTCCAATCACGGTGCAACTTCCTCAACCAACAATTAAAACATCTTCTCCCGCAGTAACACCTGGAAGTAGTTCCTCTGTAGCTCCTAGCGGCTCATCTCAGACAGCTTCAGGGGCAAGCAGTGGCACTGCAGTTACAACAAACTCTGTTAGTGGACAAACCGTAGCTTCTTCAACAAGTGGCACAGTACAGTATGAAACTCCAAAGGCACAAGTCTTTATTACAGATATTGCTACTAATACTTCTGACTTATCTCTGACTTTAGATGGGGGAGCACAAGAAATTAGTGATGCAGCTCCTCATCAGTTAAGGATATCTTATAGTTTTACTCCTAAATATGGTGAGAATACCATCTCCTTTACTTTACACATTGGTGATACTAAAATTCCGATTACTAAAACTATATATGTAAGTAACAAGGAGGAAGAATATGAGCTTGTCAAAAAAGATTTGAAGACGATTTTACAGTATTTAGGGAGAATTGAACGAGCTTCTTCTATGGTGCAGGCAATCTATGGAGCACCTAGTAATTTAGGAAATATGACAGTCAATATCGCTTCTCCTGATTCAACCTCAGTTTACTCAATGTATGGGAATATTAGTCGCAACGATATTGCCAGTCAATTACTTGATACGCAAGTTGAGAGTTTCAAAGAATCTGGTAAGAAATTATTAGAAGAGATTGATTTAACAATTTCTAAACAAGAAAAAAGTTTGACAGACATGCCTAAGCTAGGGGCAACTGAAGATAAAGATGAAAACTTATACCTTCCCAATAACTATTTTAAAGATAGATTAACTGCTTTGTCAGATTGGTATACTAACGCTAAAGGCTCCCTCGAATCTGAATATCAAAGCTGGAAAGATCTTCAGACGAAACAATCCACAAACATAGTTAATAAGGAGACTGCTAATGGAGTAGCTTTGGAAAATAGTGAGAAAGCTTCAAATCAAATTTATACTTCAATTGAGGCTCTAGTGACTACTACTCAAAATAGCGCTAAAGAGACTTCTAAAAATCATGAAGCGCTTGGAACAATTAAACCACAATTTGAACATCTTTTAAGTCAAGTTCAGGCTGTAAAAGAGAATATTGATAAAACAGCATCTACAACAAATGAATTAATTGTAAATGAAGCAACAGTTATTCAAGAGAATCGGCTTTATTCAAATAACTTTAAAGAATTGATGAAGAATGCTCGAAATGGTGGCATAACGAATCAAAATGTTATGAATTTCTTGTCTCAACCAATTGAAGTTAAAAAGGAATCTAAGACGATTGCCATCTCACCAGAAAATAATCAGTTTTGGATTATTCTTGCTATTATTGGATCAAGTGTATTTTCTATTTTAATTACTTTTTGGTTGACAAAAGCAAAGTATAAAAACTAATCGTTCTATTTTATAAAATTACATTAGTTGAATTGGTTTTTATGAAAGGCTTGAATAGAGGTAAACTCATGAAATAGTGTACAGTGATAATGTTCTATATATCTTTAACTGAAGAATATTATTAACAGTGATTATTTCGGCTCTTTGTCAACTGTAGTGGGTTGTTGAAAAGTTACAACCTGGAGAGGACCAAATTGGTCCTCTCCTTTTTGATATCCAAAGCGATGAGGATTCTAGTTCTAAAATTGTCAAAGTTCCGAAAGCCAAAAGCGTTGCGCTTGATGACTTTGATGAGGTTGTTGGTAGCCTCCAATTTTGCATTTGAGTAGGGGAGTTCCAGTGCGTTGATAATTTTATCTTTCTCTTTCAAAAAGGTCTTAAAAACAGTTTGAAAGATAGGATTTACACAAGAAATTGTGTCTTCAATGAGTCTAAAGAAATATTCAGATTGTTTCTCTTGAAAATGAAAAAGCAAGAGTTGGTTGATTTCATAATGTTCTCTAAGTTCTTGATAGTAAGAGAGCAGCTTTTCCAGAATCTCTTTGTTGGTCAATGCGTACGAAAAGTCGGACGATAAAAGCGTTTATGACTTAGTTTGCGACTATCTTGTTGGATGAGTTTCCAGTAACGTTTCAGCGCCTTATATTCGTACGATTTTCGATCCAACTGCTTCATGATTTGAACACGAACACGAGTCATAGCACGGCTGAGATGTTGCACAATGTGAAAGCGGTCGAGGACAATTTTAGCGTTTGAAAAAAGTTTTCTAGCAATATCGTAGTAGGGGCTAAACATATCCATGGTAATGACTTTGACGCGACTTCTCACCTGTCTAGAATAACGAAGGAAATGATTGCGAATAGTCACTTGTGTCCGTCCATCTAAGATAGCTATGATCTTTCTAGAATCAAAATCCTGTGCAATGAAGCTCATCTCTATCTGCCGATTGAAACAGTCACTTCCCTGACTGTTTCCGCATCCTAGCTCATGTGCGCTGGAAGGTCGTTGAGGTCAGTCTTGAACTTGAATTCTTTCAATTTACGAATGACTGTCGAAGTAGATACAGATAGACTTTCTGAGATAGCCATCATAGGGACTTTCTCGATTAATTTTTGAGTGATTTTCTGGTTAATAATCGTTGAGATTTGGTGATTCTTTTTGACTAATGACGTCTCTGCGACAGCCATTTTCCCACAGAATTTACAACGAAAACGACGTTTTCTTAATCGAATGAGAGTCTTGTAATCCGCACACTCTAGATAGGGAATTTTAGATTCTTTTTGGAAGTCATATTTAGCCATTTGTCCATGACATTTGTGACATTTAGGTGCAGGGTAATCAAGCTTAGCGATGATTTCTTTATGAATTCCAGCATCTAGAACATTCAAGATAGTGATGTTAGGGTCTTTTATTCCGAGTAAGTTTGTGATAAAATTTAACTGTTCCATAAGAGTCTTTCTAATGATAGTTTGGTCGCTTTTCATTATAAGTCTTATGGGACTTTTTTTCTACAACAAAAGAGGCTTCATAACTCCTACAGTGGTTTACCCACTACAGAAATTATAGAGCCATTTTTTTGCATTATAGTAAAACATATTCCTCAATAGCTTTTGCGACACCGTTCTGGTTGTTGCTTTTAGTGACGGCTGTTGCCTCGAGTTTAACTGCTTCAGGGGCATTACCCATGGCGACTCCCAGACCAGCCATTCGCAGCATCGGAAGGTCATTGAAGTTGTCTCCAATCGTCATGACTTGCTCCAGTGGAATCTGGTAGTGTTTGGCCACTTCCAGAAGGGTATGCTCTTTTGACACTTCTTTATGTGTGACTTCCAAATAGTTTTCCTTGGACAGGTAGAAGGCTGTATTTGGAAAATCCATTGTTTGCAGGTAGTCATGGAGTTGCTGGATAACAGCTGCTTCATCAATCAACAGCAACTTATGGGCTGGGATGAGCACATCCAGAACAGGCAGCAGAATATTTTGAATAAGAGGTCGCTCACCTGTAATATCGGCTTCAATTTGTACCCACTTGTCTAAACGGTCAGCAATCCAATCTTTACCAGAGTAGAGATTGATGGAAACACTAGGAAACTTAGTTTTGACCAATTCCAGAAAAGTGCGGATTTCTTTTTTATCCAATGGATGCTCGATAATGGTCTCGTAATCTTGCGGGTTACCCTTGATGACTAGAGCACCGTTGTAGCAGGCTAGTGGGTTATCACCCAGTCCCAGCTTGCGCGCAATTGGCTCCATGCCCAGAGGAGAGCGGGCAGAGGCTAGGACAAAGGGAATGTTTTCTTTTTTCAGCAAGGGAATCTGCTCCCTCAGCTGCGGATCTACTTGGTGCTGGTCATCGAGAATTGTGCCGTCAATGTCGCTGATAATTAAGCGAATATCTTGATTGGTCATGGTTGCTTCCTCCATAAGCTACAAAATGAAATCTTGTCGAGCTAGTAAATAATGGTGACTTTCCCAGCCAGAAGAGCTTCTAGCTCAGGGCTAGGTTTTTGATCGGTGATCCAGTAGTCAAAATCGCTGATATTTCCTAAAATATAGGTTGATTCTTTCTTAACTTTGGCCTGCTCGGCCAGCAGAATCTTTGTCTTGGCCTGCTTGAGAGCTAGCTTCTTTAGATAGGCATCTTCCTGATCTTCAAAGCTGATTTGGCCATTTTTCAGCCCTGCAGCTCCGATAAAAGCTAGATCAAAAGAAATATCTCTGAGCAGCTCGGCTTCATTGAGGGCGTAGTAAAAACGATTTCTAGAGTAGAACTTCCCACCTAAAAGATGGAAAGCAACCTGCTCCTGATCGCTCAGCATGATAGCATTATCCAAAGAATGAGAAAAAATCGTCATCGGTTGCTGAACTTGCTGAGCCAGCTTAAGAACCACCGTTGATACATCAAAGAAATTGACTTGATTGGGTTTGAGAAAGTCCAGAGCCATGTGAGCGATGGCCTTTTTTTCTTGGTTTAGTTGGCCGACACGGTCGTTGAAAGAAGGAATTTGCCGACTATTTTCCAAAGGGATAATCCCGCCATGGGTGCGCTGAACCAGTTTTCGCTCGCTCAAAATTGAGAAATCACGTCGAATAGTGTCCTTAGAAACCTGAAAATAATCCACCATGTCCTTAGCTGCCAGCTGTCCTTTGTCCTCCAAAAGTTCCAGCATCTTTGAAAGCCGCTGTTCTTGATACATCTTCTTTATCCTTTCTGCTTCTTTATAAGTTCATTATAATTTATTTTGTAAGCGTATGCAAGGTTTTTTAATTAAATGTAAGTATTTTTATCAAAAATATGAAAAATCCTTTTGAAATTAGGTTATAATCAAAAAAATCAAGCAGGTAAGATAAGGAAAGATGATTTCAAGCGAATTTCGGAAATTACAAGAAACTTGGCAGCAAAAAACTCCTGATGGAGAATCAGAAGTTTTATAGAATTTTATCAAATTTTTCTATGTAAAAGAGGCTCATAGTCATGATGACGGTCAGTCCGAGTAGGATGAGGATGGCTGGTGTCCAAGAATGGAACAAATCAAAACTGTAGCCAAAGAGGCTTGGTCCGAAGGCAGCTAGGATATATCCTCCGGTTTGAGCTAGTCCGGATAGTTGGGCCGTTTGCGCAGGCGTAGAGGTCTTGAGGGAGAAGGTCACCATGAGATAGGGGAAGAGGGCGCTGACAGACATACCAATGAGCAGATTAAGAATCAGCCAATAAGCAAAGGAATCTGTCCGAATCAAGAGCATGGTAATGCCGATCAGACCTGCCGCAGAAACCA
>ERZ772928.457-NODE-457-length-18452-cov-8.450671_pt1 | contig 18452 bp, 33 predicted proteins | sample MGYA00511686_ERZ772928 | MGnify/ENA primary metagenome ERZ772928 (study PRJEB29015, sample SAMEA2738063) | human oral metagenome | biome: human oral; feature: human-associated habitat; material: saliva | place: China | collected 2219 ... | reverse complement strand
TAGCTTTCAGCATCTTCAACTAAATCTTGTAACAAGTCATTTTCTTTTGTGTCGGCTGGAGCAATACCCAACCGACGCTTTATTTTAGCAAGTTGAGCATCATCCATGCTTATTCTCCCGCTTCTTCTTCGATTTCTTCAACGGGTTCAGCTTTAGGCAATACAATGTCGCCTTGCGCTCCGTCTGATTCGATAACGCCTTTTTTAAGTAGCGCTCTAATGCGTGCATCTGACACATTCAAGTCAAAGCGAGGATAAACCTCGCCGGCTTCGTAAAATCGGTTGTTGTCTTTGGTGTCAATAATATTCTTAGTTACGATATAAGCCATTGACTCCCCTTTCTAATTCGCTTAGACGTTTTCAGCTGAAGCAGTCAAACGTGCGAATGCGTTATCTTTAGTTACTGCAACCGCAATGTCCATTGTGCAACGGATCGCAACCATTTCTTGTTCAAACAAGTTGATTGGCTCGTTGTTTGCGCTCTTGACTGTTGAGATTTGAGCTTCTTCTGAAATTGAGTAGTTGATGTTGTAAGGAACACCGTAAATAAGATTGTCAAAGTCACCAGCGAACAAGTCGCCTTTCTTGAATTGTTTAGACTTCATATCTACGGTTGTAATTCCATCAAGTTTGTTTGTATCTTTATCGAAGATTGTTTTCTTGTCGCCGTCACGAGCATCACGAAGTGCTGAACGGTTTGACAAACGAGAAACAAAAGCGTTGATTTCTACGTCTTTGTCTAGTAGTTTATCTTCAAGTTTTAAGATATTTTCATAGTTTACTGGACCAGTAACAATGTTTTCAGCGGTTTTGGCAGCCTTAGCGACTGAATTGGCAAATGGTGTTTCATGTCCAAGAAGTCCGGCTTCGTCAATTTTAGTGTAGAATGCTTCGACGATTTGAGGTTTCATTTCTTCAAAGAATTTTTGCCATGTGTAATTAAGCACTTCACGAGAAGCGACCAGGATGATACCAAGTTTTTTTGCGCGAAGTTTTACTGGTACAATTTCAGGCTTGTCAGTCTTGATTTTTTCTGTTTCATCTACCCAGTAAGCTGAGATCCCGTCGGTTTGAACGTAAACAGTTTTTTCTTGTTTTCCGTCCATTTCGTGATATTTACCAAGTTGCATTACAAGTGAGTTTTCGGCAACTTCTTTCATGATAATGTCTGTAAATTCGGTATAAAGTGTACCGTCTTTCTTTTCAGAAACTAATACTTTATCTGGTGTGAATGTTTGAATTGTCATTTATATTTTCCCCTTTTAAATAATTCTTGAATTGCGAAAGATTTCTCCGCTTGATTGTGTTTTTGAACCACCAAACGCCGTACTTACTGCGGGCGGTTCTGATTGTGTATATTCAGACTTGATTTCACTAATAATGCTTTCAAAGTCTGAAATAGCTTGTAGTGTGCCGTCTGCCGTGTCTTTTACGACAAAGGCAAGCACTCGTTCATTTACAGGCAACTTACGACTTGATAGAGTTTTAATTGCTTCATCTGTCAATTCTCGCTTAGTCTGTTCTTTCTCAAGTCCAGCGATTTTATCAAGTAGCGATTGCTTTTCTGCTTCAGCTTCTTTTCTGCGGTATTCTTCAAGTTCTTTGCCTGATAATTCTGTTTCCGCTTTATACTTTTCCAAAGCCTTTGCAATCGCTTCTTGTGTAGATTGAGCGTGCTTTTTCTCCGCTTGCTCAAGTCGTCTTTGCATTTCTGCGATTGATACCGTCTTTTCAGTTTCTTGTTTCGGAGTGCTAGCTTGTTCCTCAACCGTAGTGTCCTGAACTTGTGTATCAACTGTCTGTGTTTGTTCTTCTGCCATGTTTGGCTCCTTTCTCTACGCTTTAACGAGCAACCCCCTCGAACTCATGCAACTTTTAACGTCTTTAGCACGGTTTGGACAATAAAAAAAGGTGTCATTTAAAATGCAACCTTTTAAAAATCTTGATTAAATTGATCTAGCGTACTTCTTCCGTCTTTGTACTTCATTTCAATATGTCCATACGCTGAGCATCTACAATTCGGATGCATCGGAAACATATTTACGCCTTTTTCCACTTTATCAATCGGCACTGCCGTATTATCTAACGGCTTACAGATGTCACAAGCGCCACTTTCAGCTACAAAAATCATATGAGTAAAGCCGTTATCTTGCAACATAGCATGGTCTGTGTCTGAGTTTATCCTCGCTATCTCGGTCTTAATCAACCGTTTAGCGTTATACTCACTTGTACCGTACTTGTTAGCTAGTAGCTTCATCTCTTTTTGGTAACCGTTCATATCCGTGTATATGCGGTTTAACGAAGCGAATACATCTCTTTGGAGTAGTGGTTGAAGTCCATTTTTGCCCCAAACACGACTTGAAAAATCCTGACCGTAAAAATCAGCGTCTAAAATCGAATCTAAGCGCTTTTTCGCTCCACTTGAAGAAATACCCAAGATACCAGCTTGCCGCTTAAATTCGGCTAAATATTCGCTTCTACGTGCCTTATCAAAGACTTCATCAAGGTTACTTGTTAAACTGTTAATTTCAAGACCTAACTCAGCTTTCAAAAGTTCCAAGCGACTGACTTTCATTTTTAGATTGTAAACCCGTAACCAAGAATTAGCCTTATGACTGAAATCTTTCTCTTTAACGGCTTTTCTTGCCTTTTCTGCAAACTTCGTAACGTCAAACTCGGAAGCACGCTTCATAGCTTCTTGCTTCGTCAAACCCTCACGCCCGGCATAACCAAGATAAAACTTATCTATCTGTGCTTGCAGTCGGTCATAGCTTTCTTGATACAACTGTGTTATCAGTTTGTCACGGTCTAAATCACGCTTGATTAGTTCAGCTTGCGCTTTACGTTCAGCATTATATAAACGGTTATCAGCTTTCTTGCTCATTCATGCCACCTACTAACTGCATGATCTCGTGGTCGCTTGCGCCAGTTTCTTTTAAAATGCGCCCTTGCTCTGTCTTGTAGTCTGTAAAGCTTGCATTGTTCATCAATGTTTCTTGTGATACTACTCCGCCAGCTTCGATATACGCTTTAATTTCATTCCATACGTCTTGTGGAATGTTTGGATGGAAAGTAAAGGTCAGCTTGCTTGCTTCGATTGAAGGCTTATTGATAGCCTTATGAATGTTGCTGATTAGTTCATATCTTCTACGCAAAGCCTTAGTAAAGTATGTTTCTTTATTCTTTCTGACTTGCTCAAGACCAATCATTTTATAAAGAAGTGCAATACCTGATGATGTAGCGTTAAATCTATCATCTTCAAGATTAGGAATACGACTAAATCTGTGAATGTCGTTCGCTAAGCGGTTCTTATATGCTTCCGTTCCTTGCACGTCATATTGCTTGTAGATATATCCAGCATCTGCGCTCGTTTGTTGTCCATTTGCACTGATACCAGTTTGAAGTAGTAGCGTGTTAGCATCTTTCATTTTAGCAATATCACTTGCTGACAAGCCTAATGCATCTAAATCACCCTTGATAAGAAGCATTGCATCATTCAAGTCTGACATATAGTTAGCTGTGTCCGATTGTCCAGCATCATAGGCATCTATCAAAGAGATTTCACTTTCAAAGTCACCCATTCTATAACGGTTATTCCACCATTCGACAACTGGAACATCTCTATATTCATGCTTCGTGATTGTATCGACTGCAAGCTTAGTATTCCCTACCGTAAATGGCTTATAAGTGATAACTTGGTCTTTAGTATAGACTGTCATATTCACTTTATCAGCGAATACTGGAAGATGCACGGCTAAAATGATATTCTGTTCAACTGTCAAATCACGAACAACAAACATTTCAAGCGGGTTAATCAAAACAACTCTATCTGCTCCGTCTTTATCTCGGAAGTGATATTCAAAAGCACGACCATAGATTGAAGCATCAAGCGCTAAATCTCCGTTTAAAGCGTTGATGTCATTGTTCCACTCGATTTCTTGAATGGTTTCAAGTTGCTTTTTCTCTGCTCCCTCAAGGATACCGATTGAAACGGGATTGCCAATAACATAGTTAGTTGCAAAGCTAGAAATATATCCACCCCATTTATGACGTACCCGATAATCTGCTTTTTCGTTGTCTAATCGTCTATGCCCTGACAAGATGCTGTAATTATCGCCTTTAGCATAAGATGATAATACTTTCAAGCGCTTTTGCTGACTGCTAAAGAATGCTTCAATCATCCCCCTAAAAACTTTCTTGCCGTTATCCGTATTCAGTAGTTCATCACTTGAAGCATATCTGAATTGCTCATTTGAAATACTGCCAAAGTATAGACTATCAGACCTTGATTTATTTACTGTGTCTATACCATGTTCAAATTCATTTACTTTGTCCACTCTCTACCTCCTGAACATTTTATTAATTTTACTGATAGCCTTGTCAACGTCCACATCTTTTTTCGTCTGATATATCCTATCTTGTAAAGCATAGCGTATAGCGTCTATACAGTGATTATAGCTATCGACTGGCTCGTTGATATACTCGTTTGTTTTCTTATCTTTCTTCCAAGTGTAATTTTCAAGTTCTTCAATCAGCTTTACACACCTTTCATCTACTATCCATTCATACTGTAACAAGTATTGTATGCCTTGCATGACTGAACCAGCGCCTTTTTGAACATCTATCACTCGTGGAATACCAAGATTTCGCAATTCTTGATTCGATTTCTTTTCAGCGCTATCAGCTCGTATCTGCTCTTTAGCATATCCTAGCGCCTTTATCACTTCAGCTATCTTGTCATTCGTCAAGCCTTTTCTCACAAATTCCTCAACGACATATAAACGCTTGTTTTCGTCGTCTATTCTTACATGAAGCAAGGCTGACGGGTCATTAATAAAACCGTAGTCAAGACCAAAATAAGCCGGCAAATGCGCCAGTTCTTCCTTGTTAAGCAGTCGTTTTTCATACTTAGGAAAAATCAGCTTGTCAAGTGTTGCAAACTCTCCCAAAGCATAAATTTTATAATATGCTTCGTTCCTGTTCGCTAGTTCCTCGATATTCTCGATAGTTACTTGATCTAAAAAGCGATTGTCTTTGTATGATGTGTGATAAACAACTGTATTCTTTGGCTTCTTCACAAAAAATGCGTTATAAGTCCAGTTTACTTTTGAAACGGGGTTAAATATCAAGAATATCTGCTTGTTCAAGTGTTTCTTATCCCGCAAACGCAAAGTCAACTGTGTGTAATCGTCTAGCGTAAATTCTGACGCTTCTTCCATGACTACATCAGACACATCTTTAATAGACTTGATTTTTTCGGGGTTGTCTAACCCTTTAAAAATAAACTGTGCGCCGTTTGGTAACTCTATGCGATATGCTGAATTGTTGACCTTGCATTTGTCTAGCAACTGCCAGCTATCCAAACATTGCTTGACATCTTCAAAGATTGAATCATGAACCGTAGCGCCTACCTTACGCAGAAATAAAACCTTGCGTGGACGCTTCCAGTCTTGACAAGACTTAAAGACTACCTTTTGTATCACGCCATGACTTTTCCCACTTGAAGCGCCACCATAATGCACTTCAGTAAAGGTTGAATAGTCGTATAACTTGTCATAGATATGCTTATTAAAGACACGGCTTGGGTAATCAATAATGATATTGATTTTAGGCTTATTCTTCGTTATCATCCCAATCACCAACTTTTATATCAATAGTTTTTTGAGTGATTTCTTGCCTATCCACAAATAAGCCGTAACGCTTACCAAGGTCAACTGCGGCGCTCTTACGAGTTGACACGTTAGGCTTAGCATCCATGACTTTTTGGTATCCGTCCCCGTCAAGCACTAATAAAGGCTCTGTGATTTCTCCACGCATGACAGCCGTTAAAAACTCAAGCACTTCTTGTTGGTCTGCGACACGTTCAGACTTTAATTGTTCCAATCGTTCGTCTATATAGGCTCTTACGTTAGCGTTTGCAAGCAGACGACTTCCATTCGCTCGTGCGACATCATCTTTCTTTACGTTCGGATAAGCCTTTTTATAAGCCTTTGTAGCGTTTAATTCGATGATGTACTCATCGGCAAATTTCTTTTGTTTTTCGGTCATCCCATTTTCCACCACCACCTTTCAAAACAAAAAAGCCAGCATAAAGCTGACTGATTTTCATAAGGACTTTTTAAATGCAAGGCGACTGCAAAGCCCTGCGGAGAACCAATAGTATATTGTCTTTTTAAATTTATTTTTTGCAGTCTTAAAGGCGACGGCTGGAATCGAACCAGCGGAGCAAAAAGTTTGTATAGCTTACCATTTTAAAATTAAAGAGATTATAGAACCTTTCGTCGCCGTAAAGGGCATTGCGCCTTTTAGTAAAATATATATAGGAGTCTATCAGCCTCTTGCTGATACTAACATAATATCACTTTAAAACTATCATTTACTTTCTTTATTATCAAAAATATTAGTAATTTCTTGAATAGCTTTATCTCTAGCACGTTGTATTGTTGCGCTGCTGCAATTCAGTCTTCTTTGAACTTCATCCCACTGAAGCCCGTCAATATAAAGTAACCTCATTACAATATTTTGGATAGGGTCAGAAAGACTTTCGATTGCTTTGATTAAATCATCTTGCTCTTGATATTCTCGTTCTATCTTCTGATAGATTTCATTAATTTTATCAACCACCTTAATATTCATGTCTTCGGTTCGATTATCATTTGTTGGTGATTTAGGCATACCGTCAAATGACTGCCCTTTAACCGTTCCAGACCTAAGACTGATGATCTCATGATGCAAGGACTTGATTTTAATATTCACATAAGGCAGTCTTTTTAAACGTTTCTTAATATCAATCAAATTCATCTCTCCCCAATTAAAATATTTACTGGTATCTTGAAATAAGTCGCCACATCTTCAACTATATAAAGATTAGGTTTTTTAGTTTTATTTTCCCATTTCATTATTTCTGCGTAAGAGTAACCTAACTTTTTGGCTAGTTCACTTCTTGAAAGTTTATTATCTATTCTTTTTTGCTTCAACATAAAAGCAAAGCGCTCGCATTGTTGGCCGCTTAATTTTTTAAAATCCACTTTTATTAGTTGCTTACCATTTGGATTTTTCTTTTTATACGATGGTGAAGCATAAGAGGACAGGGTAACAATAGCAATCCCAGTCTCTGCGCTGATTTCTTTTAACGTACCACAAGTGATAAAGGTATCGTCTTTATAAAGTGCATACTCTAATTCAAGCCTATCCATTCTCCAATTCCTCGATCAATCGTTTCAAATAAAACTCCGCTTTCTTTAAATCCTCGACACCGTTTTTCTTATGAAATCGCAAAACATACTTCACTACATTTCCCCAAAAGAAGCCCGCTTTATATTCAGGGCAAGCCTTGAAAGCATCTATCACGTCCAAGGCTTCAATCCCACTTTCTGAAATGTAATGGCTCGGTTTGTTCACGTTATCGCTCATTCTAAATCCCCCTCTTTTACAAATGAACCGTTTACCATTTTCCCTTTTCGGTTCTTGATCTCGTTGTAAGCTAGTTCAAAACATTCAGCAATGCTCCAGCCTTTCTGTTGACAATAGATAGTTAGCACTACCAAAATATCGCCTACTGCATCTTTCCCGTCTTGCTCACGATTTTTTAAATGCGCTTGTGCAAGTTCGCCCGCTTCTTCAAATAATTTCAACGCTTGCACCGTGCTATTGTTAGGATTATCTAAACCTCGCTCTTTCGCCCATTGTTCGACACGATGCGCTAGTAATTCCATGTTTGTTGTCATAACTTAATAGTCATCTCCTTTACAAGTTAAAATTGCAACAATATCTTCGTATATTGGTTTTGTTACATACAAAAAATCATCCGCAGTTAGTTGCTCTTTTTTTAAATAAGGTTTGAGTTCATCACTTATAAATATTTTGCTAAAACGATCACATTCTTTTGTAACGCATTTAATACAATCAACGTTCATGATGATTTGCTTTTTTTCCTCGTATTTAAACGGCGTTAACAAAATAAATTTTGTCATAATTCAATATTATCTCCTACTTCAATATTTTTATACCGTTCTTCACTAACCACAAACACATTCCCATTTACCGTGATAGTGAAAAGACTTCCGATTTTTCGTTTTTCCGTAACCTTGCCAGTGATAGCGTATTTACTATCAGCGTGATAGACTAGCAAGGGTTTCTGTGCTTCACGTTGCATGAATAGCAAGCAAGTAGTAAGTAATGCGTATCCAATTAAGAAACGTTTCATTCTGTAACCTCCTTATAAAGTAAATTCATATCAAAACCACTCTCGATAAATCTGTGTGTTAGTTCTTTGTTAATTCCATTTCCTAAGCGATTATAAACCACATGCACATTGATATCTGCACCTAAATATTTTCTCAAACGATCGCGATTATCCACATAAAAGTCGATATTTCGTTTTCGTTGTTGATAAGGCTCGCCTTTATCTATAACTCTAGTACACCACATTAGCACCTTTGAAATAACATCATTCTTTGTCAAACAATCTCTTAAAGAAAAATATGTATTTGTTTTTGGGATGAGAATAAGTTCTAATTGTCTGTTTATAAATGAGTCGGGAAAATAACTCATGAGTTTTTTTAATTCTTCAAAGACTTCATTATTCATTCTTTACACCTCCTCAACTTCAAACAGTGGACTGTCAAATACTTCAGTAAGACTTAATTTTTCGAGGTCAGATTTTCTAAAATTACTTCTAAAACTTGGACTGATATGAAGGCCGATGCCATCGTCATCGCAAAGGTATTGATTAGTAGCTTTAAATTTAACCGTATACTTCGGTTCTTTCTCTACCTCGTAGCCGTCCAGCCATGCTCGAGCGAGAATATCCATATTCTTTTTTTGATAAAACCATTCTGATATTTCGGTATCGCTGTGTTCATTTCTTACATCTTCAAAAACGTCCTCTAAATCCCAATCATTTAACTTTGCAAATTCAAGTAAATCCGCCACAAACTGCGGAACTTTGACTTTATGTGGTTCGTCTAGTTGTTTTAAATCTCTCAAAACACCATGAATATTTACGACTGTGAAAGGAACACTTTTCTTTAAAATATTCTCGTATTTTTCAATCAACTGTTTTACATTCATCTTCCAACTCCTTCAGTTTTTTCTTATACACTTTAATTTTCTTATGCCAAAAATCACGTTCAGCAGCTCTCATGTGTACTGTTGACTTCTGACTAGGTTTCTTTAACTCTTCAATCTTTTCTTCAGCTACTTCGATTGAACGTTCTAGCGATTCAATCATTTGTTGTTTAATATTCATCTTTACTCCAAAAAATCATAAATTGTGGTTTGATATACCGGTTCAAAATAAACTGGTTTGAAACGTTGAAAGCATTTTCTCTTGCGCTTTATTGTAAAAGTCTTTCTTAATTTCAAAACCATAGGCATTCCGGTTCATTTCTGCCGCTGCTCGAAGTGTTGAACCACTTCCAGCGCATGGATCAATAACTACGTCGCCCTCATCAGTGAAAATTTCAATCAATCGCTTCAAGACTGGAATAGGCTTTTGCGTCGGATGAATACTTGGATATGAGTTATCTTTTTCCCACGGTGCATGGTTCAATACCATTGCGCCGTTGTTGTTGAATTTTGGCAACTTATCACGATATAAGACAGTCGCTTCTTCAACTGCTCCGACAATCTTCATATTCGCTTTTAAGACTTGCGGACTTGATTTTTTTGTAAAGTATAGCGGATAAGCATTATTGAAGCCGTGTTTTTTTCCACACTCGATAACCATTTCACGTTGTTGCCAAGCGTGGAAGACAATCATCGCTGGTGCTTGTCCTTTTTCTTTTGGTTCTTTCTTCAATAAGCGACTACAAAAGTCGAAAAAGTTATTGATTTTAAAATCGTTGTCCGTATCAAAGAAAGACTTCCCAGCAAGTTTACTTTCTCCGTTTTTGTTGTCCCCGTCTTTATACCAACGCGGATCACTTGCATAAGCATTGTTTCCAAGGTTGTAAGGTATATCAGCAATAATCAACTGCGCTCGTGGTATATTGTAGCGCTTAGCGTTTTCAAAATGGTCATTGTATAACTCAATCTTTACTTGTCCGCTTCTCTCCATTGTGTAATCTCCAGTTCAATTCTATATTTCTTATTTCCGGACTTTCCACCGTGCCTAAAATCCGTTGACTTGATAACGTGATAATTATCATCTGTCCAAAATTTCGCATCTGTCAAGCCGTCTAATAGCGCTTTGCTAGTAGGCGACCAGTTTGGCGGGTCATATATGCGATTAGTTGGGGCGAATACCCAAACAATCACTTTACAAGGCTTGTCCTCGTTAAAAGGTAAACCAAAGTAATCTCTTAGAGTATTCCGCCCTTCATAATGCGCTAACTGTCGTAAAAACTTAGTGATTTTAGCTTTCTTTTGAAAATGCAGTCTGTCATTCGCTGAAATCATCTGTTTTCTGTCAAGTTCAAATTTTAAAATTAGTTTTTCCATGATCTAACCTTTTTTCTTAGAACGGCAACATATCATCTGAAATATCAAGCGGGTTTGTGTTTGCACTTCGTGAAAAGTCAGGCATTTCTTGTTGCGCTTGTCGTTTTTGCCCTTGGCTCTGACCTTGACTATTGCGACTTTCTAGAAACTGGAATTGTTCAGCTACAACCTCGGTAACATAAACCCGTTGTCCTTGCTGGTTATCGTAGCTTCGTGTCTGAATACGTCCAGTAACTCCAATCAATGCGCCTTTTTTAGCCCAATTTGCAAGATTTTCTGCTTGTTGTCGCCACATCACGCAATTTATAAAATCGGCTTCACGATCACCATTTTCATTCTTGAAAGTGCGATTGACAGCGAGGGTAAACGTAGCAATGGCTACATTTGACGGGGTGTATCTTAACTCTACATCTTTCGTAAGACGCCCAACGAGTGAAACATTGTTTAACATTTTTTAATTTCCTTTCAATTTTCCTAAAAGCATATCAGCTTGTTCTACTTGTGACTCTTTGATTTGTTTGTAGTCTGCAACTCCTAAATGCTGCAAGAACCACTTCACAATAGAGCCGTCCTCTTTGTTCTTTTCGGTTGAGATTTTAGCAATCTCTTTCAAATAGTAATTTGCTTTTTCAACTGAGATAACGGGTTCATCTTGTTTTTTTGGTTTTGCTGATGCTTGATTTTGATTTGCTCGTCCAGTTTGGATATAATCTGCATCTGTGTCAGCATCTTTGTTATCGTCAATCAAAAACATTTGACTTAGTGCATACTTAGTAGCGTAGCTTTGCGCTCCACCCGACACTTGAGAAGCATCCATACCTTTTTTTGTACGTTCTTCTCTTGCTCGTCCTACAACTGTAATCACATTTTCGCTATCCCAGTCCATGAGCGATATAGTAACTTTTGTGATCAATTCGCTTGCTAATTCTTCAGTCGTCACTTCTGAAATCAAGCACGTTGCACGATACTTCAAACAGATAGGCTTCAATGTTTCTTCAATGTCTTCAGCATTTCGATAGTTATACTTACCAAAAGAGTTGTACTGTTTTTTAGGCGCTTTCAACTCGTTTTGAATATTCGCCAGTTTTTCATAAATACTTTGCTTTTTTTCTACCATTATCAAACTCCTATCTGATACTCAAATTCTTACGTTCTACCAACTCAGCACCTAAAATTTCAAGTCCGTTTTTCAAATCTTCTTTCAAGCGCTTTTTGTCAGGTTTATAAGTTGCGACCTTGTACGCTTCAGGTAGAAGCAAGTCGTCCACTTCTACTGCTTCGGATTTTCGGAACGATACTTTGAAAAGCGGTGTGTCAACTCGTTCATGTCCAGTTAGTGCCATGCTCTCTTTCAAGACTTCTTTCATGCGTTCATTTTTGCGTTCGTCCGCTCTGTTCAATTCAGTTAGTCGCTTGATCTCGTTCTTGCGTGCTTCAACGTCCGCTTCATTGTTCTTGATAACCTTGATATAGTTTTCAACTTTTTCCTCGTAGTCGCTATTCCAGTCGATACTTTCAAGCGTGTCTAGTTTGGTTTCGTCGTCCAAGTCCATGTTGTAAATATCAAGGAATTGTCCTGTTAATTCATAAAGTGTTGCCATGTTTTTGCTCCTTTTTTAAGAATTGACGAAATTTGACTCCACTAACAAGTCAAAATTTATTTTCGTAGCTTCGCTAATTGCTTTTAATCGGTTTTCAGGTATCCGTCCAGCTTTTCGCCAATTACGATAAGTTACTAGGTCACAACCAAGTAATTCTGAGAAATCTTTTTTCCCTAAACCTAATTCAATTCGTCGCTTTTCAAGCAGTTTAATAGAATTTGTGTTGCTACCTTTATACTCTTTCCTGTAATTTAGTTCCGTAGCAGTTCTGTTATCTATTCCTAAAATTTCTGCCGCTTTTCTAACGTGTCTTTCTGGAATATTGCCTTTTTTTCTCCAAAGACTATACCCTTGTTTTGCAATTCCAAATTTCATTGAAAACTCATCCATGCTCAAGAGCCCTGATGTCCGTTTCTTTTCAAGTAAGTCCAAAAGGTTTTCGCTTGTCCCGACTTCAATCGTATTATCTAGTAAGCCATACACTTCAAAAAAAGTATCTTTATCAAGTTGATGAGCCAGTCGCCAAATAAATTCCAATTCCATCTTATGCCTCCTTCTATGCGCTCCAATATTCTTTTAAATCCACTGCCATGACCGTAGCAAGATTTTTCTGTTCAGTTAAAATTTGTCTTTTGTATGGTGCCAGACCTGCTTGTCGTTCTTCCTCGTTTCGTGGTATATAATACCCGTAAGGTTTTGTTTTCAGAGCTACGATAGGATGTCCGAAATTCATTCTTAAACTCTCGACAATCATTTTTAATCTTCGTTCTGATAAGTTGTAATCTCTACGAATATTTTTTGATTGTGCAGGTTTTTCAAATGTTCCGTTGTTGTTAATGTAATTAAATACACTTGTTTCTAATTCGTCCATTTCTCTACTAATCATAGGCTCTCCCTAAAAATATATTTCTTAATTCGGTACTTCCGCACTTTTCACACTCAATAGGCGGATAACTGTCAATTACTTCAAATTCATGTCCGCAATCACAACATCCACAATTCCAAATATAAAGGTTCATTTTTTATCACCCCTTTGGATATGGTAGCGCGAGCAACTCTTCACGTAGCCCTTCTGGTTTTTCTGTATCATAAGTAAATTTACGGTCACAGTTGCGAATGTTCATGCGTGCGATATTATTGAATTGATTTCTACCTTGCTGATAGACTTCAATAATCATTCTGTCATGTTCTTCTTGTGCTTTCTTTTTCGCTTTTGCTTTCTGTTCACTGCTTGCAATCAATAGCAAAATAATAAACAAGCAAGTCACGGTTAATACAACCATTAATAATTGTTCTGCGATGCTTGGTTCTGTCATTTTCTATACCTCTAATAATTTTTCTAAGTCAGCAATGCGCTGATATAAGATTTGGTTTTCTTCCCTTGATTCAATCAATTCTCGGTTCAAGTCCAATGCGACTAATCGCCAATCTTGATTGACTTCAATTTTGGTTGTGTTGAAAAACCATTTTGTAAGTTTGTCTAGTAATTTCATGCTAAAGCTCCTAATTGTTTTTCTTTTTTCAAGTTTTCCAACATTTCTGATAATGTTTCTTTTTTAGTGCGATAACGATTTCTGCTCTTCCATTTAACAAACAATCGGAAACCTTCATAATTGATAAATACTAGCTTATGTGTTGGATTGTCAATGAACTGTTTAAAATCGGGGTGTCCTCGCATCTCAGTAGCCCAAATTTTAGCAGTTCCAACTGTCAGACCTTCCCACATTTGGCAAAGGTGCTTGTAGTCGCCATGAGTTGCTTTTTCGTTAATTCCTACTGGTTTGTAAGTAATTTCTGCCTTAGGCATAGATTTATTTTCCTTTCTGTGATATAATTCAGTTAGTTATTTTAGTAAGCGCCTGACTTTGTTAGGTGCTTTTTTGTTTTACCTTAGTTCATCTGTGCTGATTTCTAATGCGTCAGCGATTTTGCATATATTTGGCCAAGAAAGATATTTTACCTTTCCTGTCTTTAGGTCAGAAAAGAAACTACGGTTAACTCCAGCCATTTTAGATAACTGACTACCGTTTAAATTTCTTTCCTGCATGATTTTATTTAATTGTTCCCACATTTTTTACCTCTAAACACAATATGTTGTAAAACAATCACTCGCTCTCACAACATGTTGTGAATTTCTGTTTGTTATGTTATAATATATCTTGACTAGGACCTCTCACTGTTTTAGTCAAAAAATCAACAGAAAGGAGGAACTCTAATGGAAATGACTATCAAGACTGGAATCCCTCAAGATCAAGTCACTAAAATTGTTCATGAAAAAGGACCCGGACATGTGTATGTTGAAACAATCTATCCAAATGGCTTAATTATCAATTACGATATGTTACCAGATGGAACAGTCAACGTAGATTGTAATAAACCGCTTCGTCTCGAACCAGACGGAACTTATACACCAGTAATGGACTGACCTCGTATGATAATCTTGTCTTCTTTAAAAGTAAGACTTGATTTATCTAATTTGATATTAACTGCCTTGATGCGATTGCATTTTATTGCTTGGTTATCAAGGCTTTTTCTTTTCCTGCTATACGGATATCGGTTTGGTTTCATTTTTACTCCTTCCCTTTTCTGCAAAGTCCTAAATTGAAATTTCTCTCTTTTATTTATTTAGAGAAGTAGGACTTGTTGTTAGTTAATATTTATTGTTATTTAATACTTGTTGTTAGTTAATATTTATTAGTGCCTTATTTTACTTATTTGTAAAATACAGATTTGTAAAATACAGATTTGTAAAAGTCGGAAATGTAAATATCAAACTGTGGATAACTTTTGCAAAGCATCCTCCAATCTCTGCAACATAATCTCAAATTGAAAATTGGTAATTTTGATATCTGAGAAGAATCTGAAAGTCTGAACTCCTCGACCTCTACCGAGACTTTTTTTGACAACTCGCATATAACCAGCATCCTCTAGTTTTTTTAGATGACGGTCTATCATGTCACGACTAACATTCAACCGTCTAGCTATTTCCTCTGGATAGACTAGCCAATTCTCTTTGTTGCTGAGAATAACCATCAATATCCCAATCGTGGCAGGTTCAAGTTCTGGATCTCTCAGAAAATCATTTTTAACTGCTGTATAATCATCAGTTGCATTTCTGAAAGATTAGTTGAACATTCAAGTTTTTAAAATCTGTCATGATTTCTCCTTTCTAAATCTAAATCAATCCATCCTGTCTTTAATAAAGCAAAATAGATTTATTAAAGCACAAACTACATTTACGATTGTTACTATAATTAGTCCTAGTTCGTTCATGTTTGCTCTCCTTTGAACGAATTTTCGTTCACTTGATTAAAAAATTAAGCAGTTGACTCTGCTGAAGTGAAAAGGTATTTTAGTTCATATTCTGGAAAGAATTTTTCTTGAACTAACATAGCTTCTTGAAACGTGAAAGGATACTTCCCTTTCAGCTTATCGCTGATAGTTTGAGATCTAACAGATAGATAATCTGCGATATCTACAATAGAAATTCCCTTCTCTTTTCGTGCGATGTCGATGTTCAACATATATGCAACTCCTTTCTAAACGAATTTTCGTTTATTAGATTTTAAAATTAAGCTCGTTGCTGAGCTTAGTTATATAATAAACTATTTTTCGTTCATTGTCAACCCTTTTTTATTATTTTTTTAAATTTATTTTTCTTTACAAACGATTTTTCGTGTGCTATAATGAATAAAAAGGAGAAAGAGCCATGACAGAACAACAACTAAGAGAACTTATAGAACTAAAATATGGTAGCGTTCGACAAATGGCATTGAAGATTGATATGCCTGCCTCTACTATCAATTCTATTCTAAATAGAGGAATTCTGAAATCTAACGTTGACAATATATTTAAGATTTGCTCAGCCCTTGACATTCGTCCGGAAAGTCTCGCTGAGGGGATAGATTTTCATAAACAGGCTGAAAATTCGTCCGACATTGTGGCAATATACAACCAACTAGACGAAGATAGACAAGCAAATGTAGTCGACTACGCTACTACCTTATTAAACGAGCAAGTTAGCACGAAAGCGACAACTGTCTTAGAAAAGTATAGAACCGATGACTACATTATAGACTATGTAGAGGGATTGGTTGCAGCAGGCCACGGAACGTTTCAGGAAGATAATCTTCACATGGAAGTGAAACTCAGAACTGAAGATGTGCCAGAAAGCTATGATACCATCGCTAAAGTGGCAGGCGATAGTATGGAACCGCTTATCGAAGATAATGATCTATTGTTCATAAAGGTTACCAGTCAAGTAGATATCAACTCAATCGGTATCTTCCAAATCAATGGAAAAAACTTCGTCAAGAAACTAAAAAGAGATTATGACGGATCTTGGTACTTACAAAGTTTAAATAGTGGATACGAGGAAATCCACTTGTCAGAAAATGACGACATCCGAACTATCGGGGAAGTTGTCAGTGTATATAGAAATTAAGAGAGAAAAGATTATGAAAATAGGTTATAGAAGTCCAAGCCTTTCAAAAAGTTTAAAAGCTAGAACAACTGGAAGGCTTAAACGACAAATGAAAAAAGCCGTTAACCCTCTTTATGGTAAGAAAGGTATGGGATTGATAAACAACCCACAAAAAGCTATCTATAATAAGGTCTATAATAAAGTCACTATTGACCCTTTGAAAGGTGTTAAAAAAGTATCTAAAGTCAATAAAAGCCAAAGTAAAAAAAGTTACTCTACCCCAAAACAAGCAACAGTTTCTAAATCTCAAACTCGTGTGATAAAAACGGTAACTTATAAGTGTAACAAATGGATATATATTCTACTAGCTATTTTTCTTGGATATTTTGGCGCTCAATATTTCTACTCTGGTCAAAAACGAAAAGGATTTATTGCACTTCTTTTCTGTATAACAAGTATCCCTATGTTTATTGGTTTATTCCATGGCATTTCTGCTCTATTTAAACCAGTTGACGAAAAAGGGAATATTACTATAATAGCAAAAGAGCGATCAAATAAGCATCAATTCATTTACGACTAAAATAAAAAAATCCCACGCTCTGAAAGTTTGGCGACTGCGAGCGTGGGGTAAGATGTATAGAAAGAATGGCATTAAAAGGCCCTCTTTTCTGTACCCATTTTAACAAAATAAAGGGGAAAAATCAATGTGGATGGAAGAACTTTCCAACGGAAAATTTAAATTTTTTGAAAGATATAAAGACCCGTACACTGAAAAATTGAAGAGGGTATCTGTTACTCTAGATTCTGGATCATCAAGAGCGAAAAAGGAAGCTCAAAAACTACTTGATGAACGTATAGAAGAAACTTTACAGAATATACAATCAACAGATGCGATTTATCAACACGTCTTAGATGAATGGTGGACATTTTACCAGAAAGAAATCAAAGGTAGTTCTATCAGTTCTCTTACTAGTAGCGTGAACGATTTTAAAGAAGCATTCGATACAGAAATTAAAGTTAAGAATATAGATACTAAATACATCCAGCGTTTCTTGAATGATCTAGATATTTCTCGCTCAAAACTAGAACGCTATAAAATGATTTTAAATCTATCGTTTGATTATGCAGTTAGTTTTGAATACATCAAAGACAACCCTGCAAGACGAGCAAAACTTCCAAAACAAATAAAAACAATCGAAGAATTAGAAAAGACAGAAAAGAAATTTTTGGAAGAGGATGAACTAAAAAGATTATTAGAAGAATTATACAGAACAAAGAACACATATAGACTAGGTTTGCTTGCAGAATTCATGTCATACAATGGCTGTCGAATTGGTGAAGCTATTGCTATTAAACAAGAAAATATTGATTTTGATAATAAGACGGTAAAAATCCATGGAACTCTAGATAAAACAGTAGGGTATTCAAAGGGATTTAAAACAACTACAAAAACTGCTGCAAGCTTCAGAACTGTTTCATTATCAAAAAGAGAAATTGAAATTTTAAAAGAGTTTATCTCAATAAATGAACTTTCTAAAAACACTCGAAAAACATTCAATGATCTTGGATTTATATTTGTTACCAAAAACGGCATACCAATTCAAAATAATTCTTTCAATTTAGCAATCCAGAAAGCAAATAAGCGTTTAAAAAATCCAATAGACAAACATCTGACTTCACATATCTTCAGACACACTCTTGTTAGTAGACTAGCAGAAAACAATGTGCCCCTAAAAGCAATTATGGCAAGAGTTGGTCACTCTGATTCTCGAACGACCAATAAAATCTATACACACGTTACTAAAAAGATGGATGATAATATCCTTGACTTGCTCGATTCTTTATAGTTTGCCCCTTATTTGCCCCCTATACACAAAAAAAGCCTGTCACACAAGCTTAAATGCTTGATATGACGGGCTTTTTATAAAATCATTATTTAACTGCTTCTTTAAGAGCTTTACCAGCTTTGAATGCTGGAACTTTAGA
>ERZ772928.455-NODE-455-length-18487-cov-3.350260_pt1 | contig 18487 bp, 14 predicted proteins | sample MGYA00511686_ERZ772928 | MGnify/ENA primary metagenome ERZ772928 (study PRJEB29015, sample SAMEA2738063) | human oral metagenome | biome: human oral; feature: human-associated habitat; material: saliva | place: China | collected 2219 ... | reverse complement strand
GTTTTCTACGCGCTCCATGCGTCCGTCGACCTGTTTCACATCTAAACAAGCATCGATTAGCTTTTCCATTTCAAAGCCTTGACAATGAAGACCCGCAATAGCTGCAGTTAAATTCAAAATATTATACTCCGCTACGATATTAGTCTTTATGTGATAGCATGCGCCTTCATGCTTTCCACAAGCCTTTTCTGAAAGCACAAGATCAAATTCAGAGCCACAAGAACTCATAATTAGTCCCTCTATTCGGTAGTCAGCAGCAGCATTTGTTCCGTAGCTTAGCACCTTGCACTTGCATGCTTCTTTTAGCTTATCAAAGCTATCGTCATCTAGATTTAGCAGAGCTATCGCTTCAGGCTTAAGCCCTGTAAACAGACTCTTTTTTGCCTCAAAATACGCTTCCATAGTCTTATGAAAATCTAGGTGATCCCATGTAAAATTCGTAAATATGGCTACATCAAAATCAAGCCCTTCAGTTCTTCTAAGCGCAAGTCCGTGAGAACTCACTTCCATGGAAACGCTCTTCATACCTGCTTTTTCCATCTTTGATAGATAGTCGTTTATCTCAATTGCATCCGGAGTTGTAAGGCTCGGCTTTTCGTCTACATCGCCGTATCTAACGGCAATTGTTCCCATATATCCGCAGCCCTTACCGCTAGCCTTCTCGTGAAGGTCTTTGATAATGCAGGTTGTTGTGCTCTTTCCATTAGTTCCTGTCACGCCATACATGGTCATCTTAGTGCTAGGATTTCCGTAAAATACACTGCTGCATCTTCCAATTTCACCAATTACATCATCTCTATATATATAAGTGATGCCCTCACGCTCATCCTGCTTGTCACTGCAAACTATTGCAGCTGCACCCTTTTCTATGGCCATTGGTATGTAGGCATGTCCATCAGCCTCAAGGCCCTTTACGGCAAAGAAAAGGCATCCTTCACTTGCCTTCCTGGAATCTATAACAAGGGAAGCAATATTCTGCTCCCCCTGCTCGCTTCCCATATATTCATTAAAAAGCTTTTCTAATTTCATCTTTCCCTACCTACTGCTCTCATCATCTGCAAGTATAGGTGCATCGTATTCAAAAGCTGGCATAAGTTCAAGTTTGAACTTGTTCATCTTGCGTTTTCTATCTATCAAAGCCTTGATTTCGGCATCCTCACAAACTCCTGTGCGAAGATACTTATCCAAGGTCTCGTAGCTAAATCCAAGATTCTGCTCATCTGTCAGCCCAGAAAGTCCATCAATTGGAACCTTATCGACTAAAGCTTCTGGAAGCCCTAGCTCTCTTCCGACAGCCTTAACCTCCTGAACCGTTAGTCTAGAAAGCGGGCTAAAGTCTCCAGCTGCATCGCCGTAGCGAGTCGAATATCCAACCCAGTCCTCTGAAAGATTACAGGTATTTGCAACTCTTCCGTTAAGCGATTGAGAAACCGCATATGCTGCAGCCATTCTCAGTCTTGCAGGAAGGTTAGTCAAAGTCTGCTTGCTCACCTCTACTGGAAGCTTCTCCTTAAGCTCTCCCGTCAGCCCTTCAAAAGAATCCTTGATGTTTATAACCGCATGCTCTATGCCAAGATGGTTTACAAGAAGCATAGACATATCTATGTCAGCCTGAACACCGTTTGGGAGCAAAACTCCAAACACTCTGTCCTTGCCAAGTGCTTCAACACATAGCGCTGCAGTCACAGAGCTGTCCTTTCCTCCGCTAATTGCAACTACTGCCTTGCAGTCTTTGCCATTTGCATCAAAGAAAGCCCTTATCCAATCAACAATTCTGTCCTTTGTTTTCTGTGCATCAAATTCGTACATTTTTTCCTCCACGCCTTCTATCTAGGAATGTCTCCACCTGATAGATGCTCATCATAGACAGCTCTTTCTCCGCCTATGAACTTAGGTCTTGTTCTAGCGCAAACAAGATGTGCTTCACCGATCTGCTTCACAGATATACGCACAGGAACAGCAACCGCTCTCAGATGCATTCCAATCAAAGTATCGCCTATATCCATGCCGGCATCTGCTTTGATGTATTCGACAGCGACTGGGTCCTTAAAATTCTTGTAACATGTAACCGAAAAGGATCCGCCTGCGTGAAGCTGAGGCACAACATTTACGATTTCTTCATTTCCTCGCAAAGCTTCTCTCTCCACTATGATGGCGCGGTTTAGGTGCTCGCAGCACTGGGCAGCAAGGTAAACGCCTCTTTCTTGTAGCGCCGGGTATATGGCTTCATAAACTGCCTCTGCAGCATTGATGTCTGAGCCTCTACCTATGCTCTCACCCTTTATTTCACTGGACGAACAGCCAACAACAAAGATGTCGCCTGCCTTCAAATGCGTTTTTTCTAACAGCTCTTTGATAGCCTCTTCAGCTTGTTTCTTTATCTGTTCGTATGTCATTTCTATCTCCTATTCTACTGTAACACTCTTTGCTAGGTTCCTTGGCTTGTCTATGCTTTCGCCCTTCTCCTTAGCTACATAGTACGCAAATATCTGCAGTGGTACTACTGTAAGAAGTGGTGAAACCTCATCATCGCAACGCGGAATGTAGATTACCTCTGAGCTTGCATCCTTGACCTGCTCGTTGCCTGCTTTAGCAATCGAAACAACATGTGCAAGACGAGCCTTAACCTCAATGATGTTTGAGTACATCTTCTCAAATAGTCTATCCTGTGTCGCCATAGCAACGACTACTGTATCTGGTTCCATCAAAGCGATGGTTCCGTGCTTTAGCTCACCTGCAGCAATCGCAAATGAATTGATGTATGAAATTTCCTTGAGCTTTAGTGAACCTTCGTATGCGACTGCAGAGTCTAATCCTCTTCCTATAAAGAAAACCTGAGTCTTGTTGTAAAGTCTCTTTGCAAGCTTTTCGATATATGGAGCCTCCTCAAGGATTTCCTGAATCTTCTCCGGAATCTGCTGGAGCTCTTCAAGAATGAACTTACGATATTCATCTGTAAGTGTTCCACGTATATCTCCAAGATAAAGTGCTATCAAATACATGCAAACGAGCTGAGTTGTGTATGCCTTTGTTGATGCAACAGCAATCTCAGGTCCTGCCCATGTATAGAACACATCGTCTGATTCTCTAGCAATTGAGCTTCCTACTACATTGACAACTGAAAGAACCCTAGCTCCCTTTTCCTTTGCAAGTCTTAGAGACATCAAAGTATCTAGGGTCTCTCCTGACTGGCTTATTGCGATGAAAAGAGTCTTCTCATCGATGAAAGGATCGCGGTATCTGAATTCTGAAGCAACATCTACCTCAACAGCAATGCCCGCCATCTTTTCAATCACATACTTACCCACTAGACCTGCATGATAAGCAGTTCCGCAAGCAACGATGTATATCTTATTGTACTTGTCAAGCTCTTCCTTTGTTAGGTTGATTCCGTCAAGCTTAATCTTTCCGTCTTCGTCGATACGACGGTTTAGAGTCTCTGCGACAACCTTAGGCTGCTCGTTTATCTCCTTAAGCATGAAGTGCTCGTATCCGCCCTTCTCAGCGTCCTCTACGCTCCATGTAATCTTCATGGCCTCACGCTTAACTTCCTTGCCATCCTTGTCCTTTATAGTTATAGAATCAGGAGTGCAAATTACCATCTCATCGTTTTCAATCAAAAATATATCATTTGTGTACTTCAGCAAAGCTGGAATATCTGAAGCTATGAAGTTGCTCTTCTTTCCAAGACCTGCAATCAAAGGCGCTTCCTTGCGGTAAGCGACTATCTTGTCAGGAGTATCCTCTGCGATAACACCTATGGCATAGGTTCCGCGCATTTCCTTCGTTGCATCGTAAACAGCCTTCTCAAGGTCTCCGCCGTTTGCATTATACTTAACTCCAACAAGCTGAGCGATAACTTCACTATCTGTCTCTGACTTGAACTTGATTCCGTGCTCGTTAATGAGAGCTTCTTTGAGCTCTACATAGTTTTCTACGATCCCGTTGTGAACAAGAGCAACTCTTCCACTCTGATCCATGTGAGGATGCGAGTTTACATCTGATGGTGCACCATGCGTTGCCCATCTTGTGTGTCCGATACCGCAGGTTCCACTAGGGATTCTTCCTGCTATCATGTTCTCAAGGTTTTTTATCTCGCCCTTGCACTTGTTTAGCTCTATGCCCTTATCGCTTAGAATGGCTATTCCTGATGAGTCATAACCTCTATATTCCAATTTCTTTAGACCTTCTATGATTTTGCCAGCGGCTTCATCATATCCTACATAGCCTACTATTCCGCACATAATATATTCCTTCCTTATCTCCTAGGCTGTCTTTCGGTTTGCCTATTGCGACTTTGATTAGTGAAACTTCCTGCTAATTAGAGCAGCAAGGTCTTCAGCTAATTCGTTTATTACTTCTGTGTCCTTACCTTCAATCATGACTCTAACGAGAGGCTCTGTGCCGGATGGCCTGATAAGAACGCGTCCGTCTTCTCCAATTTCCGCCTCTACATCAGCAATTTTCTGCTTAACTTCCTCGTCATTCATGAAAATTTTCTTATTGTCATTGTGTACTCTTGCATTTACCAAAACCTGAGGAAACAGCTCGATTTCCTCAGATAGCTCCGACGCTTTCTTCCCACTTGCCACAAGTGCCTTGACAAACTGAAGCGATGAAAGAGTACCATCACCAGTCGTAGTATAGTTCTTAAAAATTATATGTCCTGACTGCTCACCACCGATTACGCTACCAGTTTTTAGCATTGACTCTAGAACATATCTATCTCCAACACCTGTAACTTCTATATCAGCTCCTATTACTTCCTTGACATATTTGTGGAAGCCTAGGTTGCTCATTACCGTTGTTGTAACCTTGTTAACTCCTAGCTCGCCAGCATCCTTGAGCATCTTTGCACAAATACAGATTGTCCTGTCTCCGTCAATTACATTGCCTTTCTCGTCAACTACTATGAGTCTATCTGCATCTCCATCATAGGCAAGTCCAAGGTCAGCCTGACAGCTTATAACTTCGCGCTGAAGCTTCTCTGGATGAGTTGACCCTATAGCCTCATTGATGTTGATTCCGTTAGGTTCATCACCTATTACTGTAACATCTGCTCCGAGCTTTCTGTAAACCTTAGGTGCTATCTCAAAAGCAGCTCCATTTGCACAGTCTAAAACTATCTTCATTCCCTCAAGTCTTATATCTATTGTCTCAAGAAGGGAATTGCAGTAGAGGTCTATCGCTGATTCTTCTGCTTCTAGACATCTACCGATTTGGTCGCCTGTAACGTGAGCATTGGCATCGATGCCTCTCATAATTATATCCTCGATTTTTTCTTCTATCGAGTCATCGAGCTTATATCCTTGCCCATTAAAGAATTTGATTCCGTTATATTCAAATGGGTTATGAGATGCTGATATAACTATACCTGCATCTGCACGATAATATCTTGTTAGATAGGCAACCGCAGGAGTTGGTATTACTCCGACTTTAATTACATTTCCGCCGACTGCGAGTATTCCAGCTGCTAAAGCATTTTCGAGCATATCTCCCGAAAGCCTTGTATCCTTACCTATAACGATTACGGGCCTTTTGTTACCTTGGCTCAATACAGCTGCACCAGCCTTACCCAGGTTAAATGCAAGCTCTGGTGTCAGTTCGGAGTTTGCCACACCTCTTACACCGTCGGTGCCGAATAATCTACCCATATTTCTTCCTTCCTAGCTATTCCTAAAGCCTATTACTTGTTGCTCACCTTAACGTTTACAAACTGCGGATCTAATGTCACAGAGAAATTCTTAGTGTCACCGCTTAGGCTGAGCTGAATTTGATTATCGCCTCTCTGGGCATTTGATACATCTATTACGAGCTCAAAATCACTTGACTTTAGCTTTTCTACCGCATCCTCATCTCCTGTAACGGTTAGGTTTACAAAGGATAACTCCTGAATCTCATACTTGAGATCACTTTGTTCGCCTGTAATCTTAATCTCGCTCTTACCAATCTTTAAAACTTTTTCTCCAAGCTGACTCACAGTCACCTTTACCACGAGATTTGCGTTCTTCTCAGAGATTGTAACTCCCTCTGGAAGCGATGAGAATTTGAGTTCGATATCCGTGCTCTTAGAGATATTCGAAATATCAACATCATCTGCACTTACACTGCTTATTGATTTTATGACATCTGCTCTTCCGGCTATAATAACCTTCTTTGGAACTGTCGTTTTACGAGTTGCTCCATCTGATGAATAATCACTTATCGAAACTTTTAGGGTTACGGTCTTGGTCTTTGATAGTATCGATATTACCGATGTTGATTTCTTAGAAAGCGTTACATTCTCAACCTTATTACCCTCTTTGCTAACTGGTATGAGCTTGCATGTGTTTGCACTTTCCACATCCTTAACTCTAGATGCGTCGACCGTTCCTCTTGCATAGCTTACAAGCTTAACGATTGATTCTGCCCCTGTTACCTCAACTTCACTATTCTGTATCGAGACTGTCGTTCCCTCCTCGTCATCACTGAACGAGCCATTGTAAACGATCTTTACAGGCACATTCTTGCTAACTAGGGATTCTACCATTACCTTGATACTGTTGATGCTCTTGCTGTTTATGGTTATTCCATTAGGAACTCTAACGGATATATTTACCTCATTTTCGCCCTTTGATGCCGAGGCTAAATCGACTGAAGCTGTGATATCCCCTGCCTTTAGCTTTGCAATCGCAGTTCTAGAGCCGCTCACCTCTATGTCTAGCATTTGTGATGTCATCGAGCTTATGGCTAGACCTCTATCTGTGAGTACATCTGTATGAAGTGTTGTTATCGGCACATTGTGAACTGTCTTAACCGATGAAGGATCAAGCTCTCCAACTACATATATCCAAAGTGCTATCGCTATAGCTATTGCTATTGCGACATTTAGGCGCTTATTTCTTGTCATTCTGCTTGCCTCCTACCACATTCTTGAGAAATGATATAGATCTCTTCTCAACAGTTTCGTTAGAGAAATAAAGATTGAGAAGTAGCTTCTCAAGACCTTTGCTATCTAGGAATCTAGTGAGTCTTCCTCCCTGAGCAACAGAGATTACTCCGTTCTCCTCGCTGACGATGATAGTCACCGCATCGGAGTTTTCGGTTATTCCTATACCTGCTCTGTGCCTTGTTCCGAGGTCCTTATTTAGGTCCTTGTTATCCGTTAGTGGCAAAACACAACCTGCTGCATATATCCTATCTCCACGCACAATAGCTGCACCATCGTGAAGAGGTGCACCCTTGTAGAAGATATTTCCTATCATCTGAGCAGAAATCTCTGCATCTATAATTGTTCCAGTATCTGCGATGTCTCCAAGAGAAACTTCACGCTCAATGACAAGCAAAACACCTGTCATCGTTGCAGAGCATTCGTCCGCAGCTTTGACAAACTCGTCTATTATCTCTTTAGATTTATCGCTGTTGAGTCTGTTGAGTTTATTAGGCATGAATCTTCCGCGACCCATATACTCGAGTCCACGTCTGAGTTCTGGTTGGAACAAAATGATTAGGGCTACAACTCCGATAGTCATAGTTCCCCTGAGAATCCAATTAAGTGTGTATAGGTGTAAGACATCGGAAATTAAAAATGCTCCTACTAAAACAAAGATACCCTTGACGAGCTGCTGAGCTCTAGTTTCTCTGATAAAATCAAGCACTTTATATACGATTAGAGCTACGATCAGGATATCGAGTACATCTTTGATTCCGAATCCAGTCGTGAGGTTAATAATAAAATCCTTCATGCCTTTGTCCCCTTTGATATTTTATACAATTTTACTAAAAAACTTGCCAAAATTCAATAGTTTAGCCCAATAAAAAGACCGCCCAGCAATCGATTTTTCGATTATGACACGGTCTTTTCACAACTATTTCACAGCAGGCTCATTGCCAAATCAAACATCTAGATTTTGACACTGCCAAACTTATTAAATTATCTATTGAAATCGCAAGGATTATAATGCTCTAATGCTTTGTCTCAAGCAAGCCGTAGTTGCCATCTTTTCTCTTGTAAACAACATTCACCTTGTTTGTCTTGTCGTTTAGGAAAACGAAGAAATCATGATCGATCATCTCCATCTCAAGAGCCGCTTCTTTCTCATCCATTGGCATAAGTTCAAGAACTTTGGTCTTAACAATGTGCCTGTCTACTATGCTGTCCTTAGCTAGGTCTGGAATTGCCTCAAACTTAACCGACCTATTGTCGTGATAGCGCTTCTGCAATTTACCCTTGAGCCTTGACATCTGCGAAGCAAGCTTATCAGTAGCTTTATCAATGCCCTCGTAAATGTCATCGCAAACCTGCTCCGTTCTGAACCTTGCTCCTTTAGCATTTATATTAACCTCAATCTTGTCCTTGCCTCTCTCCTGCGAAAGAACAATATTGACATCAATATCGTCGGAAAAATACTTGCCTAGTTTCTCAAATTTTTTGTCGATAGTTTCTTCCAAACGCTTGTAGGTGTTGAAGTTTTTCCCTGTAATTCTGATATTCATAAATGCCTCCTTTACCGCTTTGCTATAAGGATGTACAGTTATGCATCATAGCAAAGCTACGATTTTCTTTATTATACCACTTTTTTTATAAAACTACCCTATAAATTGTGAAAAAATTTTAATTTTTATGTGAAAAAATGCAACAAAAAACAGCACCTGTTTGCCTGACCTGGTCTTTGCCCCCACACTTGCCTTGACCGGAGTTTCTCCGAGGACTTACTTCTAAACTATGCCATGATCGCCGCGAGCTCTTCTCACGGTTTACGTGGATCCTTTCGCCCATAGCTGGCATGGATCTTCCTCCACAGACGCAAACAAAATGCTGTATCTAATTATTATCAAAATCTTAGCGCTTTGTCAACGAAAAGAGGCTGGCTAAAATAGCCACCCCCTCTTCATTGGACTTATTAAGATTACCTTTGCTTTGCTGCCATGATTATTTTATATAGAGCGGCTAAGCCTGCGATTGCAAATACAGCTATGATGATTAGATAATTTGGAAGCTTATCTGCTTCTTTTTTATCCTTGCTTTCATCACCGTTATTTAAAACCGCCTTGTTCTTTGCATTTTTATCAGCAGCCTTTAGCTCTGTATTTTTCTGATTTTCATCAGTCTTCTTGACTGTATCAGTATCCGTATTCTTCTCAGACACTATAGACTTATCTAGATTCTGACTCACTTTGCTAGACTCGCTTCTAGGAGCGACAACGCTATTATTTATTCTTGTCGCTACAGCTGGCTTAGTCGGTTCAGCCTTACTTGGGGCTGGTTTCTGAGGCTCTACTGGTTTAGCAGGCTCGGCCTTGCCTGGTTCTGGTTTCTCAGGCTCTACAGGCTTAGCTGGCTCGGTCTTGCCTGGCTCTGGCTTCTCAGGCTCTACTGGCTTAGCTGGCTCGGCCTTTCCTGGCTTTGGCTTTTCAGGCTCTACTGGTTTAGGTTCTTCCTTCATTCCTTGTTTGAGACTTGCTTTAAAACTATTTATTGCCTCCTGCAAATCAACCTTTGCCTTGTCGACTGCTTCCTGTCTTACTCTTGTATTTTCATCTACGGACTTTGCTGCTGTAATCGCACTATCGAACATTTCTACAGCCTTAGCCGTCGTCCACTTGTCCTTTGGCTCTATGTCCTTGCCATCAGAGCTAATTTTGATATCCTTCTTTGATTCCTCTGCGGACCTTATTGTATTTTGAAGCTCTGTCTTATCGACAACTATTTTTTCTTTTGTCTGGTATACAAATTCAACTACATTGTCTGTGCTTGTTATTGTCTTATGCACATCTTCCTGAGGTCTGATATGTCCCTCTATGTATGGCGCGCTGTTCTTGCTGAAAACATACTCCTTGCCATCTCTAAAGAAGTTTTCTCCGATGATAGCATTAGCGATCTTTTCCTGCTTGAAAATCTCAGTTGCGGTGTTTCCTGTATTTGTGCCGTTTGAACCTCTATAGCTATTTAGGAAGCTCTTGTCTCCAGCTCCTAGACTCACCTTTCCATACTGCTCGTATGTAGTGTTGAAATTACATCCATAAACTACATCATCTTCGCGTATGCTCTCACCGAACTGATTTACATATTTGATTGTAACAGGTACAGGATTTACAACACCACCAGTGTTGAAGGTGGTTGCGATCCCGCTCTTATCTATCACCTGAACATATCTAAGCTGGCCCTTGTATGCAGAGCCCTTTGCTTTCTCGCTGAAGTTCTTGTAGAATACTCCGTTTGCTGTCTTAGGCAAATCTTTGAGAGTACTTGGTAGTGTAGCCTTCTCTATCAAATTGCATCCGAATGCACCTCTACCTAGTTTTTCTAGACCTTCTGGAAGCCTTAGTGCTTTGATGTTATTCATACTAAAGGCATCGTCTTCAACCTCCCTTACGCTAGCTGGCAAGCTCAGCTCATCAAGACTTGCTGACATAAATGCTGAATCACCGATTTTCTCAAGCTGCGAGCCATCTTCAATGCTCAGTTTTGTGAGTGTTTTATGACCTTTGAAAGCTTCTGCTTCTATAATCTTTACACTAGCTGGAATATAAAGCTCTGTTATGGAGTTTTTTACATTCGATCCCCAAAGTGCATATTTAAATGCATTCTTGTCAATCCTTTCGACCGCTACTCCGTCTATGCTGGCCGGGATTTCGAGTACCTTAGGATTGTCATAATTCTCGCCGGCCTTAAATCCCTTTAGCGTCTTCGTATCCTTATCAAAGTTCCATATCGAACTTTCCTTATAGCCATCGTCCTTCTTTGTTAGAAGAACTCTATGCTCCCCGCGCTCTTTTGGTCTCCTTTTTATCTTAATCGTGTTCTGACTTCCATTAGGAGCAGTCTTTGCATCGAGTGCACTTCCCTCAAAGAAGACCATCGCTCTATACTTATCAAACCTGTTGAAGTTGAACTTTAGACTTGTAAAATCCGCCTCACTTCCGACCGACATCTTATAGCCTATGGTGTAGGTTAGACCGTCGTCACTCTTCATTTTTCCATATTCCTTTTTAGGATTCCATGTACCCCCATTTGTAATCAGGTAGCTGTTTCTACCTGCCATGAATTCATCCAGTGCCTTATTAGCCTCGGATATTTCTGTCTCGGAATATTTTTCGCCATTAGCATATGCGAAGTCCCTAGTCATGCTTGTAGTCAAAACGAGCATAAGCGTTAGAAATACTACTGCAAACCTAGCAAAATTCCTTTTTCTTACTGTAAACACCTTTTCCTCCCATTTTCTATCTACAAGCGCATAAAAAAAGCAACCTTACGAGGTTGCAAAATAATCGGCATAATAATAGCAATCTGCACAAATCCTTTCCATCGCTCGTAGAATAAGACTTAAACAAACAATACAGGTAATCTGACTCTGAGAACGCAGGCTTCTCATTACAGTGGCGGGACCGTTTGAGATTTTCACTCAATTCCCCTGAAATTGTTTTAAATTAACAGATAAATTATAACATTTCTGCTTGGATGATTCAATAAAAAAATCGCTCTAAACTTCCCTTAGTGCGACTTTCTTTTAAACTATTATCCGCTTATCGACTTGCAAAAGCAATAAATATAATCCCTTCTGCGCCTGTTACCTTAAGAGCACGAATACATTCCCTTGCCGTACTTCCCGTAGTGTAAAAGTCGTCGAGTACCGCTACTCTTGCGTTCTTGTCAAATCCATCAAAATCTGAAGCAACAGCGATGCTTCCCTTGATATTTTCTGCACGCTGCTCCTCGCTAAGACCTCGCATAGGCCTTGTTGCTCTTGTACGCACAAGGCAGTCAGCCACATTACAAGAAAGTTCCTTTGAAAGAAAATCAGCAATGAGCCTCGTCTGATTAAATCCTCGATTTTTCTCTTTTTCCTTAAACATCGGGACGGGCACGATATAGTCAACTTCAAGCCCCAGTGACAAAAGCTTATCTGCCATTATCTCTGCAATGACTCTAGCAACATGCTTCTTTCCTCTGTATTTCAGATCAAAAATAAGGCTTCTCTCGTAGATACCATAGCTCACGCACCTAATTAAGCGTACATTCCCGTTGCAAGTGCCTTCTCCTGTATCCCATCTAAAGCGGTCCATGCAGTGATCACAAAGAGAGTAAGTTCTTGTAGAATCAATGATGTTTCCACAGCATGCGCAGTAGAGGCTTGGCGGAAAGACTAGCTCTGCTACCGTCTTTATTGCATGCCTAATTCCTGACTTAAACCCTTGCTTTGATGGATATATATTTTCAGTTTTACCCATTAAATCTCATTTCCCAAAGTTTCTTCGTTTGAGCCAATTATGCTCCTGCCAATAAGAGCTCTAAGTCTATGTTTGATTCCCGAAAATCTGAGCTTTATTCGATTGTTGTCAACCATAGCTTCCATACGCCTTTGCATCCCGCAAAGAATGACAACCTTCTTGCCTCTAGTAACCGCAGTGTAGAGCAGGTTACGCGTAGCAAGCATAGGTGGAAACCAAGATACAGGCATAACGACTATAGGAAATTCACTGCCCTGACTCTTATGCACCGTCATAGCATAAGCAAGTTCTATTTCATCTAGCTGTCCAAACTCATAGCTAACAAATCTATCTTCATCAAAGATAACCGTCATCTGCCCGGCATCATTATCTATGCTGTGTATATATCCAATATCTCCGTTGAAAACACCCTGACCCTCACTGAAATCTCGCCTTTTCTTCCATCCAATCTGATAGTTATTTCTGGTCTGCATAACCTTGTCGCCTTCTCTAAAAAGCCTGTCTCCAAGCTTCTTTTCGGTCTTAATAACATCTGGCGGATTTAACATTCTCTGAAGCTCTGTATTGAGACTTGCGGTTCCTAAAGTTCCCTTTCGAACGGGCGTCAAAATCTGTATATCCTTGATAGGGTCTATACCATCGTAATATGCAGACAGCCTAGTTGTCGCAAGCTCGCTAATTAGCGCTACGATGCTCTGCTCATCGGTTCGTTCCATAAAGAAAAAGTCCTTTTCCTTCTCATTTACATAAGGGTATTCGCCCGAGTTTATCCTATGAGCATTGACAATTATGAGGCTCTCCTCAGCCTGCCTGAATATGGAGCTGAGCTTTGTTGTAAATACAAACTCACTCTCAATTAGATCACGAAGGATATCACCAGCACCAACTGGAGGTAGCTGGTCGCAGTCGCCAATCAAAATAAGTCTTGTCCCAGTCTGAAGCGCATCTGTAAGAGCCTTCATCAAAAGCAGATCTATCATAGAGGATTCATCGACTATCACAACATCGTAATCGAGTCTATCATCATCGCACTTACCGAATACCATCTCACCAGTTTCATCGGAAAAATAGTATTCTAAGAGTCTATGAATCGTAGAAGCATAGTGACCACTAGTTTCAGTTATACGCTTTGCTGCTCTACCAGTTGGCGCAGCTATTGCAGTCTTTAGGCCACTCGCCTCAAAAATTCTAATAATCGCATTTATGATAGTGGTCTTACCCGTACCAGGTCCACCAGTTATCACAGATATACCGTGGTTTACAGAGTTGATTACTGCATTCTTCTGCTGATTTGAAAGTTCAATTCCACTGCTGACTTCACTATCTCTGATAAGGTTATCTATATTTGTAGAAAGAGGTTTTAATCTACCTTCGCTGAGTCTAAGCAGGTTCCTGCAAACCTTCTGCTCTGCACTGAAAAAGCTGTATAGATATACAACCTCCTGAGTATCAAGCCTGTCTATCTTGAGCGTTCCATCAAAGGCCATCTCTATGAGGCTTTCCTCAATGAGTTCCTCAGGAACATCTAGCAGTTCGCAAACCCTGTCGCAAAGCTCACGCCTTGGCATATATGTATTGCCTTCTCCTGCAAAAAAGGAAAGAGCGTATTTGATTCCGCTCTTAATTCTTATATCGCTATCACGGCTAACGCCCATCTTCTCAGCGATTAGATCAGCCTTGCGAAAGCCAAAGCCCCTAACCTCATCGATAAGTCTGTATGGATTTTCCTCGATAATGTCGACAGAATAAACACCAAACTGCTTAAATAGCTTAAGTGCCTGCGCAGATGAAATCCCGTACTTCTGAAATGCCATAGATATCTCAGCAAACTGCCTATGCGCAGAAAAGGACTCCGTAATCTTGGCCGCAGTCTTCTCACCTATTCCATTAACCTCTACAAGCCTATCTGGATTTTCCTCCATTATTGTAAGAGCATCTTCACCGAACTTATCAATTATAGCTGCAGCGGTAGAAGGCCCGATACCCTTGATTACTCCTGAAGACAAAAAATCGAATATAGCCCTTATGCCCTGAGGCAATATCTCCTCAAATTCATCAAAGGCAAACTGCTCACCGTAAACTGGATGAGACTTTTCGCTACCCACAAGTTTGAATCTGCTACCCTTGTTACAGCTAGGTAGATTACCTACAACTGTGCAGTATTCATCCTCAAGCTCTAGGATAGCGACCGTATATCCGTTTTCTTCATTTCTAAAAATAATCTCGGCTATATTGCCTTCAATCATCTGCATGTATCAAATCACCGTTAACATTGCAATTATATATTAAAACTTATGTTTGTAAACTATCCTACTTCGCTAGTAAACAAAGGTCTATATATTCTTCTATTATCAAGCACTCTAACTCTTTCACTAAAGCCGCCAGGACCAACGCCGTCAAGCGCCTCTTCCATGTCGAACATTCTAGCATCCATCACGTCTAGATAATGAAGAATCTCAGCCTCTGGGAACATCGGTTTCTTAGGGCTTCCGAACTCAGGCTCATAGTGATGAGTCAAAATCATATGCTCAAGGATAATAGCCTTCTCCTCATCAATACCAAGTTCCTTGCATAGTTCATCTATCATAGTAACGCCCTGAACTATATGTCCAAGCAACTGACCTTTCATGGAGTATCCTGATGCGATTCCGTTTTCGCTAGCATCAATCTCATTGAGCTTTTCCATATCGTGGATAATTACACCTGTAACTACAAGGTCCTCATTGAGGAAATCATAAATCTTGCAAAGCGCCTTACCAGACATAATCATTCTCTTCATATGCCATAAGAGACCTGCATACTCTGCATGGTGGTTTCTCGATGCAGCAGGATAGTACCAGAGTCTGTCCTTGTTATCAACTAAAAGCTTAGTTGTCAGCCTTCTTAAATCGTCGTCCTTGATTTCATTAGCACAGTCAGTTATGAATCTATACATATCCTCTGGCTGCTCTGGTGCCGCCTTGATAAAATCGGATAGCTCAAGCACATCAGCCTCTGTGGACTTGCGTATTCTTAGAACTCTAAGCTGCTTCATTCCGTTCCACTCGGTAACCTGAGCCTTTACCTTGACAATGTTTCCCTCTTTAATCGCAGATAGTGCAGGCTGCTCACCCTCTGAGACATCCCACTTCTTGGCACTGACCTCACCAGTGTTATCAGCAAGGTGTAAATCAAGGTACTGCTTGTTGTTAGAACCGACCTTGATTCCTATCGACTTGACCATGAAAAAGTCGATGATTTCCATATTGCTCTTCAGCTCGTTAATATAAAATTCCTTCATATCTTATGCAATGCCCAAAGGCATCTTATCCCTCCAAATCTGTCCTATTTTAATTATACACATTTCCTCATACAAAGTAAATCATACAGTATCAAAAAGCGAGCGATGAACTCATCGCTCGCACATTGCTTTATCAAAATTACAGTTTTTCCACCTTGTACCCTATGCCCCAAACCACCTTGAGGTACTTAGGATTCTTAGGGTTGATTTCTATCTTCTCACGAATTCTACGGATATGCACAGCCACTGTATTCTCAGGGTTATACGCAGACTCGTTCCATACGCTTTCATAGATTTGCTCTATGGAGAATACCTTGCCCGCATTTTGAGTAAGAAGCTTAAGAATTCCAAACTCAGTTGGAGTCACTGGAATCAGCTCACCGTCGACTGTAATTTTCTTCTCATTATCATCGACCTCTAGCCCTCCGCTGGTATAGATACCTTCCTTGCCCTCGGCATCCATACTTCCAAGCCTTGTAAACCTTCTCAGGTGTGACTTGACTCTAGCAATTAGCTCAAGCGGATTGAACGGCTTGGTAATATAGTCGTCTGCGCCTACATTAAGTCCGATTATCTTATCGTAGTCCTCACTCTTAGCAGAAAGCATAATGATAGGAATATTGTTCTCCTCTCGAATCTTCATCGTTGCCTGAATTCCATCGAGATTTGGCATCATTACATCCATCAAAATCAGATGAATCCGGTTCTTCTTGACGATATTCAGCGCTTCCATTCCATCGTATGCCTTAAATACATTGTAGCCTTCGTTACGCAGATATATCTCTAGTGCGCCCGCAATTTCCTTGTCGTCATCGCATACAAGAATATTTACCATCACTACCTCCAATTCTGTGAAATACACAAATAACTATACCATAAATCGGCTAGTAAGTAAATTATTCCTTGCGTTTAAAAGTCTTTGGTGCAAGCCTCTTCATCAAAGAAAGCGACACCGTTAGGTAAACGAGAACAAATACACAAATTACTATATATAGCCACATCGGAACGCTTTTAATCTGCATCATTGCAAAGCTGAATACATAGATAAGCGTGCTTGATATCGAGTATATTGGATTTTTTATCTTTGATTGGTCAGTGTACGGCTGAAGTAAATAATACATAGTCAGGTAGTGCGCCGAGTAAAACAGTGTGAGCACCAGTAGCATTACCGCAAGCATCAAAATAGTTTTAGCACTAACAGATGCGATTACTCCACCTATTGTAAGCCCCACAATAAGCGGAAGCGTCATTAAACCATTCATCAAAAAGCTTGATTTGAGTCTGATAAAATAGCTGCCCAAAATAGCTTCTGGCTTTCTGTACCACTTGTAGCAAAGCAGGTACTTATCTATGTTATTAAATAGAGCTTTTGTATAATTTTCTCTAAAAGCTATAGCATATATAATAAATATCCATATTCCAATAGGTCCCATGATATCAGCCATTAAGCCCTTTCCTAAATACTTGCTAATTATTCCTAAAACAATTGGGACTACGAAGGCTGCAATAGCAGTCCTAACCGTTCTTTTAAAGAATATCTTTCTATGTCTCTGCATGAACATGGCATTAAGGTATGCGTAGCCTTTCTTCTTTGACGCGCTTTTGCTTTCGTGCATGTCAAGCTCTTCCTCTTTGAGGACCATAGCCTTGGCATTTGTTCCAACTTTGATTTCCTCAACTGCCTCAAGTTCCTTAATCTCACGTCTTGCAAGCTCAGGGTAATCATCAAAGCGTCTTATCAAAAGAAGTCCACACGCTGCGATCAAAAGATAAACAGGTATCGCAAGCGGACTTACAATATACGGGATATATGTATGTTCAATCCTTCTTACGCTTTCAAGGAAAAACTGTGCATAAGCTCCGGCAAGGCAAAGCACGGTAAAAGTCATGTGTTTCGTAATCATGGTCACGTTCTTTGCGTTGATCCACATGTTTACCGGCAGAAGTTCCCAGCCATCTATAAATATTCTCACTGAAATCATGCCAATCAAAAGGATGGGCACGTTTAGGAGCGGTATACCAGCTAGTTTTGTTCCTATGAGCATAGGGAGCAGCATTATCAAAGGCTTGGTTACATAATCTACAATGGTCCGTGAAATATAGTAATTCTTTGGATTTAGCTTCAGATACCTGAGCATCATCATGGTTCTATCATCTGAATCTGGCCTAAGCTTATGCGCGAATAGACCTCCACATAAATAGTTCATGAAGAAGAAAATCGTAAGGCAGGATAGCCAAACATCTTCGCCACTAATATTAATATCATTGCTTTTCACAAAGATAAATGGCACATAAAAGAACATTCCTAGGTATATAACTGTACTAAAAACAGACTTTATGAAGCTGAGCAGGATTGCAAAGACTTTGATAACGTCCTTTGCTCCATATGCTGCATAAAGATGCTCGCCTATGATATTTTTTATAATAGGAATCCTTCTGAGAAAGTAAATCAGATTGTTGCATAAAACCGCTGCATTTACACTCAGAATGATCTTGTAGGTATTTATCAATCCCATCTTAAACCTCGCTGTCCATAGCCTCATCGCTGACTAGACTCGAAATTATTGCCTGTTCGTAGTCAGCCGAATTCTTGTCAAGCTCTGCTAGCTCCTTGAGTTTTCCATCTTTTAGTAGCACGATTTCATCGCACATATCCTTAGCGAGCTGCATAATATGAGTAGATAGAATTATGATGTGATCAGACTTAAAGTATATTCTTGATTTCCTCAGCAACGACAACATCAAGTGAAGTCAAAGGCTCATCGAGCAGCATAATCTTTGGCTTTGATATGAGCAGGGTCATAATATGCAGTTTGCTCTTCATTCCAGATGAATAACCTTTGATGATTCTGTCTGCATCATTTATATCAAAACTGAGGCTTGCAAAAAGCTCAGGAATATTAATATTGCTGTCCTTTGCATGCACATCGCAGTAGAACTTAATAAACTCGTAGCCCGTTAGAAATTCCGGAAGCATAGGCTGTGCATAAATCAGCT
>ERZ772928.451-NODE-451-length-18613-cov-12.898157_pt1 | contig 18613 bp, 15 predicted proteins | sample MGYA00511686_ERZ772928 | MGnify/ENA primary metagenome ERZ772928 (study PRJEB29015, sample SAMEA2738063) | human oral metagenome | biome: human oral; feature: human-associated habitat; material: saliva | place: China | collected 2219 ... | reverse complement strand
CGGTAGCAATGGCATTCGTTGGACGCGACCGCAACATCGTGCGCCACGCCGGCCTCGCGATCCTGTTCATGCTCCTGTGCAGCCCCATGATTCAGCCCTGGTACCTGCTCTGGGCGATCCCGATGCTCGCCGCAACCGGCCTGCGCTCGCACTTCCAGCTCATGTGGTACTTCATCACCACGCTGTTCTTCATGGCGTACGGCGTGAGCGACCAGCTGAACGTGTCGCCCTACCTGCGCGATTTCAACCAGGACATGGGCCGACTCATTGCGACGGTCATCTGCCTGGGCTACATCATCTACCTGGTCGCCCTCGACCCGGCAACCCGCCGCCTGGTGTACGTGAGCCTGCACCCCACGCAGATTCGCCGCACCAGCATCCGCCTGTGGTGGCAGCTGTTCCCCGGCGCATCAAGCCGCCGTGCACGCCGCCGCGAGGTGAAGAAGGCAGAACGGGAAGCCGCCAAGGTAGGCTCCTAGCGCGAACATCCGGCGCGCTCACCGGATGTGCTGCCCGGCGGGGTAGCCCCTACCTGAGACGTGCTGTGCATGAGAAGCATAAATTCTCATGTACCCTAGAGGAAGGCCTCAGTAGCTCAGAGGATAGAGCAGGAGCCTTCTAATCTCTTGGTCGGGGGTTCGATTCCCTCCTGGGGCGCCGCATAGAAAAACCGCCCCGCACCCTAAACTCAGGGTGCGGGGCGGTTTTCTTTATGCTTTTACGTTGGTGTGCCGCGAGGTGCCGGGAGGCTACTTCTTATTCTTGGTCGGGTTGGTGTCCTTGCAGGAGTTGAGGACGCGCTCCATAACCTTCTTCTCGTCCGGGGTCACCCACAGCTTGTACTTCGCCTTCACGTGCACCTGGCGTGCCACGTAGGTGCAGCGGTAGGCGGTGTTGCTCGGCAGCCAGTCGGCGGCGTCCGCATCGGACTTCTGCTGGTTTGCCGGGCCGTCTGCTGCGAGCAGGTTCTCCGGGTCGTTCGCCAGCTGGCGGCGCTGCTCTGCGGTCAGATCCTGCGCACCGGTCTGCCATGCGTTCGAAAGAGCCACCACGTGGTCAATCTGAACAGCCGAAGAGGTCTTCTTGCCGCGCTTGAACTCGATGGTCTTGCCGGTGTACGGGTCATCCAGAGTGCCGCTAATCACGGTGCATGCGTGGGTCTTCGCCTTGAAACGAACATTGGTCAGGTCGCGGCGCAGAATATCGTCGCGAGTGTTGCACTTGTTGCCGTCAACGTCATCCCAGGCGGGGCCGAACTGTTCACGAGAGTAGCCATTCTTCGAGGCGCGTTCCTTCACCAGCAGGGACGCAAGCTCGCTCTTCGCGGTCGCCAAATCCGGTGCGAGCGCGGTCGCGGGATCAACTGCCTTGTAGGGGTTCTTGACCTCGTCGAGGGTTTCCGTGGGAACGTTGGATTCTTCCTCATCGGTGGCGGAGGTGCTCTTATCGGAGCCGAGCAGGCCGTCCACACCGTTCTTGCTCACGTAGACCAGGCCAATAATCAGCACGATCACGGCAAACACAGCGAGCAGACCGTAAATGAGGCGCTTCTTCTGCGGGTCCATCGAATCGGGCAGCTTGGGCAGGTTGCGCTGTAGCTGCTGAAGTTCCTGCAAAGAAGGCAGGTTGTTGTTCGCGGGCTTTTTGCTCACGGATTCTCCAAGGCGGGTAGACGGGATGCGGCTGAGTGCACCGCATCATCAAGGATAGAGTGCGCGGGGCTGAAATAGTGAACTTGAGGGCAAAAATAGCCGCCCCGACGCTGAGATACCTATCACGATGCCGGATGGGGTGGAGTTTTGTGGAAGCAGCGTTGGGTCCGCAGGGGTGATGGCGGCGGGGGAGTAGCCGTCATATTTCTGCAGGGAGGGCGTTGCCTGCGGGCGATTTTTGAAAAAATGGGGCGAAAAGTTCAAAAACTTTATCCACAGGTGGTGCCCAAAACTGCAAAACGCAAGGTTATCCACAGATGCAGTAGTCAGCGGATGCAGGGTCGGCTCAGCCCTGGCAGGGTGGAGAAACCCCATCCACTAGTTTCTAAGGAGAAACCATGAGCGACACCATCCTGATCCGCGGATTCACCGCCTCCGACCCGGCACTGAGCACCCTGCCCAACGGGGTGCCCGTCGTGAACTTTCGCCTCGCCAGCACCCCGCGCTGGCAGGACGCCACCGGCACCTGGAAGGAAGGCACCACCAACTGGTACACCGTGAAAGCCTACCGCCGCCTCGCCCAGAACATCGCCACCTCCATTGAGAAGGGGCAGCCGCTGGTCGTGAGCGGCCGCCAGCGCATTAGTCGCTGGAACCGCGAAGACGGCACGCAGGGCACCACGGTAGAAGTGGATGCCCTGGGTATCGGTCACGACCTGAACTACGGTACGAGCACCTTCGCCCGCACCGTGGAGAAGCGCACGGTCAACGAGGGTGCCATGCAGGGGGCGCCGCAGCAGAACGCAACGCAGCAGGACACGCCGCAGTATGCGTCTGCTCAGGAGGCGCCTCAGTATGCCCCGCCGCACGCACCCCAGCAGAACGCGGAGGCGCTGGGCGTGACCGCGCAGGGCGCTCCAGCACAGAACGGGGGAGCGCAGAGTGACGAACCCCCCTTCTAAAAGTGCTCCCCGGATGCTTGCATAAACGCGGGTGCATTGGGATAATGGAGCATTGTGTTGACATCGGGCACGCCCCTGCCGCAGGGGGGAGAGCGACCAACGATGTCAACCTTCGGGCACCAATCCTGTCCGAAGCATGAGGTTTTCTGTCCCGCAGTGGGGCAGAGCAATCTGAGTCTATTTGACCTGCGGCAGATGACTCTGGAGATCTACAACTATGCAGACTCTTGACTTCCTCGACAAGAAGTCCCTCCGTGACGACATCCCCGCATTCGGCCCCGGTGACACCCTGAACGTTCACGTTAAGATCGTTGAAGGTAAGAACCACCGTATCCAGGTCTTCAAGGGCTTCGTCGTTGGCCGCCAGGGTGCAGGCGTTCGCGAGACCTTCACCGTCCGCAAGGTTTCCTTCGGCGTTGGTGTTGAGCGTACCTTCCCCGTTCACTCTCCCTCCATCGAGAAGATCGAGGTTGTGACCCGCGGTGACGTCCGTCGTGCAAAGCTGTACTACATGCGCGACCGCCACGGTAAGGCTGCTCGTATCCGCGAGAAGCGCGAGTTCTAATCTTTATAGATACAGAATTCTGTTGCAAACCGCTCCCCAACCGCATTCCGCGGGCAAGGAGCGGTTTTTGCATATTCTGAGAACCTTGCCGCTCTCAGAAAATAAAAGCCCAAGAGCGCAAGCACTCTCGATACAATAGCTAGGTACCGTTTCACCCGAGCTAGGTATCTCTCAAACGAAAGGCTCACTCCAGCATGGCAGACGACAAGAACACTGCGAACACCAGCCCCTTCCCTGAGGGATACCAGCCTCAAAGCCGCCGCGAGCGCCGCGAAATGGAAGAATACTTTGCGCGCCTCGCTGACGAAAATGCAGCAGCAGAGAACGCGGACGCTGAGAAGGCTACCCCCTGGGCGGTATCCGCGGGTGCTACGGAGGCGACCGAAGACGATACCAAGAGCACCGGCAAGGTGGTAGCTAGCGCCGAGGCGAGCACCGCCTCCACCGGTGCTTCTGAGAATGCCGCCGCAGCTTCTTCCGCCGCGACTTCTCCCTCTGCGAAGGACGCGAAGAAGAGTGCCGCAGCGAAGAATACCGAGCGCGAAGAAACCACCGATAAGGAGAACGCTGCAGACGTGGAAACCACCAAGGACTTCTCCGAAATGACCCCCAAGGAACGCCGCAAGGCAAAGCGCGCCGAACAGGCAGAGCTGACCTACTCCCAGGCACAGGAAGAAGGCCGCCTCGGCGAATGGCTCTGGGTGCAGGCACGTGAGGGCGGTACCGTCATCCTCTACGCGCTGGTCATCGCATTCCTGGTCAAGACCTTCCTGCTGCGCGGCTTCTACATTCCCTCCGGCTCCATGGAGCAGACCCTGCAGGTCAACGACCGCGTGTTCATTAACGTGGCGGGCTCCTACTTTAGCGAGCCCAAGCGTGGCGACGTCATCGTCTTCAAGGACTCTCAGGGTTGGATTCCCTCCACCCAGAAGACCAGTAGCCCTCTCAAGGATGCTCTGTCCTTCGCGGGTATTCTGCCGGATACCTCCTCGAACTTCCTGGTCAAGCGCGTTATTGGCACCCCCGGTGACGTGGTCGAAAGCGACGGCAACGGTAAGATCAAGGTCAACGGCGTAGAAATCACCGAACCGTACCTGTACCCCGGCAACCCGCCCTCGGAGGTCCCCTTCAAGGTGACCGTGCCCGCCGGCAAGTACTTCGTGATGGGTGACCACCGCAGCAACTCCGCCGACTCCCGCTACCACATTAGCGACGGTACCGCGTTCATCTCCAAGGACGACGTGCAGGGTAACGTGTTCGTGGTGGCGTGGCCGCTGAACCACTTCGGTCTGCTGCAGGATCAGAGCTCGGTGTTCTCCTCGATTCCCGAGCCGACCTCTACCCCGAGCGAGTAAGTGAGCTTGGGAATGATGGTGAGCGCCCAGAAGAGCGCAACGAAACCCGCACAAGCTAAGCCCTCGAAGGCAACCCCGCCCGCCGCCGACCTCGAGTACGAGCAGCAGCTCTTCGCCTCCGGCGCCCGCACGGTTGCCGGAATTGACGAGGTGGGCCGCGGCTCCATGGCGGGCCCGGTCACCGTGGGCGTCGCAATCCTCACCCCGGACGCCACCCTCGAAGTGGGCGGGCTGATCGACTCCAAGGCGCTCTCACCGGCACGCCGCGAATCCATGGTTCCCGAAATCCGCCAGTGGTGCGCCGTGGCGGTCGGGCACGTGGAACCGGCAGATATTGACCGGCTCGGTATGACCCTCTCGTTGAGGCTTGCCGCCCAGCGTGCGCTCGCCGAGCTGGCGCGCCGCGGATACCGTGCCGACGCCGCCCTGTTGGACGGTAAGCACGACTGGTTCACCCCTCCGCAGGAGGACCTGTTCAGTGCGCTGGCACCGGATCCGGCGCAGGCACACTACAACGCGCTGCTCGCCCAGGCGTGGGAGGGTGCAGGGGAGCCCGCGCAGATGCCGGTGATCATGGTCATTAAGGGCGACTACAAGTGCGCCTCCATTGCGGCTGCCTCGGTGGTTGCGAAGGTGGAACGTGACGAGCTGATGGTCCAGCTGGATGCCCGCTACCCGGGGTACGGCTGGGCAAAGAACAAGGGCTACGGGTCCGCCGCTCACCGCGAGGCGATTAGCGTGCAGGGCCCCAGCCCGCAGCATCGACTGTCATGGTCGCTTCCTGCGACCGCCGAGCAGATTGAGGCCGCCGCGGCACAGCGCGGCTAGAGTGCGGCTAGGGTGCGTGGCACTCCTGAAAACCGCGCCTCCAAAGGCTGCGAAAGCCTAACGTGCTACCGCTGAATCAGTACTAGAAAGCCCAGGAAAGGAAGAGTAGTGAGCGCAGAAGACCTCGAAAACTACGAGACCGACGCCCAAATGGCGCTCTACCGCGAATACAAAGACGTCATGTCGCTCTTTAGCTACGCGGTAGAAACCGACCGACGCTTCTACCTGGCAAACCAGGTGGACGTCACCCCGCACGTGCAGGACGGCACCCTCTACTTTGAGGTGAGCATGAGCGACGTGTGGGTGTGGGATGTATTCCGCTCCAACCGCTTTGTGAAGAAGGTGCACGCCTACTCGGTGCGTGACGTGAACGTGGAGGAGCGCCTGCCCAACCAGGAGTTCACCGTGCCGGAAATGCCGGACTTCAACGCCTAGATTACGAACGCCTAGCTCACGCCCGGTTCACCGCCTTGCCGGGGGTAAGCGTGGTTGCTGAGTTGCCGGGCGGCAGCGCTTAGGTGATGAAGCCGCGGGATGAACCCCCGTGATGAATCTGTGTGATAAACCTGCGCGATTAACTCGCGCGAATATGACGCGGCGAATCGGCACCCGAGCGGTGTTTTTGAAAAATATGCCCCAAAATTTCAAATAAATGGCTGTGGATAACCTCTAATTCCTTCTGGGAGCCGAGGTTATCCACAGTTTTTCGTTAACCGCGTTCGGGTACGCGCACGGCGGGCACAGTAGAAGCACTACCGCTATCTACCGGGGGAGAGACCCATGACAACAGCCCGAATAACAGCCCGCGCCGCAACCCGAAGCGCACCCAACAGACCCCAGCTCCGCAGAACCCCACCCCGCGCCCACAGCGTCGGTAGGTGGGGCGAGGAACTGACCGCCCGCATCCTGGAGACGAACGGCTACCGGATTCTTGAGAAGAATTGGCGACCGCCCGCCGGACTGGAACACGAGCAGATCCGCGGCGAGCTCGACCTGATCGCCATCGACCCCGAGGACGAACTGGTTTTCATTGAGGTCAAGACCCGCAGTAGCGAAGACTTTGGGCACCCGTTTGCGTCCATTGACCGCGATAAGGCGCGCCGCACGCGCTCGCTGGCAATTCTGTGGTGCAGGCTGCGCGAGAACCTGGATTTTCCGCGCTTTCGCATCGACGCCATTGCGGTGACCGGAACCTGCGAAACCTTCACCTTCGAGCATCTGAAGGCGGTGGCGTAATGGGATTCGCACGCACCTATTCCGTGGCGCTCGTGGGCTTGCGCGGGCACATTGTTGACGTCGAGGCTGACATCTCGCAGGGCCTGCCCGGCTTCGTGCTGCTGGGCCTGCCTGACACCGCCCTCAACGAGTCTAAAGAGCGTGTGCGCTCCGCGGCGAAAAACACCGGCATCACCCTCACTCAGCACCGGCTCACCGTGAACCTGACCCCGGCAACCCTACCCAAACGCGGCTCGGCGTTCGACCTGGCCATTGTGGTTGCGGCGCTGCAGGCAGAGAAGAAGCTGCACCCCAGCGGCGATAGCGTCTTCCTGGGTGAGCTGGGACTGGACGGAACGCTACGCCCCGTGCCGGGCATCCTGCCGGCGGTCAAAGCCGCCGTGGACGCCGGACATCACCGCGTGATTGTGCCCGCCGAAAATGCTGAGGAGGCGGCGCTCATCCCCGGCGCGCAGGTGAGCGGTTTCCGCTGCTTGGCTGAGGTTTTTGCCGCTCTTGGCGCTGAGAGTCAGAAGCTGACCTACCCGCCCGCCCCGCAGGCGGAGGCGAGCGCACCGGCAGCAAAACCGGCTGAAATTCCCTCGGACATGAGTGATGTTGCCGGTCAGTCGCAGGGCCGTTTCGCCCTGGAGATTGCCGCTGCTGGTGGTCACCACATGCTGCTGACCGGCCCTCCCGGTTCGGGTAAAACCATGCTGGCGGAGCGCCTGCCGAGCATCCTGCCGACCCTCGACAACGATGCCGCGATGGAGGTGACCGCGATTCGTTCCCTCTGCTCGGCGGGGGAGCACCTGAGCGAGCTGGTGCGTCAGCCGCCGTTTGAGGCACCGCATCATAGCGCCTCCGCGCCGGCGATTCTGGGCGGCGGTAGCGGCATTCCCCGCCCGGGATGCGTGTCTAAAGCGCACCGCGGCGTGCTCTTTCTCGACGAGGCGCCGGAGTTCAAACGCACGGTGCTCGATTCGCTCCGTCAGCCCCTGGAGTCGGGGACCGTGACCCTGGATCGTTCGAGCGCGTCGGCGACGTATCCGGCGCGTTTTCAGCTGATTTTGGCGGCGAACCCGTGCCCCTGCGGCATGAATGTGGGCACCGGTACGGAGTGCACGTGTGCCCCGCGTGAGCGTCGTGCCTATTTTGGGCGGTTGTCAGGCCCGCTGGTGGATCGTATTGACGTGAATGTGACGGTTCCGAAGGTGTCGTCTACGGAGCTTGCTGGCGGTCAGGTGAATGAGAGTTCGGCGCAGATTCGTGAGCGCGTCATGGCGGCGCGGCAGGCTCAGAAGGAGCGCCTGGAGCCGTACGGGTTGAAGACGAATGCGGAGATGAACGGCAAGATTCTGCGCGGCCCGCTGCGTCTGGATGCGAAGCTCACCGGCGAGCTGAACGCCGCCGTGGATCGCGGAACGCTGACGGCTCGCGGCTACGACCGGGTGTTGCGTATCGCCTGGACCCTCGCCGATTTGGAGGGCGCCGCCTACCCGAGCCGGGAACACCTGGATGTGGCGCTTTTTCTGCGGCAGCAGGGGCAGCTGAAATAATGTGCCAGCTGAAATAGAACAGCTGACATAGCGTGCCGGTTTATAGAACGAATCACTCACGAGAGGAGAAGAACATCATGAGTGAGAAGAAGCTCAGAAAACGAGCTGAAGAGGCCGAATTGAAAGAAAATGGGCTGAAAGAAACAGCACCGGAAGAGCGTGTGCCAAAAGAGCATGTGCTTGAGGAGCGCGCGGCGGAGGATTTTGTGCAGCAGGAACTGCAGATCCGCCTGCCAGGCCGCACCCTGGATGCGCACGCCCTGGTGCGCGAGAGGGTGGCGCATATTCTGTCGCTGGGGCAGGAACCCTCACCGAGCCCGTATAACGCGGCGCGGTTGCCGGGGTTCCTCGCCTCCTGCCTGAACCCGGTGTACCTGGATGAGGCACCGGAGCCTGCAAACCAAGAGGATGCTGAATCAGCAGCCAAAAAATCTGCTGATACCGCAGACACAACCACCCCTGTAGCTACCGCACCGCTCTTCAATCCCGCCCTCAGCGCGCAGGAGCTTGAGGCGGCGTGCCGCGAGTACATCCGCTGCTGTACCGCTCAGCTGATGCGCTATGCCGAGCCTGCCGATGAGCTCGTGGTCGAATCCCTCGCCACCCTGGGTGCGCCGCTGACCCTGCACTACCTGCTGACCGGGCACATCCCGGATGAGCACACCTGGGAGCACGGCGAACCGGACGAACAGCTCAGTGAATTTCTGCACTCGGTGGGTGCGTCCGCCGAGGGGGAGTCCACCCTGTTTTTCAGCGCGAATGACTACTACACGCCGGGTGAGCATCAGATGAGCCGCGATAAGTTTGGCAAGGTGCTCGCGACCCGCCGCCTGCGTTGGAACCGCCGCATGGAACGCACCCTGAACGCGGAGGCGCACATGGCGGCAACCTGCGGGGCGTGGCTGGTCACTCCCGCCGATCCGCTGTGGCCGCCGCAGCTGAACGATTTGGGGCCTGCCCGACCGTACGGGCTGTGGTGCCGAGGCGATTCGCGGCACCTGCTGGATTTGGCGTCTGCCCCGAGCGTGGCGCTGGTTGGTTCGCGCGACCCGAGCATTTACGGTACGGAGGCGACGACCCACCTTGCCGCGGAGCTGGCGCGCCGCGGGTACACGGTGATTTCTGGTGGCGCGATGGGTATTGATATTGCGGCGCATCGGGCGGCGCTGACCCAGCAGGGTAGCGACCTGCCGACTATCGCCTTCATGGCGGGTGGGTTGGATCGGCTGTACCCGGCGCAGAACTCGGATGCTCTGAACATGATTGTTGACCGTGGGCTCATCATGAGCGAGGTGAGCGTGGGCAACACCCCCACGCGGTGGCGTTTTCTGGAGCGTAACCGCCTGATTGCGGCGTTGGCGCGGCACACCATTGTGGTGGAGGCGCGCTGGCGTTCCGGTGCCCTGAATACGGCTCGTCACGCGATGGAGATTGGGCGTACCCTCTGGGCGGTTCCGGGGCAGATTAACTCGCCGAACTCGGTGGGTACGAACCGCCTGCTACGCGATGGACTAGCGCAAACGCTCACCGAGGCCGCCGATATTCTTGAGTACGATGCCGCCGCGGGTTTCGAGCTGGGCACCGAGCACGAGAGCGAATGGGACCGGGCTGCCTCCTCCAGCGCGCTGGATGAGCTGACCGAACGACAGGGCAGAGTCTGGGACGACCTGAGCCCGCGCTCCTACCGCGGCGTGGACGAGATTGCCGCCGCTTTGGGCTTGAGCGCTCGTGACGTGATGGCTGACCTGTTCCACCTGGGGCGCTGCGGTCTAGCGGAGAGTAGCGGAACGAGCTGGAGGAAGGTCCGCCCGGCTGTCGCGGCGTAGGAGAGTCCCCGCTGAACACCCCGGCCTAACACCCCAGCTGAACACCTCTGCCCACACCCCCGCTATAGCGGGATGTGAGGGTCGGTCATGACGGGACGGCAGATCATGACGGGGCGGTGCGTGGAGAGTGTAGAACCTCTCTACAATTGGGGTAGGCTTGCGCGTACTGGCGCGCAGCCTACCCCGCCGCCCTATCGACAGATACGCCGGGGATCGAAATACAGCCGGGGACAGAAATACACTGTCGAGAAGCATTAACGCCGCTAGAGTCAGGAACAGGAACCAGGAAAGGAGGGACGCATGACACCCGCCCGCCAGCACGAAAACCGGGCTGAAAACCGGAATGAGAGCCGGGACGAGGCTCCCTCCGCGACCCTGCCGGTGACCTATACCCGCAGCCTCGCCGCCGATAATCTCCATGCTCACGGTGAACGCATGGACTCAGCCCTACCCGATTCTGCGCTGGGCGTTTCCGGCGAGGTGTTCCGCCCCGTCCTGGACCGTTTTGAGCGTTTTCTACGCTATGAGAAGCACCGTTCCGAAGAGACGATTCGCTCCTATATTTCGGATTTGGAGGGCTTTTTCGGATACATGGCGCGCCGCGGTGTGCGGCATCTGGACAGCATTGATGCGTCCCTGATCCGTGAGTGGTTGGGTTCGCTGCATCTGCGGCAGGCGGCTCGTTCTACGGTGGCGCGCCGCGGCTCGACCCTGCGCACGTTCTTCACTTGGGCTCAGGAGGAGGAGCTGGTGCACGCCAACCCTACGCGCGGTATGCGCACTCCCAAGCGGGAGAATCACCTGCCGCCGGTGCTGAGCCGTGAGCAGATGAACCAGCTGCTCACTACCCTGCAGGAGCGTCGGGCGCAGAATCCTCGTGATGCACGCCTGCTGCGCCTCGAAGCCGTGGTTGAGGTGCTGTACGCCTCGGGCATGCGTATTTCCGAGCTGACCGGCCTGGATTTGCAGAGCGTGGACCGGGCGAATAAGACGGTGCGCGTGCTGGGTAAGGGCAATAAGGAGCGCGTGGTGCCGCTGGGTACTCCGGCGCTCAAGGCGTTGAATCGCTGGGTTTCGTATGGTCGTCCGCAGTGGATTCCGGAGGGCGCTCAGGGCGTGACGGCGCTGTTTATTGGCCCTCGCGGTGGGCGCGCAAATGCCCGCCAGATTCGTGAGGACCTGACCCGTCTGCTGTGCACGGTGGAGAACACTCAGGCGTCGGGTGCGCACGTTTTGCGTCATTCGGCGGCGACTCACCTGGTTGATGGTGGCGCGGATATCCGTTCGGTGCAGGAGCTGTTGGGTCATTCATCGTTGGCGACCACGCAGATTTACACGCACGTGTCGATGAAGCGTCTGGCGGAGACGTACGCGCGGGCGCATCCACGAGCATAGGGGTGGCAACCCGAAAGTTAGCTGTCTCTATATTTGAACCTTGCCCGTTCGGGTTGTGCGAATGGGTGAATTCAATCTAAGCTATACACTGTTCAACCACTGTCTGAGCTCCCGGTGCACCCCAAAATTCTTGCACTGCGATGTTTATGCAAAGCGGCTGAACAAGGTAGCATAGGTAACAGACTAGCCGTGGTCTCCGTCTCTGCGGAGGCACCGCGTACGAGTACTAAAAACCAGAAAGGTCGCACCGCATGCGCGCACTCGTTTGCCCCGGACAGGGCTCCCAGAAGAAGGGCTTCCTGAGCCCCTGGCTCGAGATTGAAGGTGTGCGTGAGCACCTGGAACGACTCTCCGAAGCGGCAGGCATCGACCTGATTCACTACGGCACCGAAGCCGAAGAAGAAACCATCAAGGACACCGCAATCGCCCAGCCCCTCATCGTGGCTGCAGGTATCGTCACCGGCCGCCTCGCACTACGCGAACTCGACGGTGAAGAACTCATCTTCGCGGGCCACTCCGTCGGCGAAATCACCGCAGCAGCCCTCGCGGGCGTACTCAGCGACGAAGACGCAATGCGTTTCGTGCGCGTGCGCGCCAACGGCATGGCGGAGGCGGCAGCCGCCTCCCCGACCGGCATGGCTGCAGTACTCGGCGGCGTTGAAGAAAACGTCCGCGAAGCCATCGACGCAGCAGGCCTCGTCGCCGCAAACTCCAACGGCGGCGGCCAGATCGTAGCCGCAGGCCCCATCCCCGCCATCGAAGCATTCGCCGCGAACCCGCCCGCACGCGCTCGCGTCATTCCCCTGAAGGTCGCAGGCGCATTCCACACTGAGGCAATGGCACCCGCCGTGCCCGCCCTGGAAGAGTTCGCCGCATCCCTGCAGGTATCCGACCCGACCTCCGCACTGCTGACCAACCGCGACGGCTCCGCCGTGGCATCCGGTGAAGAGTTCGTCAAGACCCTCGTCTCCCAGGTCACCAGCCCCGTCCGCTGGGACCTGTGCATGGCAACCCTGCTCGAGCGTGAAGTCGCTGGCATTATCGAGGTCGCCCCCGCAGGCACCCTGGTCGGCCTGGCAAAGCGCGCGATGCGCGGCGTGCCCGGCACCTCCATCAACACCCCCGAGGATCTCGCCTCGCTGAAGGGCTAAACGTCGCAGGAGAGCGCTCAGCCCTCCTCGCGCTAGTCTCACCCTAGGAACCCTTCACACTAGACATCACTTTAGACATGCGAGGCACACAGTGTCTTGCGAGCATCAGCACTAAGGATTGAATACGTGACTACCCTCAAGCAGTACGAAATCAACCGCTACTCCCGCATCCTCGGTTACGGCGCAGCCCGCGGTGAGGTCATCGTCCCCAACGATGACATCGTTGAGGCAATCGACTCCTCCGACGAGTGGATCAAGCAGCGCACCGGCATCGCAACCCGCCACCGCGCCAGCGAAAACCAGTCGGTAGCCGACCTCGCCATCGATGCCGCCAAGGACGCCCTGGCAGCATCCGGTGTAGCCGGTGAGGACATTGAGGCGGTCATCATCTCGACCATCTCGCACCCTTACGCAACCCCCTCCCTGGCAACCCTGGTCGCCGACGCAATCGGCTCCAAGTGCCCCGCATACGACATCTCCGCAGCGTGTGCAGGCTTCTGCTACGGCATCGCCCAGGCAGACGCCCTCGTCCGCGCCGGCACCGCAAAGCACGTGCTGGTCATCGGCGTTGAGAAGCTCTCCGACTTCATCGACAACACCGAACGTACCATCTCCTTCCTGCTCGGCGACGGCGCAGGCGCAGCAGTCGTAGGCGTCTCCGACGAACCCGGCATCGCCCCCACCGTATGGGGCTCGGACGGCTCCCGCTGGGGTACTGTGGGTATGACTCACTCCCTGCTGGACATCCGCAACCGCGACTTCGTAGCAAACCCCGTGCAGGAAGGCGAAAAGATCTGGCCCACCCTGCGCCAGGACGGCCCCTCCGTCTTCCGCTGGGCAGTATGGGAAATGGCGAAGGTCGCCAAGCAGGCACTCGAAACCGCCGGCATCACCCCCGACGAGCTCGGCGCGCTCATCCCGCACCAGGCAAACGCCCGCATCATTGACCAGATGGTCAAGACCCTCAAGCTTCCCGACACGGTGGCAGTGGCACGCGACATCGTCGATGCCGGTAACACCTCCGCCGCATCGGTCCCCCTCGCCGCACACCGCCTGCTCAAGGAGAACCCGGAACTCTCCGGCAAGTTCGCCCTGCAGATCGGCTTCGGTGCCGGCCTGGCATTCGCAGCTCAGGTAGTCGTCCTTCCCTAAGGAAAACCACCGGAGCCCGATGCTTACCGCCCCTCACGACCGGCACCGCGCCGGTACACGAGAAAGAAAATAAAGCGGAAAAGCATCCCCACAAACTCCGAGTTGACCCATGCGTACACCACGCAGACACGATAAACTCGGTAATGCACGCGTACCCCCACCCGGCGGGTGCGATGACCATCGAAAAAACAAAGGAGCCCCTGAATGGCTAACAAGGAAGAGATCCTCGCAGGTCTGGCAGAAATCGTTAACGAAGAGACCGGCGTTGAGGTTGAGGACGTTCAGCTGGACAAGTCCTTCACCGAGGACCTGGACATCGACTCCATCTCGATGATGACCATCGTCGTGAACGCTGAGGAGAAGTTCGAGGTGACCATCCCGGACGAAGAGGTCCAGAACCTCAAGACCGTTGGCGACGCAGTCGAGTTCATCGCGAACGCTGCCTAAGCTATAACCAATAACGAGGCGGCGCGGGCTCTCACCGGCCCGCGCCGCATCGCTATTCACTCAGCCTCAACCCAACACACCCCCGGGAACACACAGGGTGCGATGACTGCACTCTCCACGGCGTGAAAACGCCCACTCTAAACCCCGGGTCCAACAGGTTTTTATCCACACACCACCGGATAAACCACCAAATCGACCACCGAAGAGAAAGTGCCACAATGTCTCGAAAAGTGCTGGTGACCGGCCTCGGCGCGACCACCCCCATTGGCGGCGACGTCCCCACCACCTGGGAAAACGCAACCAAGGGCGTATCTGGTGTATCCACCCTCGACCACCCCTGGGTCAAGGAATACGACCTGCCCGTATACATTGCAGGCCAGCTCGCCGTACCCGCCCTCGAATCCGGCCGCCTCACCAAGGTAGAAGCAAAGCGCCTGGATCCCTCGGGCCAGCTCGCCCTCATCGCCGCACGCGAAGCATGGGAAGACGCAGGATTCACCGGCCCCGACGCCGAATCCGCAGAAGAAGTCGACCCCGAGCGCACCGGCGTAGCCTTCGGCACCGGCATCGGCGGCGTGTGGACCCTCCTCGACGCATGGGACACCCTCCGCGAAAAGGGCCCCCGCCGCGTCCTACCCATGACCGTCCCGATGCTCATGCCCAACGGCAACGCAGCAGCCGTCTCCATGAACCTCAAGGCACGCGCCGCAGCACAGACCGTCGTCTCCGCATGCGCATCCTCCACCGAAGCCATGGAACTCGGCGTCGAAATGATCCGCAGCGGCAAGGCAGACGTCGTCATCGTCGGCGGCGCCGAAGCAGCAATCCACCCGCTACCCATGGCAGCATTCGCCAAGATGCAGGCACTCTCCTCCCGCAACGACGAACCCGAAAAGGCATCCCGCCCCTACGACGTCGACCGCGACGGCTTCGTCATGGGTGAAGGCGCAGCAGCACTCATCCTCGAATCCGAAGAACACGCCAAGGCACGCGGCGCACGCGTCTACGCGGAACTGGCAGGCACCGGCGTATCCGCCGACTCCTACCACATCACCGCACCGGACCCCGCAGCACTCGGCGCAACCCGCGCACTGCGCGAAGCCCTCGAAGACGGCAACATCGACCCGAAGACCGTCGTGCACATCAACGCGCACGCCACCAGCACCCCCGCCGGTGACCTGCCCGAAGCAACCGCAATGCACGAAACCTTCGGCGAGCACACCAAGAACATCGCCGTCTCCGCAACCAAGTCCATGACCGGCCACCTGCTCGGCGGCGCGGGTGCCCTGGAGGCTGTGCTGACCGTCCTGGCACTGCACCACCGCACCGCACCCTGCACCATCAACCTGGACAACAAGGACCCCCAGATTGACCTGGATGTGGTGACCGAGGCACGTGAGCTGCCCGCCGGCGAGATCGTGGCGCTGTCGAACTCCTTCGGTTTCGGTGGCCACAACGCGGTTGTAGCATTCCGCTCCGTAGAGGGCTAAAACTCTTCGACAGCCTCATAGGAAGGGCACGTCGGACAATGCTAGCGGGGGAGTGCCCCCTCTGCGGCGCTGGCGCGCCTTGAGGACGGAGCCCCCGCCGCGCATTCCCGCCGCGCCCTTTATGGGGTTAGAAATAAACAGGGTCGCCTGCGATAGATGTCTATCGCGGGCGACCCTGTTTGCGTATGAGGTTTTACCCGTGGGTTAGTTGTTTGAAAGGTTGTACCGGACAACACTCGCGGGGGAGTGCGGATTCCGGGTTAGTTGTTTGAGATGGCGCGTACCGGACGCCGCTCGCGGGGGAGTGCCCCCTCTTCAGCGCCTGGGGGCGCTTCGAGGACGGAGCCCCCGCTTCGCGTGTCCGGTACGCCCTCTGGGTCGCCTATCCCTCGGGGGAGTAGATATAGATGCTTGGTACCGGGTTGGGGCATTTGGTCAGCTCGCCAAAATTTGGATTGAGTAGGGCTGGCCTGTGGCAGGCTTACGCTGTCGCTTTGTCTGGGCGCGTGGTCGCTGAACGTTTTATAGGTTAAAAACGGGTGGCGTATCCGCTCCGGCACTGCGAATACGCCACCCAAACACACCACACTCCACAAGACAATGCAGAGCGCGCGGGATCAACCATCCCGCAAGGTTCCCGTAACCCCCATCGCGCACCACGGTAGGCGACGATGGAAGAACGGGAGCTTATGACCGTTTGACACGCACAACGCCCCTCATAACGGTTTACAAAGGCGTATACCGTGCGATCTTCCGGAAGTTTATTCAGAAGAGCTCCCACGCCGGTTCCGTTGAGAAATAATTCGGTGTGGTTGCCTCCCGATGGTGAAGCACATCAACATCGTGCGCCGCAATACTGCGCAATCCAGTACGCGCAGATGCTGCGTGAAAACCATCCGGGGAATGCAGTCCGCGGGCCAGTTTTCCAGCTTCAAATGGCAGAAGCTTAAGGGTTTGATGTGAGTGCTCGGATGGTCCGAATCATGTCGCTCTCAACGGAACCGGTTTATCGGTGATGGGAGCTCCTGTAGATAAGAATAACCTTAAATCACCTCTAGAGTAAACCTTAAACCAATAATTTAACCTTATTGTTATAATTCCTTGTCATAAAGGTATTGATGGGTGTTCAATATGCTCTGGGTAACCCCCTACAGGTCCCCGCAACTCTTTGGTCTGTTTGGCGCTCTTCACCGTTATGAAACCGTGATAAATCGTCCCCGAAAAATGAAGGATCGAGTTCCGAAGCAGCCCCGTGGGTGACTACCGCGGGAAGTTGCGTAGCGGGGCCTGAAAGCGCGCCGAGAGCACAGTCATAAAACGTCATCTTGTCACGGAAGTTATCCCAGAGAAAACAAATTAAACCCCCGGCATGCGCTGTGGCATAATCAATATCGACATCGTGCTCCGGGGTCGGTGAAATTCCGAACCGGCGGTCACAGCCCGCGAACCGCTCTCGCAGGCAGGCAAAAATCGTACGAATCTTCGCATCCGCGCAGGACGCCAAGACTCCGCTAGAGACGCCCGCCCGCAAGAGAGGCCGAACCGGTGAAAATCCGGTGCCGACAGTACAGTCTGGATGGAAGGTAGCACGAGCAGAAAAAGGCAGGAGCGCACTCCGACGAGCCTCCCGAGAAACCTCGGGATGGCGTGCAGGGTGCCCCGAAGCAGTTGTTTGAGAAAACTGCTGCTTGCGAAAACTGTTACTTGAGGGAACTGCTACTCGCGAAAAATGCTCGAGAGCGCAGTAGTTTTCAGTACGGCGGTTTTCAGCATAGTAGTTTTCAGCACAGTGGTTTTCTGTGCGACAGGGGAGAGGCACCTCCGAGGTGCCGGTACGTTATTCCCCTCGACCGCAGCCGCTGATTTCAGCCACGGTTGGCTGATGCGCCGCTCCCGCCTCAGCACGGATACCGGGCACTCCCTAAGATGCCCGCGGTAGCCGCCCTTTTCTGTTCCTCTCCCCGGAGCCGCCGCAGATGCGCACCCAGCGCATCCGACACACGGTCCAACTCAGAGAGGAAAGAAACAATGGACATCTTGCGGTGGCTCTTCGACGCACAAATTCACGTGGGGGACCAGTCCCTCCTCGTGCGCGAAGTTCTCGGAAACGCATTCGGCCTGGCATCGGCGCTCGGCGGTATGCGACGCAAAGTATGGGCGTGGCCCGTCGGCATTCTCGGCAACCTGCTGCTCCTCACCGTCTTCCTGGGCGCCCTCGTTGGCAGCCCGCACCCCGTGACCATGCTCGGGCAGGCGGGCCGCCAGATCATGTTTATTGCCGTGTCCATCTGGGGCTGGCATCGTTGGCGCGCAACCCGCGCCGCCGGTGGTGACGCCTCCGAAGGTGCCGCGGTAATCCCCAAGTGGGCTACCAACACCGAACGCGCAGGCCTGGTCGTCGCCATGGTCGCAGGCACCCTGCTACTCACCCCCATCTTCCGCGCCCTCGGCTCCTACGAACCGGTCTGGTCCGACGCCTGGATCTTCACCGGCTCGCTGCTCGCCACCTACGGCATGGCGCGCGGCTGGGTTGAATTCTGGCTCATCTGGGTTGCCGTCGACCTGGTCGGCGTGCCGCTGCTGTGGAGCGCAGGCTACTACGCAACCTCCCTCATGTACGTGTTCTACGGATGCTTCACCCTGGTCGGCTTCTTCGTCTGGTGGCGCACCCGCAACCTGGAGGCGCAGAAGACTCGGGTGCAGACCCAGTTCCCCGACGTGACCGTTGAGGTGACCGACGTGCAGAAGGGCCGTGCATAAATGCCGCAGAACCCCTCGCAGCAGGTGCTGGCGAGCGCGCACCTGCCCGCAACCGTTGCCCCGAGCGTATCTTCGCCGCGCAACGATGTGGACTACTCCGCCGCGGAGTACGGTCACCTCGCCGGGCTACCCGCCGCACGCACCCTCCAGCTGCCCGACCCCGAGCAGGCGCTCAGCCACGCAGACGCCATGACCCTGGCGCTGCAGGCGGCACGCCAGGGCATCCGCGGCGCGAACCCCCTCGTCGGCGCCGTTA
>ERZ772928.442-NODE-442-length-18750-cov-5.305697_pt1 | contig 18750 bp, 15 predicted proteins | sample MGYA00511686_ERZ772928 | MGnify/ENA primary metagenome ERZ772928 (study PRJEB29015, sample SAMEA2738063) | human oral metagenome | biome: human oral; feature: human-associated habitat; material: saliva | place: China | collected 2219 ... | reverse complement strand
CCCATATCAAACGGGCCGACCACCACACGGTTACACCACTATGCGGGACACTACTCCTGTCAAAACGGCAGGCTCCTTGTTGCGTTGCGTGTCTGATGAGTGGATGCAGCGGGTGCATCGATGCTGCAACAGGTTATGCGTGCGTGTTATGGGGGACTGAATCGCCTGGTTCAAGCCGATTTCTATCGATTGTTCGTGATAGTCAGCAGGGTGAGAGAGGGTTGTCGCCCTGTGGTGGTTGGGCTCAACAATCGTCAGGAATGGCAGATAATGTGATGAAGCACATTTTTGAGTCGCATATGCGTTTGTGCTGGTCAAGCCTGATTGACCTGCTGTGCGGGAAATTAAAATGGGTGATTTACTCAGTGCTTTCTGAATCTATAGATATACAGGTAAGAGCTGTTTGACAGCAAAATTATATCGAAATAGTTTCTCTCTGATTGTGCAATTGTCGGCTATTTTGTGTCGTTACTCTATAATTATGTGCTTGAGGCGACATAGCCTCACGCCCATCGACAGGAGTAATTTATGGTCGCGTTCAAGAGCAGTCGGCTTAGCGCACTTCTTGTGGCTTTTGCATTGGTACTGACTTTCTTTGGTGCTCTGCAGCTATCTACGACCGGCACTGCGTCCGCTACGGCACTCGCATGCCCCGCCCCGACGACGAACGTCAATGACAAGGTTGATCTCGACTGGGACAACGTGCAGCTGGTCAACCCCCAGGGGAGTCAGGCCAAGACGGTTGCTGATCTGTGGGATCTCGGAGTGAAGCTTCCGTGGAAGACGAAGGGGGCCGTCAAGGCCGGTGACTTCTTCACCTACGACGCGACCGTCGCCGAGGCCGGTAGCGGCCAGCCGATCCTGCGACCCACCGCTGAACGCACCTTCGACGTTCGCTCTGCAAACGGTGTCGTCGTCGGATGCGGTACGTGGGGAACCGACGGCATTGTCACCGTTGTCTTTAACGAGAATGCCGACTCTGCTGCGCAATGGGCCGGTTCCGTCACGACGAGCGCAATGGTTCGCTATACCGGACCCGCGAAGGAGAACTTCCAGGTTCAGGTCGGCAACAAGGTATTGGCAAGCACGCTCAATGTGGTCGTGAAGCCGACTGGTGAGGCGCGCTATGCCAAGGAAGGCTGGCTCGGACTGAACGACAGTGAGGACGGTGACGAGAATAAGGCCATCATGTGGCGTGTCATCTTCCCCGCCGGGGAGCAGTCCGTGACCGGAGGATCGATTGTTGACGAGGTTCCTGCAGGTGAGGACTGGTCCTTTGACTGCGCGACAGTGACCGACTACGTCAAGAAGCACACCTTCGTCGTCGTTGATCCGACCACTCCCGAGGGTAAGCGTCAGAGCAAGGACACGTCGAACGGCGCCTTTGGCGCAGGCTCCACAGTTACGTGCACCCCGCAGAAGGTCACGGTCAACTTCCCGACGATCCCTGCTCACCAGTCCGCGATCGTTGAGATCCCGAGCCGTGTTCAGGGTGCTAAGCGCGCGGCAGATGTGGCCGGTAAGTTCACTAATACGGTCAACTTCAATGTTCCGGGAAAGAATGTCGCGCCTGTTACCAAGGTTGCGCGTTTTGGCGCGGTGGCGGACGCCTTCGCCCATCAGACGTTCTCGGTGGTCAAGAAGGTTGACGGCGAGCTGCCCGAGGGAGCCAAGGACCTCGACTACACCCTCAACATCACCCTGAAGAATGACGCCGATCCGTCAGTGAACAAGACCTACCAGGCGACCGTGAAGGCGGGCAAGAAGTACACCTATCCAGGAACGTTGCCCCTTGGTACGCAGGTGACTGTCTCCGAGGGTGAGCTTCCTACCGCCGATGGTGTCACCTGGAACGAGGCCGAGAGCCGCATCTTCGAGACCGCGCAGGGTGTTGCTCTCAAGGCCGGTAACCGCGAGGCGACGTTCACGCTGAGCGAGGATAACGTCTTCGCGCTGACGCTCAACAACAAGCTCGCCCCGATGCCGACCCCGACGCCGACTCCGACGCCGACGCCTACACCGACCCCGACGCCGACCCCGACGCCGACCCCGACGCCGACTCCGACTCCGACGCCTACGCCGACTCCGACGCCTACGCCGACTCCGACGCCTACGCCGACTCCGACTCCGACGCCCACGCCGTCGGAGAGCCCCACGCCGTCGGAGAGCCCCACGCCGACACCGACGCCGTCGGAGAGTCCGACGCCCACGCCTACTCCGACGCCAACGCCCACGTCGACCCCGTCGACACCTCCGACGCCGCGTCTGGCGAAGACGGGCACAGATGCAGCGAGCCTCGGCTTCCTGACGGGCCTCGTGGCAATTGCAGGAGTGTCGCTGGTGATCGCGCAGCGCCGTCGCAGCTGACACATTCCCTGAAAGAAGCGCGGATGAGAAGACGACCTCTTCTCATCCGCGCTTTTCCGCGTGATCCTGCCGCATGTGCGCGAGCGTACGGCTATCGGGATACAGATGGAGGCACCGAGGAGCGTTTCCGATCGCGAGGCGCTCACAGAGCGCGCACGTAGACGCGAGCCTCCCACGGTCTCATCGATGCGCATGGGGGGAGGGAACAATCCTCCTCGTTGCGCCCGTCAGGAGAACCACCTGCGCCCGGCTCGTCCACATTGCCCAGGTACAGTGTCCAGCGTGACGGCGTCCACGCCTCGTCGGGGGAGGGGAAGTACGGCGCACGAGCGGTACCCGAGAGGTTCACCATCACGAGAACCTCGCTGCACGACGCGCGGCGACAGTACGTGAAGAGCGCGGGATCACCGACGTCGATCCGATCGAATGTGCCGTCAGTCAGTGCGGGAATGCGGTGGCGAGCATCGATCAGCGCCTTGTAATACGACAGGATTGAGCTGGGATCCTGCATTTGCGCCGCGACGTTGATCCGAGAAGCCGACGGCGGGATGCTGATCCAGGGATGGGCGGAGGTGAAACCGGCGGTGGGGGAGTCGTCCCACTGCATGGGAGTGCGCCCGTTATCGCGCGACATCGCGGCCACCCCGCCGGGCACGTGGTTGTCGCCGCAACCGGCCAAATAGTTGAGGGATTCAACGTCACGGAAATCGGAGGGGGCCGAGAAAGAACCTCCGAGCATCCCTATTTCCTGACCCTGATAGATGAAAGGTGTCCCGCGCTGCAGGAAGTAAGCTGTCGCGAGAGCCGTAGCCGACTCTCGCCAATACGCCTCAGCATCGCCGAATCGGGCGACCGAACGAGGCTGATCGTGGTTCTCCAGATACAGAGCGTTCCAGCCGCGTTGCCCGAGCGTCTCCTGCCAACGAGTGAAGACATCGGCGAGCTCGCCCTCCTGGAGGGGGCGAGGTGAGAACTTCCCGTCTTCGAGCCCCACATTCATGTGTTCAAACTGAATGAGCATGTTGAACTCACCGCGCTCCGGCGCGCAGAACAGCAGCGCGGACTCAGGAGACGCGTTCGAGGCCTCGCCGACCGTGAAGGTACCCGGATGATGGGCGAACGTTCGCGCGTTCATCTCCTGTAAGAACTCGTGCAGGCGAGGGCCATCCGCGTAGAGCTCATGCCCGACACCGAATGGGGCGCGAGCCGGGCCACCATCGGGGAGCCCTGGTGCCTTAGAGATTACGTCGATGGCATCCACTCGGAAACCGTCAACGCCACGGTCCAGCCACCAGTTCATCATCTCGTAGACGGCTTCGCGCACCCGGGGGTTCTCCCAGTTCAGATCGGGCTGCTCGCGGGCAAAAAGGTGCAGGTAATACTGGCCTGATCGAGGGTCGTACTCCCAGGCCGACCCACCAAAAAACGACTCCCAGTTGTTCGGCTGCGCACCGGGTGTTCCCGGCTCCATGCCGGGGCGTGCGTCACGCCAGTAATACCAGTCGCGGCGCGGTGAATGAACGGACGAGGCAGACTCGAGAAACCACGGGTGTTCGATCGACGTGTGGTTGACGACGAGATCCATCACAATGCGCATACCGAGCTCATGCGCGCGTGCGACCAGACGATCAAAGGCCGCGAGGTCCCCGAAGAGTGGATCGATATCTCGATAGTCCGAGATGTCGTAGCCGTTGTCTGCCTGCGGAGATCGATAGATAGGGGAGATCCACACGATGTCGATGCCCAGATCTGCCAGGTAGTCCAGGCGCGAACAGATGCCCTCTAGGTCGCCGATACCGTCGCCATTCGTATCCTGAAACGATCGGGGGTAAACCTGGTAGAGGACGGCGTTCTTCCACCAGGGCGAGGCGCTGGTGTACGTGTCGGGGAGCAGTTCCGGGCGGTGGATCATGAGAACTCGCGGGGGCGACTTACTTCGTATCGAGCGTTGCGTTGGCGATATACCGTCCGTTGCTCAGATCCTGGATGGCGTTGCAGGTGAACGCGAACGTGCCATTCTTGCCGGATGCGATCGTCCCTTCGAAGGTGCCCTTCATGACGTACTGCGGATTGCCCTGGTCGGTCTTACCATCGCGCTGAATCGTCCATTCCGTGAGGTTCCCCGATGCCGCGGACTTACTGAGAGCGCTCTTGCACTCGGCGAGAACACTGGACTCCTCGCTATCGGTGAGTGGGTCGTTCCCGTTCTTGTCTCGAGGCTTGGAAGAGCCGTGCCCGGAGCCGGACGATGATCCCGAAGAGGAGCCGGACGACGAGCCCGAGGAGGACCCAGACGAGGAATCCGTGGGGGATGACGCCGTCGGCGTTCCAGACGCGGGTGCCTGCCCGGATGACCGAGGTCTGTTGCTCGTCGCGACGGCAGCAAAAACGATCATGAGGAGGATGACGAGGACGGCGACGATAATGCCGATGATGAGTCCTGCGTGCGAGTCTTTCCTCGGTGGCATACCACCGCCAGATCCGTAGGAGGGGCCACCGGCGGGCTTCATCTGGGGCAGGACAGGCGGTGCGCCGTAGTAGGCGCCCTGGCCCTGCCCATATCCAGTGCCCATCCCGCCTGCGGACCGAGGCGTAGACGGTGCTCCGTACGTCGCCCCACCCTGCGTGCCGACCGGATACTGGCCGTTCGGCGCCTGAGGGCCGCCCCATTGAGATGACTGGTTGGGGGCGTAGGGGTTGGACATGGGGACTCCCTGATGTCGATGGAGCGAGACGTTCGGAGACTGTGGCCGATCCTCCAGTCGCTGAACGCCTCAGAAAGGTAAGACGAGCAACTGGACGGGTGTTGTTTCTACTGGAAGGTCGTCTCAATCAGACCCGTCGCCGGGTCGTAGTCTGCCTTGCAGTTGAAGTCACCGTCGACGGCCTCGTTGTTTTTGGCTTTCCTGCCGGTCACGTGACCCGTGTACTCGTAGGTTTGCTTACTCGAGGTCGAGGAAACAAGGGTGAGCTGCTGATTCGTGATCGATGCGCCCTTGATTGCCGTGTTGATCTGGCTCTCGCAGGTGGACTTAATCATCTTTTCGACTGCCGGGTCGGATCCGCCATTCGAGCCCTTCGAGGAGCCCGTGCCGGTGCCAGATCCCGACGTCGGTGAAGGCTTGGAGCCGTAGGTGGGCGATGAAGAAGGCTGGCTCGTGGGCTTTGATCCGTATGACGGAGAGCTTGACGATGTGGGCGAGGGGCTTGCTGAACGGTCGTCTTGAGAGGACGACGAGCTGTATCCGAATACAAGATAGATGACTGTCACTACGACGAGGGCAGCGACAAAAGAACCAGCAATGATCGCAATGATCTTTCCGTTGTTGGAGCCCGAAGGCTGCGGGCCCATTGGCCCGCCAGGGTAGGCAGGCTGGCCGTACGGGGAAGCACCGTAGCCGACCTGGGGAGACTGCTGGGGGTAGCCGCCCTGCTGGTTTCCGCCCTGAGGGTAGCCTCCCTGCTGGGGGTATCCGCCTGCGCCCTGCTGAGGCTGGAACGGCTGTTGATTGTGCTGCGAAAATGGCGAACTCATAGCGAACTTTCGTAGAGGTGAGAGAGGTCTCAGGGATAGTTCTGTATCCTACCAGGCGCTAGGCTTGGGGCATGACAATCGACTACCTGACCCGGCCTCGCCCCCTGTCGCCCCGCGACGACATTCTGCCTGTCATCATCGGTGGAGACTTCGGCGTGTATGGAATCGGGCGCTGTTTCAACGAAGCATTTGGTTGCCGATGCATCTGCGTCGGCTCCCAACCCACGGAGTCGATCACGCGGTCACACTTTTTTGATGTCCGGCACGTGAGCGCTCACGCGAGCGATGCGCAGCTCCTCGACGTCCTGATGAGCATCGCCGGTGAGCACGCGGATAAGAAACTCATCCTGATGGCGAACCACGACATCTTCTCCGCGTTCGTCGCCCGCAATATGGAGGCGCTGTCGAGGCACTACGCAGTGCCTTTCCCGACCGAAGAGGTCATGGATCGACTCACCGATAAGGAAGAGTTTGCGCGCGCGTGTGAGCGCGCGGGGATTGACTCGCCGGGCACGGTCGCGGTCGATTTTTCCGACGTTGACGACGAGGCCTGGGTCGCCCCGGACATTCCGTTCAGTTTCCCGGTTGTCGCCAAGTCCGCAAAGGGCGAGCCCTACGACGTTCTCGATTTCGACGGTAAGCGCAAGATCTGGTTCATCGATACGCCCGAGGAGCTGGCGCAACTCTGGAAGACCCTGAAGGATGCAGGATTCCGCGATACTTTCCTGGTCCAGGAGCTGATCCCCGGGGACAACACGGCGATGCGATCGATCACGGCCTATGTCGACTCGCATGGGAAGGTGACGCTCATCGGTTCGGCCCGCGTCCTGCTGGAGGATCACGCCCCCACAATGATCGGCAACCCGGTTGCCATGATCACCGAAGACTTCCCCCAGCTGTGGGCCGACGCATGCACGCTGCTCACCGAGAACGGATATCGCGGATTCGCAAACTTTGACGTGAAGATCGACCCTCGCGACGGTCGTGCCCTCTTCTTCGAGGTCAACCCTCGAATTGGCCGTAACAATTGGTATATGGCCGCTGCCGGTGCGAACCCGATGATCCCGATGGTCGCAGACCTTATCGACGGACAGGAATGTGAGCAGGTTCAGGCCAAGGATGAAATCCTGTATACCCTCGTTCCTGACTCGCTGCTCCTGCACTACATCACCGATCCCGAGCTGCGAACGCGCGTCAAACGCATCATCCGGGAGGGGCGCCGCTTCGACCTGCTCCTGAACCCGACGGAGAAAGATCTGCGACGTAACCTCACCGTGTGGCTCCAGAAGCAGAACCATCGTCGTAAGTTTGCCCGCTACTATCCGGAGCCTACCGAGACGTCCTACTGACGTCACCTCTTTTCCGTGCCTAGCCCCGGCCTCGTCGGCGGGGGAGTAGGCCCTGATAGACTGACCCCCTACGCGACCGATTATTCCGACCAACGAGGACACCATGACGACAACCGCACTCGTGCCCATTTCCAAGGACGATAAGATCGCTGCGGTCTCTGGCTTCCAGGACCGTTCACTTCCCATCGAGCAGACGTGCGTGTGGGAGACGTTCGAGGAATCCCAGGGACACGGGGTGTGGGGTCGCTACGCGTGGTGCGAAGACGACTCGAAGATCGCGTTCATCACGCTCTACAAGTACTCCGTGCGCGGCGTCCACTACTTGTGGGCCAAGTGGGGACCGGCATGGGTGAAGGAAGCGACCCCCGAGCGCGAAGCGGCACTGCGTGCCGACCTCCTGCGTGAAATCAAGGCGAAGGATAAGTCGGTCGCCTTTGTGCGCCTGCACGCCATCTACCAGCACCCCGATCTGTGCATGCCGCTGCAGACAATCTCCTACGACCGCACCGTCGTCATCGACACCAGCGGAAAGAGCGAGGAGGCAATCCTCGCCGCCATGCCCAAGGCCGGCAAGCGCTCCATCCGCTCGGGCCTGAAGAAGGGCAAGGCCGAGGGCATCACCTTCCACGAGGACACCGCGAACGCGGCCGAGGTCATTGACGAGTACTACGCCGTCATGGAAGAGACCGCCCAGCGAGACGGCTTCCGTCCGCACCCCAAGGACTACTACCTCACGCTCCTGACGATCCTCGGCCCCAAGCACGCGCGTATCTTCTCGATGCGCGATGCTGAGGGCAACATCTTGTGCTGGGACTTCTGCCTCGTCGAGGGAATCCGCGCGCAGGCCGAGTACGGCGCCTCCACCGAGGCCGGCCGACGCCTGCGCCAGCCCCCGGTCCTGGACTTCCTGGCCGCCGAATTCCTCGCCCGTGACGGCGTGCGCGAATTCGATCTCATGGGTGCGCACTCGCCGCGCTGCCCCGAGCTCTACAGCGTCGGCAAGTACAAGAGCGCGTTTGCCTCACACTTCACAGACGTTCCCGGCGGATGGGACATGCCGATCAAAAAGGCGACCTATCGTGCCCTCAGCGCGGCGAAAGCCGTCAAGGACTGGCGTGCCCGCTCCTGAAGCGTTCGCGCCACGGGGATAGAATCCCACTAACAACACAATCTCGCGTACCTCATGAAACTAGGAGACACAGTGCCCGATATCTCGCTCGTCATTGACGGACATGAACAGACCGTACCGGCGGGGACCACGGGCACGACGTGGTTCGAGAAGTCTCGCGATGTCGTCGCTATCAAGGTTGACGGAACTCCGCGCGACCTCGAGACTCCCTTCGAGGAGGGCACGACCGTCGAGGCCATCACGCTGGCTAGCGAGGACGGCCTAAACATCCTGCGCCACAGCGCTACGCACGTGCTCGCCCAGGCCGTCCAGGACGTTTTCCCGGACGTGAACCTCGGCATCGGCCCCTTCATCACCGACGGTTTCTACTACGACTTCGGCAACATCGACGCAGTCACCCCCGAGCTGCTGCGCGAGCTCGAGAAGCGCATGAAGCGCATCGTCAAGGAGGGGCAGCGCTTCGTGCGCCGCGAAATCTCCGAAGAGGAAGCAGTCGTCGAGCTCGCCGCTCAGCCCTACAAGCTTGAGCTCGTCACGACCAAGGGTAAGGGCGCAGAGGGCGCTTCCGTCGAGGTTGGCGGCGCCACGCTCACCATGTACGACAACGTCCGACGCGACGGCTCCGTCGCGTGGAAGGACCTGTGCCGCGGTCCCCACCTGCCCTCCACCAAGCTCATCGGTAACGGCTTCGCGCTGACCAAGGCCTCGGCTGCCTACTGGAAGGGCGATCAGTCGAACGATCAGCTCCAGCGCATCTACGGCACCGCGTGGGCCACCAAGGAAGACCTCGTCGCCTACCAGGAGCGCATCAAGGAGGCCGAGCGCCGCGATCACCGTCGCCTCGGCGCCGAGCTGGACCTGTACTCTTTCCCCGAGGAGATCGGCCCCGGCCTCGTTGTCTTCCACCCCAAGGGCGGCATCCTGCGCCACGAGATCGAGTCCTACGTGACCGACCGTCACAAGGCGGCCGGCTTCGACTTCGTGCACACCCCCGAGATCTCCAAGGGCGGGCTCTTCCACACGTCGGGTCACCTGCCCTACTACGCGGACACGATGTTCCCGCCCATGCTCGTCGACGAAGAGCGCGACGAGGACGGCAACGTGACGAAGGCAGGCCAGGAGTACTACCTCAAGGCCATGAACTGCCCGATGCACAACCTCATCTTCCGTTCGCGCGGCCGCTCCTACCGCGAGCTGCCCCTGCGCTTCTACGAGCTGGGCCACGACTACCGCTACGAGAAGAGCGGCGTCGTCCACGGCCTGACCCGCATGCGCGGCTTCACGCAGGACGACTCGCACACCTACTGCACCCCGGAGCAGGCTTCCGAGGAGATCCGCACGCAGATCGAGTTCTTCCTGTCGATCCTGTCCGCCTTCGGTCTGAAGGACTTCTACCTCGAGCTGTCCACGCGCGACGAGGACGGTAAGAAGAAGGACAAGTTCATTGGCTCGGACGAGGATTGGGCTGCCGCCACGAAGGCCCTCGAGGATGCCTGCGCTGCGACCGGTCTCGACCTCGTTCCCGATCCGGGTGGCGCCGCCTTCTACGGCCCCAAGGTCTCCGTGCAGGTCAAGGACGCGATCGGCCGCACCTGGCAGATGTCGACGATCCAGTACGACTTCAACCAGCCTGAGCGCTTCGACCTGGAGTACACGGCGGCCGATGGTAGCCGTCAGCGCCCCGTCATGATCCACTCCGCGAAGCTCGGATCCGTCGAACGTTTCATCGGCGTTCTCACCGAGCACTACGCGGGTGCGTTCCCGGCGTGGCTGTCTCCCGTCCAGGTGCGTCTCATCCCCGTCGCCGAGGCCTTCGATGACTACGTCAAGGACGTCGCTGCCAAGCTGCGTGAGCGTGGCGTGCGCGTCGAGACCGACCTGTCGGACGACCGTTTCGGTAAGAAGATCCGCAACGCCTCCAAGGACAAGGTTCCCTTCACGCTCATCGCGGGTGGCGAGGACGTCGAGGCTGGCGCCGTGTCCTTCCGCCTGCGTGACGGTTCGCAGCACAACGGTATTGCCGTTGACCGCGCGATCGAGCTGATCGTTCGTCATATCGAGGCACGCAACAACGCGGACCAGATCGACGGCCTCGACGAGGCGTGAGCGACATGACGGAGCAGGGCACGCCCCACGAACCGTTGCCCACCGAGGACGCCCGCGGGCTTGCGGGCGTCCCGGACGGCTTCTCTCGCTTCTGGACCCCCTATCGGATGGCCTACATCCACGGGGAGGGCAAACCCGCCGACGCGAGTGACCGCACGTGTCCCTTCTGCGCCGCGCCCGGTAAGGCCGACGACGAGGGGCTCATCGTTCACCGAGGCACCACGTGCTTCGTGCTCATGAACCTCTTTCCCTACAACTCCGGTCACCTGCTCGTGTGTCCGTATCGTCACGTCTCGGACTACACGGAGCTCACCGACGCTGAACGCGTCGAACTGGGGGTGCTGACGGCTACCGCCATGCGGGTGAGCCGCGAGGTGGCAGCCCCGCACGGCTTCAACCTGGGCATGAATCAGGGCGAGGTGGCGGGCGCCGGAATCGCCGCTCACCTGCATCAGCACATCGTGCCTCGGTGGGCCGGTGACGCGAACTTCCTGCCCATCATTGCGCGCACGAAGGCCGTGCCCGAGCTCCTCGAGGACGCTCGCGCACGCCTAGCTGCCGCCTGGCCGAAGGAGGACTGATGCTCGGCAATCACGGACGGTCGATCACCAAGGCGATCTTTACGCCGCTCGCCCGCGTCCTTGCCCGCGCCGGTGTGACTCCGAACATGGTGACGGTTGCGGGAACGGTGGCGTCCGTGGCCATCGCGGTCGTGTGCATCCCGCGGGGATGGATCTGGCAGGGCGGCATTGCCCTGGCGGTCGTGATGTTCGGCGATTCGGTCGACGGAACGCTGGCGCGGATGACGACCGGCGGAACGCGCTTCGGTGCCTTCCTGGATTCGACACTCGACCGTCTCGCCGACGGCGCGGTCTTCGGTTCGCTCACCGCCTACGCGGTCTTCCGGATGGCGGATTCCCCCGTGCGCACCTGGGCGATCATCGTCGGTATCTGCTCGATCATCGGCGCGGCGGCGGTGCCCTACGCCCGCGCCCGAGCGGAGTCCGTGGGCGTGGTCGCCAAGCTCGGTATCGCCGAGCGTACCGACCGCCTCATTGTCGGCATGGGCACGGCGATGCTCATGAGCCTGGGGTTGCCCGAATGGGTGTTCGCGGCTGGCCTGACCTGGGTGTCTGTCGCGTCTTTCGTGACCGTGTGCCAGCGCATCTGGTTCACCGCGCGCACCATCGACGAGGGAGCGCAGTGACCTTTTCGCCCCTGTCGGCAGCCTTCGCGCTAGCCCCACGCCTGCCCCTGGGCGTCGTGATGCGTGCTGCTCACGTCGGCGCCGGCGTCCTCGCGCGGCGCGGGGGAGCGCCCATCGAACGCCTGCGCGCCAACATGGCGCGATTGACGGGCGAGCAGCCCTCGCGCGACCTGCTGGTTGCCGCCGTCCGCTCTCATATTCGCAACTATGCCGAGGAGCTGATGCTGGGCTCGAGCAGGGGAGCACCCCTGTTGGAGGGCGTTTCCTTTGACGGTTTCGAGGCCCTGGCTGCGGCCAGTGAGGACGGCCCGGTCGTCCTGGCCCTGGGTCACTCGGGCAGCTGGGACCGCGCGGGCGCGTGGGTGTGCGCCCACGGTCGGGTGATCGTCACGGTGGCCGAGAAGGTCGAGCCCCCCTCACTGTTCGAGCGTTTTGTGGCCTTGCGCGAGGGGCTCGGGATGGAGATCATCGGCGTCGCCAAGGGGGAGTCTGTGTTCGGCAGCCTCGTCGAGCGGGTGCGCGGCCGCAGCGTGATCGTGCCCCTGCTGGCTGACCGCGACATCTCGGGATCGGGCATCGAGGTGGATCTGGGGCGCGCGCGAGCCCTCGTCGCGGCGGGACCCGCGGCCCTCGCGACCAAACTGGATCGCCCTCTTTTCGTCGCGTGCATCACCTATGAGAATGAGACTCCCACGGGCGCGGACGTGCGCGTGCGCTGCGTCGGTCCGGTGAGCGTTCCCAAGGACCTGGCGCCGGGCGCGAACCGCGTGGAGGCGCTGACGCAGGCGTGGGTGAGTGAGTTCGCCGCGATGATGGCGGAGCGGCCGCAGGACTGGCACATGATGCAGCGCGTGTTCGTCGAGGACTTAGACCCCGAGCGCCTCGCCCGCGCCCGGGCGGAGCATGAGAGGAAGAACCGGTGAAGATCGGGATCGTCAACCCCTATTCCTGGGACGTGCCCGGGGGAGTGGGCTTCCATATCCGCGACCTGGCGCTCAAGCTGCGCTCACGCGGTCACGACGTGCGCGTCCTGACCCCCTCGACCTCCGATGACCTGCCCGAGTGGATCACGTCGGCCGGTTCCTCGGTGTCGATTCCCTTCAACGGGTCGGTCGCCAACATCTCCGTCAAGCCCACGATTCTCAAACGGACGCGCCGCTGGCTCGCCGACAACGACTTCGACGTCGTCCACGTACACGAGCCGGTCGTTCCCTCGGTCTCTATGGCCGCCGCGATGCTGTCGCGGGCGCCCCTGGTGGGCACCTTCCACGCGGCCCTCGGTCGTTCGGTGTCGCGCGCCATCGCCTCGGCTCCGATGAGGCTGTACATGGAGCGCATCGGTGTGCGCATCGCGGTCTCCGAGGAGGCGCGCCGGACCCTCATCGAGCACCACGGCGGGGACGCGGTCATCATCCCCAACGGGGTTGAGACGGCCTCGTTCCGCTCTGCTTCGCCGTTGGAGCGCTGGGAGGCCAGCGCCGATCGCCCGGTCATCGTGTTCCTGGGGCGGCTTGACGAGCCGCGCAAGGGCCTGAGCATTTTCGCCGGGGCGATCGGCTCCGTCCTGGAGCGTTTCCCAGGCGCGCGCTTCCTCATCGCGGGCAGGGGGGATGCCCCCGACATTCGCCAGGCCGTGGCGCGTTTTGGCGAGTCGGTGTCCTTCCTGGGTGGCATCAGCGACGAGGAGAAGGAGTCGCTGCTCGCGGGCGCGAGCATCTACGTGGCGCCTCAAACGGGAGGCGAGTCCTTCGGCATCGTCCTCGTCGAGGCAATGGCCGCCCGCACCGCCGTCGTCGCATCCGACATTCCGGCTTTCCGCGCCGTCCTCGAGGACGGGCGTGCGGGAGCGCTCTTCGAGACCGGCAGCTCCGAGTCCCTGGCGGCCACGCTGATCGACCTCCTGGGCGATCCCGGCAGGCTCGACGAGCTGTCGGAGGCGGGCCAGCGAGCCTCCGCCCAGTATGACTGGGAGGTCGTGGCGGACAAGGTGTTCGAGGTCTATAAGCTCGCCATCGACATGGGAAGCCCCGCGGAATCGGGTTCGCGCAGCACGCGCGACCTGATCCGTGGGCGTGAGGAGCGAGGGGAGTCATCGTGATTCTGTTGTCCCCGTGGGTGTTGGTCGGCGTCGCCGTCCTCATCGTCGCGCTCGGGATCGTCGCCTTCGTGGCGATCAGCCGAGCCCGTCGCCTCGATCGCCTGCATCAGAGGATCATCGCCTCGCGCGACGCGCTCTCGCGCCTGCTCCTGCGCCGGGCCTCGGAGGCCTCGCTCCTGACGCAGTGCGCGGCTTTCGAGGAGGGGAGCGCCGACGCGATGCGTGACCTCGCGCGCGCCTACATTCACGACGGCGGCGATCAGCTCACGACCGATGGCCTCGATCGGCGCACGACCGCCGGACGTCAAGCCGATCGCGTGGAGGTCGCCGCTCGGCTTGAGCGCGCCTCCGCCCTGTCGCGCGCCATCCGGGACACGCTGACCCCGCCGGTTCGCGAGTCGATCGGCGCGGACCCGCTGGCCGCGGCGCGGCTCGAGGCGCTCGACGCGACGTGCTACCGGATCCAACTGACACGTAACGTGCACAACGTGGACGTCGCGGGCGTGCGTGCCCTTCGTTCCGCACGAATGGTAAAATTGCTTCGGCTCGCGGGGCACGCTCCGATTCCGGAGCCGATTGATTTTGATGACGACACGCACACTGGCGGACGGGGATACTGACATGGAGACGACCCACTGGGGAGGGCCGGGCGAAGACTACCGCCTGAGCAAGATCAGCGCTGCTGCCATCAGTGAGGACAACGGCATCGGCGCGCCCGCCCCCGACGACGCCGCCCCCGTGTGGCAGCCGCCCAAGGCGATTCACTCGTTCCCATGGTTCGAGATGGTCATGACCGTCATCGGTGTCCTTGGCCTCATCGGCCTGACCCTGTACATGCTGACCCCCGAAGCCACGGGATACTTTGCGCTCGTCAAGACGACACTGCTGGCTCTCATCCCGCTGGTGATCGTCGTCGGGTTCCTCATCCGCATCGACCGCTGGGAACCCGAGCCCTGGAAGACGAAAATCTCGGTGTTCCTGTGGGGCGCCGGCGTCGCAACCCTGTCGGCGGGCATCCTCAACACTGCGCTGCATCACAACATCGCCTACTCGACCGGCGACGCTCAGGGGGCTTCCGCCCTGTCCGCGACCTTCGTCGCCCCGCTCGTCGAAGAGACGCTCAAGGGCGTCGTCGTGCTCATTGTGGTCCTCGTGCGGCGCACCAACATTAACTCCGTCCTGGACGGCGTCGTGTACGCCGGATTCTCGGCCGCTGGATTCATGTTCACCGAGGATATCCTCTACTTCCTGCGTGGCGAGGCCGAGGGCACGACCAACCTCATCGTCCTCGTCGTCATGCGCGGTATCTTCAGCCCCTTCCTGCATGTCATGGCCACGTCGATGACGGGTATCGGGCTGGCGCTGGCACTTCTCAAGTTCAAGCGCGGATGGTCCAAGGCGGGAATCGTCGTCGTGTTCTGGGCGTGCGCCATGGGGATCCACTTCCTGTGGAACGGCAGCGCCTCCTACGGGGGTGGCTGGTTCCTGGTCCTCTACGCCGTTGTTCAGGTGCCCGCGTTCATCCTGTGGTCCGTCCTGCTGCTGCGCGCGACACGCAAGGAAGCGGAGAAGATCCGCACCGGCCTGGTTCCCTACGTCCGTACCGGCTGGGTCTTGCCCGGCGAGGTCACGATGGCCACCGACAAGCGTTCCCGTCGGGCAGCCCTGAAGTGGGCGGCCCGTGGCGGTCGCGACGCCAAGAAAGCGATGCGTTCCTTCCTGGCCAACCTCGCCTCCCTCGGCCTCGACCAGCGCCTCATGGCCAAGCACGGGCCCGATCCCGCCCGCATCGAGAACGATCGACAGATGCTCACCGAGGCCGCCGACAACAGGCGTGAATTCCTCCGCCTGACCTCCATCGCCGAGCAGCAGCACGACGTCTCGAAGGCCGTCTCCTCGCGCGCCCGGGCAGCCTGAAAGCAGAAAGAACAACAGTGACCTACAATCCCCAGTTCCCCGGTCCGGCTCCCACGGGGCGCGCGATTCCCCCGCAGGGCAACGCAGGAGCCAACGCTGTGCCCGCCCCCGGGGCAGGCCAAGTCCCGCAGCCGATGGCGGGCGCGACCCCTCCCGCTTCGGGCTCCAGGGCGCCTCAGGTTCCGGCCCCGAGCGCGTCGGCTCAGTCCACGTCCCGCTACGGTGGCCAGGCCGTTCCCGCCCCGACGCAGGGCCAGGTCCCGCAGCCGATGCAGGGCGCGACGCCTCCCGCGCGCGTTCCCATGGGACAGCAGGCGTCGCCCCAGTTTGGACAGGGCGCGCCCACCCGGGCCTCGGCGCAGTTCGGAGCACCAAGCGCGCCCGACCAGGCGCCCCGCGCCGCGGGCAACCCTTTCGCGCCCCCGGGACAGTCCGCGTCTGAGCCTGGCACCCCCCAGGCCTCGTCGGCCTCCCGCGCATCTGCGCCGGGCGCCCCTGCACCCGGTCAGTTCACCCCCGGATTCCGCTCCTTCGTGCGCTCGGGTCCCTCCATGCCCGGCCCCGGCACGGCCCAATATCCGCAGGCCGCACCGCAGGCAGCCCAGGTGTGGGTCATGCCCGAGCCTGAGAGGAAGCCTCTCCCCGTCTTCGAAGGGGTCACCATCGGCGCGGGCGCCGCGATGATGCTTCTCGGCATCTTAGGAGCGATTCTTGTCGCTGGGCCTTTGTACGGCATGTTCTTCGCGTTCATGTGCCTCTTTCCGCTGTCGATCGTCATCTCCTTCCTGCTCTTCGTGGACCGCTTCGAGCCCGAGCCCTGGTGGACGAAGATCGCCGCATTCCTGTGGGGCGGGGGCGTCGCCATCTTCTTCGCTGGAATGTCCAACGACTTCGCGAAGCTTGTTTTTTCCGCAGCAACGGATAACCCTGCGGCCGGCGAGGTCTTCGCGGTCGTCGTCGGGGCCCCCCTCGGCGAGGAATTCCTCAAGGCGCTCGGCGTCATCGCCATCGTTCTCCTGCGCCGAAACAACATCTCATCCCCCCTCGATGGCCTGCTTTACGGCGGCCTGTCCGCTGCCGGCTTCCTCGTCGTCGAAGACTTCGGGTACTTCGTGGACGCGGCGGTCGACGGTACCTTCTGGACCACCTTCTTCGTGCGCGTCTTCATGGGCGTGTTCGGTCACGTCATGTACACGTCCCTGACGGGCTGGGCGATCGGCTGGGCCGTCACCCGGACGAAGTCGATCGGTCTCGGATGCGGCGCGATCACGCTCGGATACCTCCTGGGCGTCACGCTCCACGGCGTGTGGAACGGCTCCGGCTACATCGTCTCCTCAGAGGAGGCCTGGTACCTCCTGTACGCCTGCCTGCAGATCCCCCTCTTCATCGGCTGGCTGTGCTTCGTCGGCTTCGCCATGAAACGCGAGCGCCGAGACGCCGCCGCGGGCCTCATGCCCTACGTCCAACAGGGCTGGATCATCCCCAGCGAGGTCCAGATGGTGTGCGATCCCGCCTCGCGTCGCACCGCCCTGAACTGGGCAGCGCGCGGTGGCCAGGCCTCGAAGAAGGCGATGAAGCAATTCATCTACGCGCTGGCCACCCTCGGCCTCGACCAGGTCGTCATGAACGTGCGGGGCCCCGAACCCAAGCGTTTGGAGGCCACGCGCGAGGCCACGAAGGAAGCAACCGAGCAGCGCGCCATCTTCATGCGACTGACGGGCGCACGTATCGTCTGAATTATCGGTGCTCATGGCCCACTCAACGCCTCCTCACAGGGCGGACACAGGAAAGCGGGCCATGATGCTACCGACAGAAAGGACATAGACGTGACTCACACACACCCTGCCCGTCGATCAACGACGGCACTCACCGTGAGCTCGATCGTATTGATCATCCTGGGCCTCCCGGCACTTGCCTACGAAGTGCGTGGCGCGATCGACGGTGCCACCAACTCAACGGCGGCACTCGCCGTGGGCGCCTCGTGTGTGAGCGCCCTTGTCGGTCTCGTTTTCTTGGCGTGGTTGGCGCGATTCACCCCGTCGATCCTCTCGTGGATCGCCGCCTTCACGTGGGGCACCGGTGGTGCGCTCATCATCGCGGGCATCGGTAATGGCGTGACCGATGCGGTCATCGAGACGAGCATCTCAGGTGCCCAGACGGCCGATGTCGTAACGTCGGTCGTGACAGGACCGCTTATCGAGGAGACCGCGAAGGGGATCGGCGCGCTCATCCTCATCCTTGCAGCTCGCAAGGTGTTGCAGCGCCCCGCCCAAGGCGCGGTCCTGGGCGGCCTCGTGGGACTCGGCTTCGCGTGGGGCGAGGACATCGGCTACTACGTGAGCGCCCTCGACGATGGCATGGGCGGCCTGTGGGAATCGTTCCTGGCCCGCGCCCTCCTCGGTGCCTTCGGGCACGCCATCTTCACGGGCGTCTTCGGATTCGCGCTGTGCTGGGCGATCCTGCGCGCGAAGAATGTCTTCGTCGGGATCGCCGCGGGCCTCGGCGGTTTCGCGGGAGCCTTGCTCCTGCACGCGCAGGCCAACGGCGTCGGCTTCCTGGCGCCCGAGGATTCCTGGAACCTCACCTACGGAGCGATCGAGGTTCCGATTCTCGCTGTCAGTGTTGCGCTCCTCGTGTGGGGGATGCGCCGCCGCCGGGCTACCCTGGAGGCATGAGCGCACTCGACTGGCCGCTGGACGCGGACGGCTACCCCCACCGGGAGGCCGCCCGCGTCCTCCTGTTCGACGACGCAGGCAGGGTGCTCCTGGCAATGGGGCACGACGAGGACCAGCCGGAACGGTCCTGGTGGTTCACGATCGGAGGCGGTATCGAGGCGGGGGAGGACCCTCGCGCGGCCGCCGTGCGCGAGGTCTACGAGGAAACGGGCCTGCGCCTGTGCCCCGACGACCTGGTCGGTCCCGTCCTGTATCGCACCGCCGAATTCGATTTCCTGGCGCTCACCGCGCGCCAGGACGAGTGGTTTTTCATCGCCCGAGCCCCCTCCACTGCGCTGAGCAGGGACGGGTGGACCGAGCTCGAACG
>ERZ772928.439-NODE-439-length-18862-cov-5.081778_pt1 | contig 18862 bp, 18 predicted proteins | sample MGYA00511686_ERZ772928 | MGnify/ENA primary metagenome ERZ772928 (study PRJEB29015, sample SAMEA2738063) | human oral metagenome | biome: human oral; feature: human-associated habitat; material: saliva | place: China | collected 2219 ... | reverse complement strand
ATCCGGTCCTCTCTAGATGTTAGCTTTTCGTCACCCACTACAGTTGACAAAGAGCCGTTATTTTTCTTTTTTATTATGATTCAAAATGGCATTGAGGACAATGGCAAGCAAACTTGCGACCACGATACCGTTTGAGAAGAACATTTGGAAAGCTGTTGGTAGGCTGTTGAAGAGGTTGCTATTGTTAAGACCAACCCCTGCAGCGATTGATACCGCAGCAATCAAGAAGTTGTGTTCGTTGTTAGCGAAATCAACACGTGCCAAGATTTGCATCCCTTGGATAGAAACAAAACCGAACATAACAAGCATAGCGCCACCAAGGACTGGGCTTGGGATGATTTGAGCCAAGGCACCAAACTTAGGAAGGAGTCCAAGAAGAACAAGGAAACCAGCTGCATAGTAGATTGGCAAGCGAGTCTTGATACCTGACAATTTCACAAGACCAACGTTTTGTGAAAAACCAGTGTATGGGAAGGTGTTGAAGAGTCCACCAAGGAGAACAGCCAAACCTTCAGCGCGGTAACCGTTACGAAGGCGAGCGCTATCGAGTGGTTCTTTGGTAATATCAGAGAGGGCCAAGTAAACTCCAGTTGATTCAACCATAGACACTGTAGCGATAATACACATCATGATGATTGATGACAACTCAAACTTAGGCATTCCAAAGTAGAATGGTGTTGGCACGTGGACAATAGGTGCTGCAGCCACTGGTGAGAAGTCAACCAAGCCCATGCTTGCTGCGATGGCAGTACCGACAATCAAACCAATCAAGATTGAGATGGATTTGATAAATCCTTTAGTGAAAATATTAATCAAAAGGATGATGAGAACGGTGATAGCTGCAAGGAAGAGGCTTTGACCAGTTGGTTTATCAACGTTGTTCCCCATATTTCCGATAGCCACAGGGATGAGGGTCAAACCAATAGTAGTGATGACAGATCCCGTAACGATAGAAGGGAAGAGATTGGCCACTTTTGAGAAGACGCCAGAAATGAGGATAACATAAATCCCTGAAACGATAAGGGCACCAAACATAGCACCGCTACCGTGTTTCTCACCAATCATAATAAGTGGTGCTACTGACTGGAAGGCAACCCCAAGAACAACTGGAAGACCGATACCGAAGTATTTATTAAGTTGAAGTTGGAGGAAGGTTGCTACACCACACATGAAAATGTCGGTGGAAATCAAGTAGGTTAATTCATGAGCTGAATACCCTAAGGCTCCAGCAATCATGATTGGAACCAGGATTGATCCCGAGTACATGGCGAGTAGGTGTTGCAGTCCTAAGATTGCCGCCTGCGAGTGTTTCTCTTTATTTTGCATTAGATATCTGCCTCCTTAAATACGACTTGACCATTTTCGAAACGATCCAAACGAGCAAGTGAAACCACTGGGTAGCCGGCTTCTTCCAAAAGAGTACGACCATCTTGGAAGGATTTCTCGATAACGATCCCGACAGCTTCGACGTGTGCGCCAGCCTCTTCAATGATTTGAATCAAACCTTTGGCAGCTTGGCCGTTCGCTAGGAAATCATCAACGATGAGAACCTTGTCTTCAGGAGTGAGAAACTTGCTTGCGATAGAGACAGTACTAGTCACCTGCTTAGTGAAAGAGTAAACCTCAGCAGTGAGGATACCTTCATTCATGGTGATGTTTTTAGCCTTCTTAGCAAAAATCATAGGGACATCCAAGGCCTCAGCTGCATAGAGGGCTGGTGCAATACCAGATGCCTCGATAGTCACCACCTTGGTGATACCAGCGTCCTTGAACTTGTCAGCAAAGACCTTTCCAATTTCACGCATGAGCTCAAAGTCTACTTGGTGAGTTAAGAAAGAGTCAACTTTGAGGATATTTTCCCCAAGGACATTCCCATCATTGAGAATGCGGTCTTCCAGTAATTTCATATTACCTCCTATAAATTGAATAACAATGCTGTGTCTTGATTTATTTCAGATTTTATTGAGACTCTGACAAAAATCAAAACCATCGAATAACAGAAAAAGGCCTGCAAAGCAAGCCTTTGAAATCACAAAAAGACAGTAAAAATCTTTCTATGACTATGTTAGCTTACTCATTGTTAGGTGTTACGGCACCTTGTAGAAACGTCACGCCCATTCGTGACATAAATAAGTAATGTTCTCATTGTTCGATGAAGCTGTCGATGGTTGATGATAAACCAACATCAACTCTATTATAATACTATATTTTCTTTGAAGACTCAAAGAATTTTTTCCATAAAAATGCACTCTTTAAAAAGTTGCAAAATTCAATCTAACATTATTGTAAGATTTGCCGAGAAAGGGCGATTCTTATGTCATTTTTGTTATAATAGTGAGAAATGAAAGAGGTTGAGTTATGCATAAGATTTTATTAGTTGAGGACGACGAGGTTATCCGTCAACAAGTCAAGAAAATACTAGAACAGTGGGGGTACGAAGTTGTTCTTGTTGAAGATTTCATGGAAGTATTATCTATTTTTGTAAAAGAAGAACCCCACTTGGTTCTTATGGATATTGGTTTACCTCTATTTAACGGTTATCACTGGTGTCAGGAAATTCGGAAGGTCTCCAAGGTGCCGATTATGTTCTTGTCCTCTAGAGATCAGGCCATGGATATCGTTATGGCAATCAATATGGGTGGAGACGACTTTGTGACTAAACCATTTGATCAAAATGTTCTCCTAGCAAAAATTCAAGGGCTTTTACGTCGTTCTTATGAGTTTGGTAAGGATCAGAGCCTTTTGGAATATAGAGGTGTGATACTGAACCTCAAAGCCATGGATTTGGTTTATCAGGGCGAAGTCGTTTCTTTGACTAAGAATGAGTTTCAGATTTTACAAGTTCTCTTCGAGCGTTCTGGTAATATTGTTAGTCGTGAAGACCTCATGAAGGAGCTTTGGAATAGTGACTTCTTTATTGATGATAACACTCTCTCTGTAAATGTGGCACGTTTACGTAAGAAGTTAGAAGCAGTTGGTTTGAATGATTTTATAGAAACCAAGAAAGGTGTCGGCTACGGGTTGCGTCATGATGGGTAAGTGTCAATTTATCAAATACTATATTAGGTCTCGTCTGCCTTTCTATCTCTTGGTTATCTTTAACGGAATCCTCTTGCTTTTGTTTGCCTTTTTATTTGATGAGGTGGCAGATGTTCTTTATTATGCCCTGACAATCCTGACTTTTGTGACCATCATTATGCTGGCTTGGGACTTGCTTAGATCCTATCAGTCTTATAAGCTAGCTTATCTTTATGAGGAGATTACTCCCTTAAGTCCCTTGGAGTTTTACTTAGCCCAGAGCTTGGAAAATGCAAGGGAGAATCAGATGAATCAGACTGAGGAGGAGCGTAAGCGCTATACAGATTTAATGGACTACTACACTCTTTGGGTTCATCAAATCAAGACGCCAATAGCAGCCAGTCAATTGTTGGTTCAGGATGTCACAGATAGTAATACTAGGTCTCTCTTGGAGCAAGAAATCTTCAAAATCGATGCCTACACTAATTTGGTTTTGCAGTATTTACGCTTAGAAAACTTTCATGATGATTTGCAGTTGAAACAGGTTTCATTAGAACACTTGGTTAAAGAAGTTGTTAGAAAGCATAGTCTTTTCTTTATTCAAAAAGGGTTGACTATTAACCTAGCTGACTTGGATGTTAAGGTTATTTCAGATGAAAAATGGCTCTTAGTCATCATTGAGCAGGTCTTGTCAAACAGTTTGAAGTACACAAAGAGTGGTGGTATTGAAATTTACTTCAAAGATAATACGCTTTATCTTAAAGATTCTGGGATTGGTATCAAGGATAGTGATATTTTACGGGTCTTTGAGCGTGGCTTTTCAGGTTACAATGGCCGATTGACTCAGCAGTCGTCTGGGTTAGGTCTCTATCTTTCAAAGAAAATTGCGGATCAGCTTGGACATGATATTAGTATTAGCTCCCAAGTAGGTCAAGGAACCACAGTTTCCATTCATTTTCAAAAGAAGAAGTTAGCCATTGATTGATAACTTACAAAAGTGTAAGAAATTAGACAACAAATGAAAGCAAGGGTTATGGTTTTGCCCCTGCTTTTTCTATAAAATGGTATCGAAGTTAAGTAAGAGATTCCTAAAATCTCTCCCAATTCTACTAAATAAAGGAGCTTATTATGACATTACTAGATGTTCAACATGTTAAAAAAATTTATAAAACACGTTTCAAAGGAAATCAGGTTGAAGCCCTTAAAGATATCCATTTTACGGTTGAAAAAGGTGAGTATGTTGCTATTATGGGTGAGTCTGGCTCAGGAAAATCAACCCTGCTCAACATCCTTGCCATGCTTGATAAACCAACGGCAGGGCGTGTCTATCTTAATGGTATGGACACAGCAAGCATTAAAAATAAGGATTCTTCCAGTTTCCGTCGTGAAAGATTAGGATTTGTTTTCCAGGATTTCAATCTGTTAGATACCCTATCTGTTAAAGATAATATCTTGCTACCTTTGGTCCTTTCTCGACGCTCAGTTAAGCAAATGATGACACAAGTTGAAGCTATCAGTCGTCAACTGGGAATTCACTCTTTGCTAGAGAAGTACCCTTATGAAATTTCAGGTGGCCAAAAGCAAAGGGTTGCAGTTGCGCGTGCGATCATCACTAAACCAGAAATCCTCTTAGCAGATGAGCCAACAGGCGCCTTGGATTCAAAATCTTCAGCGGCACTCTTGGATGTCTTTGATACTATTAATGCCAGCGGTCAGACCATTCTTATGGTAACTCACTCAACATCGGCCGCCAGTCGTGCGCAGCGTGTTTTGTTTATTAAGGATGGGATTCTTTATAACCAAATCTTCAAAGGGGATAAGTCTGAACATCAAATGTTCCAAGAAATTTCCGATACACTAACTACAATGGCAAGTGAGGTGAACTAATATGTTTCGTCTAACCAATAGACTGGCTTTGTCTAATCTCATAAAAAATCGTAAGCTTTATTATCCGTATACATTGGCAACTATTCTGGTTATTGCCATTACCTATATTTTTACATCTTTAACGCTTAATTCGCATCTGGATGACTTACCTGGAGCAGATGCTATCAAGATGGTTTTGGGGTTGGGACTTGGGATTGTCGCCCTATCCTCTGGGATTATTGTTCTTTATGCCAACAGCTTTGTCATGAAAAATCGTTCAAAGGAGCTTGGTCTCTATAGTGTGCTAGGCTTAGAGAAACGTCACCTCTTTAGCATGATTTTAAAAGAAACGATGATTATGGGTTTTGTGACTTTGCTTCTAGGTATAGGTGTAGGGGCGCTATTCGATAAACTCATTTATGCTTTTCTTCAAAGGATTATCGGTGAAAGTACTGGTTTGGTTTCGACCTTTCAAGTAATGACAATTCCTATTGTTCTTGTCATCTTTGCTTGTATTTTTAGTTTGTTGGTTTTGGTAAATGGTTTCCGATTACTACGGCTTAATCCTTTACAATTAACTAAAGATGGCCTTAAGGGTGAGAAAAAAGGACGCTTCCTAGTTATTCAAACCCTTTTAGGACTTGGGACTATGGGATATGGTTACTATCTTGCTCTTTCTGTTCAGAATCCAGTAACGGCTATTATCAGTTTTTTCCTAGCTGTTTTACTGGTCATTTTAGGGACTTATCTTCTCTTTAACGCTGGGACAACAGTAGTTCTGCAACTCTTGAAAAAGAAGAAAAGCTACTATTACAAGCCTAATAATATGATTTCCATTTCCAACCTTGTCTTTCGGATGAAGAAAAATGCAGTTGGGCTGGCGACCATTGCTATCCTCTCAAGTATGGTTCTGGTGACGCTTGTAGGTGCTGCAAGTATCTATGCTGGAAAAAAAGACTATCTGGCCAGTGCTGCTCCACATGATTACTCAGTTACAGGAACGAATGTAGATGTAACAAGTACACAAAAGGTTATGGATAATTTCTTATCACAGTCTGGAAATCAGGTCAATAGAAAAACAGAAGTAACTTACCTCTACTTTGGTATCAAAGAACAAGAAAAAAACAAGTTAACCATCTTTTCTGAGAATGAAAGAAAAGTTCTACCAAAGTCAGTTTTTCTTGTCTTCTCACAAGCAACTTATAAGCAATTAACAGGTAAAGACCTCAATCTGACTTCAAATCAAGTTGGCTTATTTACTAAAAATAAAATATTGAAAGATCAAAAGAGTGTCTCTATCAATGGTCAAAACTACCAGATTCAGGAAAGCCTTAATGACTTTATTAAAGGTAAAGTACCTAATATCTTTACAACTATAGTTTCTGATTATAGCTACCTTGTCGTTCCTGATATGGATAATTTTAAAGAAAGTATCAAAGGAACAGCAACCAGCCAAACTACCTATGTTGGTGTTAACGTCAAAGACCCTACACATGAAGCCAAGAAAAATTCAGATTTGCTAGACAAACTCACGGATAAAGAAACGCAACAGTTAGCTGGACAAACTACTGGCGTCCCTGGGCCTAACCTCACTGCTAATAGCCGATATGATGTAGAAGGGATGCTAAATGGCTTTGTTGGCGGAACCTTATTTATCGGTATTTTCTTATCCATTATCTTTATGCTTGGCACAGTTCTCGTGATTTACTATAAACAGATTTCTGAAGGTTATGAGGATCGTGAGCGCTTTGTTATTCTTCAAAAGATTGGGTTAGACGACCAACAAGTCAAGAAAACCATTCGTAAACAAGTTCTTACTGTCTTTTTCCTCCCTTTGATTTTTGCCTTTACACACTTAGCCTTTGCTTACCATATGATTAGTTTGATTGTGCGTGTTATTGGGGTTCTCAATCCAAATCTTATGTTAGTGGTCACTATTATTATTTGTGGCGTATTCTTCCTAGCCTATGTCTTGGTTTTCGCCCTAACGTCGCGTTCTTATCGTAGAATCGTATCAATGTAACTTACATAGAGTCTAGTTCAAGCTAGGCTCTATTTCTTTTATGCTATAATAGATAACAGAATTATAAATTATCGGAGAAAACACATGTCACAGACTATTGATGTCAAACGTTATGAGGAGTTGGCACGTCAAAAGCAGGGAGAACATCGCAAGTTTCTAGCGCAGCTCAAGAAGAAGGCCCCTAAAAATTTAGATAAGATTGTTCAGGAGGTGCACAATGAAGTCTTCCAAGAAATTGATTGTACCCAGTGTGCAAATTGCTGTAAGACGCTAGGTCCAGATTTCACAGAGCAGGACATCACTCGCATTGCCAAGCATTTTCGCATGAAGTTACCTGCCTTTGAGGAGATGTATTTGCAAGTAGATGAGGATGGTGATAAGGTCTTCAAGTCTATGCCTTGTCCATTCTTGGGGCCTGATAATCTTTGTGATATCTATGATGTCCGTCCTAAGGCCTGTGCAGCCTTTCCTCACACGGATCGTAAGAAAATCTATCAGATCAATCATCTGACTATCAAAAATACGCTTTTCTGTCCAGCGGCCTACCTCTTTGTGGAAAAACTCAAGGACAGAATTTAGGGAGGACTTGTTATGAAACGCTTTAATGCAGGTGTTATTACCTTACTTATCATTGCTGCCTATTTTATCGCAACAGCTTTTATTCCAGATTTGTATTTGGCTTTTAATTATAAGTTGATTTTAGCCTTGCTTTTTGTGCTTTTGAGCTGGCAATCTAAGGGGAAATTTCTCTTTTTCTTGGGGATGGCTTTTCTATCGACCTATATCCATGACCTCTTTAGATTGGACTATTCAGAATGGACACTCTTTGTAGGAATTCTTATCTTGGGGATTGCAGTGGACCGTTTGAGCAAGCCAAGTTATAAGAAAAAATTCTCTTATAAGGTGTCTAAAGAACATGAGCGAGAAATTTTTGCTAAGACTCTTTTTTCAGAGTCTGTGCAAGTGGTGACTTCTCAAAACCTCGAAACTGTCTATGCCAATGCTGATTTTGGGCGTTTGACCTTGGATTTGCGTCAGGCTCAGTTTATGACGGACCGACCTCAGATTGTGGTTCAGGCCAATTTTTCTCAGGTCATCATTCGAGTGCCCAAGGATTGGCAAGTGGATACACACGGGCTTCATACAAGCCTAGCAGGAGTGAAAGGCTACGATAGTCTAGGAGAGCGAGAGTTATCAAGCACTACAGTTTCTCTAACAGGATCTGTATCCTTTGGACAAGTAACTGTCAAACATTGAAAATAATGAAAGAGCGAAAGCTCTTTTTTTCTTGCAAATCCTTTTAATATAACATTGAATACGCTTACAAATAGTGCTATAATGATAGTGAAAATAATTGGAAAATTGCAATCATTTCTTTAGAAAGGAGTTTTCTTATGGAACGATTTAATCTTCGGTCCTTCTTGTTGTTTTTACTAGCAGCTTGTTTTATCGCTAGTGCCTTTATTCCAGATTTTTGGATCATGGTCAACTATAATCTGGTCTTCTTCGTGGCTTTCTTTTGTTTTGGTATCTTGAATAGGCGACCTCTCCTTATTTTTCTTGGTTTGGCCTTCTTGTCACCCTATGTTCATGACTTGTTAAACCTCGACTTTGCACAGTGGAATCTCTTTAGCGGCATCTTTCTAATAGGTTTGGCTTTAGAGTTGCTCTATGGCCGTAGTCAAAAGAAAGGTCTCACTAAAGACTATAAGGTCAATAAGAACGACCAAGAAGGACCACATATTTCTGTTAAGACATATATGGCTGAGGATAGGTATCGCATCTATTCTCAAGAAGTCGAAACGGTTGATATGAATATGGCTTTCGGTGAGCTGTGGCTGGATTTGAGTCAAGCCAGCTTTGCATCAAGTCAGGTAGCAGTTCATCTTGATGCTAAGTTTGGTGAAGTTCATATTCGACTTCCTCATGGTTGTGTCATGGACACCACTGGAATCTCACATCCCCTATCATCTGTAAAGGTGGATCATTTTGAATCTGATTTAGAGCAAGTTGAAACAAGGCTTCATCTGAGCGGAAGTCTCTTCTGTACGGAGTTGGAAGTGGAGTATTAAGGGAGTCCAATGATATCAGCTCTATTGTCAATTAGCATGGTTCCTATACAAAAGAAAGGAAATCACAGGTATGAGTGAAACGGTTATTCAAGTCACATCCCTTGGAAAACGCATCAAGGGAAAGACCATTTTAGAGGATATTAGTTTTGAGATAAATCAGGGAGATTGTGTCGCCTTGATTGGACCTAATGGGGCGGGTAAGACTGTCCTGATGTCCTGTATTCTTGGTGATAAAAAGCCCAGCAGTGGTCAGGTCCTCATTGATGGTAAGGCAGGTAAGGCCAAAAATAAAATTGCGGTTCTCCTTCAGGAAAATACCATTCCAAATAGTTTGAAAGTCAGTGAGCTGATTGCCTTCTTTCAATCTATTTCTGATAATCCCTTGACCAATCAAGAGGTTCAGGAACTCCTGCAATTTAAGGAAGACCAGTACCAACAGTTTGCGGACAAACTCTCAGGTGGGCAAAGACGTCTTCTGGCTTTTGTCCTTTGTTTGATTGATAAACCTAAAATCCTCTTTTTGGACGAACCGACAGCGGGTATGGATACCTCGACTCGTCAGCGTTTCTGGGAGATTGTCAATGAATTGAAAAAATCAGGTGTGACCATTCTCTATTCCTCTCACTATATCGAAGAAGTGGAACACACAGCTGACCGTATCTTAGTCCTCCATCAAGGGAAACTTATCAGAGATACCACCCCATACGCTATGCGACACGAAGAGAAAGAGAAACAGGTCACTCTGCCAAGTAGCTTTGTTAGCATTGTTCACGGACTGCCAGACATCTATGAAATTACTGAAAAGCGGGATGTCATTAGCTTCATGACCAAAGATATCGAAAAGGTATGGCAAAGTCTTGAAGGTTCGGGGTGTGGAATCTCTGATATTGAAATTCAAAATAAAACACTTTTGGATAGCCTGTTTGATTCAACAAGGGAGGACAAGTCATGAAAGCATTATTAAAAATAGAATGGATAAAAACGTGGCGTAGCTGGCCAGTCTTTATCATGGGAATCGGGATACCCGTCGGATTTTTCCTCCTTTTTTCAAGTATTTTCTCAGCGCCTACTCCAGAAGCCCAAAAAGAGTTTTTGCTATCTTATATGTTAACCATGACTGGCTTTTCTATGTCTAGTTTTGGTTTATTCACCTTTCCCTATATGTTACAAGAGGATCGAATTGAACACTGGTTGACCTATATCGAGCACTCAAAGGTTAGTATCGCAGCTTATTATCTTTCTAAAATTTTTCGTGTGCTTCTAAACTTTATGGTTGCTATCATTGTGACCTTTTGTGTAGGTGCCTTTTTCCGAGATGTAGAGATGCCATTCTTTAGATGGCTAGGATCAGGTGCTCTTTTACTCTTGTCCAGTCTCCTCTTTCTAGCTTTTGGTTTACTTATCGCTCAGATTAAATCTCAACAAATCATGTCTCTTGTAGCTAATATTATTTACCTTGTCTTGCCTATAGTGAGTGGTTCATGGGTTCCTATTTCCATGTTCCCTAAGTGGGTTCAGAGTATCTCTGAGTGGACACCTGTCTATCATGTCAATGAATTGGTCGTTAATTTTGCTATCAATGGGAAATTTTCATGGAAATCACTTTTGTTTATTTTGGCTTATACGGCAGTGTCAATAGTGCTTGCACTCTTTATCAAGTCTCATAGAGAAAGTGATCGAGGTTAAGGGAGAAATAATGGATATTTGGCAGAAGATGTATGAAAAGGCAAAAGCTTTGTATCAACCACAGGAAGTCTCAGACTTTGTCTATGCTAGGCACGTTGTAGCTGCCGTTGAGGCTGAAGATGGGCAAATTTTCACAGGCTTTTGTATGGAAGGGACGTGTGGTGTTTTCCATCTATGTGCCGAAAGGGCTGCCCTTTTCAATATGTATCAAGAAACTGGTCAGACTAAGGTCAAGCGTATTATCGCTTTTCGTGACCAGCCACCTCATGGTGGACCATCTGGCATGCCTTGTGGAGCTTGTCGAGAATTTTTAATGGAACTGCATCCCGACAATCGTAATTTAGAGTTTATGGTTGACTACGAAACACGTCAGACCGTTACTTTGGGAGAATTGTTGCCACTGTGGTGGGGAGAAGAACGGGCTCAACAATTTGAAGAAAAGTCGCAAGACAAGGCTTAAAGTTTATAGAAATCACAAAATCCTCGCATGTTAAGTGTGAGGGTTTATTTTTTGAAATTAATTTCAGAAAATTCGAAATTTATCTTGAAATTCAAAATGAAAGTGCTATACTATATCGTGAAAATAGAAAGAAGGTTTCATTATGGAGTCACTTGTATCTTTTAGTAAATGGCTCAGCAAATGGTTTACTGTAGCTGTTATCCTCTGGGCAGCCTTTAACTACGCCCTTCCTGCAACTAGTAGTTGGGTCATTCCCAATACGGCTTATCTGCTTGGTTTGATTCTCTTTGGTATGGGGCTTACCTTGACAACTGAAGATTTTAAACGTATTGCTAAGCGTCCAATTCCAGTTGTTCTCGGGACTGTAGCTCACTATGTCATCATGCCTGGTTTGGCTTGGTTGCTTTGTATGATTTTCCATCTGAAAGGTGCGACAGCAGCAGGGGTTATCCTTGTTGGCTCTTGTCCAAGTGGGACTTCATCGAGTGTCATGGCCTTCCTTTCAGGTGGGGATGTTGCCTTGGATGTCTCTATTGAAACCCTCTCAACTCTCTTGGCACCACTCATGATTCCAACCCTCCTGTCATTCTTGGCTGGTCAGTACGTGAGTGTCCCTGCCCAAAGCCTCTTCCTAAGTACCTTGCGTATCGTGGTTGTCCCTATTATCTTGGGTGTGCTCGTTCACTCAATCTTTGGTAAGAAAATCGATGCCATCATCAAGATTATGCCTTTGATTTCACAAGCCGCCATCCTCTTGATTGTTGGAGCAGTTGTTTCTGCCAACCATGCCAATATTTTCACAGCAGCGACAGCCCTTGTTATCCCAGTTGTTATGCTTCATAACCTTTGTGGTTATGCGCTTGGTTTTGGATTTTCAAAAATCCTTGGTTTGGAAGAACCACAACAAAAAGCCATTACTTTCGAAGTGGGGATGCAAGACTCAAGTCTTGGAGCAACCCTTGCCATGAAATATTTCGTGCCACAAGCTGCCATCCCATCAACTATCTTCAGTATTTGGCACAATATCTCAGGTTCTATCCTTTCATCATGGTGGAAGAACCATTCAAAAAATAATCATTAAGATAAATGAAAAGCTGACCTTGGGTTGGCTTTTATTTTTTAATAAAGAATCTTTTTCGAGACTGTCCTTAGGTGATGATGGGCGTCAGCGAACGTCAAGGAAGTTCCATACCTAAGCTTAGAGTATAAGGTCTCGATATTTCTGAAACTCTGAAGTTTAAGTTCTTAGGGGGGTATCATAGCGGAAAGTCTCAGTTAAACTCACTTTATTCACAAAAAGAATCACCTGCCAATCTTTGCAGACTTTCTTAGTTCATGGTTCATTTGAAATAGTTTATTTACTTCTTGAAAAGGACATTTTTGACTATGTTATAATGGAAGGACAAAAGCAGTTTAGGAGAATGTTATGGCAACAATTGGTATTGATTTGGGAACGACGAATAGTCTAGCGGTTACCTATCGTGAGGGTGAGGTTGAGCTGATTCCAAATGGTTTTGGCGACTATTTGACGCCCAGCGTGGTCCATGTGTCAGATGATGTCTTGACGGTTGGAAAAATTGCCAAGGAACGCTTAGTGACTGATCCTGGTAATACGGCCCAACTTTTTAAACGTTCCATGGGGACTAATGAAATGTTTTACCTTGATGGGGAAGCCTTCTCGGCAACGGATTTATCAACCCTAGTGGTTAAGCAGTTGGTGGCAGATGCTGAAAACTACTTAGGTGAAAAGGTAGATGAGGTACTCATTAGTGTGCCAGCTTATTTTAACGAGAAGCAGCGTTCAGCTACCAAAGCTATTGGACAACGATTGGGCATTAAGGTAGAACGTTTGATTAACGAGCCTTCTGCGGCAGCCATTGCTTGTCATAAGATTGGTAAGGACGAGTCTTTCATCGTCTTTGACTTTGGAGGAGGTACGCTTGATGTTTCTGTGGTTGATTGCTTTGATAATGTGATTTCAATTGTTTCCATTGCAGGGGATAACTTCTTGGGAGGTAGTGACTTTGATAAGGCTATTGCTGAAGATTTTTGTCAGTCGCAAGGAATTGATTTGGAGAAATTAGATAGGAAGCAAAAATCTAGCCTCCTCTTATCCGCAGAGCGATGCAAACTTAAGCTGCAAAAGGAAAAGGTGGCTGCGGTATCCTTGACCTATGATGACCAATATTACATGAAACAATACAATCAGGCAGAGCTTAAGACCATCATTCAACCTGTTCTTGACCGTGTTAAGAAAGTTATTGGTAGGGCGGTGAGTGATAGTGGTTACAAGGCACATGAGCTGGATGCTTTTATCTTGGTCGGTGGGTCTAGCATGATGCCTTTGGTTCAATCTTATATCACGAATCTGCTCAATCTTCCTATTAAGCGTCTGAAGGATATGGATGAGTTGGTTGCGCGTGGTTTGGGGACTTACTTGGCGGTCAAAGAGCGTCAGGAGAAGGTCAAAGATTTGGTGATTACAGATATTTGTCCTTTCTCATTGGGAATCAGTGCCTATGACTCTGACTTTGATAAAAATATCTTTTCAAAAGTCATTAATAAGTTATCTGTCCTTCCGACCTCTGCAAGTAAATATTATTATGCCAGTAGGGGACAGAAACAGTGTCGCTTTATGATTTATCAGGGAGAGTCGCTCGACCCTGAGGCAAATCTCTTTTTGGATGAGTTTATTATCGATGTTCCTGGGACTGCAACTAAGACAGAGTTTTTTGAAACCACCTTTACTTACGATATTAATTCCATGCTCTATATAGAGGTTAAACTGGGGTCAACAGGCGAGACTAAAACGTATCGTATCGGTAGTCAAAGTAAAATCGAAGAGGTCGATAAGAGTGAGCATCTGGAAAATATTAAGCTTGTCTCTGCTCAATTGTCCTTTGAGGCCGATTTTAAAACGCAGTCTGAGCGGGCCTATCGTTTAGTCATGGAAATGCCTTATAAGATGCAATTACATTTTTTGTGGCAAATGGAAGATTTTGAAAAAGGCTATCAGTTGGCTATTAACAATATCAAGAAGCGAAAAGAAATCGTGAAACGCTACCAAGCTTATCTTGATAGCATTGAAAATATCTTGTCACTAGATGATTTGGATATTTTCCGTCAAGAAGAAGCTGACCATGAGGAGACTGGTGAACCCTTTGATAGGTCTGATGACCCTAATTTCTGGAGATAGGAGGTGACGCATGAATTTTTGGTCGATTTTGGGCATTCAACCAACCAATAATCTAAAAGACATCAAGAGAGCCTATGCCAAACAGAGTAAGGTCTATCACCCTGAGGATGACCCTGAAAATTTCCAACGCCTGCAAAAGGCTTTTCAAGAGGCCCTTGCCTGGCAAAAATCGCATTCTGAAAATGAGGATATGGATGCCGTCATAGGCCATAAACAGGCCGATGGCAGCGTGGTCAGTCTGGTGTCTGCCTCTCAGCTAGAAGCTTCCTTTAAACAAACTGCAGATGCTAGCAAGTCTAGTCAAAATCAAGAAAGTTTTGAAGAATTTGAGCTTACGGCTTCTGCGACTGAAGAAGTCGAAGACAAGCAAGTGACAGAACATGACTTTCAGCAGGTGATCTCTGAGGAAGAACAGGAACAGTTGGATGAGTTAGCCTTATCTGATATTCATGAAACGTTCAATCATAGTGAGACTTATTCAAGGACTAGCGAGGACTCTGTTCTTAGAGAAGATTTAGCTATCAAAGATCAGGATAGTTTTCTTCAAGTTGTTGAGGAGTATTTTCTATGCAATCCTCTGACTATTTCTAAACTCAAAGGTTATATCAATCAGTGCTCTGATTTGGGCTGGTTGGGTGATCAGGATTTTGCCTACGGTTTGACTAAGACTATAGGAGCTATACTCGAAAGAGGCGGCCTGAGATATGAGACCTTGGAAGGGCTTGAAACGTTAGCCAAGGAGCTTGACTTCGCACTGTTGGAGGCCTACCTTTGTGACCTCTTGGATAAGAAATACAAGCAAGATGTTTGGCAGGGACGTCCGATACGTCAAGTGACGGAAGTGACCGAGCCCACCCGAACAGGGCAAAAGATTATTGTCGTCTATTTTCTCATTATGGTATGTGGTATCTTTTTCCTCGCCAATGGCTTTTTCACCCGAGAAATGCTGAAATCGCAACCTAAGAAGATACAAGTCATTACAGGGCTTACAGGAAATGAACTGGTTTCACAGGGAACGGTAGATAAAGCAGCATCTGCCATATCTGATTTGGCTAAAAAGTCAGACAAGCCCATTTCTGACACTAAAAAGGTGGCCTATGACCAGGCTAGTTCAACCTTTGTGATTGAAGATAGCACGACAGGACAGCGTCAAGAACTACCAGGTGTGACAGAAGTTTATGTTTTGCCGGTTTATGAAAATGGCCAAGAGACCAAGGGGATTGCAACAACAACTGACGGTAGCAATTGGGAACTTAGAGATAGTGACGGCCAAGTCCTTGCTCCAATTACTTTATCAGTTGCCATGTCATCAGATATTGCTATCAAGAGTGAAAATGGCAGCTACACTACGGTAGAGAAGGAGTAGGACATGAAAGATTTTATTTTAAGAAATAGTGAAAGAGTCTTCGCTCTCCTCCTTACAGGTATTTTCCTAGCTCTCTTGTATTTTGGAAATCAGAAAGGCTTATATCTCTGGTTTGAAAGTGGGCGTGAAAGTGGTAGTCTAGGCTTGGTGACGGGAATATTTATCTTTTTCACCATTGCTCTTTCTGCTGGTATTTGGATAGTAACGGATAGGTTTCTCCTCTTTGTCTTAACCAAGATGGGTTATTATAGCGAGGATTGGTCTAAGGTTGTTGGCGTCATCATTGGAAAGAGAATTGCCAAAGCACCAAGAACAAGGACTAATCATTTCCTAGTGGTTAAGGTTGGTGACACTAAACGTAACTTTTTCGTCAGCCAATCTAACTTTAATATTCTTGAAAAAGGTGACAGCCTTTGGCTACGAAAAGTCAAAGTGCATTATAAAGGACGTGTCGTCCGCACTTATTATGAACTCGTTGGGCGATATTAGACAGTAAGAAGCTGACCCTTGGGTTGGCTTTTTATACTGACTAAAATTTACAAAAAAAACTTAGGAGAGGACCTAAGTTTTTGTTAATAAGATTATTTATCTATGTTTAAGAGTCTTTCAATCTCTTGATAAAGTATTTCTGTCGGTTGATAGGCTTTGCTTATCTGAGTTAGAGAGTGTAATTTAGGCCAATCTTTTTGAGAAATTAATGCTTGGAATAAATCTAAGACTTCAGAATCAGTCTTTTTTCGAGAGACAAGTCCTACCTGGGCTAACTCAGCTCGTAAGGCGTTGTCAAACTGATCAAAATCTTGAGGAAGAATAAGGCTAGGAATGCCTTGTTCGATACATCCCATTAGAATACCGGAACCAGCGTGATGTATCACAAAGTCCATTTTATCTAGAATGTCTGTGTAGGGCAGATAATCAAAAAGTAAAAGATTGTTATTTAGATGATGTGGCGGATTTTGCAAACCACTTGGGTTACCTAGTGTGACATAAAAATGATAGTCAGGATATTCTTGACTTAGTATTTGGGCCAATTTCACCATTCTTTCTTTTTCCCATTTTAAATGGGTGCCGCAAGTCACTAACACGCGTTTTTTAGAGGTCGTGAAATACTGTTCTTGTTCCTTGGGGAGTTTGTCAAAAGAAAGACAGCGATAACCAACCCACTTAAGATGGGGTGGAAAATCATCTCTAAACTCCAACTCTTTTATTCCCAGAGCCAGAATTGAATAAGGAGAATAGATGGTTTCTGTACCATCCTCTCTATAAAGTTTGAAATCTTGTAAATATTTAAGATTTCTTTTAACAAGTGCAAAGCCAATTCTTTTTGCCATGCGGATAATCTGTCTACCCAGTGCATCTCTACATTTGTAGAGGATTCCCTGATGGGGTTTCCACCCTCCTAAATAAGCAGGAGTGGTCGTGCGACTCTCAATAGCTACTGGACTTGGAATGGTCGTAATCCATGGAATTCCCAAACGGTCTGCTAACATACCAGCAGGAGCTGCTACAAAATCTGCAATAACCAAGTCTGGTCTTCCCTCAGAGTCCCAAATTCGATTGATTTCGTCGATAACTTCTGGAATTAGTTTGCTATAGGCAATTAATTGTTGGTACATAATATGCGGTTTTGCTTGCTCTGATGTATTGGCGATATCTTCCATCACCGTCGGACGGTCTGGAAATAGGGCAACACAGTCAAAGCCAATCTGCTCAACCAATGCCTTTTTCTGAAAACCTGTAATAACACGGATCTGAAAACGCGGATCCTCCAGCAAGGGTTTCACCAAGGTCAAGGTTGGAAACAAATGGCCACTAAATGGTACGCTAATCACATCTATCTTTATTACTTTGTTCAATCCAGTCATGAATGATTCCTTTCACATCTTCTTTGTATTCATAGCTATAATGATCCGAATCCACTTGAATATCCACTGAGTGGCGATCCAGAATACGTGAATAAGGATCTTTCTTTCCTTTGATGACCAGTAGCTCTAGTTCTTTTTGATTTAAGAGAAGATGGGAAACCGGGCCAAGCGCTATCACGCGCAATCTTGGAAGGGTGACCTGATTCCCTAAACTTCTGAACCACTGGGTCAGCATATTGACCCCTGAACTCTTACAAACAACAATTACTTCCTGAGTTTCTAACAAGGAAGACATGTGTACTTGTAAAAGTTTTTGAAAGCGAGGGTTTAAAACTGTATGTCAGTAGTAGACAATGTTTGATAAAGAAGCCGATAAAAGTGGTACATGAGGAAGACTTCATATAATCAAATCTTTGATTGAAAGGGAAATTACTGGCTACTACTGAATAATCAGATGGACAAATAGCATGGAGGAGATCCAGCTGTCAGTCCAGCGCAAGTGTAATCACTGTTTCCACTAAGAAAGAGGGCTAGCAATCAGAGGTCAACATGGTTTGATTAGGAGATAAAGTAGACAAATGGTCTAAATAGGACGTCATCTTACTCATAACGAATCTTTCCATCCGTCACACGTATCTTTCGACCCCGCCAGTTTATCACAGGAGGAGTCAATAGGACATAAAGAAATAAACATGGAAGCAAGAAATCATTAAGTACTTCGTATAGGACTTCGTCCAAGTGTAGTTGAATCATTAGTATGCTTTGTCGATAGAGGAGCATCCATACTGCCTTTAATAGTAGTAAGCTCAAGGCTAGAAGAAGATAAGGCCAACCTAAAAAAAGACTTAGGATTAAGCCTGGAAGAGTTAGAAAACTTGGTAAGCCAATGAGGCAAAAAACCTTCCAGTCCAGGTGTTCTTTGAGATAGATAGAGCTAAAGAGAAGCCACCGCTTCATCTGGAGTAGGTATTGCTTAGCGTTTTTTATAGTGGTTCGAACATTACAGGTAACCCGCGTTTGGATAATGGATACTCCTTTACTCCTTAAAAAATCGGCCACAGCTAAATCATCACATAAATAGTCCTTAATTGCTGTGAAGAGCCCCTGATCTTTTGCAAGTTCTACCGGTAGGATATAAAACATCCCGTTGATGGAGTGATTTGCCCCAACTTCTGCCATGGTAAAATAGGTAATAAAGGAATTGCCATTAACAAATGCTGCAACCAACTTGGACCAGAAATTACTTCTTTCTTGGTTATAGGGAATACCTGTCAGAATGACCTCTTGACCCAGATAGGCAGTCAGCTCAC